>Ga0256908_1000021_pt1 | contig 147333 bp, 134 predicted proteins | sample MC6MC0761MT_FD_186331 | JGI IMG/M metagenome (GOLD analysis project Ga0256908, IMG submission 186331) | Metatranscriptome of enriched soil aggregate microbial communities from Iowa State University, Ames, United States - MC6-MC0761-MT... | ecosystem: Environmental > Terrestrial > Soil >... | reverse complement strand
TCAACTACATAAAAAAGAAGCGCACCGGATCCGGTGCGCTTCTTTTTTATGTAGTTGAAAACTATTGTAATCCTTTAATCTGTACTAATTCGTTTACATCTGTACCATACTCCACTCCGTCAACACCAAATCCGAACAGGCTCAGGAAATCTGATTTATACCCTTTCAGGTCACCGATTTCCGGCAAGGTCTCTGTTGTTGCTTTAGCCCATAATGTATCTACCTCATCCTGCACATCGGTTCTCATTTCCCAATCGTCTACACGGATACGTCCTTTTTCATCTGTAGGGATGGTATTACCATTATACAGACGATCATTGAACAGGCGATACATCTGCTCGATACAGCCTTCATGAATTTCTTTTTCCTTCATGATTTTGTACAGCAGGGAAATGTACAGTGGAATAACCGGAATCGCAGAGCTGGCCTGTGTTACCAGGGCTTTGTTTACCGATACAATCGCACGGCCATTCAGAGATTTCAGTTTATCAGAGATCGTAAAGGCAGTAGCCTCCAGGTTATCTTTTGCCGCACCGATGGTACCCTTACGGTATACCGGTTCTGTCAGTACTGGTCCGATATAGGAATAAGCTACAGTAAGTGCATTTTCGGCCAGGACACCTGCTTCCATCATAACATCCATCCACATATCCCAGTCTTCACCACCCATAACGGCAACGGTGTTTTTGATATCCTCTTCGTTACAAGGTTCGATAGAGATTTCAGATACTACACCGGTATGAAAATCTACAGTTTTGTTGGTATAAGTTGCACCGATAGGCTTCAGTACCGAACGGTGTGTAACCCCTGTTCTGGGATTAGTTCTCACCGGAGAGGCCAGGCTGTATACCACCAGGTCTACCTGTCCCAGATCTTTCTTGATCAGCGCTATCGTTTGTTGTTTTACTTCGTCGGAGAAGGCATCGCCGTTAATGCTTTTGGCATAAAGACCTGCTTTCTCTGCTTCATCCTGGAATGCGGCAGTGTTGTACCATCCCGGAGTAGCGGTTTTTCCTTCCTGAGGGGCTTTTTCAAAAAAGACACCGATCGTGGCTGCGTTAGCACCGAAAGCACTGGTGATGCGTGATGACAACCCAAAACCGGTTGAGGCACCAATAACCAATACTCTTTTAGGGCCTTCGACCGGACCTTGCGCTTTTACATAATTGATCTGGTTCACTACGTTCTGCGCACAGCCTGCAGGGTGTGCCGTAAGGCATATAAACCCTCTCATTCTAGGTTCTATTATCATAAACTAATTGCTTTAGGTATTTCTATAAAATGTAAAAACAAATCGAGGCCAAATATACGGACAAATTGGCTATAATGCTGTACTAAAGTATTATGGTGTACTGCCTGCACAGTACACCATAAGAGAATTGTTACGTAATCATATTTTTAAGGCTGCACTTCCTTAATCAGGTAAATGCATGTCGGAAAGTGGTCGGCATACCCATCGATCCATACTCCGTTGGAGAAGGAACGATGCGGATATCCTTTATAACGCCCGAAATTACTGATGAGGTAAGCTGGTTTGAAGATTTCTGCTTTGTAAAAAGACCAGCCTGCATTTTTCTTATTGATGAAGCCATAAGACAGAATGATCTGGTCGAACAGATTCCAGGAATCGCCAAAGCCCAGGGTACCAATCCCTTTTTTAAAGAAAGACATCCATGGGTTGTACATGCCACCAGGCTTTACCTTATCCTTATCACCGCCTGCACCGATGATCTCGGCCACGCTCGGGCTTACCGGATCATCGTTAAGATCTCCCATCAGGATCACTTTAGCATTAGGATTCTCGGCAACTTTCTTATCTATGATAGCCTTACATACACTGGCAGCTTTCTGTCTTTTCCAGGCAGATGCAGCTTCACCACCGCTACGGGAAGGCCAGTGGTTTACGAATACCGTAACGGTATCGCCGCCCAGGATGCCGGTTACGTGCAGGATATCGCGTGTGTATTGCTGCTTACCGTTTTCTTTAATATCTACAAATAATGCTTCAGCATCCAGCACTTTGAATAAACGCGGGTTATAGAGCATGCCCACATCGACCCCACGGGCATCGGGCGATTCGAAATGGACGATCTTCCAGCCCCGGTCTTTCAGTTTGGGCTGCTGAAGCAGATCCTGCAATACTCTTTTATTTTCAATCTCGGCTACGCCGATCAGCGCAGGACCTTCCGGTATCTTTTCTGTGGCGATCTCAGATAATACACGGGACATATTCTGCAGCTTCTTGGCATAAATGGCTTCTGTATAGTGATTGGCACCGTTCGGGGTAAACTCTTCGTCAAACTTTTTAGGATCATCTTCTGTATCGAAAAGATTCTCCAGGTTATAAAAGGCGACAGCACTGATCTGATAATCTTTCTTTTGCGCATAATCGGTATGGGCCATACCCAAACAGATGAGTAAAGAAAGGGCTACTTTTTTCATTTATCTCAATATTTTAAAAGGATCAGCAAAGCAAGAAAAAACAAACGGATTAGAAAAATGTTTAGAGAAAATTAATGACAGCATAACACTTTACCTTATTTTTGTCTCAAACACACCCTGCATTGAATACAGCATATTTCATTGCCGCTAAAATAGCCCGGAACAAAAAATCGACCTTTTCATCGTTCATCATCCGCCTTGCGACTGCTGCTACTATATTGAGTGTAGCGGTTATGATCATGGCCGTGGCTATCGTGCAGGGATTCAAAACTACGATCCGGGACAAGATGTTTATCTTCTGGGGACATGCACAGGTGACGCTTTTTGACCCCAATCCCAGCGCACAGGTTGCCAGTAAACCCTTCCGGAAAGATCCCGCATTACTACAACAGATCCGCAGCCACAAAGGCATACAGGCAGTATATCCTTATATTGTAAAGCCCGGAATCCTTAAAGCAAATAACAGCCTGGAGGGTATAAAACTAAAAGGTATAGAAGCTGATTATCCGCTGAAAAGCAATACGGCGATCGGCTTCTCAGGAAGGCCGATACAGTTTCCTGATTCCGGTTACGCACAGGAAATCATCCTCTCCCAGTCTACAATGGACCGGCTGAAATTAAAGATCGGCAGCACAGTGATTGTTGTATTCTTTGATCCGGAATCTGAGGTACCACCGGTACGCAAGCTGACGGTAGTGGGCACTTACCATACCGGCATGGAGGAAATAGACAAGAGTTTTGGCATATGCGACATTCGCCTGCTGAGAAGGGTGAGCAACTGGGCGGCTGATGATATCAGTGCGATCCAGATCAACATGACCGATTACAAAACGGCGCAACAGACCGGTGAGGACATCTACCAATCTTATCTGCAGCCACCGATGTCTGTATCTACGATCAAAGATATTTACCCGTTTATCTTTTCCTGGCTTGACTTTCAGAATGTCAATACCCGTATTATCCTGATCATTATGGGTCTTGTTGCCGCTATTAATATGGCTACAGCATTGCTTATTTTCATACTGGAGCGTACGCATATGATCGGTGTACTGAAAGCCCTGGGTATGCCTAATGCAGCGATCCAGCAGACCTTCAGTTATCATGCTGCCCGCATCGCACTGAAAGGGATTATATGGGGTACTTTACTGGGTGTGGGTTTATGTCTGCTCCAGCAATACACGCACCTGATACAGCTCAACGAAAATACTTATTATATGAAGGCCGCACCTATAGAACTGAAATGGTGGTATGTGGCCCTTATTGACCTGGGAACGCTGATCTTCTGCACCCTGATCATGATATTGCCCAGCCTGATTGTAAGAAAAGTAAATATTGTACAAGCCCTAAGATTCCGCTAATATCATGTCACAAAAGGAAGCCTATATAAGGGACCAATCCCTGCTGGACCAGTTGCCGGTGTTCTACCAGCCCTGGTGGCTGGATGCGGTGAGTACCAGTTGGGATGTGATTATTATTTATAAAGCTCAAAAAGCGGTCCTGGTATGGCCCTATACGCTTGAGCACAAGTGGATGCTGCGCCTGATACGTACACCACGGCTTACCTCAAACCTGGGGCCCTATTTCCTGGAGGATACTGCTGATAATAACCTGCTGGAGCAGGCTTATCAGCTGCTGCCCAAGGCTGCCTATCATATATTGACGCCACCATTTTCGAAAGATCTGAGTATTTTCTTTGAAAGAAAAGGATATACAGCTTTTCACAAACGCACTTACCTTATCGACCTGAAACCAGATCTGAGTGAAATATCGGCTGCGGTGGAGAAGAAACGCATGAAGCTGATCCAGAAAGCAGAAAAAGAACTTTTGGTCACGGAAACACAACTCAACGTACCTTTGTTTAACCAATGGCTTTCCGGTACATTTGAGCGTCAGGGCAATAAATATGCGCTGACGCCTGAATTTATCGCAGCGGCAGATCAGGCGGCTCGTGCGCACGATGCCTGTCTGTGTCTTGAAGTGAGAGACACTAACGGATATATACTGGGCATACAATGGTTCCTCTACGACCGGAGCAGCATGTATTACATGCTGAGCGTCATTAACCCGGAGCAGAAGCACCCATCTGCAGCGGCATTACTGTTATGGACGGCGATCTGTAAAGCGAAGGAACTGGGATTGGAATATTTTGATTTTGAAGGAAGCAGTATTCCCGGAATTGAATTTTTCTTTAAATCATTCGGAGGGATGCGGATAGACTATCCTGTATACAGCCGCACGAGGTCTGTAATCTGGAAGTGGAAACAAAAAATATTAGGCTAACAAATTATACATTTATGAGCAAGCAAAAGAAACTGGGATTATCGGATCTGGGTGGACTGGTTTTCTCGACCAACCCGGAGGCGATGCAATCCGAACCGGAAGAGCATATTGACACCCTGGAGCCGGCACAACAAAAGCTGCGTGTACTCCTGGACAAAAAACAAAGAGCAGGCAAGGTTGTAACGCTGGTAGAAGGTTTTGCCGGTAATGAAGACGATTTTCAGGCACTGGCCAAAAAACTAAAGACCAAATGCGGGACCGGTGGCAGTGCTAAAGATTGGGTGATACTGATCCAGGGCGATTACAAACAAAAGATTGCGCAATGGCTGCTTGAATGGGGTTATTCAAAAACCAAAACAGTATAAATTATGGATATAGAATCCATCAGATCATTTTGCCTGAGCCAGGAAAATGTAACGGAAAGCTTCCCATTCGGGGAGGAAACGCTGGTATTTAAGGCGAATGACAAAATATTCCTGTTACTGGCACTGGATGAACAACCGGCACGCATCAATGTAAAATGCGATCCGGACCGGGCCATTGAGCTCCGGGAATCGTACAGTGCTGTGCTGCCTGGCTACCATATGAACAAGAAGCACTGGAACACCATTATTATGGACGGAGAGCTGGATAATGCTGCTGTAAAGAGCGAAATTCTCCACTCTTATGGTCTGGTTACAGCCAAAAAATCAAAACCAAAAAAATCATAATGCATGACCATATTGCATTAGGACCGGTTTAGCGGAAATTATTTTAAAAAAATATTGTTAGTAGAAAATATTATCATACCTTTGCCATCCGAAATTTGAATATTATGCCAAAAGTTAAAACACATTCACGGGCTAAAAAGACTTTTAAAATCACTGGTACCGGCAAAATCCGCCGTTTCAAAGCATACAAAAGTCACCTTTTAACAAAAAAATCAACTAAGCGTAAACGTCACTTACGTGGTAGCACTGAGATTCACTCTGCTAACCTGCCACTGGTTAAGAGAATGTTGAACTTACGTTAAGCCCATTTTTCCCTCTGTAAAAGAGGTATGTTATTAAATTACATTATTTAAAACAGCATTTTAATTTTATAAATTATGCCACGTTCAGTAAATGCAGTTGCATCACGTGCAAGAAGAAAAAGAATCCTAAAACAGGCGAAAGGATTCTACGGTAAGCGTAAAAACGTTTATACCGTTGCCAAAAACGTATTAGAGAAAGGTTTAGGCTACAAATATGTAGGTCGTAAACTGAAAAAGCGCAGCTATCGCGGCTTGTGGATCGCACGTATCAACGCTGCCGTTCGTGAAGAAGGTCTGAGCTATTCCGTATTCATGCATAAATTGAATGAAAAAGGAATCAACCTGAACAGAAAGGTTTTGGCTGACTTAGCTATGAATCAACCAGAGAGCTTTAAAAGCTTAGTAGCTGAGGTTAAATAAATAATTCTTGTATGGCGAGCTGTTGTAAAATAGTTCGTACATACTGTTTGATGTTCATCAATAAATATAATTTAAAATGGAAGCAGCAATTGCATTTATCCACGAACAATTAACTACAAAGAAAGAAGTTCCTGCATTCAAAGCTGGTGACAATATCACAGTTAATTATAAAATCATTGAAGGTACTAAAGAGCGTATCCAATCGTTCAAAGGTGACGTAATCAAACGTCAGGGTACTGGTGCTACGGCAACATTCACTGTTCGTAAAATTTCTGACGGTGTTGGTGTTGAGCGTTTATTCCCTATCTTATCTCCAAACATCGAGTCTATCGTTGTGAACAAAAGAGGTCGCGTACGTCGTGCGAAACTGTACTACCAACGTGAGCGTTTCGGTAAAGCAGCACGTATCAAAGAAAAACGTATGGCTGTTGTTGCCAAAAAATAATTATACCGCTTCCAAGCGTGTTTATAAAAAACCGGATTCTGTTCAGAGTCCGGTTTTTTATTTTCTATAACAGCAAACCAATAGGGGCAAACCTCCTGTCTTTGAAAGTAATATCCTAATCGCTCATGACAAGCCCTATCCTTTTTCCCGGATTTATTATTTCTGTTATCCAAAAGCAGGAATCCGGATACGGAGAATATACTCCTCCATCGATTGGCAAATTAAGCTTACAGCATTATATTGAGCCTCATTTATGTCCAAATGCTTGCATTTAACCCGAATAAAAAGTAAATTCACGCGTTATAAACATTTCAATTACTTACCTTAAATAACAGCAAAATGAAGTTGAATTTTTACCCTTCTTTCCGTGGACGGCCCTGGTATGCCCCACTACTGTTGCTGCTGGCTTCGTTCGGATTTCCAGAACGAACCCTGGCACAGACATATTGCACCATGACTTACAGCAGCGGCTGTGGCAGCTGGGGTGTAAACTCTGTAACAATAGGAAGTTTTACCCACAGCCCTGCCTGTGGTACTTCAAATTATTTAACCCAACAAATCCACGTGGCACCAGGTGTTGCTACTCCCATAGCAATGAACTCTCTGGGATGGTGTGGTGTGGGTGTTGCAGCAGATTTTAATAATGACGGCGACTTTACCGATGTGGATGAAGCTCTTTTTATGCCGGGTTATTTTGCAGCAGATCCATACAACTACACCGGAACAATTACTGTACCGGCAAGTGTTACACCGGGTAACTACCGTCTGCGTGCCTGGAGCCGCCTGGCCAATGCCGGTGGAGCCAATAATGGTGTTGATCCTTGCGGCACCTATGGTTATGGCCGCTACCAGGATTATACACTGGTGGTTGACCCATTGTGTACCGGTACCCCGACAGCGGGAACGGCACAATCTTCAGCTACACTGGCCTGTCCTACGGTTCCATTTACCTTAAGCCTGACCGGCAATACTTCCGGTGCCAGCATCACTTATCAATGGCAATCCTCTCCGGCTGGTCTGAATACCTTTACCAACATAGCCGGCGCGATTACGCCATCTTATGCGGCATCTCTGACAGCCTCTACAGACTACCGTTGTATCGTAACCTGTTCGGGCAGCAGCCAAAGCAGTACTACGAACACCGTTAGTGTTGCGGTAAATACTGTTCCGACCAGCTGTTACTGTATACCAACGTCTACCACTCCCGGTTCTTATTACATTACCAGTTTCTCTACTACCGGTGGCACGACCAATATTACCAATAACAGTACAGGTAGTGCCTCATACAGCAACTATACGGCCATGTCTGCCTCTGCACAATTGGGTGCAACGGTAAATTTCTCTTTAACCACCAGCAGTGCATTCAGTAACCGCGCTATTTATATTGACTGGAACCAAGATGGTGCATTCAATGAGGTAACTGAAAAAGTGTATAGTGGTATCTATTCTGCAGTTAGCACCACAACGGCAACCGGCTCTTTTGCTGTACCTTGGACAGCGACAACAGGCCCTACCCGTATGCGTGTAAGGAATGCTTATTACACCAATACAATGAATGCCTGCGGTAATATCCAGTATGGAGAGGTTGAAGATTATATGTTCAACGTATTATCTGTAACCGGTGTATGTGTAAACCCGATCAGTTTAAGCACCAGTGGTATTACCTTTACCGGTGCTACCGTAAACTATGCTGCACCTCCTGCAGGGAATACGCCAACCAGCTATATCTACGAATTAAGACTTGACGGTACTGCTCCGGGATCGGGTGCTACCGGTCTGGCGGCTAATGGTACTACAACGAGCCTGAGTGTTCCGTTTACTAACTTATACCAGGGTACACAATATACGTTCCATGCCCGTACTTTCTGTAGCGTGGGTGATACCAGTAACTGGACTTCTGTTACATTTACTACCCTGACAGATACCCTTACTCCGGTACCGCTGAACGGACTGGCCTTTGACGTAGTGGCGAATGGCATCGGTAATGCCTCTGCTTCTACCAACAATGATGTAGACGGTGCAGGTTATGCATTGGTATCTGCCGATTTCCAGGCGACATCAAGCAGTGCCTTCCCTACCCAATCTATACCGGTAAGCCGCATTATCCAGAATACATTCAGAAAATACAGAATGAACTCTTATTCTGCCAATAACGCGCTGCGCCTGACCGGTACCAACAGTGGTACTGTACGCTTCCTGGCTCCGAAAAGAGCGAATAAAGTGTATGTAATGGGTGTAAGCGGAAGTGGTGCGTCTACGCATACCGCAACGGTTTACTTTAATGACGGTACGACACAGACTGCGACTCAAAGCTATCCTGACTGGTTTGTCAGTGGGAACAATGTGGCTTCTAGTGTTGGTCGTATAACAATCAGTTCTAATGCATTAGGTACCGGCGGTCCTTACCTGCATGATTCTGCAATCACCATCCTTACAGCTAACCGTAATAAACAAATTGACAGTATCTCTTTTGCACACAGCGGAACCGGCGTGATGAATATCCTGGCGGTGAGCGTGGTACCGAATACGAAACAAACATGTCCTTTGCCAGGTATGCCAACTGCCAGTAACGTAACCTGTGCCGGTGGTACCCTTACCTGGACGGGCAACGGAACCAATACAAACTACCAGGTGAGCTATGGTCCTGCAGGTTATTATGCCAATAACGGTACTATTGTACCGATTACCGGTAGTACAGGCCTAAATACTTATGTATTCCCTAATATGGGGTCTAACGTAAACTATCAGCTGTATGTACGTACTAGCTGTGGCAGTGGCTCTTTCTCTGACTGGGTTGGACCGGTTGATGTAGCGATTCCTAATATCCAGATCACTCCTACATTCACCCTGCCGCAAACATTATGTAGTGGTGCTACAGCGCCTGTGCTGCCAACCACTTCTACCAATAATATTACCGGTACATGGAGTCCGTCTACTGTAAGTAACACCGCAAGTGGTGCCTATGTATTTACTCCGGCTCCAAACCAATGTGCAATTAACGTAACACAGAATATTACAGTAAGCGGTCTGATCACTCCGACCTTCACTGCGGTAGCTCCTCTGTGTAATGGCACTACAGCACCTTTATTACCTACGACTTCAAACAATGGTATTACCGGTACATGGGTGCCTTCTACCATCAGTAACACTACAAGCGGCAGCTATACCTTTACACCAACCAGTGGTGCTTCCTGTAACACTACTGCGACAATGAGTGTAACGGTATTACCAACAGCTCAGCATACTGAAACACTGGAAATCTGTTCTGAAGAACTGCCATACACCTGGAACGGTCAGTCCGTTGCTACCGGCGGACAAGGTATTGCGACTTACGTAACACCATCTGCCAACGGTTGTGACAGTACGGTAACACTGAACCTGAATGTAACTGCCAGCAGTGACCCAAGTATTTTCATTACCAGAAATCCGAGCGGTACTATTTACTCTGGTGTGACGACAACCTTTACTGCACTGGTAACAGACGGTGGTAGTAACCCACTGGTTAAATGGCGCAAAAACGGCATCGATATTCCTGGTGCTACTGCAGCAACCTGGAGCGGTGTAGCCGGTACAGATTTCTATCATGGAGATGAGATATCTGCTTATGCAAGTAATTTCAACTTCTGTGCGGCAAATCAGACCGTATACAGTAATGCTTTAATGATGTCTATCAACCCGAACGGCATTAAAAATGTACCGAATCGTCCGGGCTTCAAAATGTATCCTAACCCTACTCAGACTTTAATCAATATTGAAGGTCTGATCAAAGGTGATCATTACAGATTATATGATGCCCTGGGCAGAATGCTGGCTGAAGGAGAAACTGATGGCAGCAAAACACTGCAGATCGACCTGAGTGCCTTCGCTCAAGGTATGTACATCATCAAGTTCAACAATAACAATGGCCAGGTATGGCAACAAAAAGTGCAGAAACTGTAAGGTTTTTACTACTTAAATAAGAAAAGGGCTGTCTTTCGACAGCCCTTTTTAATTACTCAATACTCCACTCATAAAGTCTCTTCTTCCGGTCTATCTTCTGTTGCCGTTATTACGATTATCGTTTGTTCTCACAGATTGCTGTGTGTTGCCATGTGTTGTACCAGGATTGGTTCTTACCGTATTATGATTACTATTATTACGGTTCTGATACCCCTGATCGTGTCTGTTATTTCCAGTCCAACCATTATTTCCTTTCCATTGGTTATGGTTAGGGTGTCCGCCACTCTGATAGTATTTATATTCTTTACTGTTACGAATCACGACTTGTGTATGATCTGTTTTGTAACGGGCATATTGTCTGATGTGGCTGGCATTGTACTGGTATGGTCTTGGATTATTGACTACAACCTTATAAGTACGGTATAGGTCTATACCACGGTATCTTGCAGGGACGGTATTACTATATATCCAGGCATTATTTGTCATAATAATAAACTGTCCTCTGATCACATCGTAGTAGCAATTCAGCTCCGGCAGGTAATAAAAATCCACATGATCGTAACCAGTTGGACCCCATCCCGGCTGATTTCCAATATTTACTTGTAATTTTGCCTGTGCCTGTGTTGTTGCTGTTGTACCGATCAGACTAAAAGCAATCGCCAATATCATCATTACCTTTTTCATAATCTCAAATTTTATTGTTCTAAATAAATGTTTGGTATTTTGACTGCATCTGAAGGATTCGTTTAATCAACATAGTCCTACAGAGGCTTTTTGTCGGTAAACAGGTTGAATATTGCGGTATGCGCTATTATTACAGTTTAAAACAAGATTATGTTTCGTCGATTATTGGAAAGTGTGCTGTTTCCTCATAAAAAAATAAATAAAACCAGACTCAACAATGCCATTAATGGCAAAACAATTGTGGTGACCGGGGCCAGTTTTGGCATTGGTTCTGAACTGTGTTTACTGCTCTCGCATTATAATGTGCACCTAGTCCTTGTTGCCCGTACCAGATCTGTGATGGAGGAACTGGCGCAAAAGATTGAAGCCAACGGATCTACTGCAGCCATTATTGCCGCCGACCTGTATGATGACGAACAGATAGAGCAGACCATCAACCAGTTATTGCAACTGGAAAGAATTGACTATTTTATTTCCAATGCGGGCAAATCTATTATGCGCTCCCTGGCAAGGTCTTTAGATCGCTATCATGATATTACCCGTACCAATGCCCTTAATTATCTGACTCCGGCCAGGATGATCCTTGCCCTCACCCCCCTGCTGGCCAAAAGCAAGGGAACGGTGATCAATGTATCCTCCATGATTGTTTTATTGCTACCGGCACCAATGTGGTGTGCCTACCAGGCATCTAAAACAGCTTTTGATAACTGGTTCAGGGGCAACTGGGCGGAATGGAAGCATATGGGCATTACGGCTAAAAGCATTTATTACCCGCTGGTTAAAACCAGGATGATCGCTCCGAATCCAAAGTATGCTAATGCACTGGCCATGGAAGCCGATCAGGCTGCTATCCGTATATGCAGACTTATATACCGCAACAAGCCCGCAGAAAAACCATGGTGGGGCGTTGCGCCGCAAGCAGCCAGCTTTTTCGGGAAACGCTTGTGGAATAAGTATAGCTATGTCAAAGTTTCCTCGAAGGGATAAATATGCAGTTGCGCCAGAAAATCAAAAAAGCATATACCCTGCTCCGTGCTGTATCCAGGCATGGGCACAACCTCATCAGCCTGCTCGACAGCGTACAGCATGCCCGTGTAGAAGATGCTTTTATTGATGATGGTGAGCAAAAAATCAGCTACCCGGCACTGTATACACAAGCATTACAAACTGCATATATACTATATCATCAATATCATATTAAGGGTGGACAAAAAGTACTCCTTGCCTGCCCTAACGGTATTCCTTTTCTGACAATGCTCTTCGCGCTGTCCGCCCTGGGTTGCAACATCGTACTTGCAGGTGCAGAGCTAACCGAAACGACACTTAAAGCCCGGCTTGCCGGACAAGCATATGATGCTGTATTGCTGACAGGAACGTACACCTCTTCCCTTCCTGTCAGGGCAATTGACCTGGCCGAAGTCATAAACAATATACCTGTCACGACTCCCCGATATGCTGCTGCAGGGCAAACGAGTCACCTTACCGTGCTGAGCAGCGGTTCTCAGGGTCTTCCACGCCCTTATACAAGAGCAACAAGGGCATGGCGTTATTATCGCCCGTTTCGTGATATATATACACAACTGCAATTACAGCAGTACCGCAGCACTTATATCGCTATTCCCTTCTCACATGGTTATGGTCTGGCCGCGGTATTATTATCCATTTTCTTAGAAAAACGTATTTATTGCCATCCGGCTTATGGTTCTGGCCATCTGCATGCCGCATCGGAACGGGAGTCTATTGACTGCTGGATTGTCGTGCCCTCTATGATTCCGGCATTATACCGACAGAAAGAACAATTGCTACAGGGTACACAAGCCATCATTTCGGGTGGAGATCAGCTGGAAAGTACCTGGGCCAAACAAATCCTATACGATACAGATGTACAACTTTACAACCTGTATGGTACCTCCCAGACTGGCATCTGTGCTATTGCCACAACAGAAATGCTCCGGCATAATCCCGGTACACTGGGTAAACCTATAAAAGGCCTCCGGTACACATTTGTCCATTGTCCGGAACAGGAGGGCAAAGAATTATGGGTAAAATGCACCTGGTCTGCCGGACAACCAAGACGGGAATTTATCGGCACGGGAGATATCATATCGGTTGATGAGGCGGGCTATTGGCTTTATAAAGGCCGGAAAGATCAGATGCAGGTTATTGGCGGATTAAATGTATACCCGGAAACGATTGCACAGCAGATCAGGAAATTTAGCGCTGTCAAAACAGTGCATGTATTCATTCAGAAAGATGCGGTGCTGAGCAGTCACATCCATGCAAGCATCACCGTACATCCCGGATTTGATCATGCCCTCTTTAAACTGTACCTGGCTGATGTACTTCCTGAATACAGCATTCATACACATATTGCTGAATGATCAATCTGCATAAAAAAAGGTTGTATTGCTACAACCTTACTGTACTCTCGCCATTTTATAATTCCACCGTTCATTGCCCACATATTCGCTGGCCCTGATATAGTTACCGGTAATGCTACCAATATTCCATACATAGTTTGTATTCAGTCTTCCATCATCCAGGTTAAAACGCAATACATAATTAGTGCTGGTACTGGTTACACCATCTTCATCATAATAATAATCTGTATACTCATCTATTCTCCAGTAACCCGTCAGTCGCTCGCCGGTATTGCTGTTGATGGCCGAAATGGTATAATCCCTTTTGAAATCATACGTCCAACCCTCATAATTACGGGTAATGTTTACCGATTGCTGCAGGAAGCCGCTTTTGTGTGTCACCTTCTCAAAGGTCCATTGACCCATTATTTTCTTGTCATAGCTCATAAAGGTATACTTGGTACAAGAGCTTAGACCGGTGATAAGGCCTGCTACAACCAGTAGCAAGGCAAGGGTTCTCGTAAAATGCTTATTCATAAAATTCAGGGTTTAAAGGGATTATAGTGCATAGATAGCAAAAGCGTAATCAGGTTTAATGCACTGTTAAAAAAATCGGGTTAAACACTCATTTTCAGATCGGATTCTAGCGTTCTCTTTGATGATTTGTACAATTTCTATAAATTGTGTATAAAATTCCAACCTATGCTTACCACCATTCACCCCAAACTGCCGATGCGGGACAAGGCCGCGACAAAAGATTATTACATCAATAAGTTAGGTTTCAGGAATTGTGGTGCTTCGGACTATGATGGTTACTTAATAATCGAAAAAGACAATATTGAGCTCCATTTTTTTGAGTTCACAACACTGGATCCCAAGGAGAATTACGGACAGGTGTATATCCGCACAAACGATATCGAAGGCTTATATCAGTCCTTGCTGGACCAGGAAGTAGCCATTCACCCTAATGGTCCCTTACAGACAAAACCCTGGGGACAAAAAGAATTTTCATTGCTTGACCCGGACAATAATCTCCTTACTTTCGGACAAAGTGCATAAGCAGCACAAATCCCTAACCCTACTACACGATATTTGTTTCCCAAAACAATTTATACTAAATATTTTCTCCTCCGGCCTATCGGCCTAAATCCTACATTTGCAGCATGGTACATACACTAAACTGTGGTGGCCGGCTGCTTACACTGGATCAGCCGCTCGTTATGGGCATTCTGAATGCTACACCAGACTCTTTTTTCACCAAAGGAAAAAACAATTCTGTCGGTGGATTGCTGGATCAGGCTGCGGCGATGCTGCAGGCAGGAGCCTCCATCCTAGATATAGGCGGGGTAAGTACGCGTCCGAAGGCCGATCATGTGAGTGAGCAGGAAGAACTGGATCGTGTGGTCCCGGTTATAGAAGCCATACATAAGGCATTCCCAGAAGCTGTTTTGTCGGTCGATACGTATCGGGCTGCGGTGGCCCGTGAAGCGGTGGCTAAGGGTGCGGGTATCGTAAACGATATCAGCGGTGGTACGATGGATGTAGCCATGTTTCAAACCATTGCAGATTTAAAGGTGTCTTATATATTGACACATATCCAGGGTACACCAAGTAACATGCAGCAGCATCCGCAATATGATAATGTGCTGACAGCTGTTCTGGATTTCTTTACGGAACGTATCACTACCCTGGAACAATATGGCGTTAAAGATATTGTACTTGATGTGGGATTCGGCTTTGGCAAGACCCTGAAACACAATTATACCTTGCTGAAGCATATGGAAGCATTCCGTATACTGAACAAACCGGTGCTTATGGGCGTTTCGAGAAAGTCGATGATATACAAAGCGCTGGATACAGATACAGAACATGCCTTGAACGGAACAAGTGTATTACATGCATGGGGATTGTCAAATGGTGCAGATATATTACGGGTGCATGATGTACGGGAAGCAGCAGAAGTCGTTAAATTATATCATCATTTACAGCAATCTTAAATAAACGATACATTTTTTATAAATTAATTTTATATTTGAGAACTTAAAAACTAATAATCATGAATATCAGAATTGCTCTTATCGCCTTGTCACTGACCCTGGGCGGTTATACACAAAGCATAGCACAACAAAATAATACTGCTGCAACAGCTACTGTGAGTAAATCTTCATTCACTGCTAATATCACTGTTTATGAGCAGGCAAACGGCGCAAATAGTGATGCTGCTTTGAAAACGTTGCAAAGCCAGATGCGTACCGCAATTTCAGCAGCCAAAAGCGAGCTGAGCCAGGCGCCAAATGCTACCGTAGAAGCGAAAATGCAGAGCCGTATCAACAAGTATAATACAGTAGTACAAAAGGCAAAAGCAAATGACAAAAGCGGTGCGATCACTGCCCTGAGAGCTTTTGCAGATACCTTGTAAAAATTATTTTACAAAACAGTTGTAGATTGAATCTATTTCTATTAATTTTGCGAGGAATTATTTAGAAATTTATAACATAATGGATCAGAACCATAACACAAATAAAGAAGAGCTTTTAGATAACGATTTGGATATTCAATTAGATAAGCCAAACTCATCCAGATTCTTCTTCGTATTAGGCTTTTTTGGTATTTTCATTTTTGCATGGTCAGGCTGTTACAACCTGTACAAGCATAAATTTGTAAATCAGAAAGACAACGTTCCTGTTAACGAAAGTTCTTTATACGAGCCAAAGTATAAATAAGACCCATTGTGATAGTTTGTGAATCCAGCACTGCAGTAGTCATACTCAGCTACAATAGTATAGCGTGGCACAAACTGTTTTTACCTAAAATTATTGAACAAGCGGCATCAGGTTATGATGTCATAGTTGTAGATCATGCTTCACCGGACAATACGTCTGAATTTATTCAGCACGAATTTCCTTCGGTGAAGCTGATTCGCTTAACAGAGAACCATGGCTTTGCATGGGGATATGCCCAGGCCCTGAAACAAATTCAGGCCGAATATTATGTCCTGCTCAGCTCTGATTTTGAAGTGACCGACAACTGGTTTCCCCCATTGTTGCAAGCCATGCAGCAATACCCTTCTCTGGCTGCCTGCCAGCCGAAAATCCGCTTCTGGAAAGATCGTCCCTATTTTGAATATGCGGGTGCAGCCGGTGGCTTCATGGACAAATGGGGTTATATGTTCTGCCGTGGACGTATTTTCAGCACATTGGAGCAGGATCACCATCAGTATGACAATGACATCGAAGTATTCTGGGCCAGTGGCGGTTGCCTGATGGTCAATGCACAGCAATACCATGAAGTTGGTGGTCTGGACGCAGACCTCTATGCCCATATGGAGGAAATTGACCTCTGCTGGAGGTTGAAAAATGCAGGTTACCGCATCGGTGCTATCGGCGGCTCAACTGTATTTCATGTCGGAGGCAGCATTATCTCTTATGGCAGCCCGCAAAAAACCTATTACAATTTCCGCAACAACCTTGTCTTACTCCTGAAAAACGAAAAGGCGTCCCGCCTGTTCTGGCTCATCCCGCTCCGCCTGGTGCTGGACGGAGTAGCCTGTCTGCCGTTTTTATTAAAAGGAGATGTTAAAAATATATGGGCCGTAGCTAAGGCACATTTCCATTTTTACGGCAGCTTCGGCAAGTGGTTCAAAAAGCGGAAAGCCGCACAACAATTGATCAAAAACCGGAATACTACCGGCATCCATCCCCACAGTATTGTGGCACAATATTTTATAAAAGGGCTCAAAACTTTTGATAAAATTAACGCCGACACGACAACATTAAGTTAACAAATTATTATGTGCTCTCAAAAATATTACTATCTTTGAGGCTATTTTTCAGAAAAACAAACATGAATATAGTTTTTTTATTGGCTTTGGCGTATATGTTAGGTTCTATACCTACTGCAGTTTGGGTAAGTCAAAAGTTTTTTGGAATCGATATCAGAGAACACGGCAGTGGTAATGCAGGTGCAACCAATACCTTTAGGGTATTAGGTAAAAATGCCGGTATTGCAGTAATGCTGGTCGACATGCTGAAAGGATTTGTAGCTGTAAAGCTTGCTTATCTTTCCATGTACTCTCATAACGATATGAGTAATGCATTTACAAATCTGCAGGTAGCTTTAGGCCTCCTTGCCGTTATAGGCCACGTATTCCCCCTGTTTGCGGGCTTTAAAGGCGGTAAAGGTATTGCCACCCTGTTTGGCATGATCCTGGGTATACAATGGATTGTAGCGCTTTGTCTGGTTATTGTATTTATAATCATGCTTATCCTTACCAAATATGTGTCTTTAAGCTCTATTACAGCCAGCGTAGCCTTCCCACTATTATTATTATTTATTTTCAAGGGTCAGGAACCATCCTATATGCTGTTCGCTGTAGCCACTGCCCTGCTGGTAGTACTGACACACCATAAGAATATACAACGATTACTCACCGGTAATGAGAGTAAAGTGAAGGTCAAGCTAAAGAAGAAGAGAAACCGGGAAAAATAAAAGAAATTATAAAAACGCTGCTGTCCTACAACAACAGCGTTTTTTTTAACGTTATAATTTTTGCAAAACCTATGTCTTCCAGTAGATTTGTAACTCCTTATAAAATAAATATTAATGCAATATAAAAAGTTGATCACTGCTGCCATGCTCTTAGCGGTAAGCCCCACCAGCCATGGGCAGTTGCTCAAAAATATACTTAGTACCAATAAAAGTACTGTGCCCAATAATGAGCCCCTCATACAGGCATTGCGTAATGATGTTGCAGAGCTGTCTCAGGACAAATATACGGGCAGGCTTATAGGCACACCCGGGTACAATAACGTTACAGCACATATCGAAAAACGCATGAGCGAGATCGGTCTGACCCGCTATGGTACTATCGGTTATAAATCAATGTTCAAATATGTGACTGGCCGCAGTGCGACAGTCGAGTCCCGCTTCCTGATCAATAATAAGAATGTAGTGATCAATACAGATGTATTGCCACTCCCTTTTTGTGCCAATGAGGATAACAACTCTTATATAATTCCGGGTACTATTGCTAATTATACCGCCTGGCTGACCCCATTATTCGATCTGCCGGGCAATCATGAGTTCAATGAAAAAAGTATTCAGCCGCTCATCAAAAAGATCCTGAATGCACAGGATCGCGGTGCGACTGCATTGTACCTTTTTGACGATTCCAACAACGGCATTGATCTGAAGACTATTAAGAATTATTGCAACCTGCCCATCAACCGGGAGATTAAGATCCCGGTGTGGATTATATCCAAGACTGCTTACAATGATTATTTTAAAGGGGTAGACTACTTTACACCGGTATTCAGCAGTCCGAAATTCAGAAATGACTTTAAAGAAGGCTATAATATAGCCGGCACCATCAATAATAATGCGGCCAGCACAATTGTGATCATGGCCGATTATGACCAATTATATGCCGGCAATAAAGGTGAGGTTCTGAATGGGGCCAATGATAATGCCAGTGGTGTGGCTACCTTATTGCAGCTGGCCAGCTTGCTGAAAGCTCCGGAATACAAACAATACAATTATGCATTTGTAGCCTTCTCCGGCAGTCAGCTGGGCGCATTAGGTGCGCAATCGTTCCTGAATATTCCCAACATCAAATCAAAGATTGCTTATGCCATCGACATTACCGCTGTAGGTAAGCTGAATGAAAGAAGCGAGATCTATATCAACGGTGCGGGCACTGCTGCTACCTTTGCACAGGCTATTAAAGGGGCATCCGCGGAGTACAATCCTAAAGTAGGCGAAGATTACCCGCATACGGCATCTTACACCAAATTCATAGAGGAGCAGATCCCAACCTTGTCCTTCTCTACCGGTTACAACCAGCAGTTTATTGCAGAGACCGACAAGGTCAGCAGTATCAACTTTACGGGTATAGCAACGGTAACCCGTTATATCATGAGCGTCATCGGTTCGGTCAATAAAGCGGGAACACCTTCCTACAGCAGTCAGACAATTGCGGTAACCGACAAGGACCTGTCTGTGGAAAAAGCCGTTGTGACTACCGAGCCTACAAGTAAAGCTCCGGTGCGTCCGGTACAGAAACCGGCTACCAGTGCCACCCAGCCTGTTGCCAGTGCTAAGAAACCTGTAAAGAAGCCTTCCGGTCCGAAAAACAATGCACCTATTACTGACCCTAATTACAGAGGAGCAAAGTCTATTGTAAAGGACGTACTGGGATTGGGCATTAACGAACTGGATGCCCGTGAAGGAGGTGCTTATATATACAGTATAGACACTCCGGGCAAGGGATCTGAACTGGGCTTTAAAGAGGGTGATGTAGTGCTGCAGATTGGCAGCATCCCGGTATTTAATGCCAAAAGTTATCTTCTTACCATACAAAAGTTCAAATCCGGAGAAAGAACCTATTTCAAAGTAAAGAAATCTGATGGCCAGACGGCCATGATCAATGTTGACTTCTAAGGAACAACTTTCTATAAAAGAATGGCGCGCCAGTACCGGCGCGCCATTCTTTTATAGAAAGTTGCATTTATATAAAGCGACAATACCCTGCCTTATAAAAGGCCAGTAACACAACTATGCATACCACCATTCCTTCTATACTGCCTACATAGATATCGGTAAAGAAATGCTGCCCCAGGTACATACGGGAATAAGCGACCAGCAGTGCGCCTAAGAATAGCAAAATAGCCTTCAGTACCGATTGTCTGCGGGACAGTAAGGACAACAGGAAAGCAAAGGCAAAGGCACCTGCTGTATGACCCGAGGGGAATGAATGGGCCCGATGCAACACCTCTCCATTAATATAATGAAACCAGGGTTCGGCTCCGTATAAAGCAACCGGACGTGCATGTGCAAAGGCAAATTTCATAGCCTGGTTGATCAGCAAAGAGCCGATCTGGGTGCTGATGACCAGTAAGAGAAAATAACGATTACGGTAACGGTACCAGAACAAAGCAAGCAATACGGGTATAATCACCACTGCTGTACCGATGGCGGTATAGAAACGAAAGAAAATATCGCCCAGGTGAAAATGATGCGTATGCACCCACTTAAACAGCGGGAGATTGCTGTATGTCAGCAATAGTATACCACCCAGCACGACCCAGGTCATAAAGCAACGAATGAAGGTATACACTCCCTTTTTACTGCAGGCAAATGCACTGTCGGGGGCTACCGGAAGTAAGTCAAACATTTATTTCAGTTGTGCTTGTTCCTTAACAAATATACCCTTGATTTTGCGCCAAAGGTTGATGTACGCTTCTTTCTTAAATACAGGTGAGTCGTTACGCGCCTGTACCAGGATAATGATCGCAACAGGCATCAGGCAGGCTGTTGCCAGCCACATACCTTCCAGGGCAGGCATTTTGCCCTGTTTCGCCAGCTTCTCCCCTGTAGAGGACAGGATAAAGTATACTACGAAAAACAGGATGGATATAACCATCGGCAAGCCCAGGCCTCCTTTACGGATAATAGCACCCATCGGGGCACCGATCAGGAACAGCACCAGGCAGGCAAAAGCATAAGTAAACTTTTTATGCCATTGCATATTATACTGGTTCAGTTTGGTATAGTTAATCTCGTTATTGGTTGCATTGATAGACAGGTAGCGCTGTATACTCTGTGCATTATTGACCACTTTTCCGGAAATGTCATTGCGTTGTTCCCGGTCAAACAGGCTGATGAGGTCTTTGGTGTACACAGGCTTATCAGTCTTCATTGCCGCATTTATTTTAGCATCCAGGTTTTTAAGGTCGCCGTCTTTTTTGTACAGGCTTATATAATAGCCGGTGCTTTTCTTCAGTTCACGACGGTCCTTCCCTATCAGCTTATAGGTACTGTCTACACTCTTGTTCAGCATTGCAATATCCTGCATTTCTTCGCTGCTTTTAAACAGGTCTTCGCGGGTACGCGAGAAGCCGAAGCTGGATACATCTATTACTTTATTCCATTTTTTGAAGAACATTCGCTGCTGCTCATACTGTCCTTCATTATCTTTTTTAAATTCATAACGCCAACCATTGTTCAGCTCAAACACCAGGAAGCGCTTATCATTGCTCAGGTACATTTTACCCTTCTCCGCTGCAACCACATTGTTGTTACCACCACCCTTGCTGTGATCATAGATGAGCACATCTGAGATGGTACTGCCATCTTCGCTTTTACTGCCTATACGGATCACAAAATTGCCCAGCCCGCGGTTAAACACCCCTGGCTTAATACTCATGGTAGGCTTTTTATTGCGCATATCATACAGCAGAGAATAGGCCTTAAGATTGGCTTTAGGGATGATGTAGTTACTGAATAGAAACATACCTATAACCACACCTATAATAAATAAAGTAAGCGGCCGCAGAAAACGGAACAGGGAAATACCAGAAGACTTAATCGCTACCAGCTCGTAGTTTTCGCCCAGCGCCCCGAATGTCATGATAGAAGCCAGCAGGATACCCAGTGGCATGGCCATAGGCACCAGTGTAGCAGACATATAGATCATGAGCTCCAGGATCAGCTGCAAGGACAGACCTTTGCCGATAAGATCATCCATATACAGCCAGAAAAACTGCATCAGGAATACAAACAACACAATGAAAAAAGTGACCACATACGGGCCCATAAAGCTTTTCAGAATGAGTTTATCCAGTTTTTTGATCCCCAGGTTCATAAATTATTATCTGTCAGAATAGATGTGCAAATATACTATGCTTACCCTTAGCGATGAAATCCAATAATACAGGGGTAAACCTTACAAAAAAGACCGTTGTACAAGGGCTACCCCTGTATAACGGCCTGTGATGCGATATTAATATTATGATCGGTATATCTTAACTTCCGATACGATGCTTCAGATCATTAACCTGGCGATTCCATAACTGCTGCTGATCTTTGATATCAGTCTTATCTGCAAAGTCAGTTACCTGCAAAATCGTTTCATTGGTTACATCACTCTGGGTAATGCGGAATTCGAAATATTCATCATCATCATAATAGTCCCAGCGGAAACGCACAAATTCATTCTCTGCCATTTCCAGTAATTCTGCTTCATCTTCCACACCTTTCCAGCTAAAGAAAAAAGATTGATCACGTTGATTCACCTCATCTGCAAACCACTCCTGGAGACCCGCTGGAGTGGACAAGAATTCATATAAAATACTAGGACTGCAACGTATTGGTATCTCTATAGTATATTGATTTTTTTTACTCATACAAAAAAATTAAACGCGAAAAATGTTTCTGCAATAAGACTAAAAAAAATGACATAAACAAGTCTTTCAATTATTTTTTTAATTTTTGGAACTTCCCTAACATTTTTTCAGGCCTTGATATATTTTTTTTGGAATTACATTAACTAATCGTTAAATTTGGTATCGTAATATGTTAAAAATCCTTTAAATCACCCTTAAAACAGTTCTGTTATAAGATAAAAATATACACAATTATGTCAATGCGCCAGCTTAAAATCACCAAATCGATTACGAACAGGGAGAGTCAATCCCTGGAAAAATATCTGCAGGAAATCGGAAAGGTACAGCTCATTACTCCTGAGGAGGAAGTGCTGTTGGCTATCAGGATAAAGCAGGGCGACCAGAAAGCGCTGGAACGCCTTACCAAAGCCAATTTAAGATTTGTGGTTTCTGTTGCAAAACAGTATCAGAACCAGGGCCTTTCTTTAAGCGACCTGATCAATGAAGGTAATCTTGGCCTCATTAAAGCTGCGCAACGCTTTGATGAAACTAAAGGCTTTAAATTTATCTCTTATGCAGTATGGTGGATTCGCCAGTCTATCCTGCAATCGCTGGCAGAACAAAGCCGTATCGTACGCCTGCCGCTGAACAAAGTAGGACTGACCAATAAAATAGGCAAAGCATATACTGCACTGGAGCAGGAATATGAAAGAGAACCCTCTGCAGATGAGATCGCCACTTTACTGGAGATCGACATTGAAGAGGTGGAAAGTACAATAGGTGTATCTACCCGCCACGTCAGCGTAGATGCCCCCTTCTCCGACACAGAAGATGGTAGCCTGCTGGATGTTCTGGCCAATGAAAATGCCTCATCGGTAGATAACGAGATCACGAACAAACAATCACTGAAAACGGAGATCGACCGTACGTTAAATGTATTGTCTGACAAACAACGTACTGTAGTGAAAATGTATTTCGGTATCGGGTACGACCATGCCGTGTCGCTGGAAGATATCGGTGCACATTTCGGACTCACCAGAGAGCGTGTAAGACAGATTAAGGATAAAGCGATCTGCAAATTGCAGACCAAGGAGCAATGCCACCTGTTAAAATATTTCCTGGGTTAAGTAGAGGATTTTATAAAAATTATTTTAACTTTAGCTTTTGATCCCCGTGGCGGGATCGATGTGGTATGATCAAATCCAAAAACATGAAAAGAATTAAATCTATATTATTAGCCGGCTTTGGTTTCTTTGCAATCGGTGGTATGGTATTAAGCAGCTCTTGCGAGCAGGACCCTTGTACTACACTGCTGTGTCAGAACGGTGGTAGCTGTACCGATGGTCTGTGTCAATGCCCTACGGGATATGAAGGTGCAGAGTGTGAGATTAAGACAGCAAGCCGCTTTGTAGGTAAGTACAGAGGCACAACCCGTTGTACACATGACAACGTAGTCTTCCCTATTACTGCCGACAGCGTAGAGATTAAACTGGTACAGGATCCGAACAAGATCAGCCTGATCATGTATGCAGGTAATACTTCCATTGCAGGTTTTGAAGGTACTGCCGACAATCCTAATACCACATTCAATACCTTTAACAACGGTGTGGTAAGCATTCACCCTACGATCCAGATCGACGGTAACCTGATCTATGTATATCTGGAATCCCTGACACTGGCTTCCGGCGAAAGACAGCACTGTAAGTTCACCGGCATGAAAGATACAGCTACGGCACAGTAAAATATCAATCTTTTTTATACCTAAGCGGGCAATTTCAATATTGCCCGCTTATTTTTTACATAATAATTACCGAATTTTGCAAACTAAAATATACAAGGGTTATGGTCTCCGTACAATTTAAGGATTTAGGCAATATAGAATATGGCGATGCCTGGGATATGCAGGAGCGGATCATGAAGCAGGGACTGGACATTAAAGCGGAGCGCGTTTCTGCCCCGGAACTGGCCCAGGGTAAGGAGATCGGGCAACACCTTTTTATCTGCGAACACCCGCATGTGTATACATTGGGCAAAAGCGGCGCCGTAGAAAACCTGCTCATCAATAACCAGCATATGCAATCGCTGGGGGTAACCTTCTATAAAACCAACCGTGGCGGCGATATTACCTATCATGGTCCCGGCCAGATGGTTGCCTATCCTGTACTGGATCTGGAAGCCTTCAAGACCGACCTGGGCTGGTATATGCGCTCGCTGGAAGAAGTCGTGATCCGCACCATTGCTGAATACGGCATTACCGGCGCAAGACTGGAAGGCGCAACCGGCGTATGGATCGATGCCGATAACCCGGCAAAAGCCCGCAAAATATGCGCTATGGGCGTACGTTGCAGCCGCTGGATCACCATTCACGGACTGGCGCTCAATATGAATACCGACCTTAACTTCTTTAACTTCATCGTACCATGCGGCATTACCGACAAGGGCGTAACCAGTATGCAGAAAGAGCTGAACGGGCCTGTAGATGAGGTGGCTGTTAAACAGACCTTCCTGAAGCATTTTGAAGACATTTTCGGCGCACAACTGCAAAACCAGCACTAATTATACCAGATGAATACTGCTTACCTGCTGATCGGCGGCAATGAAGGCAACCGTGAGGCAACATTATATCAATGCGTGCAAATGCTGCGCCGTACAGTGGGCCATATCGTAAACCTGTCTCCGCTATACGAAACCGCCTCCTGGGGCAATGAAAACCTGCCCCCGCACCTGAACCAGGCGATACAGCTGGAGACGGAGTTCGATGCCGCAACATTACTGACCCATGTACTGGAGATCGAGCACTTGCTGGGCCGCACCCGCAATGTACAATGGGGCAGCCGCAAAATCGATATTGATATTATTTTCTTCAACCACGAAGTGATCCATACACCGGATCTGCAGATACCACATCCGTGGATGCAGCTGCGCCGCTTTGTGCTGCAACCGCTGGCCGATATTGCAGCTGATTATATACATCCGGTATCCGGACTCAGCGTATCGGAATTACTAAAAACCTGTACAGATGACTTATCTGTACAGGTCTATATATCAGAAGATACGGAAGATAGTTTATTGTAAATGCTCTTCTATAATGAAGCGGGGGCGGTGTTTCACCTCTTTATACATTTTGGCTACATACTCACCTATAAGCCCTATACATAGTAACTGTATACCGCCAAGGAAATACATCGGTATTACGGTAGATGCCCAGCCGGTAGTAGTATGATGCGTCAGATAGGCCACCAGCGCATATATGCTCAGTAATACCGTAATGGCAAAAATGACAAAGCCGCAGAAGGTTACAAAACGCAGCGGCTTAATGCTGAGGCTGGATATACCATTCCAGGCAAAAGACAGCATTTTACGCAGGTTATACTTACTCTCTCCGGCAAATCGTTCACCACGCTTATAATAGACGCTGGTCTGGCGAAAACCGATCATAGGTACCATACCCCTCAGGTACAGATTGGCTTCTTCAAAAGATTTAAATGCATCCATAGCCCGGCGGCTCAGCAGGCGGTAGTCGGCATGGTTATACACAGACTCTACCCCCATCACCGATAATAATTTATAAAAAGCCAGGGCTGTATTGCGTTTAAAGCGGGTATCGGTACTGCGGTCATCGCGCACCCCATACACCACATCATAGCCCTTAAGATAAGCCTGTATCATCTCCTCCATAGCATTAAGGTCGTCCTGCAGGTCAGCGTCGATAGAGATAATAATATCAGCATCATCCGCATGAAACAGACCGGCCAGCAGGGCATTCTGATGACCAAAATTGCGAGACAATTTCAAACCCTTAAAGTACTGATGTGACGAGTACAGGCGGGCAATCTGCTCCCAGGTACGGTCTTTACTGCCATCGTCTGTAAACAGTACATAACTGTTTGCGGCAATCAATTGTTTGCCTATATAATCATCCAGTAAAACCTTAAGCCTCTTCGAGGTTTCGGGCAGTACTTCCTCTTCGTTATAACAAGGTATTACAATGGCCAGACGTGGGGGCATAGTATTCATTTGAGCGCAAAAGTATAAAATAAATGATACATACAGTAGCAGTAATACAAAGCATATACCGCTCCTGCTGTTTCATTGCACTAACGCAAAACATTGGCACTAAATTATGTAGAAAGGTAAAACCCTAGCTGGCGCGCGCTCCCGGCGCGTGCCTTTAATGAATTGAGTGTGCCCGTCCTTTCGAGCATAGCGTAGCGGTGCCGAGAAATCTCCTCTATTCCTCAAGCGATCAGGAGATATCTCCACTACGCTGACGCTTCGGTCGATAAGACGAGCAGGAGACGAAAGCTTGTTCGCTGAGGCCTCGGCTGGCGCACGCGCCCCGCATGTGTCCACAATCAACAATACACTAATTTAATCCTGCAATACCTGCTCTGCAGCACGTACCCTGGCTCTTATAGCGCTTAAAGTATCGTCGCTCAGCAGCTTACCATCACGAAATACTTCTTTCAGTTCGCCCGTCTGTTCTTCGGCCCAGCTTACTTCGTCCTGCAATTGGTATCGGTCATCTGCCCGTACAATCTTCATCAATCCCTTGGCCGACTTCTTGGTACCATCGTCCGTAACCGGATCTTTGTATATAGCCCGGCCCTCGCCGTTTACTTCACCATAGGTAGCTTTCATCGCAAAACCAAAGGTATCGCGGGTATTATACTGGTAGGTAAAGGAGCCTATGCCCAGTACCACATTGGTAGAGGCAAAGCCCTTGGCCTTCAGCCTTTCGCAGATCTGTACCGCACGGTCCAGGGTAATGCTGTCCCCGTATATGGCTCCTATCTGTGGCACCAGTTCTTTATATCCTTTATCATTCACCACACCGCCAAAGGTATCCCAGAGCAGCTCTATCACGCCTTTGCGTACATGAGCTTCAGCAGCATCGGCCTTACCGCAGAGAATATCGACCGGATCACCGCTATCGGGACGAATCACGACCTTGCCTTCGCGGTCCAGGATCACCTGTTTTAATTGTGGCAGATAGTCCAGCAGCACTTTCCACAGGTCCCAGGTATCGGACACGATAGATACGATGCCGGAAGGGTATATTTCCGTAATGAGTCGCTTAAATGTATGCAGCTCTCCCTCTGTGGTACCCATACACATTACCGAGTGTTCTGTAGCCGCAACAGAGCCCCCGATCAGCTCCTGGTCTGAGTTGGCACCATAGTACTGCTCCAGGAAGTCTATAGCCGGTATGGTATCGGTACCGGAAAAGCTGAGCAGGTGGCCGCTACCGGAAAGTACCGCTGCTTCTATGCCCGCCATACCCCGCATAGAGAAGTCATGTCCCTGCCAGTCTACAAAACCGGGTGCTGTAGAAGTCTCTGCTGCATAGCGATCCAGGATGCGGCGGTAGGCACGGGCTATAGTAGCCGAGGTACAGGGCATCCAGACCACAGACGATACGAGGGTCTCGAAATAATTGGTGAGCCAGAAAAATTCGGGCAGTGTATTGTACATGGTAAACATCGGCACGCGGATCGGTACGGCTGCCCCTTCGGGCAGTGCTTTGATGACCATAGGTATATAACCCAGGTCGTGCAAGGCGGCTATATGTTCTGTACCTACGCTATTGGGACCAAGATAATTATTGATCCTGCGGCTGTATTGTGCCACCACTTTATCCTTTGGCTGACTAAAGAAATCTCTTTCAAAATCTTCAAGAATATACTTCTTGATAAAATACTGCAGCCCGAAGAAGATCACCTCCTCCACCCCTTCGATACGGCTTTTGCGGGGTGTCCAGTTAGAATATACCAGCGTAGTGCCATTGGGATATTGTCTGCGGTGATCTACCTTATATCCGTCTGTCATCAGTAAAGGATTCATATAGAATAGTTTTATGCTTGAAGAATTATTGTTCGTTAAAAGATCGGGCATTGCGACCCCACTCATCGGGGTACAATTGCGGCAAAGGATCGCTCTGCCAGAAGTCTTTGGTATCGGCGTCTATGAGGCTGAGGCTGCCGTCAAAAGCAGATCCGGTATCGACGTTCCATACATTGATCGCCTGCATAGGTACGCGCTGGTTATAGTTGAGTGTAGGCGTATGACCGATATATATTTCGTGGTACAACTTCAGCCGCTTAGGGTATAAGGTGGAGTGCTGCTCTACCCTTCGGTCCATAACCACCACCATTTCCCACAGCGTACGATCGGTATTAAATGTGGACTGATGTACCTCATGGTCTACACCATACTGGGCCGTGAATCCGGCATGGACAAACAGGCGATTGGCCTGATCTATATAATATGGCTTCATCCGTTCAAAGAACTCCAGGTGCTCCCGCTTTTCGGCATCACTCACCTGCTCATAGCTCTTTATGGTAGAGAGTCCGCCGTTCTTAGTCCAGGCACTCATATCCACCTCGCCGCGCAGCCATTGTTCACATTTTACATCATGGTTGCCTTTGATAAAGATGCACTGCTGCAGTTTGCCCGCCGCCATCAGGAAGCGGATGACCTGTGCCGATTCGCTCCAGCCATCTACATAATCGCCCAAGAAGATAAGTGTATCGCTGGTTGTTACCGCTGCCCTGTCCATGACCTGCTCCAGGCCCCTGAGCCCCCCATGTATATCGCCGATGACGAGTGTTCTGCTCATAATGTATTCTTTTTAGTGCTCAATAAATCCGGGATACTAGCTATGCTCCATCAGCTATTGCTTTATAAATGGCATAATTCTCTGCATCAAAACAAACAAATATCACCGTTCCTTCCCAACCCGTTTGAGTAATGACATCTATAGCAATAGTAGCTGCTTTATCTTTCGGAAAACCGTAAATCCCAGTGCTGATATTCGGGAAGGCAATACTCTTTGCCTCATATTGCTTTGCCAAGAATATACAGTTCACGTAGCAACTTCTTAGTAACGTTTCCTCTTGCTTATTGCCGCCATTCCATACCGGGCCTACTGTATGAATCACATATTTTGCAGGTAGCAAACCTGCTCTGGTGATTACAGCTGCTCCCGTTTTGCAAGACCCTTGCTTGTTCCTGATCGCAATACAATCATTCAATATTTGTGGGCCTCCGGCTTTATGTATAGCACCATCCACACCACTTCCCCCCATTAAGGAACTATTAGCAGCATTCACTATAATATCCACCTCGGTTTGAGTAATATCTCCCTGAATAATCCGAATCTCCATGCTGTTTCCTATAAGATTTCACGTAATTTGATCTGCACTACTTTTTCATGACTAATGTCCCGGAAGGAGTCGGTCGTAAATATCTGTTCATAATACTGTGCCAGTTCCTCCACCCCATGACTGAAAATACCATGCGATACGGCCAGGTATAACTTACCTACATGATGCTTGTGCAGTTGCTGTGCCAGTCCGAGGAAGGTGCCGCCACCATCACAGATATCATCTACCACCAGGAAGTCCTTGCCTTTAAGGTCCTCTTCTGCAAACACTTCAAAACCACTGAGCTTGCCTGTCTTTACATCCCTGCGCTTGCTGCACTCTACGACATTTATGCCACCAAGGTATTCAGAGAGTTTATAGATCTTCTTCAAAGCGCCACCATCGGGTGCTACCAGTTGTACCGGTGCGGGTATGTGCTCCAGCACCTTAGCTACAAAAGCATGATTGGGTACCGCTACTACCCTGTCCAGCAGAGCAGGTGTCACTTCTGAATGCGGGTCGAAGACTACTACTTTCTGTATGCCCATACGGTTAATGATATCGGCATACACCTTTACGGACAGGGACTCTCCCGGAACCATAACCCTGTCCTGGCGTGCCGCAGGAAAGTAAGGGATAATCAGTTTTGCAATCACCGCATCCATACGCTGCAAGGCATCAACAGCCAGGCAGAGCATGCCCAGTGCTTCGAAAGAGTTGAGTCGATGTGTGATCGTCACTGAAGTACCTCCAGGTACCTCTGTAATGATCCTGATATGCGGCTCTCCACCGGTGAATATTTTGCGCTCTGCTGCTATCTCCGGTCCTGCTACCGGTCTGAAGGTACTATCGAGATTAAGTATCATATGCATTAGTTTGCGTAATTGTTACACAAATATAAAAACCTTTTAGAATAATGGACAAATTATTTTGCGTTAATTTTACGCAAATTTAATTTCAAAGGAGATTCCTTCTTTCAGAAGCTTCTGGTATTTACGTTTATTGAAGCGGAAAAGCATGGCCGGACGGCCGCTTTGCTGCTGTAGTTTATGGCTTGTCTCTTCCACAACCCCCAGGCTCAGTATCTTTTTACGGAAGTTGCGCCGGTCTATGGCCTGATCCAGTATGGTTGCATACAATTGCTCCAGGTCAGAAAATAAGAACTGCTCCGGCAACAGGTCGAAACCTATGGGCTGGTATTTTAATTTAGACTGCAGACGAGTTACTGCCATGCGGATGATGTCTACATGATCAAATGCGAGTGCCGGCAGTTCCTGTACCGGAAACCATTGTGCATCATCTGCATCAGTATCCGCTTTCAGTACCAGCCTGGAAGGATTGACCAGAGCAAAATAGGCCACAGAGATGACCCGGAAACGAGGATCGCGATCTACCTGATCGCCAAAGGTATATAACTGCTCCAGGAAGCTGACTGTGATACCCGCCTCTTCCTCCAACTCACGCACCACGGCAGTATCCAGCCCTTCATCGTCTTTTACAAAGCCACCGGGCAGTGCCCATTGCCCTTTCTGCTCGCCATACTTGCGCCGGATCAGCAATACCAGAAGCTGGTTATGGCTGTATCCAAACACTATGGCATCAACGGCTACTTTAATATTTTGTTTCATATACAAGACTTATGCGTATTGCATACACAAATATAATTGATCTGGCCGCATTAACCGGGCTATTTACCGAAAAGCTGCACAACTATGTGACAATTAGTACCATTATCTATATCTTTGTGCCATGTATTCTTTAGCCGAAGAAAATTATCTCAAAGCTTTATACCTGATTGCCGGAGAATCGGGTGCTGTTAATGTCAATGACCTGAGTAAGCACCTGAACATTAAAATGCCTACGGTAAACAGTATGATGAAAAAGCTGTTTGAGAAAAAACTGGTAGAATACGAAAGTTACAAACCCATAAAACTGACCAAAGAAGGGAAAAAACAGGCTGCGTTAATCATCCGCAAGCATCGCCTTACAGAAATGTTCCTGGTTGATAAAATGGGCTTCGGGTGGGAAGAGGTACACGAAATAGCAGAACAGATTGAACACCTGCACGCACCACTTTTTTTTGACCGGATGGACGCTATGCTTGGCTTTCCAAAAGCAGATCCGCACGGGTCTCCCATTCCTAATAAAAGCGGGGAGATCGAGTGGCTCGCTTATGAGAAACTGAGCGAATGCAAGGAAGGCGACAAGGTTGTATTAAGCGCTGTTACCCATTCTTCTGACGATTTTCTTAAATTTCTGAATACGAAGCAGATCAAACTTGGCGATTTCATTACCGTGCACCATATAGAACCTTATGATGGCAGTATGCAGCTGACCGTGGGCAGTAATGCACCGGAGACATTCAGCAAAGTGGTATGTGAAAAGCTTTTGGTCCGTCCTTAAGGCAAAATCATAATATTTTGTTATAAACACTTGCTCAAAAAGTGTCGAATGTTCAATTTCACATTGAAAATCAATTCCTTACACAAAACATTTCCTATTCAGGGATAAAATAAATTTGGTTGACATATCAACCAAATTTACCTTTGCGAAAATTTTTGCAAGCGTGAATAGTATTAAGAAAAATTTCCTGGAAGGCCTCGAGAACTCGTTCTTCGGGCAGCTCAGGAAAATATTGGTAGCCTCTCACAGGATGACCAGCAAGTTTATTTCCGAGTCCCAGATACCCATCCAGGTAGATCAGTTGCCGGTATTTATGGCGATCTATCTTCATGAGAATCTTTCTCAGCAAGAGGTAGCCAATACCCTGTGCAGAGATAAGGCTTCTGTAAAGAGGACTATCAGTAACCTGGAAAAAAACGGCCTGGTAACCATCAAACCCAATCCTGTAGATAAGCGTGCCAACCAGGTAAGCCTGACCAAAGAAGGAGAGCATGCAGTACACCTGATCAATGAAGTGATCAATAAAGTAGATCATACGCTGCGTGAAATAGCGACTACCGATCTGGATCAACTGACGAGCTCCCTCAAAACCCTGGCCGATAATATGATTGCCGGCCTACCCGATTTACAGTACGATCATCATTGTCAACCTATCAAACATTCATAATTATACCCAATAAGATGAAGCTAACTTTCAAAACCTTACTCCTGGCAGCTACGCTTGCCTCCGGAGCCGGCGCATATGCGCAAGAGTCTTTTACACTGAAAGAGAGCATTGCATACGGACTGAAACATAACCGCAGCATTACGATCTATAATAATAACCGCCTGCAGGCAGAACAAAAAGCCAGAGAAGCACTCTCTACTTACCTGCCACAGGTAAATGTTAACGCGGGACTGGACGATAACCTGAAACTTCCGGTAACAGTTATTCCTGCCGGAACATTTGGCCCAGGTACTCCGGCCCAGAAGGTAAGCTTCGGTACCCAGTACAACTCTACACATAGTGTACAGCTGGACCAACCGATCTTCAATCAGGCAGCGATCACCGGTCTGAAAGCACGTAAGCCCAATATTGCATTGGCTGCGCTGAACGAAGAGCTGAACCGCCAGGGCGTGATCTATAATATTGCTACTGCATACTATAAAATCATTATTACCCAAAAGCAGCTGGATCTGCTGGAGGATAATAAAGAACGCATGGAGAAAACACTGGCTATCGCACAATTAAGAGCGAAGGAAGGGGTGTCAAAAAAGATTGATGTAAAACAGGTACAGGTAAACCTGAACAATACGGAATCACAGATCTCTGTAACCCGCAACTCTTATGAACTGGCACTGAACACGCTGAAGTTTCACCTGGGTAAGGCGATGACAGAGGAACTGCTGCTGAGCGACACTGCCAAGTGGCTGAATCCGAAAACTGTACTGGCTGGAGGTGCGCCGGGATTTGATTACAAAAAAACAATTGATTACCGACTGAATCAGACACAGTTAAGTCTGCTGGATATCAATCGTAAAAATATCCGTGACGGCCGCTATCCTACCCTCGCTTTTTATGCACGCTACGGGGCTAACGGATTCGGCAATAACATTGGTGCTGCATATAGTTCATTATATGACTTTGCCGTTGTCGGATTGAAATTCAACTGGAACCTGTTTACCGGTTTCAGAAGAGATGCCCAATACAAAATGGCGGATATCGATTACAAAAATGCAGAAGAAAACCTGAAACTGAGCGAAGAGCAGCAAACGCTGACCTACCAGAATGCAGGACTGGCATACAACCGCGCGCAAAGTACCATCGTTACCAACAAGGCTAATATGGACCTGGCTAACGAAGTATATGCCAATGTATCGACCCAACATAAAGAAGGTATCGCTACACTGACTGATCTGCTGAATGCGGAAAACTCTTACCAGCAAGCACAAAATAACTATATACAGTCACTGTTGGATTTTTACCTGGCCGAGATAGAACTGAAGAGGGCGAACGGAACCTTAGACGAATATTTTGAGCAACTATAATCAATACTTAAAACAAACAAAACAAATCATCATTTAGTTATGAATAAGAGAATCATCCTTCCTGTACTCATCCTGATCGTAGTAGCTGTTGCGATCGGCTGGAAACTTTCTTCGAATAAAAAGAAAATAGACGACAAGAATAAGCCTGAGGTAAAATCTGAAGTTGCTATTCCCGTTACAGTAGCCACTGCAGCAAAAGAAATGGTAACCGATGCACTGACCAAAACAGGTAACCTGATCCCTAACCGCGAAGCAGACATCATGGCGGTATCCGGAGGTAAACTGGTTTCTGTAAACTTCAACCTGGGTAGCTATGTAAGCCAGGGTGGTACTGTTGCACAGGTAGACAGCCGTCAGCAAACGATCAACCTGAGACAGGCTGAGCTGACCAAAGCTAAAGCAGACAAAGACTTTACCCGTTACAAAAACCTGCTGGAAGGCGAAGCAGCTACTGAAGTAAACTATCAGGATGCTAAATACCAAAGAGATAATGCAACTACTCAGATCGAATTACTGCACAAGCAGATTGCGGACAATTCTATCAAAGCGCCAATCAGCGGACAAGTAGTAAGCAAACTGAAAGAACCTGGTGAATATGTAAGTCCGGGTACTCCATTAGGCCATATCGTTGACATCTCTCAGCTGAAAGTAAATGTAATGGTGAGCGAAAATGATGCATATGGTTTGAAAATCGGTGATAAAGTAACCATCACTACGGATATATACAGCGGTCAGACCTTCAGCGGTACCATTACCTTCATCAGCAACCAGGGCGATGCTACGCATAACTACCCTGTTGAGATCCTGTTGCAAAACAACCGCAGCTATCCTTTAAAATCCGGAACTACTGTAAGCGTAAACTTCAACAAGAAAGGCAGTGGCTATATGATGCTGATCCCGAGAACGGCACTGACTCAAGGCCTGAAAACACCTAAAGTATACGTAATTGAAAACAATAAAGCGGTACTGAAAGATGTTGTCATCGGAAGAGAGATCGGTAACCAGGTTGAGGTAATGGGCGGACTGGATGAAGGCGCACAGGTAATCGTAAGCGGACAGATCAATATCAAGAACGGTTCATTGGTAAAAGCCGTAAAGTAGATACAGAAGCGCGCTCATCGCGCTCAAGAGGCTAACCTATTATAAACAGTGTATAAAAAATAGTCAATGAAAAAATTAACGGAACTCTCCATTAACCGGCCCTTGCTGATCACCGTGGTGTTCGTAGTGCTGGTCTTATTTGGAGCCATATCATATAAAAGTCTTAATTACAACCTGCTTCCAAAGTTTGATGCAAACGTAGTATCGATCGTGACTACTTACCGTGGTGCATCTGCCGACGAGATCGAAACTTCGGTAACCAAACACCTGGAGGATGCGGTATCCTCTCTGGAAGGGATCAAGCGTATCAGCTCATCCAGCCAGGAAGGTGCTTCTCTGATCACTATTGAGCTGAATGCTGATGCTGATGTAAACAAAGCACAGAATGATGCCCAGAGAAAAGTAGACCAGATTGCAGCTACCCTGCCGGATAATGTAGATCGATCTATTGTAAACAAATTCTCCTCTGATGACGTACCGGTAATCCGTATGGGTGTATCGGCCAATACCGACGACCGTACCTTGTATGATATCGTAGACCAACAGATCAAACCACAGTTAGGTAATATTCCTGGTGTGGGCCAGATCAACCTGGTAGGCGGTAACGAGCGTCAGATCAACATTAATGCGAATGTAGACAAGCTGAATGCGTATAACATGACCATTGCACAGCTGGCTCAGATCGTAAACTTGGCCTCCCTGTCTACACCTGCCGGTAAGGTAGAAACCAACAGCAACCAGTTCTCTATCAAATTTGATGCGAAATTCAATGATATTGAACAGTTGAAAAACATGGTGATCCTGCGCAGCCCGGACGGTGGTGATGTGCGCCTGAAAGATGTTGCCGATGTTATGGATGGTCAGCAGGACGCAACTGCGATCAACCGCATCAATGGTATACCATCTATTGGTATCCAGGTAATGAAACAAACCGATGCGAATGCTGTAGAGGTAAGTAAACTGATCCGGGTTAAAATTGCAGAACTGGAAAAAACATATTCTGCCAATAAATTAAAATTCAATATTTCATCTGACCAGAGTACATACACATTGGAATCTGCCAATGCAGTAATGTTTGACCTGGTACTGGCGATTATCATCGTATCGGTAGTAATGCTGCTGTTCTTACACAGTATCCGTAGCTCCCTGTTTGTACTCATTGCCCTTCCGGCTTCTATGATCCCGACATTCATCTTTATGTATGTATTCGGTATGTCATTGAACCTCATGACGCTGATGGCCCTCTCCCTGGTAGTAGGTATCCTTGTGGATGACTCTATCGTAATCCTGGAGAACATTATGCGCCATATGGAAATGGGTAAAAATAAGCGCCAGGCTACGATCGACGGTCGTTCCGAGATCGGCTTTACCGCGATGGCGATCACTTTGGTGGATGTTGTGGTATTCTTACCTATGGCCCTGACCTCCGGTATGATCGGTAACATCCTGCGTGAATTCGCGTTGGTGGTTGTATGTTCTACCCTGATGAGTCTGATGGTATGTTTCACCTTAACACCATTACTGGCTTCCCGTTTTGCGAAAATCGTACACCTGGACAAACGTACTGCATGGGGTAAATTCAACATCTGGTTTGAAAACCAGATCACGAAAATCCGTGATGCATATACCGATTTCCTGCAATGGTGTCTGAAAAAGAAACGCTATGTATTTATCTTCACTATCCTGCTGCTGGTAGGTGCATTCTCCCTGATGGGTGCCGGATTTATCGGTGCATCATTCATCAGTAAAGGTGATAAAGGGGAGATGGTGATCAAGCTGGAACTGGAACCACAGGCATCCCTGTACCAGACCAGTATGAGCACACAGCAGGCAGAAAAAATACTGCTGAGCCAGCCGGAAGTGATTGACCTGTTCAGTAATGTGGGTTATTCCAGCAATGGTATGGCTACATCCAGCAACAGTAACCTTTCTGAGATCAACGTAAAACTGATCGACAAGAAAAAACGTACGATTTCTACCAGCGAATTTGCGAAGAAAATGTTCGATACCATCAGTACCATTCCGGGTGCGAAAGTGACCGTAAGTGAGGTGGATATTATGGGTAATGCGGCACAGAGTGATGTGCAGGTACTGGTAAAAGGGCCTAACCGTGCAACGGTACAGAAAACGGCCCTGGAGATGAAGAAACTCATCGAAGAAACACCGGGTACCAAATATGTAGAGTTCAGTACGAAGAATCCGAAACCTCAGATCGAGATCAGCCTGGACAGACAGAAAATGGCGATCTACGGCATTAATCCTAGTGAGGTAGCCAGTGCAGTATCCAATGCCTTCCGTGGTAATGATAATGCGAAATTTACTTATGCCGGTAATGAGTATGACATCATGGTGCAGAACGATGCATCGGACCGTAACAATATCGACAATGTACGTAAGCTGAGCTTCGTAAATGCACAAGGTTTGTCCTTCACCCTGGATCAGTTTGCATCGATCAATGAAGTGATGGGAGAATCGGTATTACAACGTAGTAACCGTCTGTCTTCTATCACCATCAACGCTGCGGTAAACGGTCGTTCTGTAGGTACTGTAGGACAGGAACTGAGCAAGAAATTTGAGAAAATTAAATTCAGCGACGGTGTATCATGGGAGTATATCGGTAACCTGGCAAACCAGGCCGATTCCTTCACCAGCTTATTAGCCGCACTGGGTATCGGTATCCTGCTGGTATACCTGATCATGGTGGCCCTGTATGAAAATGCAATCTATCCGTTCGTAGTATTATTTGCCCTTCCGCTGGCGATGATCGGAGCCTTCCTGGCACTGGCATTGACGATGAATGAGATGACGATCTTTGCGATGATCGGTCTTATCATGCTGATGGGGCTCGTGGCGAAGAATGGTATCCTCCTGGTCGACTTTACCAATCAGCGTAAGGCTGAAGGTGCCGGTCTGGTAGAAGCCCTGATCGATGCGGGTAAAGAGCGTTTCCGTCCGATCATGATGACGACCATCGCGATGATCACCGGTATGTTGCCTATCGCCCTCGCGAGTGGTAGTGGCGCCGAGGTGAAGAATGGTATGGCCTGGGTTATTATCGGTGGTCTGACCAGCTCCCTGCTGCTGACCCTGATCGTGGTACCTTGTGTATACTATGTGATCGATAAGCTGATGACCCGCGCGGGTGGCCGCAGAAGAAAGAAACTGGTGAAGAAAGTACTGCAACGCCAGATGGATATTAAAAATGCACACTAATCAAATGAGTAAACCCAAACTTGTAATCCTCTCAGGAGCCGGTGTCAGCGCGGAAAGTGGTCTCAAGACCTTCCGCGATGGTGATGGCCTCTGGGAAGATCACCGGGTTGAGGATGTGGCTACACCCGAGGCTTTTGCCCGGGATCCGCAACTGGTCCTTAACTTCTATAACTACAGGAGGCAAGCCTGTGCCGAAGCACAGCCCAATGCTGCACATGCAGGACTGGCAGCACTGGAAAAGGATTTTGACGTAACCATTATTACACAGAATATTGATGATCTGCATGAGCGCGCAGGCTCTACCAATGTGCATCACCTGCACGGGGAGATCTTTAAGATGCGCAGTGTGAACGATGAGGATACTATTTATGATATCCGCACCGAAATTCAGCTCGGAGATCTGGCCCCGGACGGACATCAGCTAAGGCCGCATATTGTATGGTTCGGAGAAGCCGTTCCTAAAATATATGAGGTCATGCCCATCGTTCAGCAGGCAGATATCTTTGTGGTAATCGGCACTTCATTACTGGTTTATCCTGCGGCTGGACTGGTAGATCTGGTTCCTTACGGCAAACCGGTATTTATACTGGATAAAAAGTTGCCTTCTATGAAGTCCTCTCCTTATCTGCAGGCGATCGAAAAGCCCGCCAGTGAAGGCATACAGGACTTATATAAGGCACTGGCCGAATTCATTTAAAGAAAAATAGTTTCCAAATAAAAAGCACTTCTTACAAAGAAGTGCTTTTTATTTTTGGTGGATTTAATTTGAAAGTAATTCTATGATACGGGGTAAACCCCATCTTGATGGTTACCCGTTTGTGCGCCGGTGTAGGATATCCCTTATTGGTTTTCCAGTCATACTCAGGGTGCTGATCAGATAACTGATCCATATATTCATCACGGTATGTTTTAGCCAGGATACTGGCCGCAGCAATGCTAGCATATTTCCCATCTCCCTTTACAATACATACATGCGGTATACCTACATATGCGGGGAAACGATTTCCGTCAATGAGCAGTAACTCCGGTCGCGTAGCGAGCTTATCTACACTGCCGTGCATGGCTTTAAAAGAAGCCTTAAGAATATTGATCTGATCGATCTCCTGGTTATCGATAAACGTTACAGCATAGGCCAGAGCTGCCGCTTCGATGATCGGTTTCAGCGCAAAGCGGTCTCTTTCGGTAAGCTGCTTGCTGTCATTCAGCAAGGGATGCTGAAAATCTTTCGGAAGAATAACTGCCGCAGCCACGACAGGACCGGCAATACACCCTCTGCCGGCTTCATCGCATCCGGCTTCGATCAGGTCTGTTGTATAGAATGAGGCTAACACTTAAGGTATAATTTGTTCCAGTAATTTGTACGGAATATCCAGCAGGTCGTCCACAGGTTTTAGTTTCTTACGGGTCTTTTTACCGATGGTAAACCGCTGAGTATATCCCAGCCGCAAATATCCGACATTCGCCGCAAATGCCGGTGCAAAAAAATCTCCGCCTAAGGGATTGCGGTTGTTTGTAGCAGTCAGTGCAATATTCCATCGCTCAGCGTTATAACCTGCCCTGCCCCAGAGTGCATATGTAAGACCGGCACTCTGCACATGCTGTATGCTTCCATCCTCGTAAGTCTGCCGGCTAAAACTGACCGGCACCTTAATCCCGGCAATACCTGTCAGGAAGAAGTGTTTACCCAATACAAAAGTATGCGCATAACCGGTACCTATACCCACGCTCCAGGTGCGCTGGCGCTGCATTCCGGCATAATAAAAATCTGTTGCAACTGCTTCGGGTATCATCGCGCTATCTGCCTGGCTTAAGGCGAAATAAGCATCAAGGCTGACAAAAGGAGTACCGCCAGACCTGCGCTGCCATTGTACCGGCGAGATGTTCCCGTTAAAAGCAAAATCTTTTTTAAAACCATAATAGGTAGAAGTGCCCAGAAAAACAAGATTCATATCCGGACGGGCATACACTCCGGCCGGCACCGAAAACGGTTGCTGATCTGTAAAGAAACCTTTATAGTATTGCGCATACAGGAAGGAGACGGCCCTTCTGAACAGTAGCTGAGATTGGAAATCGAAGTTTTTCGTCTTAATGGCGTCTTTAGGCACATTACCGATGACACCGTAAGTAGCACTCAATGCGAGGTAGCGATAGATAAAACCTAATCCCAGGTCTGTACCCCGGTTAGGCTCATAAGATAAATGCGGCTTACCGGATAATGATTTATAATTCTGCCGGATGTTCTTCTGCTGCAGGAAAAGCGTCAGCCCGAAGGTACGGTCATATAAATTGATCATTGCCGTATCTACATTAGGCTGATACCATTGTTCCGGCACCTCGGCTTCCTGCTTCAGCGCTTCTGCTTGTGCCCAAAGAAAGCATGGTGACAATAGAAACAAAAGGGTGTACACACATTTCTTAAAACCCACAACAAAACACACATTATTATTCTCAACCATATTATTGCCAGCCAGTTATCAAATACAAATTTAATCAATATTCCATGTTAACCAATATTCAGTTTCATCCGTATTTAATAAACCGTACTTTTGTGCCTCAAGTTTTTTAATCATGAAAAAGTGGTTTGCTTTTTTACTCATCTTTATTCTTACCGGTATTACTATGTGGCTGACCAATCCTGGTCAGAAAAAACATGAGCAAGCCGTGTCTAAAGCCATAACAGAAGCCCTTTCTGAAGAGAAAGTAAGGCTTACAGAAGCGGGCAGCCTCCCGCCTATGCTGAAAGAGCTGAATGAGGAGATGCTGGACATGATGATCAGCCCGCTGGTCAACCAATCGGTGACCCGGGAGGATTATGTTGTATGCTCCCTCACCCGCCTGAAACTGGGCGCAGAAGATCACCGTGTTGGCATAGGCCTGTTCGGCAAAGTATTTATTGCACCACAGCTGAAAACGACCATTAAAGATAATATTCAACAATACCTTAAATAAGCTGCTCCCGATATGCAAAATAAAAGATCGAAGAAAATGGTTTCGGTACTCCTGGTCATTGTATTTGCGACGGTATTTATACTGATCACCCGCAAAACAGCTAAACAAGAGCAACCTGCACAAACTCCCGCACAGCATGGCCAGACGGTAATTGCGCCCGACGCCCCGCTGCAATATACCAAACACGCACGTTGCCGTATGGATTGCCGCGGCATCAGCGAGGCAGAGGTAAGAGAGGTGTTAAGAGAGGGGCATATCAATTATCAGAAATCGGATCTTAAGGATAAGCCCTGCCCTACCTACGCCATTGAAGATCGCGTTGCAGAAGGGCAAGACCTCCGTATTGTATTCGGTATCTGTGATCAGTCTGTAAGGGTAATTACCTGCATTGACCTGAGCGAAGAACATGACTGCGCATGCAGCTAATTTAATTTTACAGGAACAGAAATAAACATTATTTTTGAGCACTTCAAACTTGAACAATGGGCTTTAATAAAGTTGTACAAAATGCCGAAGAGGCAATAAAAGATATCCAGGATGGCGCAGTGATTATGCTGGGCGGATTCGGATTATGCGGTATTCCGGAGAATTGTATCAATGCTCTGGTAAAACAAGGCACTAAAGATCTGACCTGCATTTCCAACAATGCGGGTGTGGATGATTTCGGTATCGGACTGATGCTGAAAACCAAACAGGTAAAGAAAATGGTTTCGAGCTACGTAGGCGAAAACGCAGAATTTGAGCGTCAGTTACTGAGCGGAGAACTGGAGGTAGAGCTGATCCCGCAGGGAACATTAGCGACCCGCTGCCTGGCTGCTGCATATGGTATGCCGGCTATCTTTACACCTGCTGGTGTAGGTACTGAAGTGGCTGAAGGTAAAGAGGTACGTAACTTCAATGGTAAGGACTACCTGATGGAGATGGCCTTTGATGCAGATTTTTCTATCGTAAAAGCATGGAAAGGTGATAGCGCCGGTAATATTATATTTAACAAAACTGCCCGTAACTTCAATGAAGTGATGGCTAAAGCCGGTAAGATTACGATCGTAGAAGTAGAAGAGCTGGTACCGCTGGGTGAGCTGGATCCTAATGCGATTCATGTACCGGGTATCTATGTACACCGCATTTTCCAGGGTACTGATTACGAAAAACGCATTGAGCAAAGAACAGTAGCTCAATAATACAACAATACTTTATAAAAAAGCGTGCTCCAATCATCATTGCAGCACGCTTTTTTATAAAGTATCCATACCGTTTTAGTAGCTTAAAGGATGTGCTTCCAGCCAGAAATAAAAAGCTGCCAGCTGCAGTAGCAATAAACTACAGGACAAAATATAGGAGTTTTTCATCCTGGGCAATACAAGCATACAGCCAACCAGGAATAATGGGAACAAAGCGGCAATATATCGGCTCATAGACGTTGTGCTGCCTGCACACAAAGGTATCATCAGGTTGATCCAGATAAACACATTAAGGCTCAGCGGCAATTTACGTATGCTGTAAATAGCGAACAAGATCACCAGGATAACATATACACTGTTGAACTGAAGCTCAATGGCTCCTCCCCTGAATAAAGCCAGTAATGGAAAAGTGAAGAACTTATTCCAACCTTTTTGTGCGATACTATAAGCATTGAAATAACCTGTCATTTCATATTGATAAACCAGGTAAGCAGCAAATACCGTCACTGCCGGAATCAGGAACAAGCTATTTTTCAGCATGGCTTTAAAATTGGCTGGACGTAGTGCCACACCTTTTTGTTCCAACTGATACAACCATACAGGCAGCAGACATATAAGCCCGTTAGGCCTGGTCAATACCAGTACAATTAATGCTGTTGCCGACCACCATAATCGCTGCTGCTGTATGCCTATAAAGGCCATAAGCAAAGCAGAAAGGAATAGCGATTCTGTATAATACATGGAAAAATGGTAATGGAAAGGAAAGACGATATACAATATCGTTGCCTTTAATGCCATATTTTCATCCTTAAGAAAATGTTTTGCAAAGGAGTAGAACAAAGTGAAATGCACTAAAGAAAGCACCAGGGATGTCAAAAATGCGGCACCATTAAAGGACCAGCCGAATAAGAGCATCAGGGACCGGTTGAGCATAGGATATGCCGGAAAAAAGGCCCAGCTACTTTGTATCAGGGTTCCGTCCGGTAATCGTTTTCCCAGTTCGTCTATATGGTGTATACGGTGATAACCGTTTGTGGCAATATTTTCATACCAGCCGGCATCATTGCGGTTAAAAACAGCAATGAGGTCATTCCAGTTGTGTATACCTTCCGGACTGAAAACAGCCCCCATAATGAGGTACAAACATTTAACCAGCAAGGCAACGATAATAATCGTTCTTATAGGATGTTTCATGAAAATCTAGTGCTTTTGTTTACCAGAAAGCATCGGCACAAAATAAGCTTTTCCAATCACTTCTTCGGTATAGCCCGTATCGGTTTTGACAATACGCTTCATGTGTTGTTCTTCATCACCGACAGGTATAACCATAATACCCCCTACTTTTAATTGCTGTATCAGCTTTTCAGGAACATAAGGTGCTGCTGCAGTTACAATTACTTTATCGAAGGGAGCATAAGAAGGAAGCCCTTCAAATCCATCTCCGTAAAAGCGTTTAATATTGGTGAGATTTTTGATGTAGTCAAAACGGTTCATTTGCTTAAACAGCTCCTGCTGCCGCTCTATGGAGAATACTTTTGCTTTAAGCATAGCCAGTACTGCCGCCTGATAACCGCTGCCGGTACCTACTTCCAGTACTTTTTCAAATGGCTTTATATCCAGTACCTGGGTCTGTAATGCCACCGTAAACGGATGAGAAATGGTCTGGCCTGCTGCTATAGGGAAAGCCCTGTTTTCATAAGCATAACGCTCCAGTGCAGAATCCAGGAAAAAATGGCGGGGCACGGTATTAATTGCACTCAGCACAGCCTCGTCTGTAATGCCGAGATTGCGCAGTTCTTCTACTAGTTTCTTACGTAGTCCTTTGTGTAAATATGTGTCTTCTGTCGGTAAATGGTGCATATCATTGCAAAGATAATTATTCACTTTTTTTCGCTTCAGATTAGTTATTCACGTGGAGACAAAGCGCTATATGAAATAAAAAAGCCGGAAGTTAACACTTCCGGCTTGGTACTGGTAATAATATAATTAACGAACTAATGTTACATTGATTGCATTCATACCCTTACGACCTTGTTGCATTTCGTATTCAACGCTGTCGTTTTCTTTAACTTCGTCAATTAATCCACTAACGTGAACGAAGATATCTTCGCCACCGTTGTTAGCTTTAATAAAACCGAAGCCTTTTTCTGAGTTAAAGAACTTAATTGTTCCTTGGAATTTTTGATTGTCCACTTTTGTACTATTTAATAGAGGTTAATAATGATAAAGGTATAATATAAAAATTACATTTCACGCATTTGTCGAAATTAAATTACAAAATGGGTGTTTTATACTAGTTTAAAAAGGGCATTTTTACCACTGTAGCTTTAAGCGCTTTATCTCTTACCGCAACAAAAACTTCCGTACCTTCCGCCGCATTTTCTTTTGCGACATAAGCAATACCGATAGCCTTACCTAAAGATGGGCCTTGCGTACCTGAAGTCACTACACCAATCACATTACCAGCAGCATCCTTGATCTCGTATCCGTGACGCGGAATGCCTTTATCTACCATTTCCAGGCCTACCAGCTTTCTTTTGGCGCCGGCTTCTTTTACACCCGCAATGATATCTTTAGCGGTAAAGTCTTTAGTGAATTTGGTGATCCAGCCCAGACCTGCTTCAATAGGAGAAGTCGTGTCGTCGATATCATTACCATACAGACAGAATCCTTTTTCCAGACGCAGGGTATCACGCGCACCCAGCCCGATTGGCTTCAATCCTTTAGGCGCACCGGTTTCCATAATAGCATCCCAGATTTTCGCAGCATCATCACCTTTGTCTTCGAAGTAGATCTCTACCCCACCAGATCCGGTGTAGCCTGTTGCACTGATGATCACATTTTCCACACCGGCAAATGAGCCTACAGCAAAAGTGTAATATTTCAGGTTAGCCAGTTCTACATCAGTCAGAGACTGCATCAGTTCTGTAGCTTTTGGTCCCTGAATGGCTAATAAAGCGGTTTTTTCAGAAATATTTTCGATGGTTGCATTATTGGTATTATTTTTCACAACCCAATTCCAGTCTTTTTCAATGTTGGATGCATTTACCACCAGCATGTATTTTTCATTAGGTACGAAGCAGTACACGATCAGGTCATCAATAATACCGCCCTGTTCGTTCGGGAAGCAAGAATATTGTGCCTTACCTTCGGTCAGCTTTGCTGCATCATTAGTAGTAATACGCTGGATCAAATCCAGGGCATTAGGGCCACTGATGATAAATTCCCCCATGTGGCTTACATCAAATACACCTGCAGCATTGCGCACGGTAGCATGTTCATCATTGATACTGGAATAAGAGATCGGCATGTTGTAGCCGGCAAATTCTGCCATCTTCGCACCAAGGGCTATATGTTTAGCCGTAAAAGGGGTGTTTTTCATTTTATATTGATTTTTTATAGAAATTTTAATGCGACAAAGATAATATTTTCGGGTTTACCTTCCTTATTCATATTGAAGCTTTAATTGAATTATATATCCAGACTGGTTTTTGTTAAATTTACCGGACTGAAAAACCGATTAAATTCATTCATACGAATGAAATATTATATTTGCTATCCATAATTCGGCTCGAGTATTATTATGTTCACATTCCAGCACGGCACATTTCTCTGGTTATTACTGCTTATCCCGGTCATCATATTCCTGTACCTGCGGTTTCTCCGCTGGCGCAAACAGCGTATACAGTATATGGGCAACCCCAGGTTGGTTCCCGGCCTTATAAAGGGTAAGGTAGCCGGTCGTGGCACGACCAAACTGGTGCTGGTTGCGGCGGCTCTGTTATGCGGCATCATCGGACTAGCTAATCTGCAGATGGGTAAGGATACCGAACGCATCAGCAGGAAAGGTGTAGACGTTATGTTTGCGCTGGATGTCAGCAAAAGCATGCTGGCAAAGGACATTAGCCCGGACAGGCTGTCCCGTGCCAAACTGCTGATCCAGACCATGATTGATAAAATGAACGGTGACCGTACCGGTCTCATCCTGTTTGCCGGAAGGGCCTACCTACAGTCGCCGCTCACCGTAGATTATAACAATACTAAAATGATGCTGAGTACTGCCGGTCCGGATGTAGTGCCTACACAGGGAACAGTGTTGGGAGATGCTATTGAAATGGCTGACCAGGCCCTGAGCCAGGACAATAACCGTGCAAAAGTGGTCGTACTGCTCTCTGACGGTGAAGACCATGATGAGAAGGCGGCAGAAATGGCAAAAGAAGCGGTAAAAAGAGGAATTATTATCCATACCATAGGTATCGGTTCTGCAACAGGGGCACCTATCTTTGATCCGGCTACAGGTCGAAATAAAATAGATCAACAAGGAAATGAGGTGATCTCCAAACTGAATGAACCGGAACTGAAAAGCATCGCCTCTGCCGGAAAAGGTACTTACCAGTTGCTGAACAATAATAACCGTACAGCCGATGCACTGCTTGAGGCCATCAACAAAATGGAGGCGAAACAATCCGACATGATCATTTTTGCGCAGTACAAAAGCTATTTTCAGTATTTCATGCTGATTACAGTCGTGCTGCTGCTGGTAGACGGTTTAATACCTGCCGCCGGCAAATCGGTTAAAACCCAAAAGATTACTACAGATACATTGAAAGAAGCCTAGTTATGAAGCGCCTGGTATTTATATTTATGATCCTCTGCTCTTTCCGTGCTGTACATGCACAGGAAGCGAAGCACTATAGTAACAATGCTCTTATACGGATGGGTAATATCCTGTATGAGCGCAATGAGTTTGCCACTGCTGAAAATGCATTTCAGAAAGCATTGACGGTAAACAGTAATAATCCTATAGGATATTATAACTATGGCAATACCCTCATGCAGCAAAAGAAGTATGAGGCCGCCCGCAACAGCTATCAGCAAATGATGGCCCGTACCAACGACAAAATGCTGCAGGCCAAAGCACTCCATAACATCGGCAATACCTATTGTAAAGAAGAAAAATGGAAAGAGGCTGTAGATGCCTACAAATCAGCCTTGCGCAAGAATCCTGCTGATGCTGACACCCGCTACAATCTGGCCTATGCTCAGAAAATGATGCAGAAAGATGAACAGAATAAGGACAAAAACAAGGATAAGAATAAAGACAAGGATAAGGACAAGGATAAAGAAGACAATAAAGACAAGCAGGATAAAAAAGAACCTCAAAAAAACAAAGAGGATAAGGATGGACAGGACAAGCCAAACCAGCAGAACCCAGACAAGAAAGATAAAGATGGACAGCAAACCGAAGGAGAACAGGATAAGGGGCCTATGGAGCAGAAGCAGGCCGATGCCATTCTGAATGCCTTACAGCAAAATGAAAAGAAATTGCAATCCAACAAAAATAAACAGGGTGTGGCTCCTGTAAAACTGGATAAAGACTGGTAAAAAAAGCCGGAGGTATGAACCTCCGGCTTTTTTTAGTTTTAACCGACTATCCGCATATAGTTAACTATCTTGTCTGTCCTTTTGTCCGGCAACAAAAGGACCAAAAGTGCCTGTTTTCATCAAGGCGATTGCGGGGCACCGCCATTTTGTACCGTTGCGTGCATTGATCGTCTGAGCTTAACGTATGATGCTTTCGGTGCTCAACGATCGCAGCTCCACTCCAAAATGGCTATCGCTGTGATGAAAACAAGAAGCGATCCGTACCCTTACAGATCGCTCAAAAAGGCCTTATAAATCCGGCGTCAAGAAAATCATTGGCTCGGTCGATTAAGTCGGAAACCACTGTCTGAACGAAGTGAGTCTGGTTTGCGACCGACCGACACATTGATTTTTAGCCAGGGATTTATACAGCCTTGATTTTTTGGCGATACCTTTTGCATCAAGGCAAAAGGTAGCAAATAACCATAAATGGAAACCAAAGAAATATTTTAGGTCTTTGTTTCCTTTAAGCGGATACTCAGTTAGCTTTATATGCCGACATGATCAGGATGACAGAAATATATAATTGTACAGGAAAATAGCGACGATAAAGAACAGACCGAGTGCAAAACCCAGGATTGTCCCCAGGAAAGGCAATTTTTCCAGCAGCGTTCCGGCTACCGGAGCTACATAACGATCCCATTCCGCCACCGGAATATCCTTATACTTCTTCTGCACATGGTTGCGCAACATATTGATATACAATTTATGGGCCAGCCAACCCAGCAAGGCACCAAATACGGGAAAAATAAGGATCAGGAACATATTACCATCAGTATTAGGCTGCAAAAATAGGGCTTTCCGGAAAGGAATGTATTTTTCACGGCAAAAGGATCAAATTAACAGGCTAGTCATACATTAAAACTGTTTTATTATGTAGCTTTGCACCCAAATTATACGATCCCTTGTACGGCAAAATCATAAACGATCCGGTTTACGGATTCATTCGCTTTTCGGAGCGGGAACTGATGCAGGTAATAGAACACCCCTGGTTCCAGCGCTTAAGGCGCATTAAGCAAATGGGTATGGCACAACTGGTTTATCCCGGTGCTGTACATTCCCGCTTCCTGCACTCACTTGGTGCTACCCACCTGATGGGCATTGCATTGCACGAGTTGAAACAAAAAGGAATAAGCATCAGCCCAGAAGAGGAAACCGGCGCGAAACTGGCCATCTTGCTGCATGACGTAGGCCACGGACCATTCTCCCATGCCCTGGAGCACAACCTGCTTCCCGTATCGCATGAGACCCTGTCGCTGCAAATCATGCATCAGTTCAACGACCTGTTTCGCGGCAACCTGGATATCGCTATACAAATCTTCAATAACACCTACGACAAACCATTTCTGCATCAACTGGTCAGCAGTCAGTTGGATATGGACCGTATGGACTACCTGAACCGGGATAGCTTCTTTTCCGGTGTGGCAGAAGGCACTATTGGTTATGACCGTATCTTACAAATGATCACGGTACAAAACGGCAACCTGGCAGTAGAAGAAAAAGGAATATACTCTGTTGAGAAATTTATCATTGCCCGCAGACTCATGTATTGGCAGGTATACCTGCATAAAACTGTACTGGGTGCAGAACGCCTGATCGTAAATATATTAAAAAGAGCCAAAGAACTGGCGGAACAAGGGGTACAACTTTTTGCCACACCTAGCTTCTCCTTCTTCCTGTATGAACAGATTAAAGCGGAGGACTTTGTCAATGACCTGGACATTCTGCAGAAATTCTGTGCCATCGATGATGCAGATGTCGTTTGCAGCATTAAACAATGGATGAACCACAGCGACCCTATCCTCTCCAGATTATGTACCATGCTTACCTCAAGAGCATTGTATAAGGTCAAACTAAGCAATGACAGTGATTTGACGTCTTATGAAGAACTGAAGGAAAAGGGATTGCGCCATGGATTGATTACGGAAGAGACTATGCCATATTATCTGTTTCATGGCACGACCACTAACAGCACGTATAAAATCAATGATGACAACATCAATATCATGCTAAAAAATGGAGAAACAATAGATATTTCTGCTGTAAACAACAGCCTGATAGGCAATACTGTATCCGGAGAAACCAAAAAACATTTTATTTGCTACATACCAGAACTGAAATCGGTTCGTTAAAATAAACAACGTAATACACTTATATGCAATTTACGGCAGCACAAGTCGCACAACTCCTGCAGGGTACCGTTGAAGGTAACCCTGAAGCCATTGTGAGCACTTTTTCCAAAATTGAAGAAGCGGGTCCGCAATCGCTTTGCTTCATTGCCAACCCTAAGTACGAACAATACCTTTATGAAACAGCTGCGGCTGTGGTCGTGATCAATAGTGATTATACCCTGACGGCTGCGGTAAATGCGACGTTAATCCGTGTACCCAATGCCTATGCTGCATTTGCACAGCTGCTGCAGTTATACGATGAGATCACCAAAGGTCAGCGCAAACAAGGCCGTGAGGCACAATCATTTGTGGCAGAAAATGCTGCAGTTGATGAAACCGCATATATCGGTGCCTTCGCGTACATTTCAGAAAATGCTGTAATCGGAAAGAATGTACAGATCTACCCTAACTGCTTTGTAGGCAGCAATGTACACATTGCAGACGATACAATTTTATATCCTTCAGTAACTATATATAAAGATTGCCAGGTGGGCGCTCGTGTAATTATCCATAGTGGTACCGTTATCGGTGCCGACGGATTCGGATTTGCACCTAAAGCCGACGGCAGTTATGATAAAATACCCCAGATCGGGAATGTGGTGATCGAAGATGATGTCGAGATCGGAGCCAATACCTGTATCGACCGTGCGACTATGGGCTCGACCCTGATCCGCAAAGGAGCCAAACTGGACAACCTGTTACAGATCGCACATAATGTAGAGATCGGCAGCAGCACCGTAATAGCGGCCCAGGCAGGCATTTCCGGCAGTACAAAAGTAGGCGACCGTTGCCTGATCGGCGGGCAGGCTGGCCTGGTGGGCCACATCCAGCTGGCCAATGGCACAAAAATCAATGCCCAGAGTGGTGTGTCCAAATCGATCAGCAAACAAGATATCGCGATCAGCGGTTCTCCCGCATTTGATTACAAAAGCGAAATGAAAAGCCAGATTGTCTTCCGTAACCTGCCTGATATGCTGGACCGCATTAAAAGTTTAGAGGCGAAAATTCAGGCCTTGGAACAAAAAAATGATTAAGTTTGCCGTTAGATTTTTTCAGGCATGATGAATGCTGCAAACGGCATTCAAAATTTTTATAAATGACTCAGGAATTTTATCAACACACACTCAAAGGAACGGGCAGTCTATCCGGAATCGGATTGCACACCGGTAAAAACACTACCATTACCTTACATCCTGCTGACCCAAATTTCGGATACCGCTTTAAGCGCGTGGATCTGGAAGGACAACCGGTCGTAAAAGCTGATGTAGACTTTGTTACTGATACCTCCCGTGGTACCACCATCGAAAACAAAGAAGCTAAAGTAAGTACTATCGAGCACCTGCTTTCTGCTTTCGTAGGACTGGGCGTAGATAATGTGCTGATAGAAATTGATGGCCCTGAAGTGCCTATTATGGACGGCAGTGCCAAATTGTTTATTGAACTGATTGAACAAATCGGCATCGAACAGCAGGATGCCAAAAAGACGGTATACACCTTACCGGAAAACCTGCATTATTACGACCCGGTTAAAAATGTAGATATGATCGCCATCCCCGCGGATAAATATAAAATTACCGCGATGATCGACTTCAATTCTCAGGTGCTGGGTACACAACACATTTCCCTGCAGCAGATGGAGGATTTCAAAACTGAAATTTCTGCCTGCCGCACATTCAGCTTCCTGCATGAACTGGAATATCTGCTGGACAATAACCTGATCAAAGGCGGTGATCTGAACAATGCGATTGTTGTAGTAGATAAACCCATCTCTGAAGAAACACTGGCCAAACTGAAAAAAGCATTTAATAAAGATAATATCGAGGCTAAACAAGAAGGCATACTGAACAATCTGGACCTGCACTTCCCTAATGAACCGGCCCGCCATAAGCTGCTGGACATCGTAGGAGACCTTGCCCTGAGCGGATACCATATCAATGCGCATGTGGTTGCCAGCCGTCCGGGACATGCTGGTAATGTAGCCTTTGCCAAAGTAATTAAAGAATATATAAAGAAAAACAAGGCGGCGCTGGAAGCTCCTCATTATGATCCTTCCCAGCCACCGGTTTTTGACATCAATCATATCGAAAAAATATTACCACACCGTTATCCGTTCCTGCTGGTAGATAAGGTTATCGAACTTTCGGACAAGCACGTCATTGGCGTAAAGAATGTAACGATGAACGAACCTTTCTTCCAGGGCCACTTCCCAGGTAACCCCGTAATGCCGGGTGTACTGCAGATAGAAGCATTGGCTCAATGCGGTGGTCTGCTGGCCTTAAGTAATATGCCGGAAGTAGAAGGCGGATATGATACTTATTTTGTTAAGATCGACAAAGTAAGATTTAAACAAAAAGTAATGCCGGGCGATACCCTGCTGCTGAAAATGGAGCTGATGGCCCCGATCAGACGCGGACTGTGCGAAATGCGTGCAACAGCCTATGTAGGTAATAAAGTGGTTACAGAGGCCGAGCTGATGGCGCAGGTGACTCCAAGTTCAAAAAGATAATTTTACACAGTATAAATGATACATCCTTTAACATACGTTCATCCGGAAGCTAAAATCGGAAAAGATGTAAGAATTGATCCGTTTTCTACCATTCATAAGAATGTAGAGATCGGAGACGGAACCTGGATAGCCTCTAATGTAACAATTATGGAAGGTGCCAGAATAGGTAAGAACTGCCGTATTTTTCCTGGCGCAGTAATCTCTGCAATACCACAGGATCTGAAATATAATGGTGAGGATACCCTGACTATTATCGGTGACCATACTACCATCCGTGAATGTGTAACCATCAATAAAGGGACTACAGACAAAATGCATACCAAGATCGGGAACAACTGCCTGATCATGGCCTACTGCCACATTGCGCATGACTGTGAGATCGGCGATAACTGTATTTTCTCCAACAGCACTACCCTTGCAGGACATATAACTGTCGGCAGTAACGTAGTACTGGCAGGATTGGTTGCCGTACAGCAGTTTGTCAATATCGGAGCGCACAGCTTCGTAACAGGCGGTTCTCTGGTACGTAAAGATGTACCCCCATATGTAAAAGCGGCACGTGAGCCACTATCCTACGTTGGTGTAAATGCAGTCGGACTGCGCCGTAAAGGCTTCAGCCCGGAGCAGATCAACCATATTATGGATATCTACCGCATCCTGTATGTAAAAGGATATAATACGGCAAAAGCAATCAGCATTATTGAAGCAGAAGTTCCCTTCTCGGAAGATCGCGAAATGATTGTTAACTTCATTCGTGAGTCCAAGCACGGTATCATGAAAGGACTGACCACCAGTAAAGTTCATGATGAAGATTGAGCTGCATCATATCAGCAAAAGATATATTAACCATTGGGTCTTCGTAGACGTACATAACGTCTACGAAGGCCCAAATCAATATGCAATACTGGGCGCAAACGGATCGGGTAAGTCTACCCTGCTCCGTATGATCGCAGGGATGCAAAGCATCAGCAAAGGACAGATTACTTATGCAATAAACGGTAAAACCGTTGATTCTGAGCAGATCTTCAAATATGTAAGTTACTGCGCCCCGGCAATGGAAGTGGTAGAAGAAATGACCTTAAAAGAATTTCTCGATTTCCATTTTCAGTTTAAAAAGCTGCTTCCCGGCTGGACCGTCGCCCGTATCATTGAAGCGATGGAACTGCAACGTGCAGCTGCACAGTTTATTAATGAATTCTCTTCGGGAATGAAACAAAGGGTAAAACTGGCCCAGGCTTTCTTCTCCGACACCCCTATCCTCTTACTGGATGAGCCATGCAGCAACCTTGATCAGCAAGGTGTAAATCTCTATCAGCAATGGTTAAAAGAACTGGCCGGAAACCGTCTGGTGATCATCGCCTCCAATGATGAACGCGAATATACTGGTGCTATATCCACTTTAGACATTCAGGCATTTAAGTAAAAAAGGAAACATTACGATATATAAAAAGGGCCGGCTGTAAAACAGCCGGCCCTTTTTATATATCGTTAAAACATAGCTTAATCATCCAGTTTCAATACCGCCAGGAATGCTTCCTGTGGCACCTCTACGTTACCGATCTGACGCATACGTTTCTTACCTTCTTTCTGTTTTTCCAGCAGTTTACGCTTACGGGAGATGTCACCACCATAACACTTAGCGGTTACATCCTTACGCATCGCACTGATCGTTTCACGTGCTACAATTTTCGCACCAATAGCCGCCTGGATGGCGATCATAAACTGGTGTCTGGTCAGTAATTCCTTCAATTTAGAACACAACTTTCTACCGAAATCATGCGCACGGCTGCGGTGAATCAGGGCACTCAGCGCATCGACTTTCTCCCCATTCAGCAGGATATCCATTTTCGCGATATCGCTCTCACGGTAATCCAATGGCTGGTAGTCAAATGATGCATAACCACGTGTATTTGATTTCAATTTATCATAGAAGTCAAATACAATCTCTGCCAGTGGCATATCAAAGATCAGCTCTACGCGGGTTGGCGTCAGGTAATTCTGGTTGACCAGGATACCACGCTTGCCCAGGCAAAGGGTCATAATATTACCAATATACTCCGGCAAGGAAATGATCTGTGCACGGATGAATGGCTCCTCTACACGATGCAGACGACTAGGGTCCGGCATCTCTGTAGGGTTATTTACAATAATTCTTTTCTCCGGCTCACGGGTGGTATATGCGTGAAAACTTACGTTCGGAACGGTAGTGATTACCGTTTGGTTGAACTCGCGTTCCAGGCGCTCCTGGATAATCTCCATGTGCAGCATACCCAGGAATCCGCATCGGAAACCAAAGCCCAGTGCCTGTGATGTTTCCGGCTCGAAGGTCAGAGAAGCATCGTTTAACTGTAGTTTTTCCATACAGTCACGCAGCTCTTCAAATTCATCAGTGTTCACCGGGAAAATACCGGCAAATACCATTGGTTTTACGTCCTCAAAACCATTGATAGATTCCTTACTCGGATTGGCAACCGAGGTAATGGTATCCCCTACTTTTACCTCACGTGCATTTTTAATACCGGTAATGATATAACCTACATCGCCGGTTTTCACCTCAGGCTTAGGCAGGAGGCCCAGCCCCAGCGTACCGACTTCGTCGGCATCATAGTCCTTACCAGTGTTCAGGAAGCGTACCTTCTCTCCTTTCTTGATAGAACCGTTCAGTACACGGTAATAAACGATAATACCACGGAAAGAGTTGAATACAGAGTCAAAGATCAGTGCCTGCAGTGGCGCTTCAGGATCCCCTTCAGGAGCAGGAATGCGGTCTACGATCGCACTCAGGATCTCTTCAATACCGATACCGCTTTTACCGCTGGCCAGGATAATATCTTCCGGCTTACAACCAATCAGGTCTACAATCTGGTCGGTAACTTCCGGTATCATAGCACCGTCCATATCGATCTTATTGATCACCGGGATGATCTCCAGGTCATTTTCGATGGCTAAGTATAAGTTTGAAATGGTTTGCGCCTGGATACCCTGAGATGCATCGACCAGCAGCAGCGCACCTTCACAGGCTGCTAAAGCACGGGATACCTCGTAAGAGAAGTCTACGTGGCCGGGAGTATCGATCAGGTTTAAAGTATACGTTTCGTTTCCTCTGGTATAAGAAGCCTGGATGGCTTTACTTTTAATAGTGATTCCTTTCTCACGTTCCAGATCCATATCATCCAGCACCTGATTTTGCATCTGGCGCTCGGTAATGGTCTTGGTATGTTCCAACAGACGATCGGCCAGGGTACTTTTACCATGGTCGATGTGGGCAATAATACAGAAATTGCGAATATTCTTCATATATATAAACTGTCTGCGAAATTACGATTAATATTAATAACAGCGAAAAGATGTTGCGCGGCCTGCGGCCGCGCAACATCACAGCCATATTCTGAAAATAATCTTACCTTTGCAGTCTAATTATTTTTGCTTTGGTATCTATAGAAGACATCCTGATCAGTGATGACATTTTCGACAAAAAATTTGTCTGCGACCTGAACAAATGTAAAGGTGGCTGTTGTGTAGAAGGTGATGCCGGGGCCCCGATTACCCGCGATGAGGCAAACCTTATCGAAGACCTTTATCCTATCCTGAAACCCTACCTGACCCAGGAAGCCATTGAGCTGATCGAGGAAGATGGTGCCTACACATTTGATGATGAGTTTGACATCGTAACCCCGACTATTGACGGCGGTATCTGTGTATATGGCTACTATGACCAGAACGGAATGGTGAAATGCGCTATTGAACAAGCCTATTATGACGGAAAAACCGATTATAAAAAGCCAATCAGCTGTCACCTGTTTCCAATCCGTGTGGTGGAAAACGAAAATTTCCATGCGCTCAATTACGAGCCGCAACCTTCTTTATGCAGTCCGGCCTGCACGCTGGGCGAATCCCTGAAAGTACCTGTATACCAGTTCCTGAAAGAACCGCTGATCCGGAAATACGGTGAGGAATTCTATGAAGACCTGGAATACACTGCAGAGGAATACTATAACAATAAAAATAATCCACAAGCTTAATACAAGCGCTGCCATTGTGCAGCGCTTTCTATTTATAATCCTTATATGCCTATAGCAGGGCAAAAAAGTTAAAATACCCCGCTACACTTTCGTTTTCCGGTACAAATCACGAAATTTGTTTATTGAAAATGAATGCCTAAACGGTGAAATGTGACAAATGTTACCTTTTATCTTGTATAAGGGTTATACATTTGTCCAATAATATAAAAATTACAAGCAATGAAAATAGAACAGATTTATACCGGCTGCCTGGCGCAGGGAGCATATTATATTGTTTCTGAAGGTGAGGCCGCAATCATAGACCCGCTGAGAGAAATCAAACCTTATACAGACCGCCTGGCAAAAGACGGTGTAGCCTTAAAATATATTTTCGAAACACACTTCCATGCCGACTTCGTTTCTGGACATCTGGATCTGAGTAAGGCTACAGGAGCTCCTATCGTGTACGGACCTACAGCACAGCCGGCTTTTGATTCTACTGTAGCTACAGACGGACAGGTATTTAATATCGGTAAAGTAACGATTACAGCATTACATACTCCTGGTCATACCATGGAGAGTACAACCTACCTCTTAAAAGACGAAAGTGGTAAGGATGTGGCGATTTTCAGCGGAGATACGCTGTTTTTAGGTGATGTAGGCCGTCCGGATCTGGCGCAGAAAGCAGCCAGCATGACACAGGAAGACCTGGCCGGAATGCTCTACGATAGCCTGACTCAAAAGATTATGCCTTTAGCAGATGATGTTACGGTATACCCCGCACATGGTGCTGGTTCTGCCTGTGGTAAAAACATGCAGAAAGAAACGGTAGATACCCTGGGCAACCAGAAAAAAACGAACTATGCGCTGAATCAACCCGACAAAGCGAGCTTTATACAAGCAGTAACAGAGGGTCTGTCTGCTCCTCCCGGATATTTCGGCATGAATGTGGCGATGAACAAACTGGGTTATGAAAGCTTTGATGCCGTTATGGCGAAAGGCAAAACGGCCCTCTCTCCTGATGCATTTGAAAGTGCGGCAGAAGAAACCGGGGCACTGATACTGGATACCCGCAATAGCGGTGCATTCAGCCAGGGCTTTATCCCGAACTCAATCAATATCGGCCTCAAAGGCGATTTCGCGCCATGGGTTGGTGCGATGATTGTGGATGTAAAACAACCTTTACTGCTGGTGGTAGAAGACGATACTATTGAAGAAGCGATTACCCGCCTGAGCCGTGTAGGGTTTGACAATGTGATCGGCTACCTGGATGGCGGATTTGAAGCATGGAAAAAGGAAGGTAAAGAAACGGATACTGTAGATCGCATTACTGCCGCTGATTTTGCAGCACGCATAAATGAACAATCAACTATCATTGATGTACGCAAGGATGGAGAATACGCTGCTGAGCATGTGGATGGTGCATATCATCGTCCGCTGGCGCTGATCAATGACTGGATCAAGGATGTAAACCCTGACGAGCACTTCTTTGTACACTGCGCCGGTGGTTACCGAAGCATGATTGCGGCCAGTATTTTACAGGCCCGCGGTTACCGTAACTTCAGTGAAGTTGATGGGGGATACAATGCTATTGCAAAAACAGCAGTACCTAAAACGGATTTTGTTTGCCAGACTAAAGTACTGAAATAATTATGGAACTGGATCAAAACAAACACCTGGATGCAAACTATTGGAATAGCCGATGGGAGCAAGGTACATCTGGATGGGATATAGGATATGCATCGCCTGCTATTGTAGAGTATATGCAACAATATCCGGACAAGGATGCTGCAATACTGATCCCGGGCTGTGGCAATGCCTATGAAGCAAAAGCCTTACTGGATATGGGTTTTAGCAATATTACCCTGATCGACATTGCCCCTCATGCAGTGGAGCAGTTACGGTCCCGTTACAGCAATGAGCCAAGGATTAATATCCTGCATCAGGATTTTTTCACGCTGAATGGACAGTTTGACCTGATCATCGAACAGACTTTTTTCTGTGCGCTGAATCCTGAATTACGTCCTGATTATGTTACCAAAACATATTCCCTGCTTGGACCGGGAGGAAGGATAATCGGACTACTTTTTGATACGGAGTTCGAGAAGCAAGGCCCTCCTTTCGGTGGGTTTAAACCTGAGTACGACGCATTATTTGCACCATATTACATGGTACATACGATGGAGCGCTGCACCAACAGCATTCCTCCGAGAGCGGGTACTGAATTATTCATCAACCTGCAAAAGAAAACACATGAATAAACCATTGCTTTTCGGCTGGACCCTGAGAAGGATATTGTACTTTGTTATTGGTGCCTGGGCAGCAATACAATCCGCCCTGGATCAGCAATGGCTGTTAATGGGTGTGGGTCTGTACTTTGTGGCTATGGCCGTATTCAGACTGGGATGCGCAGGAAACCAATGTTCTGTTCAAACTACTAAAAAAGATAACTATGCTGGATAAATTTCAAGAACTGATTAATGATAACAAGCCGGTACTGATCGACTTTTTCGCTACCTGGTGCGGGCCGTGCCAGGCTATGGCCCCGGTACTGGAGCAGGTAAAAGATGCGGTTGGTGAAGGGGCACGTGTGGTTAAAATTGATGTGGACAAATTTCCGCAGATTGCGCAGGAATACCAGATCAGTAGTGTACCTACATTTATGATCTTCAAAAACGGTCAGTCTGTATGGAGACATAGCGGCACTGCTCCAAAAGCAGAGCTGGTGCGCTTGTTGCAAGCGAATGCCTGATCTTAATTTTATAAATTAAAAAGCGCGCAGTTATACTGCGCGCTTTTTATGTGTATGATAACAATGATCTATCCTTTGGGATGCAGCTCCATTAAGGCTTTGGGCAGATAAGCGATCAGATCGCCGGCAATCAGGCTTTCCATACCCAGATCGCGGCGAGCCAGGTCTCCGGCACGTCCATGTACCCATACACCTATTATGGCAGCCACTTCCGGGCTGTAGTCCTGGGCCAGTAAACCGGCAATAATGCCAGAAAGCACATCTCCGCTGCCGGCTGTGGCCATTCCTGGATTACCGCTGCTGTTGAAGTATGTACGGCCATTAGGTAGTACAATTGCCGTATGCGCGCCTTTAATCATCACGATCAGGTTATGTTGCCGGGCAAACATCCGGGTACGATACCATTTATCAAAGTCATTGTCCCAACTACCGATCAGCCGCTCCAGCTCTTTGGGATGCGGGGTAAGGATACTGTAATCCGGTACAGAACCAAGTAATTCAGGGTGCATAGAGAGGATGTTCAATCCATCGGCATCAATGACCAGTGGGGGCATTACCGCATACTCATCCCGCAGCCATTTAGTAAGTGCAGCTACCGTTTCAGACTCCTGCCCTATGCCCATACCTATGGCAATGGCCGCATACTTTTTGGCCCGGGGCAGATCGGTAATGCAATCCAGCGCAGGATCGGTAAGCACCATAGCTTCGGGAAAGGCCGTCTGCAGAATAGTATAACCGCATTGCGGTGTATAGGCAGTAACCAGTCCGCAACCTGCACGCAGCGCAGCTTTGCTGCTCAATACAATGGAGCCTATTTTACCATAGCTTCCCCCCGCAACCAGCACATGCCCGTACGTCCCTTTATGGCTGAAATGATCCCTAGATTTCCAGTGTTGTTGCAGAATAGCAGGACTGATATACTCGTACGGTAATTCTTCGCGGTTCACTACATCATCATCAAGTTGTATATCGACGATTATCATTGCACCTACCCGCTCCTGATTTTCGGGAAACAGTAATGCTATTTTAGGCGCATGGAATGTATAAGTATAATCTGCATGCACGACCGGGGCAGTCTCCGGCGTATGCTCATCGGGCAGCAAGCCAGATGGCAGGTCTACAGAGACGATTGTTGCTGCGGTATTGATCATATCGATCAATGGTTGCCAGTCGGGATCCAGTGTATGCTGCAAGCCGTAGCCAAAGAGACAATCAATGAGGATGGCGACATCCGGTATGCGCCAGCGATCCTGCTTGCGAAAGAAATGAATGGGTATGGCCAGGTCGCTGAGCAGCTTCTGGTTATGAAAATTATCTTTGGAGTACTTGTTGTCTTCCAGCAGGTAGACCAATACTTTACGTTGAGCTTTGTGCAATATACGGGCTATGGCAAGGCCATCGCCACCGTTATTCCCTTTGCCGCAGATGATTACGAAAGGCTTTTCCTCAGAAAAGCGTAGCTGCAGCTTCTTAACTACAGCCTGTGCGGCCCGTTCCATCAGCTCCCAGGAACTGATTTGCTGCACCTGTACGGTATGCTCATCCACTCTCTTCATTTGTGCTGCAGTATAGATAAACATCTGCCCCTCCTTTTTACTACAAATTTACGGCAGATACCGCATAAAAAAGCGCGGGGAATATACCCCGCGCTTCAGTAATTTATCATAACCCGATTAAGGTTGTACTTTTTGCATAATTGATGCCGGTACACCTTTTTTATTCAGCAGGATGCTGGTGGTTTTGTACTGTACATACGCTTTGGATACGTGCAGGAATCCTTTATAATCGTTATCCTCACCCCATGAGTTTTTCACGATGTAATATTCCTTACCGTTCTGGTCTTTAGACATACCTACGATGTGCATACCATGGTCATCAGTTGTAGCCTGGTTGTCCAGTCCTTGCTGACGCAGTTCAGGAGTGATGTTCATTTCTTTTTTCACGGTAGCGAACAAAGCGTCTTTATCTTCTTTCTTCATACGTTTTGCGTCCATAAACTGGGCGCTGTCCGGAACGAATGCTACACCATTAGGCCAGCTGAAATAAGGTTCAGATACATCTGCACCCCATGCTACAGTATAGCCGCTTTTCAGCGCGTTATCGATAACAGCAGTCATGTCGGTCATAGGAATGTTGTTGATCCATTGGAAAGACCAGTTATCCGGAACCATCATCATTGCTTTTTCCCAGTACGGGGTATTGGTTTGAGAAATGAATTCGATATAATCATTGGCATTCAATCCTACTACTTCACTTGCGAACGTTTTCGGAGTGTATGATTTACCCTCGTAAGTGAATGTTTGCGGCACTGCACCCAGGTAACCGTCTAAGGCACTGTTTACTACGTTTTTCCATACCGGAGAGATGGTACCGTTTTTATTAGCTACCACACCTTTCAGGATGCCTTCAATCACCGCTTGCATTTCACCGAAATTGTTGCGGGTAGCACCGTTCTGTAAACCGGAATATGCCTCTTTAGGCATAGCACCGTATTTACCATACAGGTGTATCACATCATGCGCTTCACCACCATCGCCCCAACCGATGTTACCGCTCATGCGCACATAGGTTTCCGCTTTATCTTCATATTGTTTTCTGGCGTGGAAGATCTTAGACAATTGTACCGGCTTGCGACCTGCTTTGATCATTTCTGATTCCAGGAAAGAACCTGTGGAATAACTCCAGCAAGTACCTGAACTACCCTGGTTTTCTACAGGAGTACGATCCAGATTGATTACATCTGTAAATTTATACGCTTTCTTTTTCGCGTCGATCTTTGTACCGCTAGCTGTTTTTACCAGATTGTCCTGTGCCTGCGCCACTTGCATCATGCAAGCAATAGCTACAATGCTTAATGTGATTTTTTTCATTATAAAAATTAAATAATTGCAATTTTAGCCAACAAATATAGTTAATATAAAAACAATATAGTTGCGGGTATCCACATCATTGAATAACTTTATTTTTCATGACTAATCTCCCAAAAACTATGACAAAAGTTATACTGGCTGGCGGATCCGGATTTATCGGACACTACCTCAAAAAGAAATTTACTTCTGAAGGACACCAGGTATTGATTATATCACGCGACAAAGGGGAAGGACATGTCTCCTGGAATGACCAGAAAGCCCTGCTGGATGCACTGGAGCAGAGCTGGCTACTGATCAACCTCGCAGGAAAATCGGTCAACTGCAGGCATACCGAAGCCAATAAAAAGGCGATTCTCGAAAGTCGTACCCGTACGACGGCGACGCTCAATGAGCTGGTACACCAGTGTAAGCAGCCACCGCAATTCTGGTTCAATGCCAGTGGTGTCGCCTATTACAAGGCTTCGGAAGATAAGGTCATGACCGAAACAGATTATGAACCGGGCACCTCTTTTATGGCCGAAGTCAGTGAGTTATGGGAGCAGGCCTTATTTGCTCATGAAATGTATCATACCAAGCGCATTGCAATGCGTACGGCAGTTGTTATGGGTAAAGGTGGGGGGCCGCTGAAGCCTTTAAGTACCCTGGCAAGAATAGGACTGGGAGGCACCCAGGGCAGTGGCCGGCAAATGGTGAGCTGGATTCATATTGAGGACTACTACCAGATCATCCGCTTTCTTGCCAATAAGGGTGATATTGAAGGTCCCATCAACTTTGCAGCACCGGAACCCGTCAATAACCGGGTATTTATGAAAACCATGCGCCAGGCAGTACATATGCCGGTCGGCCTGCCGGCACCGGGGTTTGCGATAAATATCGGTGCGCGTGTTATCGGCACCGAACCGGAACTGTTGCTGGCCAGCAGCAATGTTATTTCGGAACGGCTGCGGCATGCCGGATTCCGGTTTAACTACCCCAGCCTTTCCGCTGCACTAAATAATCTTTTATAGGACTTATGTGAACATATGGTCATTTATAGGATAAGGTGCACACCTTTCAATTGATTTTACTATTTTCGCCAATAGTTTTTTAAAACCGACATAATAAAATCAATAAAAATGAGTTCAAAAATTAAAGTAGCCAACCCGGTTGTGGAATTAGATGGTGATGAAATGACCCGGATTATCTGGAAGTTCATCAAGGATAAACTGATTTTACCTTACCTGGAAGTTGATATTAAATATTATGACCTGGGTATGGAGCATCGTGATGCTACTGATGACCAGGTAACTGTTGATGCGGCTAATGCAATTAAAGAATATGGTGTAGGTATTAAATGTGCTACCATCACTCCGGATGAGCAACGTGTACAGGAGTTTAACCTGAAACAAATGTGGAAGTCTCCTAACGGAACTATCCGTAACATCCTTGATGGTACTGTATTCCGTGAGCCTATCGTTTGTGAAAACGTTCCGCGCCTGGTTCCGAACTGGACTGCTCCGATCTGTATCGGTCGTCACGCATTCGGTGACCAATACCGCGCTACGGATTTTGTAACTAAGGGTAAAGGCAAACTGACGGTGAAGTTTGAAGGTGAAGATGGTACCGTTCAGGAATATGAAGTGTACAATTTCAAAGGTGATGGCGTAGCACTGACTATGTACAACACTGATGAAAGCATCATGGGTTTTGCTCGTTCTTGTTTCAACCAGGCATTAAGCAAAAAATGGCCTCTGTACCTGTCTACTAAAAATACTATCCTTAAAAAATATGATGGTCGTTTCAAAGATATTTTTGAAGAGATCTATCAAAATGAATTCAAAACTCAGTTTGAAGTTGCTGGTATTACTTATGAGCATCGCCTGATCGATGACATGGTTGCTTCTGCCCTGAAATGGAACGGTAACTTCGTATGGGCTTGTAAAAACTACGACGGTGACGTTCAGTCTGACACCGTAGCTCAAGGTTTCGGTTCTTTGGGTCTGATGACGTCTACACTGGTTACTCCTGATGGAAAAACCATGGAAGCGGAAGCAGCACACGGTACCGTAACCCGCCACTACCGCGAGCATCAGAAAGGCAACCCTACTTCTACTAACCCGATCGCATCTATCTTCGCATGGACTAGAGGTCTGGAATTCAGAGGTAAACTGGACAACAACCAGGAGCTGATCAACTTCTGTCATGCACTGGAAGCGGTTTGTATCGAAACGGTTGAAAGCGGTAAAATGACTAAAGATCTGGCTGTATGTATCTATGGTAATAAAGTGAATCATGGTGAACACTACCTGTACACTGAAGAATTCCTGGATGCACTGGATCAAAACCTGAAAGCAAAACTGGCTTAATGCAACCCGGTTTTAATTATAAAAAAGGCTCGCAATTTGCGAGCCTTTTTACTTAACGTACCAGGTAATAGGTATAGCCATTGCCAGCCAGCACCAGAGTATCTCCTTCCCATTTTATACCTATCGGTACTATCGTACCTCCGGCATTATGCACCCACATAGAGTCTTGCTTACGGGTATATTTCATCGCTTCTGTGAAGACACTGTCCTTGCTGTGCATCACCACCTTAAGACTATCTTTCTCCAAACGAATACTGTCAGGCGATGTCCCGACAAGGGCCATAAGCAGCAAACCCATATCGGATGTGCTATCTGTGGAGACCAGGTCGCTGACTTTCCAGGCCCCCTCCACTATGGGCTCTGTCTTGGGCGTGGATACGCAAGCACCTCCTGCAATACTCAATCCGGCAACTATAGCCAGGCTTTTCATTACATTTTTCATGATCAGCAATATTTAAGGTTTAACAACAGGTTTTACGGTTTTATATCTGCGTACAATAAGCAACACTACGCCACCGATCAGTATAAAGACCCAAAGATTAGCGAGCCCAATGAGCAGTTGTTTGATCAGCCACCAGCCATTCTGCATTGCGCCCTTCAGCTGATCTCCGAAGTGTGGTTTTACCATATTATCAATATTCGGAATGAGGGTTATTGTTACCTTTTTAGGCTGATACAGATCAACAATAAGTGTTGCATAGCGCACCTGGTCATTAATGCTGAGGTTCTCCAGTTTACGGTTTATATTCTGTTCCGTTTTTGCATCTATATAGTCAACATTATCGACATTTTTAGGAGCGAGATTATTTGCTTTAGAAGCATCCTGTTTTAATTTATTGCCGACATACTGCAACGTAAGGTCTTCCAGTGAAAGGTTGCGGCTGTTGATAAACTCAGACTGGGCAACCAGCACATTCATAAAGGTATCCAGGTATTGCACGGGCACTTTCAGGGTCAGTGTAGATGTGGGTACGTAAGTCTGTATTTCTTTCAGGGAGTCATTTGTAAAGGCTTGCGTGTATATACCCTCTTCCCTGTTTTCCAGTTTAGAGTTCATCACTATGCCCCCTACTTCTTTGGTCACACGCTCTAGTTGTGTGGTAGCAGCCAGCACATCTTTTACGCGGGAACGGACATCGGCCTTTTTGGCCATTTTCCGCTCATCATTATTAATTCCGTCTGATGTCACAGAAGGTTCGGAAGTAGCATTAGCCGCCACTTCGGATTGTGCTCCGGTTTCGTTTTCCATAGAAGGAGCACGTCGGCAGGAAGCAAGACAGGAGCCGGCTATAGTCAGGGCCAGCAGTACTTTAATCGTTTTCATATCAGATTTCTTGGTTATGCTTTTTATGCTCCAAAACGAGAAAAGGTAATCCTGCTTAACAAAAAATTTACAAATCACTACATCAAAAAAGACCAGCAAATTGCTGGTCTTTTTTGATGCTATTTAAGGCTGGATCAGTCTTCCAGCTCATTTTTCATCTGAATCATTTTCAATGCAGCGATCATGGCCTCCTCACCTTTATGACCATGCACTCCGCCTAAGCGCTCCCAGGCCTGAGCATCATTATCCAGCGTCAGTACACCGAAAATAACCGGGATCGGCAGGCTAAGGTTCAACTGCAGAATACCTTCTGTTACGGCTTTGCACACATAGTCAAAATGTGGCGTACCACCGCGGATCACGGCTCCGAATGCAATAATCGCATTAGGTCCGTCAGCATCATTGATCGTTTGCTCATACAATGCCTTACAGGCATAAGGTATTTCGAAACAGCCAGGCACTTTCACCAGGTTAGAAATAGTATTTCCCGTCTGCTCGGCAATGCGCTTTGCACCGGCAATCTGCTCATTAATGATTGCATCGTTCCATTCGGTATATACGATACCTACCTTACCGTTTCTCAGGTGCATAATCTCCGATAGGTCCAGCAGTGTATTGCTGTCTGATGATAAAGCCATAGCTATAATATCTTATTTTGTTTGTTCTAAAAATTGATGATGCAAATGTAAGACTTGTTCGATTAAAGAATGACTGCCGTCATTGTAAATTACGAAATCACAGCGGCTCATTTTTTCATCCTCATTCATCTGCTTGTCGATGCGCTTCAGTATGGCATCACGTGTAGCTCCATCGCGCTTCATGGCCCGCTCTATACGCTGCTCTAAGGGGCTGAACACTCCGATCATATAATCCATATCTGTATAGCTGCCACTTTCAAAAAACAGGGCAGCTTCTTTGAGTACATATGGGGCATGTTGCTGCTCCATCCATGCAGTACCATATTGTTTTACCGCAGGGTGTACAATACCGTTAAGCCGGTTCAGGTGTACCGGATCATTAAATACCAGTTGGGAAAGAAAAGCGCGGTTCAGCTGACCGGCATCAAAGACTTCTGCTCCGAAAGCTTCGATCAGGTCCAGCCGTACTTTATCATTCTCAGCCATAAGTTGCTTTGCAAAAGCATCCGCATCCAGCACAGGTATACCCAGGGTCTGGAAGATGCGTGCCACTATACTTTTCCCGGAGCCGATGCCCCCGGTTATTCCTATTTTAAGCATAAGGTAAAGTTACTTATTTCCACCAAACAAAGACGCCGGAATCCCTATGGATTCCGGCGTCTGAAATTGTTTTCGAATTAATTAAGAAACAACTTTAGCAGTAGTATCTGCACCAGTTTTCTTCAGGTATGCATTGGTCATTTCCATTGATACTGCCTGACGTTCTACTGTAATATTGGTATTTCTGTCGATTTCGATCGTTAAAGTACCATCATCATTAGTGCGGACAATGCGACCGTGAATACCGGAAGTCATTACTACTTTTTCACCTGCCACTAATTTTTCAGCAAATAATTTTTGCTCTTTGGCTTTCTTTTGTTGCGGACGGATCATGAAGAAGTACATCACTACAATCATACCGATCATGAAAATCGGCATAAATGCGCCACCCGGTTGTTGTGCTTGTAACAAAACGTTTGTTATCATAAAACTTATTTTTTTCTTTGCGAAGTGCAAAGGTAATTAAAATAACATCAATAAAGTGCTAAATTCTTATTTGTCCCAACGTACTTCAGGGGGTAAAAACTGCGATACATCTCCGTGATGACGGATCACATCCCGCACCAGTGTGGAGGACACGGTAGAGTATTCAGGAGAACTGGTGAGGAATATGGTCTCCACATTTTTGCTCAGCATACGGTTCATATCGGCAATACCCTTTTCATACTCAAAATCGCTTACATAACGGATTCCTCTCAGGATAAACTGAGCATCAAACTGCTTACAGAAATCAATGGTCAGACCTTCATACGGGGCTACTGATACACTGGGGGTATCTTTAAAAATCTCCTGTATCCAGCCTACACGCTGCTCTACAGAAAACATGGGCTGCTTGGTAGAATTAAGCCCGATACCGATTACTATTTTATCAAATAAAGGGATGGAGCGTTTAATTACATCCACATGGCCCAGTGTAATGGGATCAAATGTACCGGGAAAAACGGCTATACGCATCATGCTATTTTATATTTATTTAAAAAGGGCTCTCAAATTCATTAAAGGCAACAAAAGAACGGTCACGCTCTGACACTATGGGGCTGGCGCAATCCCATTCAATACCTAAGGAGTCGAAACGGATACCGGTATCGCTTTGGGGGTGATATACAGAGGAGACCAGGTAATAGGTGATGCTATCCTGCTCCAGGGACTTGAATCCGTGTGCGAAACCTTCCGGAATGTAAAAAGCCTGGTGATTGGCTTCAGACAATACTCTGGCTTCATGCTTACCGTAGGTTACCGAATCTTTACGCAGGTCAACTATAACATCCAGTATAGCTCCTTTAGGACAAAAAACAACTTTGGCATGCTGGTGCGGTGGCAACTGGAAATGCATACCTCTGATCACATCCTTTTCTGAATAGGAGAAGTAGCTTTCTTTCAGCTCAAAGAAAATGCTATTCTGTACAAATAAATCATTGTGGAATGTTTTGACAAAACTGCCCCTGTTGTCCAGGAAGCGGGGTAAAGTGATCAGCTGCGCATCAGCCAATGATAATGGGGTAAATTCCATTCCGGTTGTTTTTGAGTTGTCAAAAATAAATATTTATCATGGCCCGGCCAATGTATATTTCAGTGGTTTTATGATTTTTTTCACTTCTGCTAATAAACCTTTAGAAACAGACCGGGTCTTATATTCCAGAAAAAGCTCACTAACTTATTTAAAATTTTAATTTTATGAAAGGCAAAGTATTAGGATTAATCGCACTATTAACAATCATCTTCAGCTTAAGCACAATTGATGCCAATGCACAATACAGAGGCAGACATCACCATCGCCATCATCGTGTATTGCCCCCACCTCCACCACCACCGCATGTAGTCATCCATCATGGATATCGCCCGCGTCCGGTAGTAGTACACCAGAGAAGAGCGGCTATACACCACAGACGCATGGCAGAAAGACACAGAAGAATGGCCATGCACCACAGAAGAGAAGCACAACGTGCAAGATATTATGGTCACCACCGTTAATCGGTATTTGAATCGTAAAACCAGATTTCAGTATATAATAAAAATAGCCATTGGAACACCAATGGCTATTTTTATTATCCCGCCCAGTGTTCCCGGTCCAGGCTTCGGAACTGTATGGCTTCAGCAATATGCTCGGCCTTTATGTTTTCTGTGCCTTCCAGATCTGCAATGGTACGAGCCACTTTCAGGATACGATCGTAGGCTCTTGCAGAAAGGCTCAGCTTTTTCATAGCCACCTTCAGGAGATTGGCACTAACCATATCCAGTATACAATATTCCTGCAGGTGTTTATGACTCATCTGTGCATTACAATACACATCCGTTTCTCCGAACCGCGCGGTTTGTATATCCCTGGCCCGGATTACCCTTTCCCGGATGGTATCGCTGGATACTGCAATACGGTCTGCGGAAAGTTCTTCGTATGGCACTGGAGTAACCTCTACATGCAGGTCTATACGATCCAGCAATGGTCCGGATATTTTATTCAGGTATTTCTGTACCATCTGCGGAGGACAGGTACATTCTTTGTCAGGATGGTTGTAATACCCGCAGGGGCAGGGATTCATAGAGGCCACCAGCATAAAGCTCGCCGGATAATCGATGCTCACCTTTGCCCGGGCAATAGTTACTCTCCGTTCTTCCATCGGTTGCCGCATAACTTCCAGTACCGACCGTTTGAACTCCGGCAATTCGTCCAGGAATAATACACCATTATGGGCAAGGGAAATCTCGCCTGGCTGCGGATTGCCCCCTCCCCCGATAAGACCTGCATCTGATATACTGTGGTGCGGACTGCGGAATGGCCTGTGGGCTATAAGCGATGCATGTTCTGGCAGCTTTCCTGCTACAGAGTGTATCTTGGTTGTCTCCAGCGCTTCATGCAAACTGATCGGAGGCAGGATGGTGGGTAACCTCCTGGCCAGCATAGTCTTTCCGGCACCGGGAGGACCGACGAGGATCACATTATGCCCTCCGGCTGCAGCAATCTCCATTGCTCTTTTAATATTTTCCTGTCCTTTGACCTCATTAAAATCATAGATAAATGCTTCCTGGGCCTTTGCAAATTCGGCCCGGGTATCCACCACGGTTGGTTTTAACGATGACTGCCCCTCCAGGATCTCAATCACTTCTTTTAATGTACTTGCACCATATACTTCAAGGTTATTGACCATAGCTGCTTCACGGGCATTCTGTACCGGTACGATCATTCCTTTAAAACCTTCCTGCCGGGCTTGTATCGCCATGGGCAAAGTTCCTTTTACCGGGCGGAGTGTACCATCCAGCTGCAACTCCCCCATGATCACATATGAATCTAACAAGGAGGATGTCAACTGCTCTGTGGCGGCCAGCATACCTATGGCAATCGGAAGATCGTAGGCAGAACCGGCTTTTCTGATATCTGCCGGGGCCATATTGATCACCATTTTGTAGCGCGGACTTTTGTAATCATTATTTTTAAAGGCGGACAGGATTCGATCTACACTTTCTTTTACAGCATTGTCCGGCAATCCGACAATAAAATACCCGCTGCCTGGGATAGTGTCTACTTCTATAGTTATGGTCATTGCAGATACGCCATAAACGGCGCTGCCAAATAGCTTTACTAACATATCTTGATTATGTGGTCGCAATTTATCACTATTCCGGACAATTGTGCACCAGCTGAAAAAAATCTATATTGTGTATCAGGCAACTATTTTTTCCCGGCAAAGCAAACTGTAATATAACCGCTTTGTTCTGTAAAATCTGTTCCATCCTGTCTCTGTAAAAAATATGTAAAATTCAGTTGCTTTTACTTAAATTTGCGCCATTATGTCTACATTACAATTCCACGATTTAGTCGTAAAAGATATTCGCCAGGAAACCCCGGATTGCGTATCCATTGCACTGGAAGTTCCTGAATCTATACAATCTGCATTTGACTATCTGCCTGGCCAATACCTGACATTCAAGACTATTATTGACGGACAGGAAGTAAGACGCTCTTACTCTATCTGCTCCGGCAAATGTGATAATGAATTGCGTGTAGCTGTAAAGCGTGTGGTTCCGGAGGGAAAATTCAGTTCCTGGGCCAATAATGTGCTTAAGGTAGGAGACACGCTTGCGACTATGCCGCCGCTGGGTAAATTCACCCCGAAATCTTCTGATAAAACAAACAGAAACTATCTTGCTTTTGCAGCTGGTAGTGGTATTACGCCTATCATGAGTATCATGAAGGACGTATTATATAACGAGCCGGAAAGTACCTTTACATTGATATTCGGCAACTACAACCGTAGTTCCATTATTTTTAAAGAAGAGCTGGAAGCACTGAAAAACCGCTTTATGAACCGCCTGCGTCTGTTCCACGTATTTGATCGTGAACTGCAGGAAGCAGAGATGTTCAATGGTATGATTACGGTTGAGAAAGTGAGATCTTTCAGCAATAAGCTTATTAATTTTAATACGATTGATGATATTTTCATCTGTGGTCCTGAGCCGATGATCATAGCATTGAAGGATTATTTCCTCAATGAAATGAAGAAACCGGAAGATAGTGTTCATTTTGAACTGTTCTCTTCTCCAGATCAACCGAAAACGGTTAATAAAGAATGGGAAGCGAAGCAACAGCAAATTGACAGAAGCAAACTGAGCCGTGTAACAGTACGTCTCGATGGTTCTGCTTTTGATATGGATCTGCCATACGGTGGTGAAAATATACTGGATGCTGCGTTACAACATGGTGGGGACTTGCCATATGCCTGTAAAGGTGGTGTGTGCTGTACCTGTAAAGCGAAGCTGATAGAAGGTGAGGTAGACATGGAAGTGAATTATGGTCTGGAGCCGGATGAAATTGCGAATAACTTTATCCTTACCTGCCAGGCGCATCCAAGAAGTGAGCGTGTAGTAGTCGATTTCGACATTAAATAATTTAGAAATTCATTTTGTTTATTTCATAAACAATCCTTATTTTTGCAACCCGTTACTAACACAGCGTTTGTTAGTACAGGATGGACCGGTAGCTCAGCTGGATAGAGCATCAGCCTTCTAAGCTGAGGGTCATTGGTTCGAATCCAATCCGGTTCACAAAATGCGATAAGAAAAAATCTTATCGCATTTTTTTATTTAAAAAACTGTAAATCAAATACTTACAATCTTTTCGCGAATTAATTAAGTCGAAATTCTTATCTTATTTAAAATTTCAACAAAATGGACATACTAGTCATAATTAATTGATATTAAACAAATTGTACGCCGTCACTGAAATTATCACAGTTGTTTCAGCTTTGCCACCCCTATTGTACTCGAACCACTTCAAACTAGCATTAAGCCTATATTTTCATTTAAATTCTACTTAAAAGAAATGATTTTAACAAAATTCGCTTAAAATTCATTTTTGGAGTGATGTTTTCGAAGCATTATCGAACCCTAAATTTACATCTTTTATCCTCTCTTCATTTTATGAGAGTGCTCTCATAAGGTTGAGCAATTATTATCTAGTTAGCCGTTGAAGCCCCTCCACTTAAAGGCTTGGTACTTACACAGAAGATTGAGTATCCAAATTCAATGCTCCATGCCTTTACCCTTATAAATCCAATTGATCTGATTCTTGTCAGATATTTTATCCAGCCTGCGAAAACTCCAAATTGCAGTTTCTTAAAATCCAAAGCTACTCCTATCGCATGTATTAGAGCAGCAATGTTTTTAGTCCCTGTAAGTACCCCTTTTTTCAGACAAGTTTAAAATAATCTGAGGATGCCCGTGGTTTGAGGAATTAGTATTGATAGTGAAAAACTTATTTAAGGCAAAAAAATATATATACTATTTCAATATCACTCAAAGGTGAAAATTACTAATTTCATGATTGTGTAATTGTTTAATGTCTCTTTGGGCAAAATCATTGATTCTTATAATCTTTCCAAATCCAGATTTCATTACCAATTGAGCTATATTAATATCCCTGCGAAAAGCTATTCGATTTAACCGGTTCTAGTCTCAAACCCTGTTGTAGTGTATTTTAATAAATAAAATTAAACTGTTCTTACTTACTTAACCATAATAGTTCTTTGTTACCTCATAATAGAAACTAACAGTTATTTTAACCCTTTAATTTCTTTTTTATGCACAAAATCTTTACTTTTTTTTGTTTGCTATTCATTTCATTTATCAATGTAAGGGCTCAGAATTTTGAACCGTCTATGGCGCATAATTTTGTTTACAGTACACCTTTGAATGCATTCCCAACTGATGAAATTTCTTGTCACTCCTTTAGGGCTGGTGGGCTTGCTCCGACTGCATGGGGAGATGTCGATGTTTACCTTTCTGGACGTGGTTCGAAAGTGGGCGAGGTAACAATACAATTTACACAACCAGATGATCCTACGAATGTCTTATTTCAAAAGAGCATAATTTATGGAAGTGATTTTTCACTTCAGGTAGGAGCTATCCAAAACCCTTCCCTCGGTACAATGCAAATTCTAGTTGCCTATTTGCATCATGGCTTCGGGTTTAAAATTGATGTTTATGATATAACTTCTTCTTCAATCAATCCTATAGTACTGAACTCTACGATTAACTTAACCTCAGCCGGTTATGGATATTATGGACATCGCATTCGGATGGATTCCCGTAGGCATCAAGCCGTTGTCGTTTGGGACAATCCTTTTGTAGGGTTACAGGCAATTGGTTGCGAGGACGGTAATTGGGGAAATATCGTTGATTTAAGCAGCACTTACGGAGAGATGGATCCCGATGTAGCATTACAGGATATTGGCTCAAGTAGCTATGTTCGTTTCGTTTCCAGGAATACCCCTGGTACTACGATAACGACCTCTATATATGACTTTCCTAGTTTATTGTTTGCTAGCGGACCTATCGCTCCTATGATTGAAGATGTAAATAATCTTCCAGTACCGATTAATTCTAAAATATCTTTCGATAGTAAAGATTATGACAATAATAAAAACTGGGCATATACCTATACAGATCAAAATAATTCATCTGTTTTTGTGCGGCTTACCTATTATCAAGCCTATCCTAACGCATACACTGTTGTTGCTAATGATGGAAGTCAGGGGAATGCGGATTTAACGGGTCAATTTAGCGCATACTCACCGGCTTTACATTATGGCATGGGCCCTTCAGCTCAAAACGACGTAATTACAATTGGGTGGTATACTACTGATGGAAATTATAATAGTTATATTGGTACAATTATAAAACCTGATGGCAACGGTGCTATCAATACCCTGGATTACATGGAACTGCCTAGTGCTGCAACAACTAGTCCATATCCAAACATTGGTGGATTTCCTTACTATAATTCCGGTATAGCTTTTAGTAAAATTGATGAGGATATTTCTCCTGAATATTTATATACTACATATTATGATATTGACCCTCTTTCAAACGATGAAGTGTTACATCATGCATTCCATAAATGGGGCGATATGGCATTTAACAAACATATAGAATTGTCAGCTTCTGCATCTGCTGTATATCCTAATCCTTTTATTGGTGAAATACACGCTGATATAAATATGAAAGAGAAAGGGACTGTTGAATTATGCTTAAAAGATATTACCGGACGCACAGTTTCCCAAAAAAGGTTCAATAGTCAAACAGGTAAGCATTCATTCATCTTAGATGGTTTACAAAATTTAATAGCTGGAACATATTTCCTCAATACTACCGTAAACGGAAAGAGCGTCAATGTTCAGATTGTAGTGAAACACTAATTAAAAAAACGCATACACCAAATCAAAAAAGGCTGCAGAAAATCTGCAGCCTTTTTGATTTTCTCTAAAATCTAAATGGAAATGTAATATCATTTACTTACTAATTTTACATTAGTTATCCATTAGAAAGATATTATTATAGTTTCCTAATTTTACTTACATTTAACTAACCTTCATCCCACCTAAAATATCAGAAAGGCACTCATCATATCAATTCTTTTACAGTGTTTGAATACTCATTCCCCAGCACAATCTTATGTAAAACGAAACACGTTTACTACTAAAGAGGGTTTGCCAAGCAATCATATTTATGATATGGTGGAAGATGATAAGGGATTTCTATGGATCGCTACAGATAATGGCGTATCCCGTTTTGATGGCAAGTACTTCCAGAATTTCTCGGTAAGGCAGGGCCTCCCTTCAAATGAGGTGCTGCAGATTTTAAAGGATGGCGATGGGAATATCTGGGCAAACAGTTATAAGCAGCCACCTTCGTATTTCGACAAAATCAATGGGATTTTTGTACCTGTCAAAAATAATCTACATCTTAATAACATCTCCAAATCTTTACTTGCTGCAACCCATTTGAGCGATGGTTCCATAAAATTCCATAACCATAACGGCTATGTAACTTTTAAAAACAAGCGGATAATTGATTATAATACACAGCTGGGGGACAGAATACAGGTAAACAACAAGCCTATAGACGTAAGGCTAAAAACCAGCAACCAGCATACTTACATCAATTACCTCTTTCTAGGTAATAAATTAATAGATAGTATTGTCCTAAGATCTGAATATAATTTTGTAAAAGCATACTTCTCAGATAATGCGGTTTACCATTTCACGGGTAAGAATAAAGTTTACAAAATAACGATAAGCAATGTCCAGCCCCTTTCCTATGAGGTATCGACGATCACTATACCCGATAACATCGCCTGGTATAAAATCATTTCATCAAACCTTGTCATAACCAGCAATCGGGGCAATATTTATATCTATAACAAAGATGATCTTTCATTGATCACCAAATTAGAGGGCAACATTAAAGCCAACTGCGCCTACGTGGACCGATTCAACAATATCTGGACTGGTACACTTGATGAGGGCCTCAATTATTACGACAATAATAAAATCAGGAATATCAATATAGCTCCGAATTATGTTAACCCTAATTTTCTAAGCCTTGCGATAAATAACCGTAATGAATTATTTGCAGGCAATTATTATGGGCAGGTACTGACCGTCAAAAACAACCAGTTGAATAAGTATGAGTATCGGGACAAAAATTATCAAACCTGGATCAGAAAGGTAATCTGTATAAAAGATGACGTGATTTTGGTCAATGACCGCGGCTACAGCGTTAATTTTGGGCCATTCCAAAAGGTTTTAAGTTCAAAACACAGATCAACCTTGTTAAAGGACGCAATAGTGCTTAATGACAGTGTCATTGTTTTCGGTACTATAGCGGGCCTGATCTCCCTGAACCCTAATACCGGACAAACAAAGAACCTAAACAGCAACTATGACAGGGCACTAAGCCTGGTAGCCACAGGTGATAATCACATATACTATATTAGTACCAATGGGCTGTACGGGTATAACATCAGCAAAGATTTCTCCACACCTATCCCTTTAAATAAAACCTTCAGGAATGAAAATCTTTCTGTTTTGGCCTATGGCAATGACCAGACTCTTTGGGCTGGTACATTAAGTGGAAGTTTATTGGCGTTTAAAAATGATACGGTATATACAGCCATAAAGGAAAATGCTTCTATCCCAGAGAATATTACCTGCTTGCTCTCACATAAGAACAAAATATGGATCGGTGGAAAAACCGGTGTTGCCATTTTAACTTATAACTTCCAAGGCGACAAACTACAGTACACGATCAGCACGATTTCGAAAAATGATGGCCTGCCTTCCAATTCCATTAATAGCCTGGTAGCCAAAGGTGATACCGTTTATGTAGTTACCGAAAACGGTATTGCCGTAATCCCGGCAAATTACCAGAGCCCTAAATTTGAAATTTTCCCCGAACTAACAGGTATCAAAATAAACCAGGTCAATACACCAATCGCCCAAAGTTACCAGCTGGAAAGTAACCAAAATAACATTACGCTCCAATTTGCCGGTATAGAGCTCAGCGGGCACTTTAAGGCCATTCAGTACCGTTTAAATGATGATCAGAAATGGAGCACACTGGAGGGAAACACACTGAATATTCAGTTAAGTAATGGCCGACATGTTATTTATATAAGGGCAATTGATGCCAATAATAAGATCAGTAAAAGCCAGCTAAAACTTGATTTCTATATAAAGACACCGTTTTATCAATCTATATGGTTCTGGAGCCTGATTGCTATTTCGATAACGGCATCAATTTTTTGGTGGCTAAACTGGATGCGGCTGCAAAGACAGAAAACAATTTATGAGCGGCAATTAGCACTGGAACTTCAAAGGAAAAAGATAACGGCCGATCTGCATGATGATATCGGGGCAACTTTAAGTGCCCTGCAACTAAACAGTGCTGTAGCAAATCAATTAATCAAGACAGATACTGACAGAGCCAGGAGCATTCTGCAGAAAGTTGAAGACCAGGCAAGAAATCTGGCAGATAAAATTGGCGACATTATCTGGAGTATGAAGCCAGGAGAAGAAGAGTTTATGACCATCGGTAGCCGGATTAAAAATTTCGCCCATGATATTTTAGGCGATGGCAAAATGGATTACAAAATAGTTATAGCACCAACTATCAATCAAATCATAAGAGACATTACTGTAAGAAAGAATATTGTTCTGATTGCCAAGGAAGCTATAAACAATATCGCAAAATATAGTCAGGCCACGAATGTGTTCATTAGTATCGAAAGAAAAGACAATCAAATTCAATTAATAATCCAGGATAATGGAATCGGTTTTAATCCTGATTTTCGAAAAGGGAATGGACTGACCAATATGCGTATCAGGTCTGAAGAATTAAAAGGTTCATTCACCATTGATACCGCAGTTAACAAAGGAACGATTATCTTGGTTTGCATCCCTTTTATCCCTTAATTTAGGGGTAACACTGTACACAAAGTTTGTTACATTTAGTAAATGAAGATCCGAATATTCATATATGACGACAGCATCGAACGCAGAGATAGTTTAAAATCTCTGCTAAGCCTGAATAGTGATTTTATCGTTGTAGCAGAAGCTGCTAATTGTTCAAATGCAATACAGGATATAGAAGATTTCTACCCTGATGTCGTACTTATGGACATCAATATGCCGGAAGTCGACGGTCTGGAAGGGTTAAAACGAATCAAAAACAGCTATCCGGAGGTCAAGGTGCTGATGCAAACGGCTTACGACGACAGTGAAAAGATATTTAGTAGCCTGAAAAACGGCGCCAGCGGCTATATCTTAAAAAATGACAAGCCCCAACGTATTCTTCAGGCTATAGAAGAAGTCTATGAAGGCGGTGCGGTGTTGAACCCGGCCATCGCCCAGAAAGTACTTGACTACTTTAAGCCTACACAGCAGAAGTCTCCCTTAAGCCCGAAAGAAAATGAGGTATTGTGCGCACTGGCCGAAGGGTTAAGCTATAAAATGGTCGCAGAAAAACTTGGAGTAAGCTATACAACAATTAATTCGCATACCAAACGGATTTACGAAAAGCTGCATATTTCTTCTCTCGGAGAGGCTATCGCCTATTATTATCAGAATCTTCGCTAAGGCGTTCCCCTGCAGTACTGGGATACTACAAAGCCGGCTGTCAATTTATCATAAATCGGATTGTTTGTCGGGCCAGGCTCTATTATTAATATCCCTAGCATTAGGGATTTTTTGCTTTTACTATTAGTCCATTTTTGTGGTATCAATAACCCGAAAACTAACTAATCATGAAAAACATCAAAAGGAATGCAGCACTATTTGCAATAGCGCTGCTCAGCATGGCCCTCGGCTCTTGCGAAAGATCTTATAGGGAACCTGTAAATAAACAAACGAACGCAGCTGCAGCCAGTAGCAGTCAATCATCCAAGTATGAAACCGTAATGCCGTTGATCCCCTTACTGGATCAAAAACATGAAATCATAACGAACACGCAAACCTGGCAGACTGATATCCTCACCAGTACAACCGGGTCAGTCAGCAATGAAATCAATGCAGTATTTCTATCTCCTGTGATGATCACCTTCTCTACAAATGATCCGGAACTTACCGAAAGGCTATCAACAGACAGCATTTCGATAGGATATAAACTAATGCAAAATAACAAGGGTGGATTTTACGCAATGCCATTTCCTGTCCTTACGCATACCCCGGTCGCCAAACAACTCATCGGCTGTGATAACTGTAATGGCTGCGACGAAGGTGGTTGTGGTGGCGGAACGTTTTGTTGGAGAAATCTTCCCCTGGAAAAGGACACCTTAAAGGGAGAACTTGTATTTGATCCAAATATTCCGGTTAAACACCACATTACCATCCGGAATATTTTCAAAAAACCTGTTGAATTAGGTGCCTATTCTTATCGCACTGTCTATAACGGCAGCCCGGTGGTCGTTACCATTGAGTACAGGTTGAATGGGGTAACCGATAACGAGCCACAAAACAGACCTACCGGCAAATGGTGTGGCTGTTGTATTGGTACCTACTGCTGGGCCTGGTGGACTTCGGATGTAAATGCAGACTGTGCCGCCCTATGTGAAAAGCTAAATACCATTTATAAAAGGATGCAACAGTCAAACTGAGCCAATAGGTAAATACTGCTCTTTGCCTAATATTTACGCTAGCCTTTATTTACCGTACCAATCAAGGCTCATCTCACCACATACAATTTGAACTACAATGCATCGCATTTCATTTTGAAGTGTGCCTTTTAAAACTACTTATAATCACCAAAACCCCAATAATATGTTTACAAATTTAAAATTAACAGTGCTTGCTGCTCTGCTTACAGCAGCAACTGCTTCCGCCCAAACTCCTGGAAGCCTGAAGGCAAGTTATACCTTTAGTGGTAATACGCTTGATGTTAGTGGTAATAGTAATAATGGGCAAATTGTGGGCAATGTATTTCCGGTCTCTGATCGGTTTGGCCAGAATAATTGCGCTTATTTGTTTGCCGGTAATATAAACAGCTATATTGAAATTCCTTTAACTGCCGACTTCTCCTTCACACAGGGACAGGCATTTAGTATCAGCCTTTGGTATCAGGGCGGATCTTTAAGCGCTGGTGATATGGAGTATTTCTGGGGAGAGAAGGCAAATAATTCCGGGTATTTTTTTGGCTTATATGATTTAAACCGCGTACTGTTTCATGAATGCTGGGCACCTATGTCTTCAACTATTTTCCCTAGCCCAGATACAACCTGGCACCATGCCGTAGCAGTATACGAGAATGGGGATTATAAAGTTTACCGGGATAATCAATTATTGTCCTCTCAATCAGCGGCAACAACGCCCATTACTGCACCCACTAATAATATTGTCTTAGGGCGTGGTTTCCTGGGTAAAATAGATGACGTGAGATATTACAATGAAGTGCTGGATACTACTGTAATTGCTACCTTATTCGGAATGGTAAGCTCATGCCAGCCAACCCAGATCGCTGACCTGGGGAAAGATCTAATCGGAAACATTTACCCTAATCCGGTCTCTGACTACATCTATATTGATTTAGTAGATAAAACAAAGAAATACAGCATTGCCATTTATTCCATTCAAGGGAGATTAATCAAGGAAGTTAAAGCAGAAAATACGGGTTCTGTCAAACTGAATATGATGGATGTTCCAAGCGGCTCTTACTTGTTAAAAATATCAGCCGGAAATAATGTGCAATCAAAGGTCATCCAGAAAACAAATTGACGCTTGTTTGCCGAATAACTTAAGTAATCCTAACTAATCCATATCGGCATTTCCCAGCTTAGATAATCCCCGGACTTTAAATACTAATAATGACAAAATCGCTCACACTATAAAACACAATATATGAAATCAACAATCAACATGATGAGCCTGCTCGTGCTGCTTATGCTTGGCCTCAGCGTAAAAGCAAAGGCGCAAACTTTTACCCTGACCAACAACCTGCACTGCAGTGTAGAGATTTTTTATGAAGCCAGGAATTTAAACTGCTTTACGCCTTCATCAGGTCCCGTAACCATAAACCCGATGAGTTCGGTAACCATGACTGCCGGCCCTAATATTATCGGAGGCTGTCTGGTTATCCGGCAAATTGGCGGCGTAACAGCTCCAGGAAATCACTTGTGGATAACAATGAATCCTAATTTTGCTCCATGCCATAATGTGTCATACGGCCAAACAGGTGTAACTGCAAATTGTGGAGCCTACTCTGTTACGCTCACTTCAAATTCTTGGACGATTAATTAAACAACAATCATATAGTAAAATTTCTACATTCCTAAAAAATGAACAGCGTCCTGTAATTTATTACGGACGCTTTGTTCATTTTTAGATTATTACTGGCCTCACGTCAATTTTATGAGCCAATGTGCGGGACAGCTTGAAATATTGGCGGTGTTTATTTAAAGTATCTGTTATGGACATTTTTTAATATACTCTTCAATATTTGAGTTGCTTTCTTGAAATCACTACTGTGCTTTAATTTGAGAAGTATTTATTGATAGCTTCAGTACGGTTTTTAGCCCTTAGTTTAATGAATATATTATAAACATGTCATCTTATAGTTGATATCTTGACGTTTATCATATCTGCAATTTGTTGATTACTGTAACCTTTGGAAATTAGTCCCAATATATTCGCTTCCTGCTTTGTAATCATATAATCCTCTTGTTCTGGAATCTCTTTTTCTTGTGGTAAATAACGAAGCAGTCTAGTTGCAATACAGCTACTAATTGGCATGTCACCATTATGCATTTCTACCAAAGCATCAATAATCTGATAGGGCTTAGTGCTTTTTACCGTTTCAACAGGCCAAGTTGCTTATACAAAGATTGGGATTTGAGCGGAAGTCCAAATGGGATAAATGAAAAGTTGCGGTAACATGCCTTCATTTATTCCTTCCAATACTAATATAACTTACAAGAACTCCGGTTGGATATGAGAAGAAATAAAAATTGTAACCTTGTTCAATAAAATATTTTTTCTTGACAAAACTTCGCTCTGGAAATTTATAAAAAAACAATCGGTTATGATTGGTTATAAGTGATACACTTTATAAGTCTAAATTTAATTCTTATTTATGTTAATTTTAACAACAAAAACTTAGAAACAAACATTTAATTTACTTTTTTTGGCACATATTAAGGCCTTAATAATAACAATATTTATTTCCCACAACCCAAATTTTCTAATTATGAAAAAATTATTTTTAGTTGCAGTAACCGCATTAGGTGTTACTACTGTAAACGCTGGCGTTTGTGCTCTTGGTAGTACGAAAATTTCAGATAATGGTAATGGTACCTCCACTGTTTCATGCCCATACAGTGGTTCAACTTGTTTTGAAACTGATAAAAATGATTTAAAAGATCTTAAATCCGGTGACGTTATCTTAGTTCATTATAATGGTGGTACTTTTGAAGCGGTAGTTGCTTCTGCTTCAATTGACAATTCAAATTCTAAGCTTGTTTCCGGTGTAAATTATACGTTTGACGGTGAAATATCTGTCTTCTTAGAAGATTAGTATCTCACAAATAATATTGCTTTAAGCATTGGCTAAATTGAATTTAGCCAATGCTTAATTCTTTGAAATTGATATAACTATGAAAAACATTTTCCCTGCTATCTTGCTATTGCTGATACAACATTACGCGTTCTCTCAGAATTATTACGTAGCATTTAATCCCTTAGATTGCTCTAACTGTGTTAAGGGTATTGAGGCGTTTATCAATAAAGAATCGACCACTTTTGTTTTTCAAAAGCAGTTTGAAAGTGATTCCAATAGCCTGAGAACGGAATATTTATTTTCAAATACTGCGCAGTTGCTCTTTTCGGATTCGTTATTTGACCAATATGCTACAGATGGTAGATCGACGATTAGCAATGAAAGGGCTAATTTTAAGGTTCCGGCAACAGCCTTTAATAAAACAGCCAGTCTCTGGTTTGATAAATTAAATAGTCATAAAGATGCAGATACGTTACAGTTTAATTTCCCTATTTCTAAAAGTTCCATAAGTAAATATCAATTTACAAATACTGGTAAGGTATATCTATATGATATGCTGGCACACAGTATTATTTTATTTGATGTATTAAATAATAAGGTGTCTGATACCCTAACGATTGACATAAAAGATACCAAAAAGGCATTCGAATTGTTTAGTAAAGGAGATACTGCGGCCTATAATTATTACAAAACCGGGCTATCAAAGATTACCAATGAAAGTATTGCCATTATAAAGGACTTCTCTGTTTTTAAAGACACACTGGCTATTTCTGTATCCAATACTTTTTTCTTTACCGGAGGCGCGAAAGGGATAGATACTTTTGTAGCCAAGTTTATGAGTGTTGGCTTATATAAGAACGGAAAATATATTAAGACGGTCATTCCTGAAGATATTAAAGTGAAATTGCTACATAAGGATGTACCATTTACATCAGAGCCGGAAAACATATATTACTTTAATGGCAACATATACACTTCAATAAACAATCATCCTCACTATCCTGCCGCAGGCTTCTATTCCGTGGGCAGATATTCGGATAGAACAAAAAAATATGACTGGGCAACAAAGTTGAATCCCAAATACTATACTGACTTTAATTTTTCAAATCCTTTTTTCTCAGATCAGTATTTTATCCTATCCAAATCTCCTGAAGTTTTCAATACTAATTCCGGTACCGGAGTAGACCTAAATTACTTCCGGCAGGAAGACATGCCGCAGAACGGGCCTATAATTTATCCAAAATATTTTAATAGAGATTTAAATGTTGATAACAAGTTTTACAACATTTTATTTTATTCTAATGCGGAAACTTGCTTCTATTATGCAAGAATTGATAAAACGGATAATAAATTATTAGTAATCAAAAAGTTACCCCCCTTTGATAAGATGAGGGTGAAGATTGATCCTTATAATAATAATTTCATTTTAGCTTTTTGGGGACCCAATAAAATAATTCGATACAGGGTATTTTAATGCTTTGGTTTATTGTCCTTCTCTTTCAGTGATTACTGCTGTAGTGTATAAAGGAAATACTACAAACAGCGTGTAATCTGTATTTGTGATAAATATAGAATAGAAATAAATCCGTTTCTAGCAGAATTAGTTTAAACAATAATCAAAGCCTCCTACCTCTAGGTCGCCGGGCTGTATGTTGCCGGACATTTGGCTTATGAATACGCTCAAAATATGATATCTCCTGATGTTCAAGCAAGATCAATTTGTCATTAAGCATGGCCAATAACTTTAAATCATCATAAAAATGGTTCGAGATTAATCCAGTTGGGATCACAAAAGCCTTTCACATAGTGGAAGGCTTTTCTTTTTCAGATCAATATTGAAAGGCTTCTTTTCAAAAGCGTCAAAGTAAAGCCTGAATGCATTCCAAACTATAATAACGTAATAAAGAAAGCTGTCCGCTTCCAGACAGCCTACTGTTTTCATCTACACAATCTCAATGTAAACCCTGCTTACTTAAACAGTTACTGATGGCAGATGAAGATAATACCCCACAATTACACGAGGCACTCTTTATGAGTGCCTCGTGCATTTATTTTCACAGCTTATGCTTTGCCGATTAATTTATAATTTTTAAACCCTCCCAAGGTTCTGCCTCCCAAAATTCTATTTTCAATGAAATTAATCACCCTGTATTTCAGTTTAAATTTCTTCCTCATATTCGATGTGGGGGCTCCGGTATATTGCAGTACATCTCCCCAATCCATATTCCGGATACGGGATTCCATCAATTTGGGATGTTGGCCTTTAAACAGGGGAAAATAGCTCAGGTTTCCATACTCGTATAGCTCAGTTTTAAAATGTTCGGCTACAGTGCCATCATGCATGGTCTTCTGTTCTACAATCTTCCTTCCTATTTTCCGGGGATCTCTGCTCCATCCGTAATGATACATATAAGCATCAATCTGTAAGCAGTTCAATTTGCGTGTACCTTCTTTCTTCCCGTAACTGATTCCATCGAAATCTGTTATACTACGGAATGACTGTGCATCTTTCCAGGAATGTATTTCCGGCAGATTCCGGACAATCCGCACTTCTTTCGGATAGGCAAAGTGCAGGGCATCTATGTAATGGTCATAATTACCATAGAAATGGACATACTTAAACACAAAACCCTCTACCCTGCTATCATTCAGATAATGCGCACAGGCATTCCTGATTGCCTCGTAGCCATTTTCATGCAGTACTTCATCTGCCTGTATATATATGCACCAATCTCCGGTACAGGCCTTTAAGGCCAAATCTGTTTGCTGTGCATAGATATTTCCATCTGCATTAAACGTTTTGGTATCCCATTCTGTATTAATGATCTTTACCTTGGGAGAATCGATTGACTTTACCAGGTCTGTAGTGTTGTCCTGGCTGTCTCCCATTACAACAATAAACTCATCCACAAGAGGCAATACCGAACTGATACTCTCGACTATCGGAAAGTCATATATTGTTGCATTGCGAATTATTGTGAATCCGCTAATCTTCATAAAAGAATATTTTTTGAAGGGCAAAGGTAATAGTATTATACCGTTCAATCATTATTCAGATATATTCAAAGAACGGAGTTGCTATTCGAAGCTGGCCAGATGGTTCAGCATCAGCATAATCATTGCGGGTGTCTGCCGTACATGAATCCTATCTCCGAGGTGGTTTATGATACATGTTTTTATAGCCGCAAGCGGGTTTGCATTGATCAACCAGAAAGACATTATATTCTGAATATTTAAGGCGCATGTCATTCCATTTTCGAGATTGAGTTTTATAAACCTTTCCATATCACATCGTTTTAGTACTAACAAATTTATAATAACAATTCAATAACCAAAAGTTAATATAATCTTTATGTCGATATCATAAGACCTATGCAATCAATTAAACTATATGCTTTGTATTCCATCAAAGTATACAATCGAACGTTTATTAAATATCTAACAACTATTCCTGTATCATTTCCTTTATTTTTGCAATTCATTTATACACAAATATGAAGATTTCCAGAATACTATTAACGCTTGCTGCTGTTTTGAGTATACATATCAGCCATGCACAATTCAGTCCGGTTGCTAATCCGGCGAGTGTGCAACAGGCCCTTGCAGGAAATGCTGCCAAAACGCAGACCATCAGCAGTGATTTCACTCAGATTAAGAATATGAAAATGCTGAATGACAAGGTTAGTTCCAAAGGCAAATTCTATTTTAAACAGCAGGATAAAGTGCGCATTGAGTATACACAGCCATTTCAATATCTGCTGGTGATGAGTGGTGGAATGATTACAGTAAAAGAGAATGGCAAAGTCTCTAAAATCAATACACGCAATAGCCTTACTATGCAATCGGTAAATCGGGTAATGATGGATTGTATGCGGGGAACGGTATTCAGTAATAAGGATTTTTCGGTAAAAGCATTAGCCTCTACCTCTCAATACTTATTGAAACTGAGTCCGGTAAATGCATCTATGAAAAGCCTGTTTAAGCAAATTGATGTATATATCAATAAAGCAGACAATAATGTGAGTAAGCTTGTAATGACTGAAAATAATGGTGATTATACCGAAATGGTTTTTTTCTAATAAGAAATTAAACACCGCCCTTTCCGATGCGTTATTTTCTGTACGTTAGTCTGCTCTGCATATTGTCGTCCTGTAAGGTCAGAGAGTACCAGAAGGCTGTAAAAGCTCCGGAAGCGGTTCAAAATATTTTTTCGGAGCAGTCAACATCTTATCAACCTGTATTTGATAAGATATTGTATAACTGTGTTGTGGATGGCAAAACACCTTTAGGCAAGCGTTATCATCTGAGCGGACTGCTTTTTATCAAACAACTGGAAGAAGGGAAAAGAGTTGTATTTCAGAACCAGATGGGCATTACTTATTTCGATTTTGGCTGGGATAATAATGGTATTTTTTCTGTTCATAATATTATACCGCAGATGGATAAAGCGCCGCTGATCAAAACGCTGAAAAAGGATTTTGAGTTGCTGCTCTTCTATAACCTGCCACAAAAAAGTACTGGTGTATATGTATTACCTAAATATCCTGAAGATCACTATCTTAAATTTGAATTGAATAAGGGTTTTGTGTATTATATCTTTGATCAGCATCAACAGCTGAATCGTATAGAGAATGCAGATGATCGCAAAAAAGTGACGGTTATGAAGACCAGCCCTACAAAAACAGGGAACTTGCCAGAAACGATTTATATTAATCATCTTAAGGCCAATTTCACTATACAGTTACAGCAATTAAACACTAATAATCTACAAACAACGGAAGATGTTATTACAGAGTAATTTTTACAATATAAAATCCTTTGCTGTTGAAGAACAGAATATACAGGCAATTATCAACATTAATCCTGCACATGACATCTTCAAAGGGCACTTCCCCGGACAGCCTGTAGTACCCGGAGTATGTATGATACAGATCATAAAGGAATTGACCAGTCAACATGTAACAACAGCACTGCAACTTAATTCGGCAGCACAGGTTAAATTTTTGCAGCTCTTGGTTCCGGAGGCAGGTCAAGACATTCAGGTGCAGATCAGCATCAAAAATGCTGATGAAGAAGGCACATACAGCATTGCAGCAAGTTTATCACAATCCGGTAAGGCAATTATGAAAATGAATGGCCGATTCGCTACTGCGATCCATTAAGCCCTCGATTTTTGAACTGAATTTAAAATGTAACAGGGACACTATTATGATAGTGTCCCTGTTATTATATATAAATGAAAATTTATTTCCCCCTACCCTGAAATAGAACGATAAGGGTAAAAATCATAATCTTAAAATCGAGCATTAAAGAACAGTTTTCTACATAAAGCAGATCATACTTCATACGCTCAATCATCTGGCTCACATTCTCAGCATAACCGAATTTCACCATCCCCCAGGAGGTAATACCCGGTTTTACTCGGTGCAGAAAACGATAGTGCGGATGTGTCTGGGTAATGATATCGATAAAATGCTTTCGTTCAGGTCTTGGACCTACTAAAGACATGTCTCCTTTCAATACATTAAAGAACTGCGGTAATTCATCAAAACGCCATTTGCGCATAATTTTGCCCCATGGCGTAATGCGTTTATCATTATCGCTGGATAATGCCGGTCCGTTTACCTCAGAATCGGTATACATGGAACGGAATTTAAGGATATGAAATGGAGCACCATTGAGTCCTATACGCTCCTGCTTATACAATATCGGCCCTTGCGAGGAGCGACGTACCATAATAATATTAAGTATATAAAGCGGACTCAGAATAAAAATGGCAAATACTGCGGCAATTACATCGATCGTTCTTTTCAGTACTTTTTGCCAGTTTGGAATTAACTCAGGTGATATACTGAGCATTACATTATCAAAAACGTTAGAAGTCCGTACAGAACCAGAGATGATATCATACAGCTCCGGCATTACCTTGACCTCTATAGGTCTATAACTCAGTTTTACCAGTATGTTTTCAATCAGCCTACGCTCTGAAGCCTCAAGTGCAACGACTGCTTCTTCTACTTTATGTTCATCAATAATGCGTTCAATATCATTTATTACCCCCAGGTAAGGCAGGTTCGGGATAATCTTTTCATCATTTAATTCATAGCCATCTGCACTCACCAGGCCCACGATTTTATGTCCAATAATCTTAGGATTATCAATGAGCTGGCGATATACTGAGTTAGCCTTTCCGTTACTCCCAATTATAATAGTATTTACCCACACCTTCTGATCCACCAATTGCTTCTTGGTGCGGCCAAAATAATAGGTCCGTACAAACAATAATACCAATAAATGCACAAGGAAATACCAGGCTGTTATTTCAAAAAAGTACTTAAAACTACCCGTATCATCTGCAAAAATATACAGTCCGATAAGGGTAACTCCAATAAAAGCACTAATTACACTACGGAACATCTCCTGTAGCCTAGATTTCTTAAAGACATCGAAATAAGTGCCTGAAAGCCAATATATAATAAGCCAGAAGATGGGTATAATAAGGATAGTGAGTAAATAATCTCTTGGAGAGAATACATCACTATAATAAATATCAGGGAAATCTTTTTTTAATATTCTATGTCTGTGAAACCAGAAGACTATCCACGCCAATACAGCGGTAAAATAATCTAATACCACTAAAACCCTCAATGCAGTTATTCTTTTCTTATTGAGATCCAATCTTAAGATTCTATTTGTTTTACAATTTCTGAGGCTAGTTCTACAGAATTTATGGCATCAAATATAGTCACTTTCGTAACGTTATCCTGCTGAATATCAGAAATAAATGAATTTAATGCCGCATTTACTGCTTCTTCCGGGATATAATGATATTTATCCTGTATAACTTCTATTTCAGAAACATAGCCTATACCATATAACGACAAAATATGCTCCAATCGTATTGCACTACTGTTCAATAATATATCTCCGATTGCTCCATTATCAAATTGCATACGGATATTCACCAGATCCTTAATATTATCTTCTACGGCAACACTATTTGCAAATATTTTGCGCACATGAGATTTAAGTAATTTCAATACTATATCAATGTGATTATTGACCAGTTGCTGCCACTCCAGCATCAGATCTCCTGCCTGATAGGCACACTTTATATCAATAAATTTCAGTGGTACAGTATGTAAATCGGGTTGTAGTTCCTTTAAGAATCTCAGGTATAAACCTACCTGACATTTAATCTTTGCCTCCTGGATAAGCTTTGCGATATGCTGCAGAGAAGGCACATCCAAAACAAAAGGATTGTGCAGGAATAAATGTTTTTGAAAATGGATGGCCTCATAAATATGTTCAATTTGCCGAGCATCTTCAGAAACGATATCAATTATATCAACAGCCTGTGCAAGCTTCGAAAATGCAACAAAGCTGTAGAAGCCCGGAATAACATCAGAGTTATGATTGTCATCAAGGTGATATCCCACTACTTGCACACAACCTACCATCCCCCATTGTTTAATGCGGGACAAAACGTTTTCCTTATTTCCTACTATTCCAACCTTTAGCATAATACCAAGACTTTATGCAAAATACAGCATCGTAAAATTTATTCTTAGTTTTAGGCATAAAAGTTATCCCCCGAAAATCCACAACTTATAATAATCCCTGGTCAGCAAAACTAAAATACCCCTGATCAGATATAATCAAATGATCAATCAATTGGATATCAAATAATTGACATGCCGCTTTGACTTTCTGGGTGGTATTCTTATCCGAAACAGATGGTTTTAGATTACCTGAAGGATGATTATGGGCAATAATTATCTTGGTTGCCAGATGTTGCAGCGCATTACGCATGATAAGTCTTATATCAACAATAGTAGAAGTCAAGCCTCCGGAACTTATAAATTCCTGGGAAACAATAGAATTGGCATGATTGAGATACAACACAAACATTTTTTCCTGCTCCAGATCTTTTAGTAAGGGTACCAACAATACCGCAGCCTCACTACTGGATTGAACAATTTTTCGTGCCAGTACGTCATTGTATTGCCTCCGTTTACCTAATTCCAGAGCTGCAATCAGCGTCACAGCCTTTGCAGGTCCCATACCTTTAAATTCTTCTAATTGTTTTATCTGCAGTTTTCCAAGTAAATGTAAATTATCCTCGGCCTTTCTCAGAATCGCACGAGCTAGATCGACCGCTGAGAATGCCTGATGTCCACTTCCTAAGAGTATGGCAATCAGTTCTGCATCAGATAAAGCCGCAGCCCCTTTGGAAACCAATTTTTCCCTGGGTTTATCATCATTTTTCCAATCTTTTATTGATATATTTTTCGCTTTAGATGTATCCTCCATAAGATCTATGCACAGTTTAGTTTATAGCGTTTTCCGGGCAAGACCCTCACAATATCCTGAAATTCCAACTGAAGTAATAAATTAGCCAACTGGCTATCATCTATTCCGCTTTTTAATTGCAATTCATCAATATGCATTGTATTCTTATATCCAATAAGGTCAATTATTTTATGCTCCCTCTCATTACAATGAGTAAATAATCGTTGCTGTATACTCCTGACCGGGGTAATATCATCAACATTCCAGCCCATTAACTGTAATACATCCTCCAGCTCCGTGACCAGGTGAGCCATTTGTGTTTTGATCAGGTAATTACACCCAGAAGATCTTGCATCCTGTGCTCTGCCTGGAATAGCCATAACATCCCTGTTATAACCCACAGCAAGTTTAGCGGTAATCATCGCACCACCTTTTACATCGGTTTCGACAACAACTGTTGCATCGGTCATACCCGCAACAATACGATTACGCATCGGAAAATGCTGACGCTCTGGGATTGTTTGTGATTTATACTCGGTGACTAGCCCACCATTTGCAATCATTTCCGCGGCCATGCGTTCATGAACATTAGGATAAATTCGATCTAAACCATGGGCGAGTACACCTATAGTCGACATTTCGTTTTTCAGTGCCTGACTATGGGCCACACTATCTATTCCATAAGCCATGCCACTAACAATGGTTACATTATATGGCTTAAGTGCATCAACTATATATTGTGTCCATTCTTTTCCATAATCTGTTAACATGCGTGATCCTACTATGGCGAGTTGCCTTTGACTATTCAGTGCAACTTCATTTCCTTTAAAAAATATGAGATACGGCGCATCTGGGATATTACGCAACTTCTGTGGATAGCGCTCATCCAATATTGAAATCGGAATAATATCATTTCTTAGCATAAAATCCAGCTCATTTTCAATACTGGCATTACTTTCAGGACAAGAGAGAATATTGTGCGCCTTAGTTTTGCCGATAAGTGCATTAAGCTCTTTAAAGGACGCATCAAAAATAGCTTGAGCGTTGAGGAAATGATTTAGTAGTTGGGTTGCATAGGCATCCCCTATACCCTCTATCATACCCAATTGTAACAGGGAATAAGTTTCGGTATTCATTGGTTTTAGTTTTCACCAATAAATTTACGTAGTTCATACAGAAAAAAATGCACTCTCATCGAGAGTGCATTTTTTTCTGTATGATTATCAATAAACTTTTTATTTGTTCAATACTGAAGCCATTGTTTTACCGATATCAGCCGGGCTTGCTACTACGTGAATACCACACTCACCCATAATTTTCATTTTAGCTTCTGCTGTATCATCAGCACCACCAATGATTGCACCAGCGTGGCCCATACGACGACCCGGAGGCGCAGTTTGACCAGCGATGAAACCTACTACTGGTTTACGCATATTATCTTTCAGCCACATAGCAGCCTCTGCTTCCATATTACCACCGATCTCACCGATCATGATGATACCTTCAGTTTCAGGGTCATTCATTAACAGTTCTACAGCTTCTTTAGTTGTAGTACCGATAATCGGATCACCACCGATACCAATAGCAGTAGAAACACCTAAACCAGCTTTAACAACCTGGTCAGCAGCTTCGTAAGTTAAAGTACCCGATTTAGATACGATACCGATTTTACCTTTTTCGAATACGAAACCAGGCATGATACCAACTTTAGCTTCTCCGGCAGTAATAACACCAGGACAGTTAGGTCCGATCAGGCGTGAATCTTTACCTTTAATATATTCGCGGGCTTTAACCATATCTTGCACTGGAATACCTTCTGTGATACAGATAATTGTTTTGATACCTGCGTCAGAAGCTTCCATAACCGCATCTGCAGCAAATGCAGGTGGTACAAAAATGATAGATGTATCAGCTCCGGTAGAAACTACAGCATCTTTTACGGTATTAAATACAGGACGGTCTAAGTGCGTTGTACCACCTTTATTTGGTGTTACACCACCTACAACGTTTGTACCATATTCAATCATTTGTGTTGCGTGAAAAGTACCCTCTGTACCGGTAAATCCCTGTACAATTACTTTAGAGTCTTTGTTGACTAATACAGCCATTGCGATTATTTTTTGATTTTAAAATATTATATTTTCTTTTTTTGCTTGGCGAAAGTACAAAAAGATTGACAAACCTAAAAATTAGGCTTCTCCTTTCTTTTCCTTTGCAGCTTTAACGAATGCCACAAATAACGGATGCGGATTCAGCACAGTACTCTTATATTCAGGGTGGAATTGCGCACCAATGTAGAACGGATGATCTTTCAACTCGATTGTTTCTACCAATCCGGTCTCCGGATTCTTACCGGAAGCAATCATACCAGCATCTTCAAACGCCTGTAAATAGGCATTATTAAATTCGTAACGATGACGATGACGCTCTTTGATTTGCGTTGCTCCATATGCAGCAGCAAGCTTAGTCCCTGGCATTACATAACAGTTGTAAGCACCTAAACGCATTGTACCACCTTTCTGAGATACATTTTTCTGGTCATCCATCAGATGAATTACAGGATGAGCAGTATGCTCGTCCATCTCTGTAGAATGCGCGTCTTTATGACCCAGTACATTTCTGGCAAATTCGATTGCAGCACACTGCATACCTAAACAGATCCCGAAGAAAGGAATCTTATTTTCTCTTGCATACTGAATAGCAGTGATCTTACCTTCGATGCCACGACTACCAAAACCCGGTGCAACCAGTACACCATCCAGTTCCTGCAGTTTGTCACTAACATTTTCATCGGTAAGTAACTCAGAGTGAATATTTTTTACTATTACCTTACATTCATTCATCGCTCCGGCATGGATAAATCCTTCCAGGATTGATTTATAAGCATCCTGCAGTTCAACATACTTACCAATCAGACCGATAGTAACTGTTGATTTAGGATATCTTAATTTATTCAGGAATTCTTTCCAGTTGGTCAGATCAGGATCATTGCCTAATGACAGGTTCAGTTTTTTCAAACAGATCTCATCCAGCTTTTCCTTCATCATTTCCAATGGTACACTGTAGATACTGTCCGCATCCATAGCTTCAATTACTGCATCTGTAGTAACATTACAGAACAAAGCAATCTTACGTTTCAGATCTTTATACAGAGGATGCTCTGTACGGCAAACCAACACATCAGGATGCACTCCATTTTCACTCAATAATTTAACAGAGTGCTGAGTCGGCTTTGTTTTAAGTTCTTTAGCAGCGCTTAAGTACGGAATTAATGTAAGGTGTACCACGATACAATTATCATCACCTAACTCCCATTTCAACTGACGTACAGCCTCTATATAAGGTAAGGATTCGATATCACCGGCAGTACCACCCAACTCAGTGATTACTACGTCATATTCGCCATTCTCACCCAGCAAACGCATTCTGCGCTTGATTTCATCAGTGATATGAGGAATAACCTGCACTGTCTTACCTAAATAAGCACCTTCACGCTCGCGATTGATGACATACTGATATACACGTCCGGTAGTAACATTGTTGGCCTGAGATGTCGGCACGCCTAAAAAGCGCTCATAGTGACCCAGATCAAGATCGGTTTCAGCACCATCATCTGTAACATAACACTCGCCATGCTCGTAAGGATTCAAAGTACCCGGATCTACGTTAATATACGGATCGAACTTTTGAATGGTGGCTCTGTAACCACGCGCCTGTAACAATTTGGCTAATGATGCGGCAATGATACCTTTACCTAAAGAAGAAGTAACCCCACCGGTTACAAATATATATTTAGTATTCATAATATATGTTATATCAACCGGCAAATAAAAAAGAAACGAAGAAGAGAAAGCGTTTCGAAAATCGGTCGTGCAAAGATAAAGATTTTTAAGAAACCAGAAAGAATCAGTTTTTTAGTTTTCCACATCGAAAAAATCAACGCACAAAAGATTTTTCTGAATCAAAAAAATGTACTACATTTGCAGCCGGCAAGTCTTATACGACCAGCTCCTATTGAACTTCCCCAGGGCAGGAATGCAGCAAGGATAGATGGTTGAGCGGTGCGATGTAAGTAACTTGCCTTTTTTTGTGCCCTGATATTTCATAAATCTCATGAATAAAATCACCGGCTTCAACACTGCAAGCAGATATACCTGATTGCAGTACAGCACCCACAAGAACCAATCCAGCAGGGTCAGTTTCAATTTCGCGATCAAAAGCTCAAAAAGTAGCCGCAGATAAAGACTAGTTTTTATAACAGATAAGATGGCCGGAAATCCGGCCACCTTATCTGTTATGTACTTTATTATAAAAACTTATTATTGTGCTCCGCCAGATAAAATCTCTACACAAGACATTCCCGCTTTCTCCATCTTGTCACCCAGTTCTTTTTCCGGCTGGTCATTTTCACCCAATTTCTCCAGGGTTTCTACTTCCTTATCTGTCAATACCTTCATAATATTATCAACATAGCAGTCGCAAAATTTAGTGGCTACTTCTTTCGTCAGGCCTTCTTTAACCATATCAGCACTACATTCTTCTTTAAATTTTGTTGCAGCCGCCGCTCTTTTATCATCACCTGCATTTGCAGATGCCGCCTGGGCACATATTAAAATCGTACTCAAAGCCAGGATCATTTTTCTCATGAAGATTGTTTTTAAAATGTTATCAATTGAAACACAATTATAAATCATTCACATGAATTAAGCCTTGCTCTTCACAATAATTAACATTAAAATGTATTATCCTTGCTGATCTGCAACCGGTTTGGCTTTCTTGTTTTTCAACATTCCGAAAATTATCGGCAAAACAGAAAGCAGGATGATGCCTAAGACAACCTTCTCAAAATTATTTTTAATCACCGGAATATTACCCAGGAAATATCCTGCAAGTACAATACCCAGTACCCAGACAGTTCCTCCAATTATATTGTAGGTTAGGAAAGTCACATATCGCATCTTACCTACACCAGCTACAAATGGTGCAAAAGTGCGTACAATGGGTACAAAACGAGCTATAATAATTGTTTGAGGACCATGCTTCTCATAGAAGGCATGGGTTTTATTAATGTATTCCGGTTTGACCAACTGCTTCCCGAACAGACGCATTTGTACAAAACGGTCTCCTAAATATTTACCAATAAAATAATTACAAGCATCTCCCAGAATAGCGGCTACAAGCATTATACCAATACTGGTATAAATATCCAGAGAACCCATTGCGGAGAACATTCCTACAGCAAACAATAAAGAGTCTCCCGGAAGGAAAGGCATAATCACCAAACCTGTTTCCACAAAGATGATCAGAAACAGGATCAGATATATCCATTGGTTATAATCCCGGATCAGCGTCAGCAGATGCTGATCGATATGCATAATAAAGTCTATTAAACCCATGTCTTTCTATAATTAAACGGGGCAAAAATAGTTTTTATTTCTACGAATGGGGATACAAATAGCAGAAAATGTTTTGTGAGGAAAAAAAGTAACTTTGCATCGAAATTAAATCCACACCTCATTTACATTTAATATTATATGAAAGCGTTAAGCGTTACCGAATTTGAACAAGCAAGAAAAGAAGATGTAATTATAATTGATACCCGCCCGGCAACAACCTTTACTTTAGGTTTCGTTCCAGGCTCTGTAAGTATTGGCAACAATGGACAATGGGCACAATGGGCAGAACAACTGATTTCTAAAGATAAACACATCCTGTTTATTACCCCTAAAGGTGAGGAAGCAGCAACTGTGAAGGCATGGAAAGCTTTGGAATACACCCATATAGACGGCTACCTGAAGGGCGGATATGAACAATGGGAGAAAGCCGGAAATCCAATAGACATGATCATCGACATTACGGCTGATGAACTGGCACTGGATATTCCATTCGATGATAAACTATCGATAATAGATGTGCGTAAAGAAGACGAATTTGATGCAGCCCATGTTAAGGATGCCGAAAACTTTCCGCTGGCAAAGCTTACCGACACCTTCCAGATTGCTCAATTGGATGATGAAGCCAATATGTACGTATATTGTGGTGGTGGATACAGAAGTGTTATCGCCTGTTCTATTATGAAAAAAGAAGGGTTTCATAATGTACGTAATGTACTGGGTGGTTTCAGTACCATCAAGGATACCCCTAACCTGGCCATCGAAGTCCCTAAAAAGAAGAAGTAATTTATATGGGTTGGATAATACTCTTAGCTGTATTGTTTCTTTTTGCACTGGCCATGAAGGTCATTGCTTTATCTCTGCTGCTGTGTATTATTATGTTACTTTACTTCCTTGTACGCAAATTGATGAAACGGGAAGAAACAGATCAGGAGTACCGCTTTATGCATACCTACCTTAATGTTTATCGCAAAATACTGATGATCTTACTGGTCATTGCTGTTTTTGGAACCTTTGCCATCATTCTTCCGCTTAACCTGGCGGAAGAAAGTCCGGGAGGAACGGCATTTTCTTTCTGGGGGGCAATTACCGCTACAATTGCTATCGGGATTGCCTGGGTGCGCACGGCAAGGCTAAGCAAACAGCCGGCTGCCAAAGTCGGGGATAACCGGACGGGTAATTACGCATTGTGGATCAGGCATTTAATCACCTGTACGTTACTTTTTGCCCTTGCCCGGTATGCACCTTTGGCCAAAGTTTACCTGATGCAACTTATCCATTATGGTAATTAAAAAAAATATGTAGTTTTGATCAATGTCTGAAGCCTATTTCATCAAATTACCCCAATTCGAAGGCCCTTTCGACTTATTACTGTTCTTTATTGAGCGGGATGAGCTGGATATTTATAATATTCCGATCAACCAGATCACCAAAGATTTCCTGGCGTTCATTCATCAGATGGAAAACCTGAATATTGAGATGGCCAGTGAATTTATCCTGTTTATTTCAACCCTGATGCGTATCAAAGCCAAAATGCTTTTGCCACGCAGAGAACTGGACGCTTCGGGCAATGAAATAGATCCGAGACAAGAACTGGTAGATAAGCTGTTGGAGTATAAGAGATTTAAAGAGGCTTCGGAACAAATGGCCGCACTGGAAGCAGAACGCCTGCTGCGACAAAAACGCGGCAATATCAAACAGGAGCTGGATGCACTTGGACATCAGCATGCGGAAGGCACAGAGATCCAGACCGTTACGCTCTACAAGCTGGTCAATACTTTTGAGCGGGTTATGAAACGCTTCCAGGAAAGACATAACAAACCGCAACATGTGATTGTGAAATATAATTATTCTATGGAAAGCCAGAGAGCTTACCTGAGCGAATACTTATCACAGAGCGAAAAATCGTCTTTTGAAGAGCTTTTTTCGCAGATGAATGACCGTATACAAGCTATTTTTACCTTCCTGGCTTTACTGGAAATGGTACAGCAAAAAATGATCAACCTCCTGGTCGGAGAAGGAAGGAACAATTTCATTTTCGAAAGGAATGATGAAGGAGGTACCCAGGAAATAGTATTGCCGGAAGCGACAGAAATGTAATATTTATGTTATAATATATGTACATGTCCTCAGATTTTTGGGATATAAAATTAATAATCATAATTTCGTAAACTTACCATATCATTATTTTAAATGAACACAGATATACCTCCCTCGGTATTTTTAACTACAACCCCGGTACACTCTTGGGAAATTCTTGTAACCCTATTCCTCGTTTTACTTAATGGCTTTTTTGTAGCAGCTGAATTTGCTATTGTGAAAGTGCGCGTATCCCAGATTGAGGTACGTACCGACTTGAGCAAAAGCATGGCCGGCGTTGCCAAATCCATTGTAAACAATCTTGACTCTTACCTTGCAGCAACACAATTAGGTATTACTCTAGCCTCACTTGGCCTGGGTTGGGTTGGTGAAGAAGTGATGACCGCACTCATCAAAAATCTCTTCGATGCATTAAGCCTGGACATTTCTGAAGCCGCTGCAAACAAAGCTGCTGTGCCAGTCGCCTTTGCAATTATTACTGTTTTACATATTGTTTTTGGAGAATTAGCTCCTAAATCACTGGCTATCAGGTATCCGACAAATACAACCATTTATGTATCCTGGCCATTGAAAATATTCTATTTTATTTTCCGCCCGATCATCTGGATGATGAACGGTTTGGCTAATAGTATTCTGAGGCTGATTGGTATAAAGCCAATGCATGGCTCAGAAATCCACTCGGAAGAAGAGCTTAAAATGATCATTTCAGAAAGTCAGGAAGGTGGCGCTATCGAACAGACTGAAAGAGATCTTATTCAGAATGTATTTGATTTTGACGACAGAAGGGTTTTCCATATCCAGACATTGCGCAAAAATATTTCCGCTATTGATGTCAATATGAGTGTCAAAGAGGCATTAGATTTCGCAATTAATGAAGGCTATACCCGTTTCCCTGTATATCAGGAGACCATGGATAATATTAAAGGAGTCGTATATACCAAAGACCTTGTCAAAAGACTGCTTGCAGGAGAAGAGGACGCCAATATTACTCCATTCTTAAGAAAAGCGACCTTTATTGCCGAAACGACCAAAATCAAGAATCTGCTGAAAGATTTCCAGAAAAAACATATCCATATGGCTATCGTAACCAACGAAACGGGCGAGCTATCTGGTATTGTGACCATGGAAGACATACTTGAAGAACTGGTAGGAGAGATCCAGGATGAGTATGACAATGAAAAGCCTATTGTGGAAAAAACCCCGCAAGGCACTTTTATTGTTGATGCACACCAATCTATTATAGATATCAATAAATATATTCCGTACAAATTCGAAGAAAGTGAACACTTTGAAACACTGGCGGGACTTATTTCCGAATTCATGGAAGGAAATGAGTGTAAAGAAGGAGATCACCTCAACATTAATGAATACGAGGTAATTATCCTTAAAATGTACCGTAACTCTGCCGAAACAGTAGAATTGCGCTTACTAAACGACGACGAAAATTAAAAAAACAAAAAGGATGGTTATGTGACCATCCTTTTTTATTACTGATACATTATATATAATTATGTCCTTATTATTCACCCCTCTTACTATAAAATCCATTACCCTTAAAAACAGGCTGGTAATGTCGCCTATGTGCATGTACAGTGCCGTAGACGGTTTGCCCAACGACTGGCATTATGTCCATTATACGAGCCGCGCTATTGGCGGCGCTGGCCTCATCATACAGGAAGCGACAGCTGTGACCCCTGAAGGGCGCATCAGCTATGCAGACCTGGGTATATGGAGCGATACACACACAGAGCAATACAAACCAATTGTTGCTGCAATAAAAAAATACGGATGTGTACCCGGTATACAGCTGGCACATGCTGGCAGAAAAGCCAGTTGCGAAGTATCCTGGAATAAAGGATGGCAGATACAGGAAGGTCCTGATAGCTGGCAAACCATAGCCCCCTCTCCTATTCCTTTTCATGAAAGAGATATTATTCCACATGAACTGAGCATAGCAGAGATCCAGGCACTGGTTCTGGATTTTAAAGCGGCTGCGCAAAGGGCCCTCGAAGCAGGCTATGAAGTTATTGAGATTCATGCTGCACATGGCTATCTTATTCATGAATTTTACTCCCCCTTATCTAATCAGCGTACGGATGAGTATGGTGGTAGCTTCGAAAATCGTATACGTTTCCTTCTGGAGATCATTGCTGCGGTTCAGGAAGTATGGCCAGCAGACCTGCCGCTGTTTGTACGCATATCGGCAACCGACTGGATGGGCGCTGAAGGCTGGGATACTCCTGACTCTGTTGCATTAGGCAAAATCCTGAAAGAAAAAGGCGTCGACCTGATCGATTGCTCTACCGCCGCCAATGTACGCCATGCCGAAATACCGGTTGGCCCCAACTACCAGGTCCCGTTTGCCGATGCCGTACGTAACCAGGCTGGTATTATGACCGGAGCTGTAGGGCTGATCACAGAAGCTGCCCAGGCAGAGGAAATTCTCCAAGCCGGACAGGCTGATCTGATTTTCCTGGCGAGGGTATTGTTGCGAAACCCTTATTTTCCCCTCCACGCTGCAGCCGAGCTGGATGCGCCCATGGAATGGCAGAAGCAATATGAGCGGGCCAGACCTGTTTAAATGACCTGAAATATCTAATATTTCAATTATAATCATCTGAATAACAGCAATATCCCCTATTTATGGCTAAATATATAGCGTCATAGCTATAATCTGACACAAATAGGCTATTTTTGTAGGTTATTCATTATTATTAATTCACCATCTTATTTTAAGAAAATAAGGTGTCTCTATAAATATCATATATGGGATGTGGAAGTTGTGGTGTATCCACCGACAACGGAAAACCCTCTGGCTGCCAAAGTAATGGCGGATGCAGTTCGGGTGGATGTAACCGTTTAAATGTATTTAATTGGCTGGCAGAAATTCCATTGAGCGATTTCGGAAAGCCATATAACATAATAGAAGTCAGCTTTAACCAGGGAAGCCGTAAAGACTATTTCAAAAATAACACCAATACTATTTTCCATAAAGGGGAAATGGTCACTGTAGAAGGCGTTGGTGGCTATGATGTTGGCGAAATCAGTCTGACCGGAGAATTGGTCAAGCTGCAATTAAAAAAATATTCTGTAACAGAAGAAGCAGTCGAAAAGAAAGTACTAAGGGCTGCTACTCCTTCTGATCTGGATGCTCATCATCACCAGAAAGCTACAGAGAAAGAAACACTGATCCGTTCCCGCGCTATTGCCAAACAGGTAAACCTGGAGATGAAAATCGCTGAAGCGGAGTGGCAGGCAGATGGGAAAAAGGTTACTTTTTTCTACACAGCTGATGCCCGTGTCGATTTCCGTGAGCTCATTAAGGTATACGCGAGCGAATTCAAAGCTAAAATTGAAATGCGTCAGATCGGTGCCCGTCAGGAAAGCGCCAAAGTTGGTGGTATCGGTTCCTGCGGACGCGAATTATGTTGTAGTTCATGGTTATCAGATTTCAAAACGGTCAATACAACTGCTGCCCGTTATCAGAATCTTTCTATCAATCAGACCAAATTATCTGGCCAGTGCGGCCGCCTGAAGTGTTGTCTTAACTACGAGTTGGATACATATATGGATGCCCTGAAGGGCTTCCCTCCAAGTGCGGAGAGTATTGAACTGCAGCAAGGTAAGGCCTTCCTTCAGAAGAAAGATATTTTCAAAAACCTGATGTGGTATAGCTTCTCTGGCAGTAATAAACAATATCCGCTGACGATTGAGCGTGTACAGGAAATCCTGACACTGAATGCCAAAGGTGAGAAACCAGAAGAGCTGGAAGCTGTAGAAATACAGGTGAAGAGCAAAGATCCGGAGAAGAGTGTAGATATGGGCTTCGTTAATGATGTGGGTCAGATTAAACTGTCTTCATTAAAAGGCAATAACAACAACAAGAAACGTAAGAAAGGCGGACAGGGATCTGAGCAGAAAAGCAGAGGCGGTGAGCAAAGTAACCGAAACAATAATCCTAAAGGAGAAGCTAAAGCCGGACCAAATCCAAACCCGAATCCGAACCGGAATAACAATAGTAATAAACCCAAAGGCAATAAACCTAATCAGAAACAGGCCCAGGGTAATAATAATACCAATAACCCAGAGCAAGGCACACCAAAACCTGCTCCTCCAAAACAGCAAACTGCGCCACAGCAGCAGAAAGCCAATAATAACCCGGAGGGACAGAAAAACAGGAATGCCGATGCCCAGCAGAAAAGGGAAGGTGGACAACCTAAAAAGCAGCATAAGCCCAACAGGCCAAAACCGAATCCCAATCCTGGCGCAAACCCTAACCCTAACCAGGAGAACAGTAACAAATCATCTTAATCATTAATTTTTATAACCTTTAAACAAACATTAAAAACTTGCTAGTTTACAAATTTGGTGGCGCATCCATTGCCACTCCCGAGAGAATGACCGCATTGCTTCCTATCATAGCGGAAGCCAACAAACCACTTTTAGTCGTTGTGTCTGCCTTAGGTAAGACCACTAATGCTTTAGAAGACGTTGTCAAGGCCGCATTCAAGGGAGATAAACGAAAGACCGGCGAGTTGATAAAGCAGTTAGAGGGTCAACACGATGAGTACTGTGCAGCCTTACTGCAGGGCGAAGCGCTGGACGCAGTAAAAGCCGAATTACACCTGATCTTTACCGAAATGCAATGGGCAGCCGATACGGCAACCCAGTATGCATTCGACTACGTATATGACCAGATCGTATGCCTGGGAGAGCTATTGTCGACCACCATCTTTAATAGCTTCCTGAATAGCCGGCAGGTACCAAGTGCCTGGGTAGATGCCCGTGATATCGTACGTACAGACAATACTTACCGTGATGCACAGGTTGATGAAGCGTATACCACAAAACAAGTAAAGGAGAAAGTACTGCCTCTGTTTCAGCAGTACCAGGTAGTCGTTACGCAAGGTTTTATCGGTTGTACGGATGAGAACTACTCTACTACCCTGGGTCGTGAAGGTTCTGACTATTCAGCTGCATTATTTGCCAGCATGTTACCAGCCAATAGCGTTACCATCTGGAAAGATGTAGAAGGATTATTAAATGCCGATCCTAAATTATTTGCCAATACAGAGAAGATCCAGCAGATCAGCTTCTATGAAGTGATTGAAATGGCCTATTATGGCGCACAGGTTATTCACCCTAAAACCATCAAACCACTGCATAATAATGGCATCCCATTATATGTAAAATGTTTCCTGGACAGAAGTCTGCAAGGTACTGTTATCAAAAATGAAGTAGAAACGGCTTATCCACCAATCATTGTATTGAAGAAAAACCAGATCTTGCTGAAAGTAACCAGCAAAGATTATTCTTTCGTTACAGAAGATAAGCTGAGTGAATTATATACAATATTCCACCAGCATAAAGTAAAGATCAACCTTTTACAGAATGCTGCGATCAGTCTGATTGCCTGCGTAGATAATAATCCGGCTAAGATCGAACCATTGATTTCTGATCTTTCCCTGAACTACCAGATCCGCAGAAACGAGGATGCAGAACTATTGACGATCCGTCACTATAATGATCCTACTTTTGAGCGACTGACCAAAGACCGCAAAGTATTACTGGAACAGAAATCCAGGGTCACCGTACAAGCGGTAATGAGTAATTTTTAAAAAAATAATCTTCATAAAACAATAAGGGGCTGTCACAGACAACCCCTTATTGTTTTATGTGTATGCTGATTATTTCAACACCTCATTGATCGGCGTACCGATGCAGGCATTCGGTGCCTGAATATGTAACAGTGCAGCTATTGTGGCCGCAATATCCGTCATATGATATGGTTGTACACTAGCTCCTTTCTTAATACCCCAGCCGTAAAATACCAGTGGGATGTGGATGTCATAAGGGTTCCAGCTACCGTGCGTAGTACCCGTGCCGCCATAGCCACTGTAGTGACCAGGCTCCAGGATCACCTGCAGATCGCCGCTGCGTTTACGGTTATAACCATTCACGGCCATCTGCCATAATTGCTCCGGCAGCACATGCCCGTCCTTATCTTTCATATCCAGTACATAAGCCACAGATTCCACCTGCTCCATAAAATGCCTGGCGGTCTCGCTTACGGCCTCAATATCCAGTTTATGACGTGCAATAACTGCTTCATTGAAATAGACCTGATAGTTTTCAAATACAGCAATGCTATCAGCATTAAACTGTTTTTTCAATTCCTCATTCAACAGTTTGCCCACTTTGCGCGAATCGAAGTTCTGGCCTGGTATACGCTGATCTTTCAGGAAGGTTACATTATGCGCTCCTCCATGATCTGCAGTCAGGAATACCGTGTACTTTCCTTTACCCACCTGTTTGTCCAGATATTGCAGGAACAGCTCCAGCTCCTTATCCATACGCAGGTAGCAATCTTCCACTTCGATCGCATTAGGTCCGTACATATGTCCGATATAATCGGTGCTGGAAAAACTGATTGCCAGGAAATCAGTAATATCATCTTTGCCCATCTGCTCTCCTGCAATAGCCGCCTCACCCATTAGCCGGGTCAGTGTATTGCCCCATGGTGTGGTACGTATAATCCCACGGTCCTTACCGGAAAATTGTGCCAGCTTATGCGGGAATACAGGAGCAGTCTCTCCTTTAAGATTCCCTTCGTATGCATTATTATCAGCAGTACTTTGTGCATAAGTATTGATAGGGTACAGTGTACTCCAGTCCTGTAACAACAGACTGTCCGTGCAGTTCCGTCTGTTAAACGCTTCTACCCAGGCAGGTAATTTATCTGTATAAAATGTACTGGTAATGAATTTTCCATCTTTGCCATCAAACCAGTAAGCTCCCGAAGCCGTATGTCCTGCAGGCAGGATCGAGCCTCTGTCTTTCAGTGATACCCCCACTGTCTTCGCACGCAAATTGGTTGCGAGTCTTAATTCATCTGTAACGGTTGTGGCCAGCAGATTTCTTGGACTCATTTTGCCGGCATCGCTCTGGTTCCCAACACTACTTACAGCATCATCTTCGGTACAATACACCTCCTTACCAGTGCGCTTATCGATCCATTCATTAGCCGCAATACCGTGCAGTGCAGGTACAGATCCCGTATAGATACAGGAGTGGCCCGGTGCAGTATAAGAGGGCAGGTAATTGATCGTGGTATTTTCGCATGTAAACCCTTCAGACAATAATCGTCTGAAGCCACCTTTGCCATAATGGTCTGCATAACGGTAGAGATAATCCCATCGCATCTGGTCCAGGACAATACCTACAACAAGTTTGGGTCTCGGTGGTTCCTGTGCTATAGCCGGTTGAGCGGCAACAGGAGCCAGCAAAGCAGCAACTAATATCTTCTTAAAATTCATGTTCAGCTATATTAGGTTGCAAATTTCCGAAATATTTGGGTACCATGTGTATTATCTAATTCTTAAAGCAGCGGCCCTGCATTATTAACATACAAAGCGGCCTTCGATCATAATCGAAGGCCGCTTTTATTAAATCGCATTAGAAGCGTTTATTTCATTGGTTCCTGTTGTGCCAGCTGCACATCACGCTCAATCACCGTATGCTCACCGGAGATCGATTTACCATCTTTGTCCAGCAGTTCCAGTTTCACCTTCATTGTACCCATTGGGGCATTCTGAATGAACTGTGGTGCCCAGTTATTGATCATAAAAGTATTGCCGTTAATAGTAGCCCTTACTTTATCACCGGTTTCAGATAAAGTTGTATTGTATACATAGAAATCAAGCAGTACATTCTTCGTATCATTGCCTACATAATCTCCTTTAGGTCGGCTGTAGAAGATCATTGGCGTGGTAGGATTCTCTAGTTTTTTGTATGTGCCTTTCGCATCAATCGCAAAACGCAGCAGGATACCTGCATTTTTACCTTTTACCGACTCATGGTAAGAGCGGGAAAGGAAGGACATGACATCATGCTGAGAATTTACCGCAACGGTAAAGGTATGCTTAGGTTCATATAGAGCTGTATATGGCTTATTGTCCAGGATAAAATGTATATGCTGCCCCTGCGCAGAATTGTTACACTCTTTTGATACAGCAGCTTCTGTTTGTTTTTTCAGTTCGTAATTCGCTACAGTATAGTTAATCGTAACTTTTACAGAATCTGTGCCCACTGGCTCTGTGCTTACATCTTTGATAGACAGTGCTGCATCAGGAAAATCAGGAGAGGCTGGTACTGGTGCAATCTTAACGGTTTTCTCAGGGGTAACGGTTTGCACCGTATCCGCTGTCTTTGCATCAGTCTTATCAGTTTCTCCTCCTTTACAGGAAGCCAGCAGCATAAATCCTAATGATACACATGCGGCAGGTAATATGTAATATTTTCTCATAACAACATATAATTAGTGGTTAACACAAAAGTAAGTGAAAAGTATACGCCATTCTCTTTAAATATTTGTGAATATAGCCATTCGGAAATTTGTAATGCTTATAATAATTTGAGTACTTTTGTTCCTCAAAACATAGTACACATATGATATACTCCATGACCGGCTTTGGTAAAGCAGAAGGACATACAGGAAATAAAGAAATTATTGTAGAGCTGAAATCGCTGAATGGTAAGCAATTTGAGATTACGAATAAATTAAACCCACTGCTGAAAGCTTACGAGGCGGATATCCGTAAAATCGTTTCCAGACAGCTGAAGCGTGGATCTGTAGATATCGCCATATTTGTAAAACAGGATGGTGCAGCCAAACCGATGAAAATAAATACCAGCCTGGCTCAATCCTATTACGCTTCTATAAAAGAAATCTCATCTGCATTAGGCCTTGCAGAAGAGCAGATATTACCTACACTGATGCGTTTACCGGAAGTAGTAGCGCCGGAAGCAGAGAGTGTAACAGAAGAAGACTGGGCTGTAATTGAGCGCCTGGTGAACACTGCTGCAGAACAGCTGGTGAATCACCGTATGGTTGAAGGCAAACCTATTGGTGCCGATCTGCTGGAGCGTATTGATCAGATCGAAAAATTACTGATACAGGCTGAAGTACACGAACCAAGACGTATCGAGCGCATTAAAGAGCGCTTGGTTACCATGCTGGAAGAATGGGTAGGAAATGATAAATGGGATGCCAATCGCCTGGAACAAGAGCTCATCTACTATATTGAGAAAATAGACATTTCTGAAGAAAAACAAAGACTGAGAGCGCACTGCACCTACTTCAAGGAACTGGCTGAAACAGCCGGCCCTGAAGGCATTGGTAAAAAGCTGGGATTTGTACTGCAGGAAGTAGGTCGTGAAATCAACACCCTGGGTTCAAAAGCCAATGATGCAGCAATGCAACAGATCGTAGTACAGATGAAAGATGAGCTGGAAAAGGCGAAAGAACAGGTATTGAATATTGTATAAAATCAAGGACATGAAATTATTGCTGCAAAAATATTTAAAATCATTACCGGTCATTGCGATTACCTTACTGGCAGCCTGCGGAAAGCCTGCAGAAACAGCGTACCAGAAACAGGTAGGCATTCCTGGGGCCAAATGGGATTACAAATTCCAGCCGGAATTCCAGTTTGAGATACCGGATACAACGGCAAAATATAAAGTATACCTGATCCTGCGTCATGACGCGGCCTTCCCTAATTCTAACATATGGGTACGGTTTAAAACAAGACAACCGGAAGCCAAACAATTTGATGCAGGCATTCGCATAGAAGCGCCGCTGGCAGCGACAGATGGCCAATGGCTGGGCTCAGATATAGGCTCTATCTATGAGCACAAAATATTGTTGAAACCAGGAAAAGATTATCCGAAGTTTTCTAAAACGGGAACGTATACGGTAAAACTGGAACAGATCATGAGAGAGAATCCGCTACCCTCCGTGATTAACATCGGGCTGCGTGTCGAGCGGCTGGATCTTAAATAAACCATAAGCAATACTGCGTACGGTCTCATCAATATCATTGATCACCAGCGTAGTTGACGATAAAATACGTTTTCCATCAGCATCGGTAACTGAATAAGTTACCGATTTTTTATTACCCGCAGCAGTAAAGTTCAGAGACACCAGCGGCAATGCTGCATCGTTCTCATCCAGGTCAATATTATATTTTTCCAAAGCAGACAATACCGCATTGTTACTGCCCGAAACCTTCAGGCGGAAGTGCATTTTAAATTCGGCATATGGCATTAACTGCGGATACAGGCGGTACATATTGACCAGGCTGCTCTTCCATATTGCATCCTGATCATTTTTATCAGCGCAGATAATCAATGCCTCATAAACCCTTGCCAGGAATAGCTTTTCATAATCTTCTTCAATATCCTCTGCAAACGACAAGGTACGTACCAGTCGCTCCTGAGCACGCTGATAATGCCCCTGTTCCATATCCAGGCGCGCGAGGTAGAGATTAAAGTACTTATATACCTTAGGTCTGGGATCAACCTTTAACTGACTTTCAAATTTATTATAAAAATACGCGGTACTGTAACCTCGGATCAGGTACCAGATCTCATCCCAGGAAATAGTACTTTCTGTCGAGAACAGCTTGTAGACTACATTTTCCCGCTCAGGATTAGCCGCCAGCTGGTTGGCTACAAGATATTGCTGCAAATAGGCCTCCCCTTTTAGCATGGCAATGCTCCACAAAGCACGCGGATGCCAGCACCAGTTTTTATCTTCGAATTGCTGTTGCCGTATCTCCTTTTTCTTATTCATCAGCCGCAGCAGGTTTATGCTGAATTCATAATGAGATTCGCCCAGGGTAGTACCAATATGCACTTCTTTAAACTGTGCTGCTTTATCCAGAAAGCGCTGGCTTTCCGCCAGATTTCCTTCATAACTGCAGGCACGCGCCAGGGCTATATTATACCATCCGAATCCGGGAGTAGAGCCCACCGAATGTATGATATCTCTCATGCTGATCGCAGCCTGCATAGGCATGCCTTTATAGATATCTACAATGGAGCTGTAATAAGCCCATTCCTGCAGGCGCTTATCTCCGGCATCCTGCATACTGGCCACTGCATAAGCCTCTTCGGCCTCACTGAACTTAGCCTGTATAGCACAAAAGGTTCCATAGTTATTATAAGACATCAACCCGCCGTTCTCCATGAGGCGGAAGTAGTACAAGGCAGAATCTATACGGAGATGATAGGCATGAAGAATGGCTTTATAATGATATACATTCTGCAATTCATACTGCAGCGAAGATTCTGGAAACACCTGTCTGTTGACCGACTGATTTGCCTGTATACGTGCCAGGGAACTATCCAGAAAGCGATCCGACAGCATTTCATTTTCCTCTAGGTTACCCTTCAGAAAATCATAGGTACGATATGTATAAAAACGATTGCGGTGTACAATCCAGGAAAGCATATTGTATCCATTCAGCACAATCTCTTTCTGCATATTCCATTGCTGTATTCTGCGCAGCAGTTTATAGCTATTTTCGTTCTGCTCTACATTCTGATAGGCCTGGAACAGATAGTTAGCCGTATTACTGTAATCGGCATGGCGCTTATACAGCTTTACATACTCCAGCGGATCGGCTGTACGGGTCCGCAATATTGCGGCATAATCCCGTTCGATCAGCGTCAAAGCCTTCTCCAGAGGAGCAATAGCCAGTTTATAACCATTATAATCCGCTGCCCGCTCTGCATTAAAAATGCCTTGTATCATCCAGCCTACATAATAAGTGCTATCTATCCGGATAAACTCACGGGAAGCAGGCACCGCCTCTTCACGGGTCATATCCACCCCCTGCCGCTTCGCATCTATTTCATAGCGCTTGGCAGCATTAAGGTCAGCAAGAGACTGAGCAGGTACTGATGTAGTACCTGCTCCGACTAATGCAATAGCTATGATTATATTACGTGGGTTAAATATCAAATTTATATTAGTTAATCTGTGTAATATCTGCAGCCCCGCTGATATCCTTCACGATAGTTGGTGTACCCTTGTATTGTACATTACCTGCTCCAGAGGCATCAATATTCAGGTATTTTGCAGCATACACTTTCGCTTCACCCGCACCTGAAGTTTCTACTTTTACTGAATCAGCAATACACTCCAGTGCATTTATATTTCCTGCTCCGCTGATATCGATATCCAGCGATGGTGCCGAACCTATCAGTTTCACAGCACCTACCCCGCTCGACTCGACTGTACAGGAAGGCACTTCCACATGCATATCCACATCGCAGGCACCTGATATATCTATCGCCAGTGGCGTAGTTTGCTTAAACACGGTCTGGGACTGTATTACCCCTACACCGCTCGCTTCAATCTTATCCAGGTTAGGCATGCTGATATAAACTGCTACTTCTTCAGAATCATCTCCGTCAAATATATCGAAGCTTCCCGTACGCTCAATCAGTAATTTACCGTTTTCCATACCGATTTTCAGTGTACGCAATGCCTCATTACTCCCTTTGGCCACTACACTAAAGGTACTATCCTGCTTCAGGTAAATCTTGGCATAGCCATTCAGCTCAATAGTACGAAAGTTATTAAAGGTATATTGTTTTGTGCCTCCGACAACAGGTGTATTGTCTTCGAAATTGTGATCAGAATCTTTGCTGATCGTAACATTATTACAAGAACTGAAGAGGCCCATTACCGTACCGAGTGCTGCAGCCAGCGCGAAGAAGAGGAATATTTTTTTCATAACAAACTATTTTAAATTTTATTCAAAAGTAGCCTGCCATCACGCTTCTCCCATGGCTCTTTCGGTAGACTGGTTTATTTACTCGGTAAATGTAGTTTAATATAATTTTAAAGCCTGCAGTCTTTGCATTTCAGCCGCAATCAACTCCTCCAGCACACGTGTTCTGGCCTCTTTGCTACGGAAGATCAGGCGGTGCGCCAGTACCGGGTTAGCGATATGCTGCACATCATCTTCAATAACAAAATCTCTTCCCTTAACCAGTGCAAAAGCTTTCAGGCATTTAATAAAAGTAATGCCTGAACGTGTAGAGGCTCCCAGGCTTACATCCGGATGATTTCTCGTTGCCCGTACCAGGTTTGCTACAGACTGCACGATCTCAGGATGAATATAAACCTGTTCTGCAGCCTGTTGCAGGTCCAGTATATCCTGCAGCGAAAGAATCTGTTTCAATTGATTCAGGTTGTCATTGATCTGCAGATACTGTTGGTATATTTCCAGCTCTGTTTTTTCATCAACATAGCCGAAGTAAATCTTCATAAAGAAACGATCCAGCTGTGCCGTAGGCAAAGGATAAGTACCCTCTGTCTCTACCGGGTTCTGCGTAGCAATGGTAAAGAAAGGCTGTTGCAGCTTTACTGTTTGTTCCCCTATCGTGATCTGTCCTTCGGCCATACTTTCCAGTAAAGCGGACTGTACTTTCGGAGAAGCGCGGTTAATCTCATCGGCCAGCAGGATATTACAAAACAGAGGACCTTTTTTAAAGATAAAATCCTTGCGTTGATCATCAAAAATATATGCACCGATCAGGTCCATAGGCAAGAGGTCTGGTGTAAACTGTATCCGTTTAAAGACTGCATTTCCCGCTCCTGGCCCACTGATTGCATGAGCAAGGGTTCTGGCCAGCACCGTTTTACCAGTACCTGGATTATCTTCCATCAGGATATGGCCTTTGGCCAACAAACAAGTGATCACCTGTTCTACCTGTTGTCTTTTACCCCTGATCACCGTTTCCATTTCTGTGATCAATTGCCCTATCTTACCCTGTGCCGCAACTGTTGCTTCCATCTGATCTGTATTTATAAGAGGTCCTGTATGTTATCTTATCAAAACTACATTATTTGTAAAATATAACGCCTTTTTTAACGGAATTTATCGGATGAATGATTGTATTTTTGAGTTAAAATAATCAGAAACATACATGTTGCATTATACAGTAGCGGGAACCGGTCAGCCGATTGTCCTGGTTCATGGTTTCCCTAATGACGGCCGCAACTGGAATACGATTATTCCTGCCCTGTCACAACAATACAAACTCATCATTCCTGATCTTCCGGGAGCCGGCAAAAGTGCCTTCCTGCCTGAGCTTACATTAGGTAAAATGGCTGATGCCCTTATTGCAGTTCTGGACAAAGAGCAAATCGATCAGGCGATCTTTGCAGGCCACTCTATGGGAGGCTATACCATCCTGGAACTGGCGACTTTATATCCTGACAGGGTAAAAGCCTTATCCCTGGTGCATTCCCTGGCCTCTGCCGATAGCGAAGAAAAAAAAGAAACACGCAGAAAATCAATCAAACTGATACTGGGCGGCCCTATCGGACAAAAGACATTTATTAAAGCCATGGCAGAGAATCTCTTTGCCACAAGTTATAAAGTATCCCATCCGGAAGGCATAGAAGCAATCTGGCAAAACGGGATGCAGCTCAGTCCTGAAGCCCTGGCAGCATTCTACCAGGCGATCATGGACCGCAGCGATAAAACAGATTGGCTTAAAGCAAACAAGCACATACCGGTGCAATGGATCATTGGTGATGAAGATAATGCCACACCGATGAAAGAAGCCCTGGCCCAGTGTCACCTGGCGCAAAGAAATGAAGTGCAACTCTACCGCAATTGCGGCCATATGAGCATGATGGAGTATCCGGAGCGCCTGGCAACAGACCTGGCAGCATTCGCATCATTTGTATACAGTATGTAAAAACCTGAATTCAATTATGAAGTTTAATCTACAGTCACCATACAGCCCCGCCGGCGATCAGCCCTCTGCAATCACGCAGCTTACTCAGGGTGTAAATGATGGAGATGCTTTTCAGACCTTGCTGGGGGTAACAGGATCAGGTAAAACATTTACCATGGCCAATGTCATCCAGAATGTTCAAAAGCCAACGCTCATCCTTACCCACAACAAAACACTGGTGGCCCAGCTATATGGAGAGTTCAAACAATTCTTTCCGGACAATGCGGTTAACTATTTCGTTTCTTACTATGATTATTACCAGCCGGAAGCTTATATGCCGGTAAGTGATACCTATATTGAAAAGGATCTTGCGATCAACGAAGAGCTGGAAAAACTGCGTCTGCGTACCACTACAGATTTGTTAAGTGGCCGAAGAGATATACTGGTCGTGGCTTCCGTATCCTGTATTTATGGTATGGGTAACCCTACTGAATATGAGAATGGGATTATCCGCATTGAGCAGGGACAGGAAGTCTCCCGCAACGGGTTCTTACATGCACTGGTCAATTCTCTGTACAACCGCTCCCAGGGAGAATTTGCACGGGGGACCTTCCGTGTGAAAGGAGACACAGTAGATATTAATCTGCCCTATGTTGATTATGGATATCGCATTACTTTCTTCGGAGATGAAATCGAAGAGATCGAAAGTTTTGATATTGAAAATGGGAAGCGTATTGGTAAGATTGAGGCTGCGGCCATCTTTCCGGCCAACCTCTATGTCGCACCTAAAGATCAGATGGGGCAGATTGTACGCGAAATACAGGATGAACTTTTTGCACAGGTAGAGTATTTCAAAAGAGAAGGCAAGCATATTGAAGCACAAAGGATCAAAGAAAGGGTAAACTATGATCTGGAGATGATGCAGGAGCTGGGCTATTGCAGTGGTATCGAAAACTATTCCCGCTTCCTGGATCGCAGAAGACCAGGCACCCGTCCGTTCTGCCTGCTGGATTACTTCCCTAAAGATTTTCTGTTATTTATTGATGAGAGCCACGTAACCATTCCGCAGATCAGTGGTATGTATGGTGGTGACCGTTCCCGTAAAATGAACCTGGTTGATTTCGGCTTCCGCCTGCCTTCGGCACTGGACAACCGTCCATTGAATTTTCATGAATTTGAAAGCCTGTTGAACCAGGTGGTATTTGTCAGCGCAACTCCGGGCAACTTTGAATTAAATGTAACCGAAGGTCTGGTCGTAGAGCAGGTTGTACGTCCTACCGGATTACTGGACCCTCCGATAGAAATACGCCCAAGCCTGAACCAGATCGATGATCTGCTGGATGAAATAGATCAGAGAGCCAAACGCAATGAGCGCATACTGGTCACCACACTGACCAAACGTATGGCCGAAGAACTGGACACCTATCTGAAACGGATCAATATCAATTCACGCTATATACACAGTGAGGTAGATACGCTGGAACGCGTAGAGATCTTAAGAGATCTGCGCCTGGGCAATATTGATGTACTGGTGGGTGTAAACCTGCTCCGGGAAGGATTGGATCTACCCGAAGTTACACTGGTAGCGATACTGGATGCTGATAAAGAAGGCTTCCTGAGAGATGAGCGCTCCCTGACCCAGATGGCCGGTCGTGCAGCCCGTAATGCTGATGGTATGGTTATTTTCTATGCTGATAAAATTACGGACAGTATGCAGCGCACCATTGATGAAACACAGCGCAGAAGAGAGAAGCAGATTGAGCACAATACGGCACATGGTATCACACCAACTACCGTACGCAAATCTGTAGAACAGATCATGAAACAAACCTCTGTACTGGATATCAAAAACTATGACGAAGACAGTCCTTTAGCGATTGAACCCAACCAGGATATTGCAGCTGAAGAATTTGTGGAATATAAATCCAAGGCTTCTCTGCAAAAGGCTATCGACCAAACGAAGAAGTCTATGCAGAAAGCAGCCAAAGACCTTGACTTTATGGAAGCAGCCCGTCTCCGCGATCAGATGTTCGCTATGGAGCAGGAGCTAAAAGCTATGTAATGCTACTTATCCCCGGATCACACATTGATCCGGGGTATTTTTTACACGCAATTACTACCAGAGTCATTTCAGAAAACCCGGTCCCCGGATCTGCTCATCTACCAATCCGACCAGCATTTCAAACATATTTAATATATTTACATAAAATATACTTCACTAAAATACAGTAATATGAAATATATAAGCCTATTATCCATCGCCATATTATGTTCAGGTAGTCTACTGTTTGCACAAGCTACAGACAGCGCTGCTACTATTCCTCAGGTATCGGAAGTAGCTGATATTTTTACGCCTGCATCGGGTGTAAGTAATGCAGGTGGCAATACCACCATCACTGCAAAAGAAATCAGCAAACGCCCCGTGAACAATGTAGCCGGGGCTATGGAAGGAGTTGCTCCCGGAGTTGAAGTTTCCGGAAGCCCCAACGATCCGCGTATTATCATCCGCGGACTAGGTACCTTAAACGGTGGCTCTGATCCGCTGATCGTAGTCGATGGAGCTCCTTACTCAGGTTCACTCAATACCATTAATCCTAATGATGTAAAAGAGATAAAGGTATTGAAAGATGCAGTCTCCAAAGGACGTTACGGCGCACGCGGTGCTAATGGTGTAGTACTGATTACCACAAAAACATATGAGCATTCTGCAGAAAATGAAGCACCTCCACGCACCAGGAAAAACAAAAAAGACAAATCCAAATAGCAAATTGCTTTTAGCCCAATACATTACAGCCGGCTGATTAAGTTATCCGGCCGGTAAGCCTGCATATTCTCCAAAAGTATATGCAGGCTTTTTACATTATCTTAGGCCAAATTTTTTCTACACTATTCCAACCTTTAGTTATGCAATTGCATCCTTAATACAAAAGCGACTGACTGTGATCAACGAATCCCTGATAAACGAATGTAAGCAAGGCAACCGGCAGGCCCAACGAGGCTTGTACGATTACCTCTCGCCCAAGCTATACAGCACCTGCAAACGATATTTAAAACAAGATGCCGACATTGAAGATGTTCTCACAGAAGTATTCATCGCCATCTTTACCAAAATTCATACGTTAAGAGAAGCTGCTGCTATTGTCTCCTGGGCCAGAAGAATCGCTGCCAATCAATGTCTGCAGGTATTGCGTAAGCAGATCAACTTCAACCTCACCCTGGATGATGTCAAACAGGAACCGGTTTATGACCGTGCGCCGGATCATCCGATCGAGCACAGGGACCTGTTACAGCTGCTACAGCACCTGCCCGATGGTTGCCGTTCTGTATTTAATCTTTTTGCGATAGAAGGTTTTTCGCACAAAGAGATTGCGGCCATGTTACAGATCTCAGAAGGGACCTCGAAATCACAGCTGAATGTTGCTAAACACAAATTGCAACAATTAGTAAATGTTCATTACTATCAAAATGCTACTAAAAATGGAATTGCAAAATAACATATTTGATGAGTTCAAAGCGGCTGCAGACGGGGAAGAGGAAGTACCCTTCAAGGAGCAGCTCTGGGAGCGTATAGAATCACGCCTGGATGAGGAACCGGAAAAACGCCGTGCGTTTGTACCCTGGGTAAAGTATATGGCAGCCTCGGTTGTATTGCTGGTAGGATCTGGTATTGTATGGCAGCTGAGTCGTGATGAAAACACGACTCCCACAACAGAAGTGGCACAGCATACAGAACAGCAACAAGCAACTAAAATACCGGTAACAGATGCAGACAGCAACAAGACGGCAACCAAGTCTTCTAAGACGGCCATAATTGCGGTGGCACCTAAGGCACAGGTTAAGCAATACAACACTAAAACGTCTAAAGAAAATACAGGTCAGCATGTAGCTGCCACCTCCGTGAAGCACAGTACTCTTGCGCAGTCGGAACAGGCAAATAGTGTTATTGCCGCCAACCCTGCATCGAATAAGGCCTTCCTGTTTAACAGTATGGTTATTGATAAGGATATGGAAGCCATATCCGGCGCAGTGGTACAATTAAAAGGGACCTCAAAATCGGTAATCAGTGATGATAACGGAAACTTTAGTATACAAGTTCCGGACAGTAATGCCATCCTGATCGTGAAGACATTCGGAGCAGAAACGCAAGAAGTTTCTTTAAAGCGATTACAGTCAAAATGGATTACAGTGGGCTATAATAGTACAAAAGTTGATGAAGTGACTGTTTATGGTGCAAAGCTTGATTCCAGATCCTATGTAGGTGCAATCAGTACCGTTACCGCAAAGGAAATTGCCAAAAGGCCCGTAACCAGTGTGGCAGCGGCCCTAGACGGAGCAGCACCAGGTGTATTGGTAACCAAAGGTGGTGGACAGCCGGGCTCCAATCCGGATATTATGATGCGCGGCATGGGCTCTATAAGTAGCAGCAGTGCTCCCCTAATCGTACTGGATGGTGCTCCTTATTCCGGCGGATTAAATAGCATTAATCCCGGAGACATAAAAGACCTTGTTGTCTTAAAGGACGCAACTTCTAAAGCCGTGTATGGTGCCCGTGCAGCCAATGGTGTGATACTGGTTACGACTAAAAGAGGTGAAGAAGAAGCAATAGAAGAGGGCAATCTTTTTGACAATATCTTCAAACGTAAAAGTAAACGTAAGAAAACTGAAGCATCAACAGAGCAAAAACAGCCTGCAAAAACCGAAGAGCAAACTGATAAAAAGGAGCAAACCAGCAATGAAGAAGCGTATGAGCTGTTTGAAGAGAATAAGTTTGAAAGTCCGCTGAATCAACCGCTGTCGACCTTCTCTATTGATGTAGACAAAGCTTCTTATGCCAATATCCGCCGATTTATTAATAGTGGCACGAAGGTGCCTAAAGATGCGGTACGCATAGAAGAAATGATCAATTACTTCTCTTATAAGTATCCGCAGCCACAAGCAGGCAAGCCGTTTTCCATTAATACGGAATACAGTGACGCCCCCTGGAATCCACAGCACCGCTTGCTGAAGATCGGGTTACAGGGCCGCATTATTCCACAGGATCAGATACCACCAAGCAATCTTGTATTCCTGATCGATGTATCCGGATCTATGAGTGATCCCAATAAACTGCCTTATGTACAAAAGTCTATGGAGCTGCTGACACGCCAGCTGCGTAAGGAAGATCATGTAGCGATTGTAGTCTATGCAGGTGCGGCTGGTCTGGTATTGCCATCAACCAGTGGTGATCAAAAAGAGAAAATTATGGATGCAATTAATCGTCTGAATGCAGGTGGCAGCACAGCGGGAGGCGCCGGTATAGAACTGGCCTACAAGGTGGCTAAGGAAAACTTTATTCCCAACGGCAATAACCGCATCATACTGGCTACAGACGGGGATTTCAATGTAGGCGCCTCAAGTGACCGCAGTATGCAGGAGTTGATCGAGGAGAAAAGAAAAGACAATATCTTCCTTACCTGCCTGGGATTCGGAATGGGCAATTATAAAGACAGCAAAATGGAGCTCCTCGCGGATAAGGGAAATGGCAACTATGCTTATATTGATAATCTGGCAGAGGCTCAGAAGACCTTACAGAAAGAATTTGGTGCTACGATGTTTGCCATTGCAAAGGATGTAAAAATACAGATTGAGTTTAACCCTGCTCTGGTACAGTCTTATCGCCTGATCGGTTATGAGAACCGTAAACTTAATGCTGAAGACTTTGCCAATGATGCCATAGATGCAGGAGAGCTGGGCAGCGGACACACGGTTACGGCATTATATGAGATCATTCCCAAGGGCGTTACCAGTCCTTATGCAGTTGAGGGGATAGCCCGCAGGTATACAACTACTGTTGCAGACAACACCTTTACTCAATCCAATGAACTGGCCCGCGTACAATTCAGGTATAAAGAGCCGAATGAGGATACCAGTAAATTAATGACCCAGCTGATTCCAAACAACCTGACTCCGTCAAAATTGATGTCCAAAGATTTCAGACTGGCTGCAAGTGTTGCCTGGTTTGGATTACAGTTAAGAAACTCTAAACTGGTTCCGGACAAATCATTAAACCATATTGCTTCATTTGCAACAGAAGCCATTGACAGGGATAATAAAGAAGAGACAGAATTGGTTAAATTAATAGAAGCCACAAAATAAAAGGGATTGTTGATACTGGCTTCTGTAAAGAAGACGGGGCAATGAGTTACTCATTGCCCCGTCTTTGATTTTATGATAATCGTAATCTTATATCAGTCCTTCTTTGACCAGGTCGTGCAGGTGCACCATCCCGGCATATGCTCCGTCTTTCGTCACGAGTAATTGTGTGATATTATATTGACGCAGGAGCTCCATTGCACCCACGGCCATTTCTTCTTCTTCAATTGTCTTAGGATTTTTAGTACAGATATCCAGGGCCGTTAGATGGGTCAGGTCCATATGCTGCTCCAGCATACGACGAAGATCGCCGTCTGTAATGACTCCTAACAATTGTGTTCCCTTTAAAACAGCCGTTGCGCCGAGGCGGTTTGCAGAAATTGATACAATCACTTCCTTGATATTCGCGTCTGCGGCTACAGCCGGACGCGGGTTCTGCGCGCTCAGATCTAACACGCGCAGGTACAGTCTTTTTCCCAGTGCCCCACCCGGATGGTATTTGGCAAAATCACGGGCCGTAAAGCCTTTGAGCTGCAACAGACATACTGCCAAAGCATCTCCCATAACCAGTTGCGCGGTCGTACTTGTTGTTGGTGCAAGGTTATTGGGACATGCCTCTTGGTCAATGGTGGTATCCAGTAAATAATCGGCCTGGGTAGCCAGGTAAGAAGATACATTACCACAGATCGCCACAATCTTATTTCCAAAGTTTCGGATGAAAGGAATCAGGGCTTTAATCTCCGGGCTTTCGCCACTTTTAGAAATAAGTATCACTACATCATCCTGCTGTATCATGCCCAGATCGCCATGAATAGCGTCTGCTGCATGCATAAACAAAGCCGGTGTGCCGGTTGAGTTCATGGTCGCCACTATTTTCTGGGCAATCACGGCACTCTTACCGATCCCGCTGATCACTATTCTGCCGGTGCAGGCAGCCATCAGGCGTACAACGGCTTCAAAATCTGCAGTGATAGCGGCCTGCATTTTCTGCAAGGCTTCTATTTCATTGGCAATAGTGTCTTGTGCTACTTTCAGTATATTTATATCTGTCGACATCTTCGTTTTAAACTTTTAATTGATCATTGGCATTCTTTCTCCGGTACTGCTCCAGTTTTTTACCGATCAGCCAGAAAGATAAGGCCAGTATGGTAAAGAAAATACCTTTATTGGTCACATCCCAGAAGTACTCAAAATACCGGGTGTACAGATTCAGCAACAGGAACAATAAGGCCATATCCCGCAAAGCGTTATCTTTCCGTTTGATGGCATATATCAGGATGCCCGCCAGCACCAGTGTGTAAGCTATAGCCCATACCAGTACCTTGCTCTGCCGGAAAGCGGTCCACTCCTGGAATGAATAATTTCCTGAAATAGACAGTCCCCATGCGGCGACCAGGAATAATATCCAGCCCATAAAAAAGCTGACTATTCCAAATTCCGAAAGGGCTTTAATTCGTTGCACCAGCCAGGCAAATACTATGGCGACCAATCCGAACAAAGTTAACCGCAGCGGCATGTTCATTCCCCAAAAATAAGGACCATGATGTGCCGCCGCATCTGTATATGCAGCCCACCAGCCACCCAAGGTAAGCATCATTGCGCCCCATAACATCCGCGATTTGACCACATAGGCCAGACCTCCCAAAGCAATAGCCACCGCAAAGATAAGCCAATAATACCGGTCACTGTTCACCGACAATCCTTTGCCGAAATAAGCAACGGAGACGCAGGCACTCAGACCCAATAGTATGCTCAGGGATTCGTTAGCCCAGACTGCCTGTATAAATTTTCGTTTCCGTTTGCAGATGTACCAGGCCAGAACTGCTGTACAGCCTGCAAATATAAGCCCGATCGTAATTTCAGAGAAGGCAAAGTAACGCCTCATACGCTCAATCCATTTCTCATCCAATACCAGTGCCCCAAAGGCGAGTAAGGCACAGGATACTGCAGCGATAAAAGCATAAAAAGTCAGTGCTTTGTAATCACCTGCATTTGATTCATAAGATGCTTTTAGTTTCTGAGCAGTAGGACCGTCGATCAGGTCCTCCTCCTCCCATTTTTCGATAGCGCGATCCAGCAGGGAAGCCTCCTTCTGATTCAGTTTCATATGGGTTTCCGGTTGTTTCCGTTCAAAGTTAATAATTCTGCATCATTGATGTTTAGCGTTACAGTAATTGTAACATATGCTTTATCTTTGGAAAAACATCTAATCATATTATGAGCTTCATACTGAAAACAGTGAGCGACAATGTTGCTTTCATTACCCTGAACAGACCCGAAAAATTCAACAGCTTCAACAGAGAGATGGCGCTGGCGCTGCAGCAGGCGCTGGATGAGTGTATGCGTGATGATGAAGTAAGAGCGGTATACCTGACTGCTGAAGGAAAAGCATTCTGTGCAGGACAGGACCTGGGCGAAGCAGTAGACCCGGACGGTCCAGCGCTGAGAAGTATTGTACACGGACATTATAATCCGATTATCGAACGCATCCGCAATATTGAAAAGCCTGTAGTATGCGCTGTTAATGGTGTTGCTGCCGGTGCCGGTGCTAATATAGCCCTGTGTTGCGATATCGTTGTGGCAACGGAACAGGCTACATTTATCCAGGCATTCAGCAAGATCGGACTGATTCCAGATTGTGGCGGAACCTTCTTCCTGCCACGCCTGATCGGCTTCCAGAAAGCATCTGCGCTGATGATGATGGCAGATAATATTGATGCGAAAGAAGCAGAGCGACTGGGCATGATCTATAAATATTTCCCTGCAGAAACCTTTGTGGAAGACAGTAAGAACATCGCATTGCACCTGGCTAAAATGCCGACTAAAGCATTTGCCTATACAAAACTGGCACTGAACAAAACGGTAACCAATAACCTGAGTCAGCAACTGGCTGTGGAGGAAGAATACCAGGCTGCCTGTGGTGAGACCGAAGATTTTGATGAAGGAATACAAGCGTTTTTAGAAAAACGCAAACCGGAATTCAAAGGTATATAATTGCATTCATATTAATGGGTGTTGCGCGCCTGCGGCGCGCAACACCCATTTTAAATTTTAAATAAAAGGGCATGAAACTGCGACATTTTTTAGTGGCCTTAGTGCTTCTGGCCGGGATCAGCTTTGCGGCTTATTATATAGGAAAGCAAAAAGGTACGACACAGATCACACAGATCGCCACAAATGAGGTGCTGATCAAACAGATTGCGGAACTCTCCAGCCTGGAAGTTCAGGGCAATGCCTCTATCACCGAAAGTAATGTAAGCAATGACGGCAGCTGGACGGATGCCTTGAGAAAATTGTTTGTTGAAAATACTATACAGATCAGTATTCCATACATTGCCAAATATGGTGTACGCACCGATTCCAATGATCTGCGGATTGTACAGGAAGAAGACATCATTCACATCTACCTTCCCGAACCACAATTACTGAGCTTCGAGATGCGACTGGACAAGGTCAGCAACAGCAGTAAACTGGGTTGGATGCAATCAGAAAGTAATGCGGCCTATAACCAGGTACAGAAAAAACTGTATGAACAGACCCGCAGCCAGATGGAGCAAAGCTCCAAGAATACAGAACAGGCTAAGGCAAAAATCATTGCTATCCTGAAACAATATTACCAACCGATGCAAAAGAAAGTTGAGGTAACATTCGGCAAGGAGAGCAGCCTGACGCTATTCCCATCTTTACAATAAAAGAGCAATGTAGATTACATCGCTCTTTTATTGTAAAGATTCCTTTCAGATCAGTAGACTGATTATATACGGGCCCCTTCGAGGAAGAATTTCACGTCGCTCATATTGCGGATATTGTTTACCACTAAAAGAAAGACGGTTCCCATTTGTTTCATCTTCGCCTGGTTCGTTCCGATCTGTATATAGTTCATAATTTTATGGAAGGTCTCACTCTCGTAATATGGAGAATCGGGGTTATTGATAAAATACAGACGCATCACTTTATTTTTAATGATCAGCTTCTCAAAGCCCAGCTCTTTAGCCATCTTACGGCAACGAACCACCGTGAACAGATCCCGTACCTGCTGCGGCATCGGACCAAAACGGTCGGTGAGCATATCGGCAAAAGCTGTCAGGTCTTCTTCCGTATCCAGGTCATCCAGTTGCGTATATAAAGAGAGGCGCTCGGTGATACTGGATACATATTCTTCCGGAATAAGGATCTCCAGATCAGTATCAATCGTACAGTCTGTCACAAACTCCTTCTTACGATCCAACTCAGCTGCAAATACATCTTTAAAGTCGCTGGACTTCAGTTCCTGTATGGCTTCAGCCAGGATTTTCTGGTACATTTCAAAACCGATATCAGCAATAAATCCGCTCTGCTCTCCACCCAGTATATTACCGGCACCGCGGATATCCAGGTCACGCATAGCAATCTGGAAACCACTACCCAGTTCATTGAACTGCTCGAGTATCTGCAATCTTCTGCGACTGTCATCCGGTAGCGTCAGCAGGGATGGAGCTACCAGGTAACAAAATGCTTTTTTATTGCTTCTCCCTACACGACCTCTCAGCTGGTGTAGGTCACTTAATCCAAACTGGTGTGCATTGTTGATGATAATGGTATTGGCATTACTGATGTCTACTCCACTCTCCACAATATTACTGCAGCAGATGACATCATACTTATAATTAATAAAGTCAAGCAGGGTTTTCTCCAGTTTTGCACCTTCCATTTGTCCGTGTGCTACGGCAATCTCCAGATCAGGACACAATGCTTTCAGTTTCTCTGCCATAGCCGGTAAGCTTTGTACCCGATTATGGATGAAGTATACCTGACCTCCTCTTTCTGTTTCATAATAAACGGCATCACGGATAAACTCTTCATCAAAGCCGATCAACTCGGTATGCACCGGCTGGCGATTTGGCGGAGGGGTATTCATGATACTCAGGTCACGGGCGCTCATCAGGGAAAACTGTAGTGTACGCGGAATAGGTGTTGCGGTAAGGGTCAATGTATCTACATTCAGTTTACGCTCTCTTAATTTTTCCTTCGCAGCTACACCGAACTTCTGCTCTTCGTCTACAATAAACAGACCCAGGTCTTTGAACTTGACATCCTTGCTGAGCAAGGCATGCGTGCCGATCAGGATATCTATCTTACCTTCTTCCAGCCTTTGCAATGTGTCTTTTTTCTCCTTAGCCGATTTGAAACGGTTCAGGTAATCTACCGTACAAGGAAACTCTTTCAGGCGATCTTTGAACGTCTGATAATGCTGGTATGCGAGAATGGTAGTAGGAACCAATACGGCCACCTGTTTACTATCGGCTACTGCCTTGAATGCAGAACGAACGGCTACTTCGGTTTTACCAAAGCCTACATCTCCACAGACCAGACGGTCCATAGGATTAGGCGCTTCCATATCACGCTTCACATCTGCCGTAGCTTTGGACTGATCAGGAGTATCTTCATAGAAGAATGAGGCTTCCAGCTCCGTCTGCAGATAACTATCCGGGCTGAAGGCAAAACCTTCTGCTGCTTTACGTTTGGCATACAGCCTGATCAGATCAGCAGCAATATCTTTAACCTGTTTCTTGGTTTTATTTTTCAGGCGCTCCCAGGCATCACTGCCCAGTTTATGCACCTTGGGTTTCGTACCTTCCTTACCTGAATATTTGGATATTTTATGCAGGGCGTTGATGCTTACATACAGTACATCATTATCCTTATATATAATTCTAACCGCTTCCTGCGCGGCGCCGTTTACATCAATTTTCTGCAAGCCACTGTACACCCCTACTCCATAATCGATATGACTTACATAATCGCCGGGTTGCAGCTCCCTTAAAGATTTGATGGTAATGGCCTTCCCTTTGCTGTAGGACTGTTTGATCTTGTATTTATGGAAACGCTGGAAGATCTGATGATCGGTATAGACCAGTACCTTATGATCATGATCGATGAATCCATTACTGATGGATACCGGAATCGGCACAAAGCTGATCTCGGCATTGGTATCTTCGAATATAACCCTCAGGCGCTCCAATTGTTTTGCATTCTCTGCAAATATGTATGCGGTATATTTATCAGCAGTCCACTTTTTCAGGTTGCTGATCAGCAGATCAAAATTACGGTTGAATGTGGGTTGCGGTTCTGTATTAAACTCAATAGCGATACCACCTGCAGCCGCAGGTTTATTCATATGTATATGATGGAACTGCTTTAATTTTTCAGCCCAGTAGCTTGCATCTTCAAAATCATCTGTGGTGATCGTCCTGGTCTCCTCTTCATCATCATGATGCACCTTCATTCCATCTCCTCCGGCCTGGCTCAGCTGCTCTTCCAGCTTTACCCGGAAATAGGCCAGTTTATCTTCCAGTAACTGCTGATCCTTAAACCAGAATACAGTATTTGCAGGCACAAAATCAAGGAAGGAAACCTTCTCTCCTGTTTCAAAACTGGTCTCAATATTGGGCAAAATGGACACCTGGAGCAGCTTTCGCTCGGACAGCTGTGTTTCCGGGTTGAACAAACGGATACTGTCTACTTCATTTCCAAACAACTCTATGCGATATGGATGCTCATTACCGAAAGAGTAGATATCAAGGATACCTCCACGGATAGAGAACTGTCCCGGCTCGTACACAAAATCTTCATGGCGGAAACCCAATCCTGTCAGGCGTTCGAGCAGGCTCTTTACATCGAGGGTGTGATTCACCACTATCTGGATCACATTTTTACTCAGGCTTTTTGCCTGCACTACTTTTTCGAACAACGCATCAGGATAGGTAACCAGTACTTTTTTATGCACGGACGTGCCGCTCCATTTATTCAGTGCTTCGGTACGCAACATGATGTGGCTGCTGTTCGCAGCTGTGTACACCCCTGTCTTTTTATAAGAATCAGGGAAGAAAAATACATCCAGGGCTCCGCTCAGGTGTTCGAAGTCGTTGTGAAAATATGCCGCTTCATCCTTATCATCTAATACGAATACATGATTCACATCGGACTGCTGCCAGACTGCTTCTGCTATAAAAGATACAGCATTGGCCTTGACATTTTTAAGGATAAAATCTTTGGGTTGGGATAAACTAAGGGCTGCCGCTAATTCTTTCAAGCGGATATCGGAATGATATAAGCCTTGCAACGTTTGCAGGTTCATAAGAATGCAAAGGTAATTAAATTCAGTATTCAGACATAAAAAGCACCGGCCATATGACCGGTGCTTATATTAAAAAAATGCAAAAAGTAATTTACTGACTCACTTTCTGGAACCTGATCGTGCCCTCATAGCGCCGGTCTCCTCCCAGACTGTACATCAGAAAATAAGATCCGTCAGGCAGCAGACTCACATCTACGGCCAGTTTGTTGAGGCCGCGTTCCAGTTTATACTGCTGTTTGGCCGATTCATTCCCGGATATACTATTATAGATGCGTATATCAATGGCCTCAGCCCGGTTGTCATTATAGAATTCCATATACAGGTATCGACTGGTAGGATTAGGATACCATACCATAGTTCCGTCGCGGCTGTAGATGACAAAACGTACTGCACTATACTGTATACTTCCGTCCCGGTCTACCATACGCAGACGATAAAAGTTGTAGCCCTGCTCCAGCCGGTCATCTGTGAATTCATAAGCTTTGGGTCCCTGACCATTAACCGGAACTATCGTTCCGAGGTATTTAAAGGTCCTTCCGTCAGTCGACTCTTCTACCTCATAATGTGCAAGGCCATCTTCCCGGCTTACGGTCCAGTTTAATAATGCCTTATTATCCTGGTACAGCCTTGCTGTAAAGTCCAGCAAAGTAACGGGAAGCGGATCGCCTCCACAGTCAAAGTGCACCGCCATATCGGTATAGCATGATCCGTTATGTGCCCTGAACACCGCATCTGTAATACCATATACATTGAAGAAGGTTCCGGTATTATTAGTGGGTATGGGCGCAACAGGCGGGACTGTACTCTGTATGGAATATACTACTGGTGCGATCTGGTTAGTGACATACACCTGAATAGGTAGACCGCCGGAACAGTGATAGCCGACAGAGTCAATGACAGGGGTTTTCAGCACCAGTACACTGGTGCTGGCAATCTGCGCCCGCAGCTGTAGTGGTACTGAAAACAGCACACTACAGCACAGGCAGCAAATGACCTGAATGATATTTTTACTGGTCTGTTTCATCTGTTTGCTTCCGTAAGCCCTATGGCGTTACAGGATTGGTACAGCCATTGGCATCTGTAATCTTCATCAGATCGTACGTATGCGAACCCTGGCTGGTCGGAGTAGGTGTGATGGTAATGCTGCCACCGTTGGTTACTCCGGTATATGATTGATTTGGTGTTACACCATCTTGTCTGATCTCAACGTTGAACGGACCGGTACCACAGGTTGCGGTATAGGTCAGCTGCACTGCAGTACCCTCACACAACTGTCCGTTGGCTGCGGCAAGTGTTGCATTTGGCGTAGGACGTACTCTTACTACAAATGTATCCGGAGTACCATTACAGGTTTGTCCGCCATTAGTGTAGATTGGCGTTACGACTACATTTGCAACGGCATCTGTACAGCCTGCATTGGTAGCTGTAAACGATGGGATGGAGCTGGTTGTACCACTTGCTGCAATACCTACAGAAGGATTATCATTTGTCCAGGAGTAAGTTACAGTACCACCGGTTGTATTGCTGGTGAAGCTAATTGCAGCAACATTACTTCCGTTACATCTGGTAATATCCGAAGTGGCGACAACAGTTGCGGTCGGATTAACCGTGATCGTAAATGTTACAGCTGTACCCGGACAACCGTTTGCGGTTGGCGTAATACTGATCGTTGCCGTTACCGGAGCAGATGTAGCATTGATCGGAGTGAATGAAGGGATCTGAGTCAGACCACTGGCATCCGCCAGACCGATACTTGCACCACCGCTGATTGCATAAGTAACCCCTGTAGGTGTACCGCTTAATGGAATCGCAGTAGTTGCTGCGCCCGCACAGTATACCTGGTTAGCAGGTGCTGTAACTGTTGGCGTCGGGTTAATCGTTACGGTTACCGGTACACATGGTGTGGTGTAGTTACAGAAGCCGCCTTCTGCACGTACATAATATGTTTTGGTAATCGGTGTTGTACCCGGATTGGTCGGAGAGACGGTGATAGACGCGCCGGTACCTACCGGAGTGGCCGTTGCCGTAGGACAGGCATCAGCATACCATACCCATTGAGCGGTTGGTGTACCGGAGCCCAGACGTCCACCGGTAACACTTAATGTTGTGCTGCTGCCGGTACAGAAACTGGTCGGGTTAGCCGCAGTGGTGGCGGCAGTGGGTAAGGTAATGGATGAGGAGTCATTTACCGTTACGGTAACACTGCTGATCTGCGCAGCACTTTGCATCGTACTGCCCAGCAGTATGCCCGATACCAGTAACAGCAGCAGGCAGAAAAGTCTTAATGTGTAATTGTTCTTGTTCATCTTTTTGCACTTTTAATTGTGATGGATTGTGGATTGATTTCTGATTGTTATTGTTGATTTGTTTTAAGGATTCTGAAGTATACATCCATTGGCGTCGGTTATTTTAGTAAGGTTGAATGTTGTGGTCGTGGTTATATTTGGTGTCACATTAAATGCAGTGCCACTGGTTATACTGTTATAGGTTGTACCGTTAATGATGAGACTGAACGGGCCTGTTCCGGCGCTGGACGTAAATCGCAGCTGCGCCTGGGTTCCGGCACATAGTGGTGTCGTGACGGTTGATAGGGTTCCGGCAGGATTAGGTCTCATTGTAATGAGTACAGAACTGGAGTTTGCTGAAGTACAGCTACCATTCTGCACCACCGCACGGAAATAAGTATTGGTGGTAAGGTTACCGATATTGGCACTGGTTAATGTAGTAGTGGTTACGGCAATATCTGTAGGACTTGTAAATGCTGCATTACTGGCCTTTTGCCATTTGACAACGTTACCGGTATTACCGGTCAGGGTAAGGTTTGCCGGGCTGGTCCCGCTACAGATTGTTTGTGCAGCAGAAACAGTACCGCCAACAGTAGTCGCATACAGGGCAAAGTCAGCCGAGTTACCGGTACCACTGCCTAAGATTCCGGAATAAGATATTTTGAAATGGCGTGCCGTACCGAAAATACCGGCCGGTGTCGCGGGTATTGCAACTTTAATACTGAATTGTCCGCCGCCAAGATTGAGCAGACCGGTTCCGGAATATAAAGTAGTCAGGGAAGTATTGGAAGAGTTGGCAATATCAATGGTGGTGGTAGGCACCAGGCTTAAGCCTGCAACAGTAAAATTAATGGTGATCGAATCGCCCTGGCAATAGGATGTCGCATTAGGATTTAACACAATGTTGGTTACCTGCGCCCTGCCTTCCTTTGCTATACCCAGCAAGAGGAAAAACAGGCACACAGCTACGCATAGAAAGCTGCGCTTCCCACGTTGGTGCAAACCAGGATTGAGTTGTTTCATTTCTCAAAAACAAATGTAATATATTTCAGCATTTCATTCATATATAAGTGATTTTAAATGAATTATTAAATCACCAACAAGAGAATATTAACAACTATAGGTTAACAAAAAAGCACCGGCTGGAAAGCCGGTGCCTGTTCATATAGAAAAATGCAAAAAGATCTATTGACTCACTTTCTGAAACTTGATGCTGCCTGCCTGCTGACGGCTACCTTCATAACCATACATCAGGAAATAAGACCCATCGGATAATAAACTAACATCTATAGCCAGCTTATTCAGTCCTTTTGACAATTTATACTTCTGGTCTACCCATTGTGTACCAGCGATACTGTTGTATACTTTTACAGAGAGGTTTTCTGCGCCGTCTTCATTATAGAATTCGAGGTACAGGTAATGGTTGGTCGGATTAGGATACCATACCATGGCCCTGTCACGGCTATAGATCACAAAACGCACCGCACTATACTGTACGCTTCCGTCCTGGTCTATAATACGCAACCTGTAAAAATTATAGCCTTGCAGCAGACTTTCATCGGTATATTCATAATGCTCGCTGCCGCTGGCTGTTACGCTACCCAGGTAAGTAAAGGTCCTGCCATCTGTAGATTCTTCTACTTCATAACGGACGATCCCTCTTTCCTGTGTCACTTCCCAGTTCAGTAATGCCTGGCTGCCTTTATACAGTCTGGCACTGAAATCCTGCAGGATGACCGGGAGTGGCATACCGTTACAATCGAAGTGTATAGCCTGATCGGTATAACACGATCCGTTATGCACCCTGAAGACCGCATCGGTAATCCCCGTTACATTATAGAATGTACCAGTAGTATTGATCGACATTGGGGCGATACCTTGCTGCGCCGGGATAGTGCTGACGATAGAATATACACAAGGCTTTATCTGGTTAGAGACATAAACCTGGATCGGTATACCACCGTAACACTTATATGTAATAGAATCTATTACCGGGGTATTCAGCACCAGCACACTCGCAGTCGATATCTGAGCCCTGCCGGGAACCGGAGTGCCAATCACTCCGGTCCATAACAGGCCGATTAAATAAGGGACTATATGTTTGATTATCTGTTTCATGTTGTTCTCTGTCAAGAACTATAACCTCATTATGGGGTTACAGGGTTAGTACAGCCATTCGCATCAGTGATCTTCATCAGATCATATGTATGAGCACCCTGGCTTGTAGGGGTTGGTGTGATGGTGATATTAGAACCACTGGTTACACCATTATAGGTTTGGAATGGAGTAGTACCATCTTGTCTGATCTCTACATTGAACGGTGCAGTTCCACAAGTCGCTGTATAAGTAACCTGTACTGCAGTACCCTGACACAGCTCGGCGCTAACCGCGGCCAGTGTTGCGTTCGGCGTAGGACGTACTCTTACTACAAATGTATCCGGAGTACCGTTACATGTTTGTCCGCCGTTGGTATAGATTGGAGTAACCACAATGTTCGCTACCGCATCGGTACATGCTGCATTAGTTGCAGTGAATGATGGGATAGAACTTGTTGTACCACTTGCAGCAATACCTACAGATGGGTTATCATTAGTCCATGAGTATGTTACGGTACCACCGGTAGTCGGGCTGCTGAATGCAATAGCAGAAACGGTATTGCCATTACACTTAGTGATATCATTGGTAGCTACCATAGCAGCAGTTGGGTTAACCGTAATCGTATAGGTTACCGCAGTACCAGTACAACCATTCGCAGATGGTGTAATGCTGATCGTTGCAGTTACCGGTGCTGATGTAGCATTGATTGCGGTAAATGAAGGGATCTGTGTCAGACCGGTAGCATTAGCCAGGCCAACACTTGCACCGCCACTGATCGCATAAGTAACGCCGGTTGGAGTACCGTTCAGCACGATAGCAGCAGCTGTAGCGTTAGCACAGTATACCTGGTTTGCAGGTGCCGTAACTGCCGGAGTCGGGTTGATGGTCACAGTTACCGGTACACATTTGGTCGTGTAGTTACAGAAGCCCCCTTCTGCACGTACATAATAAGTTTTAGTGATTGGTTGTGTACCCGGGTTAGCAGGAGACACGTTGATAGAAGCACCGGTACCTACAGGGGTAGCTGTTGCCGTAGGACAAGCATCAGCATACCATACCCATTGTGATGCAGGAGAACCTGAACCCAGGCGACCGCCACTGATGCTTAAGGTTGTACCACTACCGGTACAGAAGCTGGCAGGACTTGCCGAAGCTGTAGCTGCGGATGGCAAGGTGGTAGAAGAAGAGTCATGTACCGTTACTGAGGTACTGCTGATCTGCGCGGTACTCTGGGTCACATTGACCAGTACCAGGCCTGTTACCATTGCCAGTAGCAGGCTGAAAAAACGTCGGGTGTAATTAATTTTACTCATCTTTTGCATTTTTAATTTTAATGGATTATTGTTTATATAGTTTTTAGGCTTATGGATTCTGCAGAACGCAGGTATTGGCATCTGTTATTTTGGTCAGGTTAAATGTTGTTGTACTGTTTATATTGGGCGTCACATTAAATAATGTACCGCTGGTAATACTGTTATAGGTTGTTCCATTAATAACCAGGCTGAACAGACCTGTACCGGCACTGGACGTAAAGCGCAGCTGCACCTGTGTACCCTGACAGACCGACGACGCACCGGATGAAAGTGTGCCATTAGGTAAAGGCCGCACAATTACAGAAGCCGATGCACTGATACCAGTATTGATACAGGCAGGTGCCGTCTGATAAGCCACACTGGCGGCCACATAATTATAGGTTCCGGCTGTAGTAGCAGGCACAGCAACAGTTGCATTGCTACTGGCTGCAATATTTATAGTCTGATCAGCACCGCCATTTATTTTGTAGATTACCGTAATAGCAGTACTCTGAGGATTGGTAAATGTGAGGTTAGGGGTTGTTGCATTCTGGCAAACAGTAGTACCGCCGGTAATCGTTACTACCGGAGTAGCCATTATAGTGACTTTCACAGAATTACTTTCATCCTGTAAAGTAGACGCACTGGGCATACCATCATTGGTACGGCTTACATTCGCAATACGACGGAAATAGTATACACCAGCTGCAGTAACTGTTGGTGTATAGTTCTGGCTGGTTGCTCCTGAAATATTGGAGAAGCTTACATTATCTGAAGATTGCTGCCACTGGTAGGTAATGGCAAAACGTGCATCACTGGACACCGGGGCTGCAGTAAGTGTATTACTGGCAGATAATGCCGTAATACTACTGCCAAAACAAGTCGTCTGATCTGCAGTACTGATGGTATTGGATACCCTGATGAAGTTTGAGAAAGACAATTCATTGCCCCCTGCTGATTCATAATATTCCAGCAACAGACTGCTGCTTCCGGTAAGTCTGAAAATTTCTTTGGTATAACTGGTTACACCCTGCTCCTGCCAGCGATTGAACACGAGTGTTCCATCAACGGTTAAGCGTACACCATCATCAGCCGCCATATCGGCCAGATATACACCTTCCGCTTTAGTAGAATTCATTCTATAACGAACAGCAAAATAAGAATTGAGATAGGTTGAGCGTTGTGTGCTCTGAGAATATACCGGATTACAGGTTACATCATCACCACCTCCGAAAGTAGAGGTAAAGGTTTCTGTCTGGCCTGAAAGAGAAGTACCAAGGTAACGGCCAAATGCATTAGCATTGCTAGGTGCTCCGGCAGTTGCATCAAGGCGTTTGTAAAAATGTTCAACCCATGCATTAGTACCTGCATTGGTTTGGGCATCAACAGAGTTAGATCCGCCGCTCACGCTGATCGTCATGGTCGCACTCTGAGACGAACAATTGACAATTCTGGCCTGGCCGGAATAAGTTGGGGTAAAAGTAAGGGAATTGGAAGTACTGAAATTAATAACAGCACTACCATCGGCTGTCCTTGCAGTAATACCCGTGTTACGTGTGGAGGTGACACTATAAGTGAGCCCTCCAATTACGTTCACCAGGTAATAATTATTGCCGGGGACGGAACCGAGAGAAAGGGTGTTACCCACGCATATATAGCCTGCAGTGCCCTGGCTAGTGGTACCAGTACATTGTGCTTTACTTACATGCGCATACAGTAACAACACTAACGTGGTTAGTATCGCAAATATGCTCTTCATTTTTGCTACAGCTGCCTTCCGAACATCATAAAAGATGAGTCATATCCGTATATACTAAAGCATATACAGTATGTACCAGTTCCGGTTAGCTATTTTAAATCTTGAATACTCTTTCTTTCTAAGGGTAGGTAGGTATTGAAAGGAAATTAGTAAACTCTTCGGGGCACAAAACTAAATACTGAAAAATTAACATGAAAGCTTTTTTAATAATTTTTTTTCTTAATAAGTCGTTAATGACAAAAACTTCCAATCTGATTCTGTAAAGAAGAATACCTAAAAATTACCTTATACTATAATAAACCCTATATTAAATCTGTAAATTTTATTACCGATTACAATAAGGTATATGCCAATAGTGTGCCAAAACAAAAAATAATTGAAAATCAAATATTTACAATAACAAAATACTATAATATATTCCATTTTTCGGAAATCCATTCTCATTACAGGAATAAAGTCCCTTTTTTTGCCCCTAATGCTATACCAGTATATGTTGCTTTAATATTTGCTCGCTATCTGCATATAGTCAACTATTTTATTCGTCCTTTTGTCCGAACGAAGTGAGTCTGGTTTGCGACCGACCGACACATCGATTTTTAGCCAGGGATATATACAGCCTTAATTTTTTGGCGGTACCTTCCTTTTGCATCAAGGCAAAAGATATCAATTGATATAAGATACTTAAATCATAATGCCAGACTTTGCTTCCTTTAAGCAGATACTCAATTTGTCTAAATATTCCAGAAACGGTTATCTTTGCAGCCTATGGCGAATGAAAATACTTTACAGGCAATAATTGCCCATGCAAAAGAATATGGTTTTGTCTTCCCTTCCAGCGAGATTTATGATGGTATGGGAGCAGTATATGATTATGGTCAGTGGGGCGTGGAATTGAAGAGAAACGTACGGGAGTACTGGTGGAAATGGATGACCCAGATGAACGAGCAGAATATTGTCGGTATTGATGCCGCAATCTTCATGCATCCGACAGTATGGAAAGCAAGCGGACACGTGGATAACTTCAGCGATCCGATGATTGATAATAAAGACAGCAAGAAGCGCTACCGTGTAGATCATCTGATCGAAGGGTATGCAGAAACCCTGTCCAAAGAAGACGGCGATGCATTGATTGCAGCAATGGAAAAGCATATTGCTGCGGATGATTTCGTTGGTTTAAAAACATTGATCGAAACAAATAAAATTGCTTGTCCGATCAGCAAAACTGTTAACTGGACTGATGTTCGTCAGTTTAACCTGATGTTCTCCACAGAAGTTGGTTCTGTCGCAGAAGAAGCGAGCAAGATCTACCTGAGACCTGAAACAGCACAAGGTATTTTCGTAAACTTCCTGAATGTACAGAAGACTGGCCGCATGAAAATACCATTCGGTATTGCACAGGTGGGTAAAGCATTCCGTAATGAGATTGTGGCGCGTGGCTTCATCTTCCGCATGCGTGAATTTGAACAAATGGAAATGCAGTTCTTTGTACGTCCGGGTTCACAGAAAGAATGGTACGAATACTGGAAAACCGAGCGTATGAAATGGCACAGTACCCTGGGTATTGATCCGGCTAAATACCGTTTCCACGATCATATAAAACTGGCGCACTATGCAGATGCAGCCTGTGATATCGAGTACGAATACCCTATGGGCTTTAAGGAGCTGGAAGGGATACACAGCCGTACCGATTTCGATCTAAAAAATCACCAGGAACTGAGCAAAAAGAAATTGCAATATTTCGATGCTGATATCGATCCTGAAACAGGAAAGGCTTATGGCAACTACATTCCGTATGTTGTAGAAACGTCTATAGGTCTCGACAGAACAGTATTGATGCTATTGAGCGAGGCATATACAGAAGAGGACCTGAGTACAGAAGAGAAGCAAGACAGCCGCGTGGTACTGAAGTTCATTCCGAAACTGGCTCCTGTTAAACTGGCCATATTACCATTAATGAAAAAAGATGGTTTGCCGGAAGTGGCCAAAGCTTTACTGGATGAGTGTCGCCCGCATTTCAAATGCTTCTATGAAGAGAAAGATGCAATCGGTAAACGTTACAGAAGAATGGATGCCATCGGTACTCCTTTCTGTGTAACCATCGACCACCAGACCAAAGAAGACCAGACCGTAACCATCCGTTATCGCGATACTATGGTACAGGAGCGCATTCACATCAGCGCGGTAAAAGACCTGGTGATGAAATCACTCTAAATATAACCACCAATTAATATAAAGCTCTATGGCGCGCCTGCGGCGCGCCATAGAGCTTTATATTAAAGATATTCCCCAACCTGTTAATTATATTTTAATTATCGCAGCGCAAAAGCATTAGCCTATATATTTGTCCTTATTCCTCTATATTACTCATTACAAACAAGAACTATGAACAAAAGAAAAATGATTATGATGGCTGCGGTTGCAGCATTTGGTGTATTGGCTTTTGCATCCTGCACAAAAGATAAAGTGACCACACACAAAGTACAATTTAAAGCGGAAGCATCTGCCGGCAGTAATATTTCCGTAGCAGTATACGGTATCGATGGCAATACAACTACTGCGACCAGCTTGAACGGTACCACCTGGACCAGTCCTGAGATCACGGCTCCTGCGGGCTCTTTGAGTGCTAATGCTGCCGTTAATGCCGATGGAGCAAATGCTTCTTCTACCCTGAAAGTACAAATCTATGTAGATGGCAAAATGGTAAAAGAAGGGACTTCCAGCGGACAGTATTTAAGCGCTTCTGCAGGACATCAATTTTAATTTTACCGTATCAGAAAACAAAACGGAGTTGCACATAATAGTGCAACTCCGTTTTTATATGTTTTACGAATGTAATAACTGCGTCAACTGTTTCACCAGCTCCAGTGGCGGCTTTACGGTAAATATACCTGATCGGCTTCCACTCCTTACTCCTCTGAAAAAGACATAGATCACCCCTCCGAAATGCGTCTCATAATCGTATTCATCTCCCATGCGTTGCTGCAGGTATTTATGTACGGCAACGGTATAGATCAGGTATTGCAAATGATAGTTATGCTCTGTCATCGCATCATATAATAAATCGCCTTCATAATCCTCAAGCGAACAACCCAGGTAATTCGATTTCCAGTCCAGTACATAGTATTGTCCTTTATGCGCCAGCAGCAGATCTATCTTACCATTCATCATCCCTTGCAGACTGAAATACTTATCATTCATAGTTGCGCCAAAGGACTCCAGTAAAGGGATTAAACGATTCTGTATAGCAGCAGACTGCACCGGAAAATTAAACTCCAGTTCATTCAGCTTATGCTGATTAGCAATTTCCCGTAATTGAAATACACGCCCTCCGATCGGGAGCTCTGCCTGAACAATATGTGTTACCAGCTGTCTCATCCAGTCTGTACGGTCAATTTTTATTTCATCCTTACTACGTACATTGAATATCGAAAGCAGCATTAATTCATATCGGTTCAGCTGCTCCAGGCTGCCATAATCACGTGTAAAATCAAGCTGTTCCAGCATTTCATGCAACTGTGTTCCGGCATCGGCCCCACGGGGCAATTCATTAAACACAAAATGATCATAGCCTGTAAGCTCCTGGCTACGCGCTTTAGGTATATATTCATGCTTTACATTCAATGCAGAATAACTTACCATTGCCCAGGGCGAACGGCTGGATAATATTTTTGATTCGTCAAAGGTAACCGGTGTGAGTACCAGCTGATCGTGCACCGCCTGATAGGCCTGTACTTCTCCCGGACTTTCATACTCCGGCAAGATACCCTCTGCTCCGTTCAGTTGCTGTACAAATCTCGCCAGTCCTGAATCTTTATATCCTGTCTTTGCAAAATAGATATAACATTTGTACACAGCACGTGTCAGGGCCACATAGATCAGGCGCCTTTGTTCCTGTTCTGCCTGTTTTAATATGCGGGCTTCCTGCTCTTCATTCAATTGCTCTTTCTCTGCAAAGGTGAGCTGCCCATCGGTATCTTTAAACTGGTTATAGCCCGAACGTAATCCTTCCCTGGTATGGATTCCATAGACAAAGACAATATTATATTCCAGTCCCTTGCTTTTATGAATGGTAACAATGCTGACCGCATTTTCATCACTCTCGAGTTGCACTTCATAAGTATCGCCTGCCACCGCCGCTGCATCCGGGTTCTGTAGCCAGACCAGTATGTCCTCTGCCTGCATATTGCGCCGGTATTGCTGCTGGTGTATCAATTGTACCAGTTGCAGCAGGTTGGTCAGCGAGCGCAGGGAGCGCGTATTGCGAGACATACTTTGCGGTATACTGAAATCGGTAAACAGCTTCTGAAAAGCCTGGTATATCTTTTGGTCCATCACCAGCTGATGGTATTCCCGGAACAGCGCCATCATCGCAATTTCATCGATATACTTCCGCTGCAACAGTACCCCTTGCTCTTCATAAAACAGTGTATTCATAAAGCTCAGGTACAATGCTGTGGCGATATGCTGTGCTGTAGGTGCTATCATCGCCTGCAACAGCAGTACGATATCCCTGGCCTCCGCGGTGCGCAACACACGGGTATCATCAATCGGCACTGCAAGAATATTATAACTTCTCAATAGCTTCTTGATCTCAGCACCGTCTTTACCACTGCGTACCAGGATACCGATATCACTGGGTTGTACAGGGCGCATGCCGCCATCCCTATCAGGATCGCCGATCATACATTGATGCGCAGGATCCAGCAGCCATGCGATCTCGCGGGCAATGGCCTCTCTTGCAGCACCGGTTTTATCATAGCCCGAAAGTACCAGTGTATTTTGCTCCGGCTGACCGTTAGAGTACATTGTTCTGCGCTGGTCCTTACTCTCAACAGGGATATAGGTAATCCTGCTCTGATCTGCAGCATCATATCCGAATGCCTGGTCGCCAAGTGCACCGAAGAAACGGTTTACAGAACCGATCATCGGGGCCGTAGACCGGTAGTTTACATTCATAGAATACAACTGCTCTACCTTTTCGCGGGCCGATAAATAACTGGCCACATCTGCACTGCGAAAGGCATAGATACTCTGTTTGGGATCTCCGATCAGGAACAGTATGGTATCATTAGTCACGGTACGTTCCATAAACAGCCGTTCAAACAAAGAGAACTGTACGGTATCCGTATCCTGAAATTCATCTATAAACACTGCCTGATACCGGTTACGGATCAGCTCTATCAAATGATCGTTCTGTTCTGTAACCACAATCCGGTGCAGGTCCTGTATCATCGCATCAAAGGTGAGTATACCATTTTGCTGTACATAATCGGTCACCTGCACGGCATAATACTTTAATACATGGTAAGAAAGATAGGTTCTGAATGCAGCTCTTTTCGCTTCCAGCTCCTGTTCTGCCGACACGATCTCACGTAGGGTTTCCCAGAACGGACCTTCCAGTTTCTGTATATAACCGGTACCTTTTCTTGCAGCGCTTAATGCCGCTTCTGTAAATGCCTCCCTGTCTCCCAGCAAAGGTTCCAGGGACTTGCGTGCATAGCCATTGGCAGCAACGCTCTGTGCTGTTTTTTCATAATGCGTTTCTAATACATTGCTGAGTTGTGCACGTTGCGCTTCCAATCCGAGATGAATCTGAGCGAGGTTAAGATAGGGCTCAAAATCATTGTATTCCTTTTCCGGATCAAAGGCTGCATACCGCTGTCCGCTCAGGTGTTTTTGTATCAGTACAGGTAGCAGCGCTTTAAACGCCTCCATTTCTTTCAGGGTAAAGGTATGTACCGGCAGATTAGTGATTACTGTTCTCCAGAAGCGATTCACAGCCATACGGATGATATCGCTCAGATCACTTTGCAGACTGGCATCGAAATGTTGTTTGGTTTCGAAGGCAAATTCATTCAGTATCTGCTGGCTGAAGCCATGAATCGTCAGGATATTGGCCTCATCCATCATCAGTAATTCTGCGCGCAGCCTGTCTTTCAGCCCATCTGCATCTTCTGCCTGTTGTACCAGTACTGTGATCAGATCATCTGCAATAGGTAGTCCGCAGCTGACATCATAAGCCATCTTTATAAAATGACGGATACGCTCCTGCAGCTCTGCAACAGCAAATCGGGTAAAGGTTACAATCAGTTGTTGGGCAATGCCGATCTTTTGCTCAATGATCAGGCGCAAGACCAGTATGGCTATAGAATAGGTCTTACCGGTACCCGCACTGGCTTCCACGAGATTCTTTCCCTGCAGCGGAACCTTCCTTACATCAAACATCTCACGTTGTTTTTCCATACTCGAATACGGGTAAAATATATTGTTCTATCAAATCCTGAAAGCCTGAAAACAAGTCCTGTTGCTGCTCCCGGTCTATGTATTCAAAAGCATGCTGTACATATTCGTCATAACAGACATCACGGTTAATGGCATCTTCTATCTTGCCCAGGTAATTATCTATAGTTGTTTTGGCATCATAAATATCAATATGAAACATGATCATTGTATGATGATATTCCTGGTAAAAATCAAGCAGTGCATTCAGCCTCATTTTTGCTTCTGCTGTTGTAAGACTGGCGGCTTTCAATACCTTATCCTGGGTTACCAGGTATGCATCTTTCACCAGGCCGCAGGCCACGCCCAGCAAATATTGCAGGCCGGTACGTATTTTACCGGTCCAGGCTTTATCTGCCGCTTTAAGCACATAAGAAACCAGTGTATCACCGGCCAGTTCAAGGCTGCCTTCAAACGTAATATCTTTATAGGTATATACCATCTGCACAGCAACAACTTCCGTATCACCAACCAGTTTACGGTACTGTTCATGGATGGGTTTAATGACTTGATCCTGCTCTGCAATAAAGGTTTCCGCCATATTGCGTAGCGGCAGATCACCATTATAATACAAGGCTTTGATCCTTTCCGGCACATCATCTTTCAACTGTCCTTCGATGAGGGCATTGCGTACTGTCCAGCGTTTGAGGCTATCGAGGCTGAAATACTCATGATCATCAATATGTGCTGCTTCCTCACTGAAATAGACACCCAGTACTTTCTGATAATAGTATTGCACCGGTCGGGTCAGAAAACGGCTTAAGGTATTCAGGTTCCATATCGCTTCGGGTACATTTGCATCCTGTGCTGCAGCAACATTCACGTGCGGGAATGCCGCGGGCTTATGAATAGTATAATTCGGAATCAGTCCACTGTCCGGCTGATTATATCGCTTACTGAAGCTGTGCAGCGGATGTTGCTGTACCAGTATATCCCTGGCCGAAAGGCCTTCTTCACGACAACCTGATTGTATATAGTCCAGCAGTTCGTCAATGAGGACTGAAGGAGGTAAAGGTTTATTATCTTTAATTGATCTTCCCGTATAACTCAGGTATAATGCCTGCTCTGCAGACAATAACGATTCCAGGAAAAGGTGCTTGTCATTATTACGGACATTACGGTCTCCCAGCATGGGTTTCTGCGCCATCAGGTCAAAATCGACATACGCTTCCTTGCGCGGGAAGCTGTCAAAATTCAGGCCCAGCATAGCAATCACTTTAAATGGAATGCTGCGGAACGGTAGTGGCGAACAGAAAGTAATCCCCCGGTTGATGAAGTTGAGCTGTTGTTGCTCACTACCCAGCGCTTTTAGCAATCGCTTACTGAATACTTCATAACTAATCTTTGTATCCTCCAGGTAGGTATCAATAATTTCACTCTGACGGAAACGGGTCAGCAATTCCCAATAGGCCTCATCCTTATCCTCATCCTCACTAAGCATAAAGGTCAGGATCACTTCATCAATATAGTCCTTCCATTCACTGAGCGATTTAGGTGTTTTTCGCCGCCGGATCATATCTTCCAGAGCATGGATGAAATGGCTTAGGGCCGTGAGCTGATGCAGGTCTTCAATATTATCGGCAACATCTGCGGTGTAGACCAGGCGCCCGGCAGTATACCATTGCGGACCATCAAAACAGGCTCCGTACATCAGTTGCTGCAAGCCGTACTTCCAGCTTACGAGATAGGTATCATCTACAGGATCTTTATAATCATTCTCCAATCCGAAACGGATATTCACCTGTTCGATCATACTGCGGAGATAATCCATTTTGTATATCCCGAATCGCTGACGGATGTATTGTGATTCTAATAATTCCAGGATCAGCTCTGCTGTAATATGCTGCTCATTTACGGACAGCAATGCCATCAGCGCACTAATGATAGAATCGCCCTGAGCAATGCTTTCATCAATAATACTATAACTGAATTTATACGGGGCATTATCCATTACCGCACGGATATAGGGTGCATATGCATTGATATCACTGACCATCACTACAATGTCCCTTTCGGTTATGCCCTCATAGGTCTGTTGCTGTATGGCATGCAGCAGGTAATTGTATAATACCTCCACCTCTCTTGGTATGGAGTAATGCGCTGTTATGGTAATACTCTGATCGTATAATTGTTGTTTTGAAAAATGAATATCATCAATTTTATTATGGTAGATATCGTGTTGTATCTGCTGCAACAGTGTCTGCGATGGCGGTACTTCGCCAGGCAATTCGTTCACAGCATTGATAAACTCATCTGCCTGAAAGAGCAGCCGGTAAGTATTCTGCAATATCTTGCCCCAGCTGGTCAGCAAAGGATTTCCCACCGTTAAATGCGCCACATTCTTTCCCTTAAATTGCTTCAGGAATATTTGCTCCTCCTGCTCATCCTCAAACCAGTAATGGTCCGGTGCGGGATTGACCAGGTAACAGCGGAAATCGATCACGCGACTGAGTTCATAAAAAACATGCAGGTGAAAAGGAGTCAGGATAGACAATCCAAACAAATACAGTACGGGCATAGTATCCCGTATGCGCTCTTGCTGATGCGGATCTTTTAATTGTTCCAGCACATAGTGATAGATATCGGTTACATCCGGGAAGGCTTCTCTGGAGCGGCCTTTGATGGTTTGCCAGATATAGGCCTGCCATTGCATGTCTGCATCCAGTTCTTCCCAGTTATACCGGTTCCAGCGTTCTATAAGCCGGTTACGATAGATCTGGTACTGGTCAAAAAGATCGGCAATGCGGGCTGCAAATTCCCATTTTTTCAGCTCCTGTTCTGTCCCCTCTTCTATATAATATGCAGCCTGCCGGGGAAAGCGTCGTTGAAAATCGGTCGAACCCAGTACGGCATATATAAGCCAGTCAATATTCTGGCGGTTAATTTTATAATAAGATTGTCCGCCGAGCATTCCATAGATCTCCCACAAAAGATCGGCAGGTTTCATAAATTTCAGGTTGGCAGCAATACCCATCTGTTGTGCCATATTCACCACCAGCCAGTTGTTCATTCCCACCGTTTGGGTAATCAGTCCATAAGGCTGAAAAACCCCCAGCTTATGGCGCTGCATATCCGCAATCATTGCTGCGGACAGGGATCGTATATGATTTGATATGTAGATTTCGAGTGACATGGTAATTGGTTTATACTGCTGCGAATTGTTGCTGAATACCAGAAATACGTCGTACTGTATGGGCCGATGCAGCCAGCACAACATCAATATCGCCCACGATAATGACCCGCTTACGGGCCCGCGTAATGGCCGTGTACAACAGCTCCCGTGTAAGCAACTGATGATCGGTCTGCTCGGGCAATACAATTAATACCGAGTCAAATTCTGAACCCTGGCTTTTATGGATGGTCATTGCATAAGCACTGTCACAGGCCAGTATCTGCGCCGGACTCAGGCTTTCATAACCAGTATCTGACTGCGGGAAAAAGACCATCAATTCATTCTTTTCCGAATTATCTTTTCGCACAATACCCATATCACCGTTGTAAATGCCTTCCTGTGGCTGGTTTTGTAAGACCATAATCAGGCGTTCTTCATAAAACGCTTCATCCGGGTGGAATAGTAAGCGTGTTACCTGCTCATTGAGTGCAGCAACTCCTGTCCTACCCTCTTTAACGGCACAGAGTATGGTACTGCCTGTTATCCGCTCCAGGGCTGTAGTTATATCACTTTGACCGATATACCCTCCCTGTTCCTTTTTCAGCAATGCCGCAAATTCCTGTAACCACTCCTGTAAGGTACTGGCCGGATAAATGCCGACTTCTGCTGCGGGTGTTTCTGCAAAATCGCGGATAGCGGTTTCGTCATAGTGCAGCACTGCCTTACTGAGTTTACCAATGCCTTTCTGATCATCGAAACGATAGCTATGCTGCAGTTCTACGATATGCTGAAACAAAGGATAGGTACTATTTTCCGACTGGTAAGCAACATCCAGTTGCCGCGCAGGGTCTGTGATAAACCGGTTCAGTAAGGCTGCGCGTTCCGGATCAAAATGATTGATATACTCTTCTTCAGAACACAGATCTCGGAATACGCTTCCCGCATCTACAGAGGCCAGCTGGTGCTTATCGCCCAACAGGATCACCCTTGTACGACTGGTATCAACTGCCTGCATCAGTTTATGAAACAGGGCCATATCTACCATTGAGCTTTCATCCACGATAAGAATGTCGGCTTCAAGTGTATGCTGTGCATGGTGTTTAAAATGTATGCTGCCCGGTATATAACCCAGCAGACTATGTATAGTGGCGGCCTGCAGTGCGGCAATGGTATCGGCTATATGTTCAGGAATGCTGGTATGCTGAAAGGTGCGCTTTGCTTTCCTCAATCCCTCTTCCAGCCTTACTTTCGCCTTACCGGTAGGGGCACAGATACTGATTTTCGCATCTGATTTTTCCAACAGGAATAAAGCCAGTAGCTTCACTACTGTAGTCGTCTTACCGGTACCAGGCCCACCGGAAATAATACTGAACTGGTTCAGGAAACTATTCAGACAGGCAATCAGTTGCCAGTCCGGCGCGCTGCCTTTACTCTCAGGGAATAATTGAGACACAATAAGCGCTTCCTGCTGCACTAAAAAATCGTGCCGGGACTGATAATACGATGACTCACTATCTAATAAAGCGTTCACCTGTGCTACAAATTTACGCTCATAATGAAAAAAGCGATGCAGGTATAAGCGATCTTCGAAAAGAATGAAGGGCCGCAATGCGTCAGGATTCCCAACCAGTTCATGCCGGGTCAGTATCTCAGGGTCGGGCAATGCTGGTCCGTCTTCTTCAGCTACTTCATTTACATACAGGCATACATTTCCTTCCGCCATTTTGTGGGACAACTGATAGAGAAAAGGATATAAGTCGTCTTTGGCAAAATAGCTGGCAAAAGCATGGTGTACATTAGTATTCTGTTGCATATAATAAGGACTCCGACATTGTCGTTCTATAAATGCTAAAGTATTATTTTTTACGCGTTTACAGGCCTTCCGCATCATATTTTATACATAAAAAAGGCATTTGGCCAGATCTGTATGCAGCATACTGTCCTTTATGTTCAAAAGAACAGATATGCCTCATTAAGAACAAGATTCCCCCTCCCCCGCTAAGGGTGATTTTAAGCCTGGGCGGTGGCGAAAACTTGTTTTTCGCTTTGAAGAAGCTTACATTTGAACATAAAATTTTCTACAAGTATGTTACACAAAACAGGGATACTCAGCCTTGCTGCTGTAGCGCTTCTGGCTTCCTGCCAGGGCATTAACAGCAACAAAAACAAATCGGGCGCTGATCCTTTATCCTCCAATATAGATACCACTATCCGTCCGCAGGACGATTACTTTACTTATGCCAATGGTACATGGATTAAAACCCATGCGATACCGGATGAATATAGTTCGACCGGTATCGCCAGACTGGTTATTGATGATTTGCAGGATCGCCTGAGGTTAATCAATGAAGAGGCTGTTAAAAGTCCTGATGGAAAAGTAGGCCATCAGATCGCCAGCTTCTGGAAATCGGGCATGGACAGTACCAAACTGAATGCCGATGGAGCGAAGCCGCTGGCAGCACTGTTATCACAGGCCGATACACTCAGCTCCGTTGCCTCTTTACTGCAATACGCCGCTGAACTGAATAAAATTGGCGTGGGCACTCTGGTAAACCTGGGTGTACAACAAGATGCCAAGAACAGTGAGGCCATGGCAGTATACCTGTACCAGGGTGGTATAGGCTTACCGAACCGTGATTACTATTTCAATACCGATTCACAAACAGTTGCGGTGCGCAAAGCCTATCCTGGCTACATATCACGTCTATATACTCTAGCGGGTTTATATGCCGGCAAAGAAGGTGAGTATGCGCAGAAAGTAGTAGGTATTGAGACCAAACTTGCACAAGCCAGCCGTAAGCTGGAGGCCTTGCGTGATCCTTATGCTAATTACAATAAATACGGTGTAGCTGACCTGAAAACGAAACTGACACCACAGATCGACTGGCAAAAGTTTAACCAGGCAGTAGGCATACCCCAACTGGACAGCCTGATTGTGGGCCAACCTGAATTCCTGAAGACGCTGGATGCCACACTTAAAGCTGTTCCGCTGGAAGACTGGAAAGCATATATGAAATGGCATATCCTGAATGCATTTGCACCATACCTGAGCGATCAGTTCTCTGCCGCTAATTTCCAATTCTATGGCCAGACGCTATCCGGCTCTAAAAAACAGCAGGCACGCTGGAAGCGCGTACTGAATACGGAAGAAGATGCGCTGGGTGAAGCCCTGGGACAGCTTTTCGTAAAAGAATATTTCAATGAAAAGGCGAAAAAGCGCTATGAAGATATGGTTGAAGAAATCCGTGCTGCACTGAAAACCCGCATTCAGCACCTGGAATGGATGAGCCCCGCAACCAAGGAAAAAGCTTTACTGAAACTGGCTACTATGACCAAAAAAGTGGGCTATCCTGATAAATGGAAAGACTTCTCTGCAATGGAGATCAAAGAGCAGTCTTATGTGGAAAATGTAATGGCTGCCCGCAAGTGGTGGCATCAGTACCAGCTGAACAAACTGGGCAAACCGGTAGATCGTAATGAATGGGATATGACACCGCAGACCTATAATGCTTATTATAACCCTTCCAATAATGAGATCGTATTACCGGCCGGTATCTTTACTGTTCCTGGTAAACGCGACGAGGAGCTGGACGATGCATTTGTATACGGATATGCCGGTGCTTCTACTATCGGACATGAGATCACACATGGTTTCGATGATGAGGGTCGTCAGTTTGATGAAAAGGGTAACCTGCAGAACTGGTGGACTGCGGCTGATGAAGAAAACTTCAATAAGCGTGCAGCAGTAATGGTCAACCAGTTTAATGCATATGAGCCACTGCCGGGCAAGCATATTAATGGTAAGGCTACACTGGGCGAGAATATTGCGGATCTTGGCGGCGTGCTGCTGGGATGGGATGCTTTTATCAAAACCAACCAATACACTAAAAATAATAAGCTGAACGGTCAAAGCCCTGCTGAACGTTTCTTCCTGGGTTATGCACATGGCTGGTTGTACAATATGCGTCCGGAAGAGCTGGCTCAGCGCCTGCTCACGGATGTGCACAGTCCGGCGAAGTTCCGTGTGAACGGACCATTCTCAAATGTACAGGCATTCTATGATACCTATAATGTAAAACCTACGGACAAGATGTATATTCCTCCAGCGCAGCGCGTACAGATCTGGTAAGGAATTTAATTTTATATCATTACTAGTTGTGGCGCGCCGGAGGCGCGCCACAACTAGTAAAACCCTGTTGAAACAAACATACTAATAATCAAT
>Ga0256908_1000015_pt1 | contig 188197 bp, 182 predicted proteins | sample MC6MC0761MT_FD_186331 | JGI IMG/M metagenome (GOLD analysis project Ga0256908, IMG submission 186331) | Metatranscriptome of enriched soil aggregate microbial communities from Iowa State University, Ames, United States - MC6-MC0761-MT... | ecosystem: Environmental > Terrestrial > Soil >... | reverse complement strand
TCAGTAATGTAGTTGAGAAGTGCAAGGCGTTGCGAAGCAGTGCAATGCGGGAGTAGCTCAGTTGGTAGAGCGCAACCTTGCCAAGGTTGAGGTCGCGAGTTCGAGCCTCGTCTCCCGCTCCATACATCAGGGGAAGCAACGCTTCCCTTTTTGTTTGGTGGACTGATGGTTGTCCACGAGACAAATCAGCGAATCTGCAGCTAGATTCCAATCCGCTTGCGGCGCGATAGCAAAGCGGTTATGCAGCGGCCTGCAAAGCCGTTTAGGCCGGTTCGACTCCGGCTCGCGCCTCCAGTAGTTGAAGTGCAGAAAAGCCCCGCCATGTCGGGGCTTTTCTTTTTTCCGCGTCCGCAATCCAGTGCGGGCTCGTGCATATCGACGTGCTGCGGACGTGCTGCGCCGCGCGGACGATATGGCGCACAATGCACGTTTGTTCCTTGCCACACAACGTGTATGTACCTACACATCACCGGCACGAATGTGCGCCTCCTTGGCTCCATGCATCTCTTTCCCGCGTCGAGCCGCAGAACGCCGCCGTGGATCGAGCAAGCATATGACTGGGCCGAGGCGCTCGTCTTCGAATCCGACGCGCCGACCATTCTTCCTTTTCTCAAAGCCGATCCGCAGCGTGGCGCGCAAAGCCTCGCGTCTTTCCTTTCCGCCGACACCTGGACTCGTCTGCAAGCGGCCTGGCCCGCTGACGGCCCGCTCACGCCGCTCGCCGATCTGCGTCCGTGGGCCGCGCTGATCATTGCGCCTACGTTGTTCCAGCAGCTCGTCGAGGGCGTCGAACCGCGCATGCTGCGCTGGGCGACAGGCGAGGGCAAAGCCTATGAGTACCTGGAGACAGCGCAGGAAGTCGCCGGCGCGCTCGAATCGATTCCGCTCGATGCAGTCGCCGCGGCACTCGAGTTGCTCATGGCCGACCTCAGCGAGCCGCAGCGCACGGTCGAGCGCATGCATGAAGCGTGGCTCGACGGAGATCTGTCAGCCGTGCACCGCATCGCCGTCGAGTCACCCATGTTCAATCTGCCCGATATTCGACGCACGATTCTGGACGAGCGCAATCACATGTGGGCCGCGCGCATAAACGAGTTGCTCGCCCGGCCTGAACGAACTCTGGTCGTAGTCGGCGCGCTTCATCTATGCGGACCGGGCAACCTCGTCGAACGTCTCGCGCGATCCGTCGAGCCGGTGTCTGCCGGCGAGTAGCAGCGGCGCTATGGGGAACTTGTCCGCACGCGTAAAATCGCAGATCGAGAAGCCTCGAATCGCTCAAAAAATCACTCAGGAATCACCAGATCACTACTCGCTGTTCCACGCGATGGTTTCAGAGGACACCCCATGCATCTGCCACCCATTCCCGGCAATGAAAGCACGCGTCTGGAGACGTTACGCGCGCTGAATATTCTCGATACTTCGCCCGAAGAGCGCTTCGACCGCCTGACGCGACTCGCGAAGCGTCTGTTCGGTGTGCCGATCGCGCTGGTAAGCCTCGTGGATGCAGACCGGCAATGGTTCAAGTCGTGCGTGGGCCTGTCGGCGAGCGAGACGTCGCGCGACGTCTCGTTCTGCGCGCATGCAATCGTGTCGGATGAGATACTCACGGTGCCCGACACGCTGGCCGACGACCGCTTCCACGACAATCCGCTCGTAACCGAAGCGCCCAATATCCGCTTCTATGCCGGCTGTCCGCTGACGGTGCCCAACGGCAGCAAGCTGGGCACGTTGTGTCTGATCGACATCAAGCCACGCGAACTCGACGATGAAGAGCGCGAACTGCTGCGCGATCTCGCGCGCATGGCCGAACAGGAACTGGCGGCTGTGCAGCTCGCCACGCTGGACGACCTCACGCTGCTGTCCAACCGGCGTGGCTTCTCCGCGCTCGCCCAGCATGCGCTCAATGTCTGCAAGCGCCTGAACAAGCCGGCGTCGCTGCTGTTTTTCGACCTCAACGATTTCAAGCAGATCAACGACACGTTTGGTCACGCCGAGGGCGATCGTGCGCTGAAGACTTTTGCCGACATACTGCGCACCGCGCTGCGTGAAAGCGACGTGATCGGGCGGCTCGGCGGCGACGAGTTCGTCGCGTTGCTCAGCGACGCGGACGAAGCCGCCACGCGCGAAGTGACGGAGCGTCTTACGCACTTGCTCGACGAGCGCAATGCGCAGGATCAGCGCGGCTATCGGATTCGCTTTAGCGTTGGGCAGATCCAGTACGACGCCGGGCGGCACGGTTCCATCGCCGAATTGCTCACCGCAGCCGACGCCGCGATGTATAGCCACAAGCAGGCGTCGAAGGTGCACGCCGCGCGAGGCGCGTAAGCGGTTGACTATTCCGGTGCCGCGACGCGCGGCATCATTGTGCATACGCCGCCGTCGGTGACGGCGCGCTTCATTCCAAAAGCCTGTCATGACCGAACCGCAACACACCGCTGCCGCGAGGCTCGCGCAACTCGAATGGCGCTGGAAGGCGTTCGATGAACTCACGAGCGCCGAGGTCTACGCGATGCTCGCCGCGCGCAGCGCTGTCTTCGTGATCGAGCAGAACTGCCTGTATGGCGATATCGACGGTCTCGATCTCGACGCCTGGCATCTGCTCGCGTTCGGCGCAACGGACGATGCAACCACGGGCGCCGCGCGACCGCCGCTCGCCGGCTATTTGCGCGTGCTCCTACCCGACGCCGACGACGGCGATATTCGGATCGGCCGGGTACTGACTACCGCGGAATTCCGCGGCATCGGTCTCGGCAATGCGATGCTCGACCGCGCGATAGCGCATATCCGCACGCAGTGGCCTGGCACGCCGATCCGCTTGCACGCGCAGGCACATCTACAAGGCTTCTACGGCGCTTTTGGGTTTGCGCCGGTATCCGAGATTCACGAAGAGGACGGCATTCCCCACGTGTGGATGCGTTCGGCCTGAGCGTGCATCGGCGTGCCTGGGTGATCGCCGGGCATCAGCCCGAGGCCGGCCAGGCGTTAGCGGATATCGGCGAGACGTCAGCGGTGAATGCCGACAGTCGATGAAGCCGTGTTCGCGACATCGGCTTGCGTGGGGCTTGCCGGCATTGCACGTCGTTCGCTGCGCACGCGTCCGCGTGCGGAAAGGCGCATCCAGTGACGCAACGCGACGAGCGCGCCGATCACGCTCATCATCGAACCTGGAATCCACAGAAGCAGACCGCCGATCTGTTGATCGCGCATCGGGCTCAGCCAGGTGAACGCGCGTCCGCAGATCGAATAGATCGGATACAGCTCTCGCGGCGAAAAAAAGATGAACGCGCCGAGGATGATCTGCGGCGGAATCGCGGCGATCACCACCAGCACACGCTTGCCGGGCGACAGGCGCGCCGGCGGCGCGGGACGCGGATCGAGCACAAGCCACCAGAACAGCAGGCCGTCGACCACCATGCTCCAGTTCATCACGCGATAGAGCCGCCAGTCGAGCATCGCGACAAAATGGACCGGCGACATCAGCCAGAAGTAAATCAGGCCGACGAACAATGTCACCGCGACGACCGGATGCATGACGACGTCCAGCAGCTTTCGTACGGACGGCAGCGCGAGCGCGGGCCGCACGAAGCGCTGTCGCCAACCGAATGGAATGCCCGCGCGCAATGCCGCGCCCGGATAAGACAGCGCGATAAAGAAAGGCCCGAGATGATGCAGCACGAGGTGCTGCGCGCGATGCATGAAAAACTCATGCTCGAAGAAGTAGTCGAGCCGCGTGTGCAACGCGACGTATAACGCCACCAGCCCGAACCAGAAGGAAACCCGGCGGGCAACCGACACCTTTGCCTTGCTCGCGCCGCGCACGAACAGTATTGCGGGCAGCAGCAGGGCGATGACGACCGTCGGTGAAAATTCCCAGGGATCGAGCCAGTAGAGCAGGTTCATTGCCGCGGATTGCCGTGCTTACTTCGTCTGCGCGGGCGACTTCACCGCGAACGGTGTGTCGAGCGTTGCGCCGTCCGAAAACTTCAGCATCAGATGTACCGTGTCGCCCGGCGCGATCTTGTGCTTTGCGCCTTCGAGCATTACGTGATAGCCGCCCGGTGCGATTGCAACCTGCCCGTGCGCGGGAACCGTCAGCTTGTCGACCATCACCATTTTCTGCGACGAACCGTTCGAGACTGTCTGATGCAGCATCGCGTCGCCGTAGTCGGTGCTCGAAATATCGACGAGGTCCACGGGCTTGTCGCCTGAATTCACGAGCGTCACATAACCGGCGGCCGGCAGGTTGTTCGGCAGCCAGCGGACCCAGGCATTCTGTGCGGCGATCGGCTGCGCGCCGGCGGCGTGGGCAGTCGCCCCGAAAGCAAACGAAAGGGCAAAGGCGCCGGCCACGGCGGAGAGCGTACGCATTCTGGACGTTGGGATCTGTGTCATGGATTGAGTCAGGAGCGTTGATCGACGATGCGGCGCAAGTCCTGCGCGATCGCATCGGGAGTGTCGTGGTCGGTGGCGAGCAGGCGTGCGCGGCCTTGCGCGTCGAACACGTAGACGGCGGAACTATGAGTGACTTCGTAATTGCCGTTCGGGTCGCGCTTTTCCATCTGATACGCAACCCTGTAGCGCTTGGCGAGCGATTCGATCTGCCAGTCGCTGCCCGTCAGTCCTTCGGCATGCTTCGAATCGAACGCGCCGACGTAATCGTGCAGAGCTTGCGGCGTGTCGCGCGCCGGATCGACGGTGATGAACAGGATGCGCACCTTCTGCGCGTCGGGGCCGAGCTTTTCTAGCACCTGCATCAGCCGTCCCATGGTTTCGGGACAGACGTCCGGGCAATGCGTGTAGCCGAAATAGACGAGCGAGGCGCGCCCCTTGAACGAATCGCCGCTGACGGGACGCCCGTCGTCGCCTGTCAGCGTGAAGTCGAGGTCGGGCAAATGTCCCGCCACGTTCGTCAGATGCCATGGCTCCGCGCGACTCGTGCAGCCGGCAAGCGCGATCATGGCCATGAGCGCGCCGGCTGTGATCGCCGAGCGGAACCGGCGCGCGCGGCTCTCGCGAGGCCGAGCCCCCGGGTGCGCTTGCAAGCGTTGCAGTGAGATGTTCGGGAACAAAGCAGGTATCAATGACTCGATTGAAGAGCGGGGCATTGCGCACGCTTTCGCGTGCGCGCGCTCAAACTTGTGCCGGCGAGCGGTTCGCGATAGTGGACGAAAATCGTCGTAACGCCAAAGTCCCATTTGGCTGCGACTGTATCGCAAAATGACGGAAGGCGTCGCTCATGGCCCACGGGCAGAGCGTTTGCGAGGCAATATGACGCACATGGCTGAAAGCCCGTTGAAGTCCGATCGTTTCCGTTTTGAACGCAATGCCAGCGAACGGGGCGCGACCTTGCTGCCATGCTGCTCCATCCGGCTTGCGGCCCGGCTCTCTTTCTCGAAAAATTGATGGATGCGCGGTAAGATGCGCACACTTTTCCGGCTGCGAAAGGCCGAAAGGCAAAATACCCGATGCAACGACTTCCGGCTTTCCTGTCTCCTGGCGAGACCGCATTTTTCTTCGATTTCGACGGCACGCTCGTCGAACTCGCGCCCACGCCGGACGGCGTTCAGGTGCAACCTCGCGTCATCGAGCTACTCGCCGAACTGCGGCGCTTGACCAATGGAGCGGTCGCTGTGGTGTCCGGGCGCGGCATCGACAGTATCGACGCTTTTCTCGGCATGCCCGATCTGCCGATTGCCGGTCTGCATGGCGCCGAGCGGCGCGACGCGAACGGCGACACGCAACGCATCGGCTTTCACGACGAACGCCTTCTGCGTATGGAGCAGGTTTTGGCCGAGGTGGTCAACGCCAACCCTGGCATGCTGCTCGAGATCAAGGGCGCCGCGCTCGCGCTGCACTACCGCAATGCGCCGGATCGCGAGCAGGCGGCGCGCGAGGCGACCGAGCGGCTGGTCGCGGATTATCCGAACTCGTACGTGTTGCAGCCGGGCAAGATGGTCTATGAAATCAAACCGAAGGACGTCGATAAAGGCCGCGCCATGCGCGCGTTTCTCGACGAGCCGCCGTTCGTCGGACGCAAGCCGGTTTTTGCCGGCGACGACCTGACCGACGAGAAGGGCTTCGCTGTCGTCAACGAGCGCAACGGACTGTCGATCAAGGTCGGCGCGGGCGAGACGATCGCGCAAACGCGCGTCGAATCCGTTTCCGCACTGCTCGACTGGCTCGAGACGGTCGTTGCGGCGGCGCGTGCAGGATGAGCGGCGCGGTGTGCGGCGCAGGACATTTACAACGCACACGACATAGTGCGACAACAAGGCATTACATCGGGGACAGCGTTTCATGAGCCGACTGATTATCGTTTCGAACCGGGTTGCGCCGATCTCGGAGGGCGGTCCGGCGGCGGGCGGTCTGGCGGTCGGCGTGTACGACGCGCTCAAGGAGACCGGCGGCATGTGGTTCGGCTGGAGCGGCGACGTGCTGAGCTCCGGCCAGCCGCAGATCAAGGTCGAAGAGCGCGGCCCCGTGACTTTTGCGACCATCGCACTGATGCGCCGCGACTACGACCAGTACTATCGCGGCTTCTCGAACGCGACGCTGTGGCCGGCCTTTCACTACCGCGCCGACTTGCTGCAGTACGACCGGCATGACTTCGAGGGTTATTGCCGCGTGAACGCGTGGCTTGCGCAGCAACTCGTGCCGCTGCTGCGTGAAGACGACGTTATCTGGGTCCACGACTATCACCTGATTCCTTTCGCCGAGGCGCTGCGCGCGGCGGGCGTGAAGAATCGCATCGGCTTTTTCCTGCACATTCCGTTTCCCGCTTCGCAGGTTCTGCTGGCTGTGCCGCCGCATCGCGAGCTGGTACAGGCGTTGTGTTCGTTCGATCTGCTCGGTTTTCAGACTGCGCCTGACCTGCGCGCTTTCTGCGATTACATCGTCAACGAGGCGAACGGCACAGTCGACGCCTCGGCCGCCCGGCCGCTCGCAGTTCATGCGTTTGGCCGCACGTTGCGTGCAGCGGCTTACCCGATCGGCGTCTATCCGGACGAGATCGCCGAACTGGCCAAGGCGGGTGAGCGCGGCAAGCCGGTGCGCACGATGAAGGCTACGCTGCATTCGCGCAAGCTGATCATGAGCGTGGACCGTCTCGATTACTCGAAGGGGCTGGTCGAGCGCTTCCGCGCGTTCGAGCGTCTGCTGGAACACGCCACCGCGCAACGCAACAAGGTGTCGTTCCTGCAGATCGCGCCGCCGACACGCGCCGACATGCATGCCTATCAGGACATCCGTCTGCAGCTGGAAGGGGAGTCGGGCCGCATCAACGGACGTTTCGCCGAGCTGGACTGGACGCCGATCCTGTACATCCATAAGCAATATGAACGCTCGGTACTCGCCGCGCTCTTTCGTACGGCGCATGTTGGCTACGTCACGCCGCTGCGCGACGGCATGAATCTGGTCGCCAAAGAGTACGTGTCGGCGCAGGACCCGGAGAATCCGGGCGTGCTTGTGTTGTCACGTTTCGCGGGCGCGGCGCAGGAGCTGGACGGTGCGCTGATCGTCAATCCGGTGGATATCGACGGCATGGCCGATGCGCTCGCCAGAGCGCTCGACATGCCGCTCGCGGAGCGCCAGGCGCGTCATCGCGACATGATGGCGCAGTTGCGGGAGAACAATGTCTCGGTCTGGCGCGACAATTTCATGCGTGACTTGCAGATCGCCGGTGGTGCAACCCGCACCAGGAGCGGGCGGGCGCGTACCGCTTCGGGGAAGAAGACCGCGCGCGAGGTTCTCGCGAGCTAGCTACGGTGAGCCGGTTCTAATCGGGAAAACGAAAAAAAGCCGCTTGAAAAAGCGGCTTTTTTCTTTGACTAAACGCGTTTCTCTTTACGGCGCGCGGCTCAGATAACGTGCTGTTCGTCGACTTTTTTCCCGCCCACATGCAGCGTCGCGCCCTTGCCGTATTGCTTCGACAGCAGGTCGCGATACAGCCCGGGACGCAGGCGCAACTCTTCGGGACTGCCGTCGTCGATCACCTTGCCGGCGCTCATCACGATAATGCGGTCGAAGTTGTTGAGCGTCGAGAGGCGGTGTGCGATGGCGATCACCGTGCGGCCTACCATCAGCCGGTCGAGCGCCTTCTGGATCGCTTCTTCGGATGCGCTGTCGAGCGCCGACGTGGCTTCGTCGAGCAGCAGGATCGGCGCGTTCTTCAGGATCGCGCGTGCAATGGCGATCCGCTGACGCTGTCCGCCTGACAGCTTCACGCCGCGGTCGCCGACGATCGTATCGAAGCCTTCCGGCATGGCTTCGATAAAATCGGTGCAGCGGGCCTCGCGCGCCGCAGCCAGCACTTCTTCGCGGCTCGCTTCAGGGCGGCCATACGCAATGTTCTCGTACACCGTGCGATGGAACAGCGAAATGTCTTGCGGCACGAGCGCGATCGCATGGCGGAGGCTGTCCTGCGTGATCGTGTTGATGTCCTGACCGTCGATTTTGATCGAGCCGCCTTGCGTTTCGTAGAAGCGCTGCAGCAAGGCGAGCACGGTCGACTTGCCCGCACCCGACTTGCCGATCAGACCGACTCGCTGGCCCGGCTCGATATGCAGGTCGAAATGATCGAGGATCGGGCGGCGGCGCGGATAGGCGAACGTCACGCTTTCGAAGTCGACGCGGCCGCCCTGCGGCACGAGCTCGGTCGCGCCGTCGCGGTCGGGCATGCCATGCGGCTCGAGCAAGGTGCGCACGGCTTCCGCGAGACGGGCCACGTGCTGCGTGACGTCCACCAGCGCGACGGCGAGATCGCGCGTGCCGTGCAGAATAGTGAAGCCGAGCGAGCTGACGAGCACGATGTCGCCCGACGTCGCTTTACCTTGATCCCACAGCACGAGCGCCCAGCCCAGCAGGCCGGCCGACAGCAGCGCGGTGATTACTGCGTGCAGCAGACGCAGCTTTTCCAGATAAAGCAGGCTTTGCTGACGCGCGTCCATCTCGGCCTTGACCGTCGCACCGAAGCGCTGCTGTTCGCGAAACGTCATGCCGAAGGCGCGCACGAGGCCCATGTTGCTGATGACGTCGACGAGTTCGCCGTCGACCGAGGCCGCCTTGGTCGCGAAATGGTGGTGGCGCGCCGAGCCGCGGCCGGCAAGCTTGTACAGCACGACCGACAGAATGGCTGAGCACAGCATCAGGCCGCCGGCCATCAGCGGGTTCACCGCGATGATCATGAAGATCGCGCCGAGCACGGCGATGCACGGCGGCAGCACGTTCCAGGCGGTCGTGTTCTCGGCGGTGTAGACCGCATTCGACGTCGCAGTGATCCGGCTGGCCAGCATGCCGGGCTGCTTCTCGGAGTAGTAGGTCGGCGAGTGTCCGCTCAGATACTGGAACAGGTCGCGCCGCAAGTCGCCGGTCACGGCGACAAAAGTGTGGGCTGCAACCCAGCCGCCGACGCGCCACAGCAGATTGTCAGCGGCGATCAGCCCGACCAGGATCGCAAAAGCGCCCCACAGCGGCCCCGGATGATGCCGGCCAGCGCCGAGCACATCGATGAGATGCTTGATCGCATATTGCGAAGCGAGCGCACAGCCCACGGCCGCTATCACGCTGCACAGCACGGTCGCGTGAGCGAGCGGGTGACGGCGGATAAAGCGGAAAAGGAACGCAAGGGGCCGATGCGCATAGCTCGCGAGCTTGGCGTTCTGGGCGTTGCGCTGGGCGATGGTCAAATGTTCCAATTGATCGTGAGGTTGATAAGGTTCGGGGGTGTGCATGCAAAGCGTGGGCCACGCGAAAAGATTCGCGGCGAAGCCAATGCTTCGCATTGTAAACATGCAAAAGCGATTGCGCCCTGTGTAACCGGGCTTTTGGCGCGATAGATGTCGCGATGGACGTCCGCGACCTACTTCTTGCTCGACTCACTGCAGCGGCAGTGGTTCACGCGGTCGGGGAATGTTTTCGAGATATAATTACAAATTGCATTCAGCCGGGACTCTGCATTCTCTTCAACGGGTACCGGCAAGATTGATGCGAGAACTTACAAGATCCCGCGGGCGAACCAGGGACAGCCGCAGATGGCGGCCAGTCGCTACTGTAGAACTGTCTTGTAAAACAAGGGTTTGCAAAGTGTATCCCCCTTGTAACAACGTAAAGACTTTGAAATGTTGTGGTGCAGCGTGAAGCTCGGCATCGATAATGCATGCGCTCTATGCCCCACGCGGAATTTTCTGACAGTTTGTCAACGTCCGTGTTGTTTGTGCGTTTACCGCACAGGCATGAACGGTGAGCACCGTTCGGGCTCTCTCACCCGAAGCGATCTATCGCAGGATTTCTCGAAAGAATAAGGCCCGCGCCGGCATGTCCAGCCCGGCTGACCTGGCGAGCAAGCGAGTCGCTTTTACCAAACGCAGTACTTTTGCCGGTTTTTTACGAGGAGTTCTTCATTATGCGAATCGCACAAATCGCTCCGTTGCACGAGGCGGTTCCTCCCAAGCTGTACGGTGGTACGGAACGTGTGGTGTCCTATCTGACCGAAGCGCTGGTCGAGCAGGGCCACGACGTCACGCTCTTTGCGAGCGGCGATTCGCAAACCTCGGCGAAGCTCGAAGCGTTCTGGCCGCAGGCGCTGCGCCTCGACCCCACCATTCGCGACGTGATGGCGCCGCACATGCTGCTGCTCGAGGAAGTGCGCCGCCGCGCGGACGAATTCGACGTGCTGCATTTCCACATCGACTATTACCCGTTTTCGCTGTTTGCACGCCAGCCCGTGCCGTTCGTGACCACGCTGCACGGCCGTCTCGACCTGCCGGAGTTGCAACCGATCTTCAACACGTTCAAGGACGTGCCGGTCGTGTCGATCTCGGACAACCAGCGCATTCCGCTGCCGCAGGCTCACTGGCTGCAAACCGTTTATCACGGCCTGCCGGAGAATCTGCTCACGCCGATCAAGGACGTGAAGCCGAGCTATCTCGCGTTCCTTGGCCGCATTTCGCCGGAAAAGCGTCTGGACCGTGCGATCCGCATCGCCGAACAGGTCGGCATGCCGATCAAGGTCGCAGCCAAGCTCGACAAGGCTGACCGCGCGTACTACGACGAAGTCATCAAGCCGCTCATGGCGCTGCCGCACGTCGAATATATCGGCGAAATCAGCGAAGCGGAAAAGACAGAGTTCCTCGGCAACGCGCACGCGCTGCTGTTCCCGATCGACTGGCCGGAGCCCTTCGGTCTGGTGATGATCGAGGCAATGGCTTGCGGTACGCCGGTGATCGCGTTCAATCGCGGTTCGGTGCCGGAAGTGATCGAAAACGGCGTGTCGGGTTTTGTCGTCGAAGACGAGATCAGCGCTGTCGCAGCGGTCAAGCGTCTGCATACGCTGCCGCGCGAAACGGTGCGCAAGGCGTTCGAAGCGCGCTTCTCGTCGAAGGTCATGGCGCAGAACTACGTCGCCACGTACGAAGAGCTGCTGCGTCGGAAGCACCGTACCGTGCTGCGTGAAGTCAACGCGAACTGATTGAGCCGGACCGGATAGTTCCGGTCCAGGAACGGGCTTGCTGGGAGGAGCGTCTTCTACGCATCTCGCCAGCGCCCGGCAACGCCCCGCGCGCAAGCCGCTCGCGGGGCGTTGTTGCATCCACGCCGCGTTTTTCGCGTTCCGCGATGCAAAGTAAGCGGTTCAGGCACGCGGCGGCGAGCCGGTCTTCGTAATATCCCTATAATGGCCGTGCCGCGAAATTGGCTGCGGCGCCGCCGACGACAGGAGGATGCCTTGGCGAGAACGAAAGAGACGCGTGCGAATGCCGCGCCCGGCGCCGGAACGATTTTCGCGTTACGCGCTATCGGTCTCGTGCTTCTCGCCCGCTGGCTGTTTTCCATGTCGGAGATGGATCTGATCGCGTCGCTGTCGGCCATGGCGTCCTCGCCATGGGCGTGCATCAACCTGGTCTTCCTGTTCCTGCTCATTTTTCTTCCAGGTGCACGCGCGGTCGCAGAGCGGCCTTTTCATCCGCTGCCGCAATGGCTGCGGCAAGCGCTGCGGCTCTTCGCATTCCTGGGATTTCTGTTCGCGATGTGGTCGGTCAGCGCCTTTGCGGTAAGCGCCGGCTGGCGCCGTGCCGCGCAAGCCGTGGCGGCGACCAACGGCTGGTTGTTGGCGGCGCCCGCGCTGTACGCGGCCGTTCTGTGGATCTGCCGTCCGCGCGCGCTGTGGCGCACCAACATTGCTGCGCGGCGTTTTGCGATCGGCCGCTACGCCGTCTCGCTCGATCCGCTTACGCGCACAGTCAGCGTATGGGCCGAGCGTCGCAAGGTGGGGCAGTACGACGCGCGCGAACTCTCCGTGCGCTGGGCGGACGTGGCAGGCACGCGCTCTGCGACGGCGCCCACGCCGGTGATCGCGCTCCATGTCGCCGGTGACACTGGCGCCGGCGTTGCGTCGTCAGGTCCGAGCGGCGCTCCGTCGCTTGCTCGAGCCGCGTTTGGCCGGCGTCCGAAAATCGAGTTGCTGTGGGATTCGCCCGCGGCGGCCGGTCACAACCGGCAAACCGTATTTCGCGCGGCCCTGACGACCGAAGGGGATCGCGTCGCCGCACGCGCGCTCGACAGCACGTTGCGGCAGGTCTGAGGCAGAGGTTTTGTGCAGTCGGTCACATGCAGTGGCGGTTGCGCGCGTTGTAAAGTAAGCCGTGGTCGATAATGAAACAACGATGCCGCCCGTACTGACGGCGGGCGAGTGAAACAACAATCGATGTGCCGTGTCGTTTGCAGGAGTCGCTATGCTGGTTCGCTGGTTGCTTGCCGCTCTTCATCTGCTCGCTTATGGCTTCGCACTTGCGTCGATTCTGCGGCGCACGTGGGCGCTGCGCCGTGCCGCGGTGCCAGCGGCGCTTCGCTCGGTATTCCGGGCCGATACACGCTGGGGCCTCTCCGCACTCGTGTTGATCGTCACGGGCTTGATGCGCGTTTTCGGCACGTATGAGAAGGGCGCCGATTACTATCTCCACGAGCCGCTCTTCCACGTCAAGATGACGCTGCTCGTGATAATCCTCGTGCTGGAAGTTCCGTCGATGCTGGCGTTAATGCGCTGGCGCGCATCGATACGAAAAGGCGCTGCGCCGGAGCTGCAAAACGCGCGTCGCTATGCCCATTTGAGCGTGATTCAGACTGTGTTGCTCGTGTTGATGGTCTTTGCGGCAACCGGCATGGCGCGCGGCATCGGTTTGCCCTCGGGCGCGGTGTAACGACAGCGGCGCGCCCGCGGAATATGCCTTGTACAACGACATATTCCGCAAGACACGCCGCATCTTTCCCTCTTCAGTCATTGACCAGCAGGCTTGAATCGTCCACGGCGTGGCTGCGCGCGCGGGGCCGTTCGTGCGATGCCGGCGCTTCATTCAAGCCCTTGATCAACTCCAGTGCCTGACGCTCGAACAGACGCCGGTAGAGTCCGTTCTCCAGTCGGATCAGCGTCTCGTGGCTGCCTTCTTCGATTACCTTGCCCTTGTCGAGCACGAGCAAGCGGTCGAGCGCGCGCACCGTCGACAGGCGGTGTGCCACGACGAGCGTCGTGCGGCCTTGCATCAGCCGCTCCATCGCCTGCTGGATCAGCACTTCGCTTTCGCTGTCGAGGCTCGACGTGGCTTCGTCCAGAATCAGAATGGGTGCATCCGCCAGAAACGCCCGCGCGATCGCCACGCGTTGGCGCTCGCCTCCCGAAAGCTTGATGCCGCGCTCGCCGACCAGCGTGTCGTAAGCATTGGGCAGCGCGCTGATGAAGTCGTGCGCGTTCGCCAGTCGCGCGGCGTGTTCGATCTCGGCACGGCTCGCGCCCGGACGTGCATACGCGATGTTTTCCGCAAGCGAACGGTGAAACAACACCGGCTCCTGTTGCACGATGGCAATCTGACTGCGCAACGACGTCTGCCTGACTTGCGCGATGTCCTGACCGTCGATCGTGATGCGGCCTTCAGACACGTCGTAAAGACGCTGAATCAGCTTGATGAAGGTCGTCTTTCCCGAACCCGAATGGCCGACCAGCCCGACGCGTTCCCCGGGCGCAATGCGCACGGAGAAGTCGCGATAGAGCGGCGTGGCGTCCGCGCCATAATGAAACGTCACATGCTCGAAGCGGATCTCGCCTTTGCCGATGACGATCGGACCGGCGGCGGGGCGATCTTCGATGCCGAGCGGCTGACGCTCCAGCGAGACGAGTTCTTCCATGTCGTTGACCGAGCGTTGCAAGTTGCGAATGTGCATGCCGACCTCGCGCAGGTAGCCTTGCAGCATGAAGAACATCGTCAGCGCGAAAGTGATGTCGCCGACGCTCGCCTCACCGCGCAACCACAGTAGCAGCGCGGCGCCGAGAATCGCGGTCTGAATCGCCACCAGCATTGCGCCTTGCACGCCGCCGTTGATCGTGCCGCGAATCCACGTGCGGCGCGTGCGGTTGCGCCACTTGCCGATTACACGCGCAAGTAGCAACTCCTCGCGCTCTTCGGCGCCGAAAGCCTTGACCACACCGTTGCAACTGACCGCGTCCGCGAGCGCGCCGCCCATGCGCGTGTCCCACGCGTTGGCGAGGCGTGCGGCCGGCGCCACGAAGCCGAGCGACAGCGCGACAGTCACCGCGATATAGAGCAGCGAGCCGACGCCGACCACCGCGCCCATCATCGGCCAACGCCAGCCGAGCAGCAGCGTCGCGCCCACCAGCATGACGAGCGACGGAAACAGCGCGATCAGCAGCGTGTCGTTGAGCAGATCGAGCGCCCACATTCCACGCGTGATCTTGCGCACCGTGGAGCCGGCAAAGCTGTTGGCATGCCAGTCGGTTGAAAAGCGTTGCACGCGATGGAAGGCATTCGCGGCGATCTCACTCATCATCTTCAACGTCAGCTTGATGATGTTGAAGTACATGGCCTGCCGGAGCAAAGTGGCGCCCAGTCCCAGCGCGGCCAGAACGCAGAAGGCCGTGATGGCTGCATGCCACGCGCTCGCACGTGCGGCTGGGCCGGATGCGATAGCGTCGACGAGATGGCCGGCGAACATCGGCGTGAGCACGTCCGCCACGGCGGAGAGCATGACAAGCGCAGAAATGACGACGATGCGCCACGGCTGTTGAGCCCAGTGCCGGAAGGTGAAGCCGAGGACATCCTTGAACGCTTGCCCGCGAAAGTCGAGTTTTTTTCTGGTCATTTGCGACAACCCGTTCGCGCATGGCGCACCGGGGTTCCAGTCAGAAGCGAGATGGATAGACAGTCGAAGCGCGCCGCTTGACGGCAATGGAACTGCTGGCAATGGAACTGCTGGCAATGAAACTGCTGGCAATGAAACTGCTGGCAATAAGCCTGCGGACTCGGCTGCGAACTATCTGGGATTGCGCGGAGCGCCTTTTCAGGCCGACTTGCGCGGTTGACGAGTCAACGTCGTGGGACCATGTCAGGGATGGCCATATGCACTGCGAACATGTGACGCCTCCCTGTAGTCAATGAGGTGGAGAGAGTAGACGGGGCGAATGCCCGAAAGCCGACTATATCAGCACTGTTTTGCCGCCGCAATCGACGAGGTTTCGTTGTTGACTCGCACGCACACCGTGGTGCCGACGACAGATATCGGCATGCAAGCAGCGAGAAATACAATGACGAGGCAAACCGGACGTGACGAAACGGAAAACACAAAACGCAAAACACAAAAAGGAAAAGGGCTTACGCATTGCTGCGTAAGCCCTTTTTTCTTCGGTGATCGACACACCAAAATTCTGGTGGGTAGTACTGGGATCGAACCAGTGACCCCTGCCGTGTGAAGGCAGTGCTCTACCGCTGAGCTAACCACCCGAAGAGAGCGAAATTATGCCGGGGATTTGCGAACTCGTCCAGCACTTTTTAAGCAGGTTGCTCATCCGATACGGGCACGGGTTCGAGGCGCCACACGCTCGTGCCTTTAATCGCTTTGTCGAGGCCATCCAGAACCGCCTGGTGTGCGGCGAGTTCTTCGTCGCTCGCGGCAATCACGACGAGGTCCAGCGAGTCGATGGCCACGCGCGGCGCATGCGCTTCGCCGCTGCCGTGCGATTCGCCAAGCATGTCGATGACAAGGCTTTCCTGGCCGCGTGTCATCGCCAGATAAACCTCGGCGAGCAGTTCCGAGTCGAGCAGCGCGCCGTGCAGCGTGCGGTGCGCATTGCTGATGCCGAAGCGGTCGCACAAAGCGTCGAGTGAATTGCGCTTGCCGGGGAACATCTGCTTCGCGCGCGCGAGCGTGTCGATGATCTCGCCGCAATAGGTGCTGACGGGCGGGAGGCCGAGCAACGCGAACTCGGCGTCGAGGAACCCGATGTCGAACGGCGCGTTGTGAATGATCAGGTCCGCGTCCTGAATGAAGTCACGAAACTGGTCGGCGATCTCGGCGAACTTCGGCTTGTCGCTCAGGAACTCGGTGGTCAGCCCGTGGACCGCCAGTGCGCCCGGATCACTGTCGCGCTCGGGGTTGATGTAGAAGTGCAGATTGTTGCCGGTGAGGCGCCGGTTCACCAGTTCGACGCAACCCAGTTCGAGGATGCGGTCGCCGGTTCGGGCATTCAGGCCGGTTGTTTCGGTATCGAGGATAAGTTGACGCATGTTGAGTTAGCTTTGCCTCAGAAATTGCAGCCGCAAATGAGCGGGGAGAAAGGTGGTCGCGCGGCCTGGCGGCCGACGGTCACAATTCCGCGAGCGACGCGACGCCACGATTCGCAAGCTGGTCCGCGCGTTCGTTTTCGGGGTGCCCATTATGTCCGCGCACCCAGCGCCATTCGATCTCATGTTGCGCGACGAGCGCGTCGAGCCGCTTCCACAAATCGGCGTTCTTCACCGGTTGCTTTGCGGCGGTGACCCAGCCTTTCTTTTTCCAGCCGTGAATCCACTCGCTGATGCCTTTCTGCACGTACTGCGAGTCGGTGTGCACAACAGCTTTGCACGGACGCTTCAGCGCCTCGAGCGCGGAGATCACGCCCATCAGTTCCATGCGATTGTTGGTGGTATTCGCTTCGCCGCCGAACAGCTCTTTTTCCTGATCGCCGAAGCGCAGCAGCGCGCCCCAGCCGCCCGGGCCGGGGTTGCCCTTGCAGGCGCCGTCGGTATAAATGTCGATGATGTTTGCTGTCATTGAGTATGGTTGCGTGTGTTCGGTGTAGCGGCGGGCGCGAGGCCCGCGGCGAGGACGGGCTTTTTCACCTTGAGTGGTCCGACGAGGCGCATGCCGCGCACGCGCTTGATCGCCTTGATCATGTAGGTCGCGCCGAAGATCGGCCACCAGCGGTCGCCGGCGGCTTCCATGAAGCCGTAGCGGGAGAGCCACTGATCGCTGTCGAGCGGCGGACGATAGCAGCCGAAGCGCCCGCGTTCAAGGTCGAAGCCGAGCAGCTTGATCCAGTCTTTCAGACGCGTGAAGGCGATCAGATCGACAGCGGCGGGCACGAACGGCCGGCCCGTCATCTTGCCGACCGATTGCCGCGCGCCCCAGAGCGAAAGCGAGTTGAAGCCGAGAATGATCAGCTGGCCTTCCGGCATTAGCACGCGCTCGGCTTCGCGCAGCAGGCGGTGCGGATCGCTCGTGAATTCGAGCGTGTGCGGCATCACGATCAGATCGACGCTCTGGGCTTCGAACGGCAAATCCAGCAGATCGCACCAAACCGCGCTGCGTCCGGCGGGCGAGGGCAGCGGTGCCGGCGCTGGTCCGCCGCGCATGGGACCGTTGCCCGGGGCGCTTCTCGAACCGTCTCTCAATCCGTCTATGGAGCCGTCTCTCAAGGCGTCCATCGAGCCATTTCCGGCAAGTGCCTGAGCGCGCGGGAAACTATAAGGTGCACTCGCACCGCTCGCGGCATCGAGCACGAGCCCGCGACAGGGCATGCGGTTTTCGCGCAACGCGTCGAGCTGCGGCAGGCCGAGTTGCAGCGCGTGGTAGCCGAAAACGTCCGACACCACTCGGTCGAGCTGCGTCTGTTCCCATTCCAGCACGTAGCGGCCGGGCGGCGAATCCGTCCAGGCGGGCCAGTCTATAATCGCTCGGTCAGTCATATCAAAGAATGCGTCGCCTATGAATGCGCTCGAGTACGTACCGGTCCCGGCGTTTGAAGACAATTACATCTGGGTCGTTTCCGACGGATACCATGCGGTAGTCGTCGATCCGGGTGAAGCCGCTCCCGTTCGCGCCTATCTGGCGAGGCGCGGTTGGCGACTGAGCGCTATTTTACTCACGCACCATCATCAAGACCATGTCGGCGGGGTAGCCGATCTGCTGAATGACCAGGCCGTTCCCGTCTACGGGCCCGCCGGCGAAGCGATCGGGCATCTCACGCACCGTCTGAAACATGGCGATCGCGTGACGATCGCTGCGCCCGCGCTCGATTTGAGCGTACTCGAGGTCCCGGGCCACACGAGTGGCCACATCGCTTATTTTCAGGCGGCGGACCCGGGCGGCACACCGCATGTGTTCTGCGGCGACACGCTGTTCGCCTGCGGTTGCGGACGGCTCTTCGAAGGCACGCCCAGCCAGATGCTCGCGTCGCTCGACTCGCTCGCGGCGTTGCCCGGCGCGACCGAAGTGCACTGCGCGCACGAGTACACGCTGTCCAACATCCGCTTCGCGCTCGCTTGCGATCCGGACAACGACGAACTGCTTGCCTGGCGCGACAAGGCGAGCGATCTGCGGGCTCGCAAGGTGCCCACGCTGCCGACGACGATCGCCCACGAGCGCGCCGTGAATCCGTTCCTGCGTGCCGAGAACCCCGCCATTCAGACGACCTTGCGGGAGCAGTTGCATGCCGACGTACCCGACCGGCTGGCGTCGTTTACATTGATGCGCGAGTGGAAAAACCGCTTCCGGTGATCGGGTTCGAGTTGGGCGCTTCCTCAAGCGAAGAATCGGAAGAATTCGCCAAGCCCTAGATTTGCTTGATATTTTGGTCAATTTCCGATTGACGTAGACGTTACGGTTTCGTACTATCGGCTGCAAATTCCAGCCCTTGTGGAAGCCGAGACGTTCATGCGATTTATCTTTAGTGCGTTGCTGGTCCTGACGCTCGCCGCCTGCGCGAGCCAGGGACCAACGACGAGCAGCCCCACCACCGCAACAAATCCCGCCAGCCAGCAAGCCGTAGCCGACGCACTCCGCAAGACAGCCACCGCCAAGGAAACGATCAATGTCGACCAGGGCTCCGTCACGCAGTTGACGAGCGCCGACGCCGATTTATGGGGCCGCATTCGCCGTGGTTTCCAGATGCCGGATCTGCAAACGGACCTCGTCGACATGCAGGTCAACTGGTACGCGCAGCGTCCGGATTACGTGCAGCGCATGACTGAGCGCTCGCAGAAATACCTGTATCACATCGTCGAAGAGCTCGAGGCGCGCCATATGCCGACCGAGCTCGCGTTGCTGCCGTTCATCGAATCGGCGTATAGCCCGCAGGCGTTGTCGGTGGCGAAAGCGGCCGGCATGTGGCAATTCATGCCGGGCACCGGCCGCACTTACAACCTCAAGCAGAATATGTGGCAGGACGAGCGCCGCGACGTGCTGGCGTCCACCAGTGCCGCGCTCGACTATCTGTCACGTTTGCACGACATGTTCGGCGACTGGCAACTGGCACTCGCTGCGTACAACTGGGGTGAGGGCAACGTGCAGCGCGCAATTGCGCGCAATGAAGCGGCGGGCTTGCCGACAGACTATCTAAGCCTGCGCATGCCCAACGAAACGCGCAACTACGTGCCGAAGCTGCAGGCGGTCAAGAACATCGTGTCGAACCCGCAAATGTACGGGCTCGCGTTGCCGTCGATCCCGAACCACCCGTATTTTGTGACCGTCACCACGTCGCACGATATCGACGTGGACATGGCCGCCAAACTGGCTAATCTCTCGCTCGACGAATTCCGTTCGTTGAACCCGTCGTTCAGAAAGCCGGTGATTCTGGGTGCTACGCAGCCGCAAATCCTGCTGCCGTTCGACAACGCGAGCGCGTTCGAGCGCAATCTGAAAACGTACTCGGGTTCGCTGTCGTCGTGGACCACGTACACGGTCACCGAGCGTTCGGCGCCGGCGGCCATCGCGCAAAAGATCGGTGTCGATGCCGACACGCTCATGGAAGTCAACAAGATTCCGGTCGGCATGCGTCTGAAGCCGGGTTCAACCATCGTCGTGCCGCGCGGTTCGGATGACGACGAGGACATCAGCGCGGACGTCGCCGAAAGCGCCGTGCTCGCTATGGAGCCCGACGTTCCCGATACCCGCAAAATGCTGATCCGCGTGCGCCGCAATCAGTCCATGGCGGCTATCGCGTTGCGTTACGGTGTATCCGTCGGGCAGTTGAAGTCGTGGAACCGCACGCATCGGGATAGCGTGACGCGCGGGCAGGTCATCGTGCTGCACGTGCCAGTCGGCAGGACTGTTCCGAGCGAACCGGGTCCCGAGCGTATCGCGACCGACGTCCAGGGCGGCGGTGTCCAGAAGATCGGCACGCGTGTGGGCGGCTCGAAAAGCGAATCGCACAACGACTCAAAGAAGGGACGCGGCCACTCCGCTGTAGTGAAGGTGTCCGAGCCGGTTGCCAAGGCCGGCAAATCGAAAGCGTCTGCCGCGCCTGCTGGCAAAGTGACCAAAGTGTCGGCTTCCACGTCGAGCAAGACAAAGAAGAGCAAGTAAGCACGGCGGTGGCAATCGGGGCCCTGACTGGGCCCCTTGCCTTTGGGGCTTCTCCAGCCGGTTCGCTGCGAACGTGTTCCCGTTTCATTGACGCCGTCACCCTGTGGTGACGGCGTTTTCCATTTGCGGGGCCGGCGGCGGACATAGCCGAATTCCGATATCGTTCGTCATTTGGCCTGCGGCCAACCGGATATTGAGCATATGTCGTCGACCCAGTTGCGCGTCTTTCTGCTGTTTTCTGCTGGTTATTTCGTGTCCTATGTGTTCCGGGGCGTCAATCTCGGTTTTGCGCCGTTTATCACCCACGACCTCGGGTTGTCCGCGGCTGATCTTGGCGTGCTGACCAGTCTGTACTTTCTCGGCTTCGCGGGCGCGCAAATCCCGGCCGGCGTATTACTCGACCATTTTGGCCCGCGGCGCGTGACGGCAGTCACCTTGCTGTTTGCCGCCGCGGGAATCTGGGTGTTCGGCGCGGCCCACAGCCTCGGAATGATGATGGCGGGGCGGTTGCTCATCGGCGTGGGCGTGTCCGTGTGCCTCGGTGCCGCATTCAAGGCGTTGGCGCAGCATTTCGCATCGGCGCGTCTGCCGCTGATGAACGGTCTCGTGATGGCGATCGGCGGCTTCGGCGGAGTCATGGTCGGCTCGCCGCTCACATGGGTACTCACCTTCAGCAGCTGGCGTTCGGTTTGCGTTGGCCTAGGTCTGATGACGGTCGCCGTTGCGCTCGCTCAGTGGATGCTCGTTCCGGAGACGAATGAGACCCGTCATCAGGCGAGTATCGGCGCGCAGTTTCAGGGCACGCTGCATATTCTACGGAGCGCCACCTTCTGGAAAATCGCGTCGTTTTCGGTCGTCACGCAGGGCGTTTTCTATGCAATGCAATCGCTATGGGTCGGCGCGTGGCTGCGCGACGTTCAGGGCTTCGCGCCGAAAGAAGCCGCTGCGCTGGTGTCGATTCTTGGTTTCGCGATGATGGCCGGTTGCGTCGGTTTCGGCGCAGCGGCTCGCAGTCTGGAGCGGCGCGGCGTATCGCTGTATGCCTTCTGCGGCATCGGCATGACGCTGTATGTGTTGACCCAACTGCTGATCGTGTTCAATGCGCCGCTCCCGGCGAGCTTGCTGTGGGCCGCGTACGGAATCTTCGGTGGCACGGGCATTCTCACGTATGCGGTCATGGCGCGCAGCTTTCCGGCGCAGATGACCGGCCGCGTGAACACCACGCTGACATTGATCATTTTTCTACTGATCTTCGGCTTTCAGATCGGCGTGGGCGCCGTGCTGTCGCATTGGCCGGCGAGCGGCGGCCATTATCCGGCGACCGCTCATCTCGCGGCGTGGGGAATTCTTATCGCGTTTCAGGTGCTCAGCGCAGTCTGGTACGTGATTCCGGGGCGCAAGCCAGTGCACGCCGCGGCCCACGTTCAGCAGGACGCGTGAGCCTTTCCCGGCAATTTTCCGGGAAGCCGCTGAACCGGCACCCTACGGCTCGTACTATCCCGGATCCGGCAACGTAAAACTTGCCGGCTTGCCGTGCGAGCCCGCCCAATAAGGCTTTGACCGGATTGCCGTGGGTCGCGGAGGTGTCGGCGTGCCATCTCGGATTTGGAGGGAAGGGCAGTCTCAGGCTATAATTCCGAGGTTTGAGCTTATCAACCCGCACCCTAGCGCCTACCTCTTCCATACCGTTCATCCGCCGCGCGCCACTGGCGTAGCAAGCAGCCCGCACCAAGCCGATCCGTCCACAAAATGGACACATTGGACACCCCGCGCGCGCTTTGCAACGTCAACGGCAGTACGCGAGCGAGTCTGCGCGCGCATCGCATGGTGCTATCCGCTGCGGCTCGCAAACCGGATAGGCAGGTCGGCAACAGGGTGTTCCCCCAAGGAGTCTCCCGTGTTGCCGTCATTTTCTCCCGCTCTGCTCGCGCTCGCCGACGGCACGGTCTTTCGTGGTTATTCGATCGGCGCCCCCGGGCATACCATTGGCGAAGTGGTGTTCAACACCGCTATCACCGGCTATCAGGAAATCCTGACTGACCCGAGCTACGCGCGCCAGATCGTGACCCTCACGTACCCGCATATCGGCAACGTCGGCGTGAACGCCGAAGACGTCGAAGCGACGAAAGTCCATGCCGCCGGGCTGATCATTCGCGACCTGCCGGTTCTCGCGTCGAATTTCCGCATGGAGCGCACGCTCACGCAGTATCTGCAGGACGAAGGCGTGGTCGCGATCGCCGGTCTCGACACCCGCAAGCTGACCCGCGTTCTGCGTGACAAGGGCGCTCAGAACGGCGCGATTCTCGCCGGCTCGGACGACGAGGCCAAGGCTATCGAACTCGCACGCTCGTTCCCGGGCCTTGCGGGCATGGACCTCGCGAAGGTCGTGTCGACGAAGGAAACCTACGAGTGGACGCAGACCGAATGGCGTCTGGAAAGCGGCTACGGCAAACAGAATGCGCCGAAGTATCGCGTCGTCGCGTTCGACTACGGCGTCAAGTACAACATCTTGCGCATGCTCGCTGAGCGTGGCTGCCACGTGACCGTGCTGCCGGCAGAGGCATCCGCCGCGGACGCGCTCGCGCTCAATCCGGACGGCATCTTCCTGTCGAACGGCCCGGGCGATCCCGAGCCGTGCGACTACGCAATCGCGGCCACGAAGGAACTGATCGAGCGTGGCATTCCTACGTTCGGCATCTGCCTCGGCCATCAGATCATGGGCCTCGCGCTCGGCGCCAAGACCGTGAAGATGAAAACCGGCCACCACGGCGCCAACCATCCGGTGAAAGATCTGGACGACGGCCGCGTGATCATCACGTCGCAAAACCACGGCTTCGCGGTGGACGCCGACACGCTGCCGGCCAACGCGCGCGTCACGCATGTGTCGCTCTTCGACGGCACGCTGCAAGGCTTCGCGCTGAGCGACAAGCCCGCGTTCTGCTTCCAGGGCCATCCGGAAGCGTCGCCGGGCCCGCACGACATCGCCTATCTGTTCGACCGATTCACCGCGTTAATGGACGCGAAGAAGGCCGGCAAGACCGCGGCGGCATAACGAGCGCGGCCAGAAGCAGCGAGAGGTAAAGCGCGCGCAACGCCCAGGCGGCGCGCGCTGACGGAAAGAATTCAGGAATACATTAGCGAGAGCGTTATGCCCAAGCGGACAGACATCAAGAGCATTCTCATTATCGGCGCGGGTCCGATCATCATCGGCCAGGCGTGCGAGTTCGATTATTCGGGCGCGCAGGCATGCAAGGCGCTGCGTGAGGAAGGCTACAAGGTCATCCTCGTCAACAGCAATCCGGCGACGATCATGACCGACCCGAACACGGCCGACGTGACTTATATCGAGCCAATCACGTGGGAAGTGGTCGAGCGCATCATCGCCAAGGAGCGCCCGGACGCGATCCTGCCGACGATGGGCGGCCAGACCGCGCTGAACTGCGCGCTCGATCTGCACGCGCACGGCGTGCTGGAAAAGTACAAGGTCGAGCTGATCGGCGCATCGCCCGAAGCAATCGACAAGGCGGAAGACCGCCAGAAGTTCAAGGACGCGATGACCAAGATCGGTCTCGGTTCGGCCAAGTCGGGCACCGCGCATTCCATGGAAGAAGCGCTGCAGGTTCAGGCGCGCATCGCCGTCGAAACCGGCAGCGGCGGTTATCCGGTCGTGATCCGCCCGTCGTTCACGCTCGGCGGTTCGGGCGGCGGCATCGCGTACAACCGCGAAGAGTTCGAGGAAATCTGCAAGCGCGGTCTCGATCTGTCGCCCACGCGCGAATTGCTGATCGAAGAATCGCTGCTCGGCTGGAAAGAGTACGAGATGGAAGTGGTCCGCGACAAGAAGGACAACTGCATCATCGTTTGCTCGATCGAAAACCTGGACCCCATGGGCATCCACACCGGCGATTCGATCACGGTCGCGCCGGCTCAAACGCTCACGGACAAGGAATATCAGGTCCTGCGTAACGCGTCGCTCGCCGTGCTGCGCGAGATCGGCGTGGACACCGGCGGTTCGAACGTGCAGTTCTCGATCAATCCGAAAGACGGCCGGATGATCGTCATCGAAATGAACCCGCGCGTGTCGCGTTCGTCGGCGCTGGCGTCGAAGGCGACTGGCTTCCCGATCGCCAAGGTCGCGGCCAAGCTTGCGGTCGGCTACACGCTCGACGAGCTGAAGAACGAAATCACCGGCGGCCAGACGCCGGCGTCGTTCGAACCGACGATCGACTACGTCGTCACCAAGATTCCGCGTTTCGCGTTCGAGAAATTCCGCGAAGCCGATTCGCGCCTGACCACGCAAATGAAGTCGGTCGGCGAAGTCATGGCGATCGGCCGCACTTTCCAGGAGTCGTTCCAGAAAGCGCTGCGTGGTCTTGAAGTGGGCGTCGACGGTCTGGACGAAAAGACCGATAACCGCGACGAGATCATCCGCGAGATCGGCGAAGCCGGTCCGGACCGGATCTGGTACGTCGGCGACGCGTTCCGTATCGGCATGACGGCGCAGGAAATTTTCGAAGAGACGTCGATCGACCCGTGGTTCCTCGCGCAGATCGAACAGGTCATCCTGAAGGAAAAGGCGCTGGCCGGCCGTACGCTCGCGAGCCTCTCGAAGGAAGAACTGAAGTATCTGAAGCAAAGCGGTTTCTCGGACCGGCGTCTCGCGAAGCTCGTCGGCGCGAAGCCCGCCGAAGTGCGCGCTCGTCGCATTGAACTGAACGTGCGCCCGGTGTACAAGCGCGTCGATACGTGCGCGGCCGAGTTCGCCACGAAAACGGCCTACATGTACTCGACCTACGAGGAAGAGTGCGAGGCTAATCCGACGAACAACAAGAAGATCATGGTCCTGGGCGGCGGCCCGAACCGGATCGGCCAGGGCATCGAGTTCGATTACTGCTGCGTGCATGCCGCGCTCGCCATGCGCGAAGACGGCTACGAAACGATCATGGTCAACTGCAACCCTGAAACGGTTTCGACCGACTACGACACGTCCGATCGTCTGTACTTCGAATCGCTGACTCTCGAAGACGTGCTCGAAATCGTCGACAAGGAAAAGCCGGTCGGCGTGATCGTGCAATACGGCGGCCAGACGCCGCTGAAGCTCGCGCTCGATCTCGAAGCGAACGGTGTGCCGATCATCGGCACGTCGCCCGACATGATCGACGCGGCCGAAGACCGCGAGCGTTTCCAGAAACTGCTGCAGGACCTCGGCCTGCGCCAGCCGCCTAACCGCACCGCGCGCGCCGAAGACGAAGCGCTCAAGCTCGCCGACGAAATCGGCTATCCGCTGGTAGTGCGTCCGTCGTACGTGCTGGGCGGCCGCGCAATGGAAATCGTCCACGAGCCGCGCGACCTCGAGCGCTACATGCGCGAGGCCGTGAAAGTGTCGAACGATTCGCCGGTGCTGCTCGACCGCTTCCTGAACGACGCAATCGAATGCGACGTGGATTGCATTTCGGACGGCGAAGCGGTGTTCATCGGCGGCGTGATGGAGCATATCGAACAGGCGGGCGTGCATTCGGGCGACTCGGCTTGCTCGCTGCCGCCGTACTCGCTGTCGGGCGAGACCATTGCCGAACTGAAGCGTCAGACCGGTGCAATGGCGAAGGCGCTGAACGTGGTCGGCCTGATGAACGTGCAGTTCGCGATTCAGCAAGTTCCGCAGGCGGACGGCTCGAAGCAGGACATCATCTACGTGCTGGAAGTGAATCCGCGTGCTTCGCGCACGGTGCCGTACGTGTCGAAGGCGACCAGCCTGCCGCTCGCGAAAATCGCAGCGCGCGCTATGGTCGGTCAGAAGCTCGCGGAACAAGGCGTGACGAAGGAAATCGATCCGCCGTACTTCAGCGTGAAGGAAGCCGTGTTCCCGTTCGTCAAGTTCCCGGCTGTCGATCCCGTGCTCGGGCCGGAAATGCGTTCGACCGGCGAAGTGATGGGCGTCGGCCAAACGTTCGGCGAGGCGCTTTTCAAGTCACAACTGGCGGCGGGCTCGCGTCTGCCGGAGTCGGGCACGGTGCTGTTGACCGTGATGGACGCGGACAAGCCGAAGGCCGTCGAAGTCGCGCGCATGCTGCACGAACTCGGCTATCCGATTGTCGCGACCAAGGGCACGGCGGCTGCGATCGAAGCGGCCGGCGTGCCGGTCAAGGTCGTGAACAAGGTGAAGGACGGGCGCCCGCACATCGTCGACATGATCAAGAACGGCGAAATTGCGCTGGTCTTCACGACCGTCGACGAGACGCGCGCCGCGATCGCCGACTCGCGCTCGATCCGCATGAGTGCGCAGGCGAACAAGGTCACGTACTACACGACCATGTCGGGCGCGCGCGCGGCCGTCGAAGGCTTGCGCTACCTGAAGGATCTGGAAGTCTATGATTTACAAGGCTTGCACGCTCGCCTAAACTAAGGCTTCGAGTTCCTGTCCAAGATGTAAGTGCCGCGGTTAAGCGGCGTTCCGCAGGTGCTGTGTCCCGGTTTCTTCCGGGTCGCCGGCTCCCACGGAATGCACTTAACCGCGGTGTTTTTTTACGGCTGCTTTTTGTTTCAAAGCACTCCTCGCATCTGGCTCTTTCGCTTCAGATGCGGCGCGGGGCTCAGCGAACCGGAAGCGGCCCGGCGTTTTCACGAGAGTTGTTTATGAGCACTATTCCATTGACTAAGCGCGGCGCAGACATGTTGCGCGACGAATTGCAGCGCCTGAAATCGGTTGAGCGTCCCGCCGTGATCAACTCGATCTCGGAAGCGCGCGCGCAGGGCGACCTGTCGGAAAACGCAGAATACGACGCAGCGAAGGAAAAGCAGGGTTTTATCGAGGGCCGCATCGCAGAAATCGAATCGAAGCTCGCCGGCGCTCAGGTGATCGATCCGTCCAAAGTGGACGCGGATGGCCGCGTGGTGTTCGGCGCAACGGTCGAACTCGAAGATCTCGCCTCGGGCGCTTCGGTCAAATATCAGATTGTCGGCGACGACGAAGCGGATATCGACCACGGACTCATTTCCATCAGCTCGCCGATTGCGCGCGCGCTGATCGGCAAGTCGGAAGGCGACGTGGCGTCGGTGCAGGCGCCCGGCGGCGTGCGCGAGTACGAAATCATCGCAGTTAGCTACGTTTGAGGGCCGCCCCGGTGTCCCTGATGCCGCATCGGATTTTCCGTCTGCTGACGGTGGTGTGGGTCGGCAGCCTGCTGACTATCGGCTATGCCGTCGCGCCTGTGCTGTTCACTTCGCTCGACCGGACAATGGCGGGCGCAGTGGCCGCGCAGCTGTTTCGCATCGAAGGGGTGCTCGGCGCCGTGTGCGGCATTTTGCTGCTCGGCCTCGCGAACGTGGTAATCCGGCGCGGCGGCAACACGTATCGCCGGTTGCGCTGGCTTGTCGCGGGAATGCTGGTGTGCGTGCTGGTTGGTTATTTCGCGCTGCAGCCGTTCATGAATGCGATGCGTATCGCTGCGGTCGAAGCGGGCACCGATGTCGGCCATTCCGCCTATGCTGCGCGCTTCGGCATGCTGCACGGCGTTTCGAGCCTGTTTTATCTGATTGAAAGCCTGCTCGGCCTGGTTCTGGTCTGGAAGCTACCGCTGGGCGAGGGCGCTGGTTCAGTACAGCAGGGCGCCCCCGATGTTTCGGGAAAGGTGACAGGCTAAAGCACCGGCTGGAGGGCTGCTGCTGTCGTGTGGCGCTCGCTTGCGCTGCCGGCGCGCCAGGCGAAGAGCGCGGCCAAACCTTGAAGTCAAAGCTGGCCGCACGCAATAGGCGCGGAGCTCGCCGCACCTTTCATACGTTTGCTTATTTCGACTGATGCGCGCGCTTGGCGCTTGTTTGCCGCTTTTTCGCGCGTTTGATGTTGCCGCCTTGCGTGACGCGTTCGTTCCCGCGCACCAGCACTGCTTTCGCCTTGGGTTTGCGCATGGGCACTTCGCTAGGCTTTACGACTTTGACGACGCGCGGCGCGCGGCCCTTGCCGGGCTTCGCTTCGACAGCGGCTTCGCGGGCGCTCGGCAATGCGCCGCGCTTGCTCTTTACCGCAGGTTGCGCTGCGGCCTCCGGCTTCCAGATAACCAGCAGCTTGCCGATATGCTGGATCGGCGCGGCGTTCAGCGTGTCGCAGATCTGCTCGTAAATGGCAATGCGTTCTTCGCGTTCGTCGCCGAACACACGGATCTTGATCAGCTGATGAGCGGCGAGGTGGACCTTGATCTCGGCGAGCACGGCGTCGGTCAAACCTTCGGCGCCGACGAGCACGACCGGTTTGAGCGCATGTGCCTGGGAGCGCAACTCGGCGCGTTGGTCGGAAGAGACTTTGAGGGCGGGCATGTGAAGTGGGAGACTCGACTAAAATGGCAGCGCCTGCGTGGCCTATCCCGTCTTTCGATTGATTCGGTTTGGGCGCAATCGGGATACGAGTGGGACAGTACGGCAGGCGGCGCGTCAGAACAACAGAATCGCGGATAACTGCCGGTTTTTGGCGGTCGCCGCGCGAATTAACCGCGTATTATCCGCTAAAGCGTGACATGACGCAGCAAGAGTTCAACGTTTAATGGCAAAAAACAAGTTCAACACGGCGTGGTTGCACGACCACATCAACGATCCTTACGTAAAGATGGCGCAGCGCGAAGGCTATCGCGCCCGCGCAGCGTACAAGCTGAAGGAAATCGACGAGCAGGACAAGCTGATCCGCCCGGGGCAGGTCATCGTCGATCTGGGCTCCACGCCGGGCAGCTGGAGCCAGTATGCGCGCAACAAACTGGCCAAAGGGTCGCGGCGCGACGCCGAGCGGGAAGGCGGGATCGACGGCACAATCATCGCGCTCGACGTGCTGCCAATGGAGCCGGTCGCCGACGTCCACTTCATTCAGGGCGACTTTCGCGAAGACTCGGTGCTGGCCCAGTTGGAAGAATTAGTGGGAGAGCGCCAGGTGGACCTTGTAATTTCGGATATGGCGCCCAACCTGTCAGGCGTGGCCTTGGCGGATGCGGCGCGGATCGAGCATTTGTGCGATCTCGCGCTGGAATTCTCGCAGAATCACCTGAAACCGGATGGAGCCCTTTTAGTCAAATGCTTTCACGGCAGTGGTTACAGCCAGATTGTCGAAAAGTTCAAGCGCCAGTTCAAGGTGGTGGCTGCCCGCAAGCCGAAGGCTTCGCGGGACAAGTCGTCAGAAACGTTTATTTTGGGTAAGCATTTGAAGCGGCCCGCGTAGGGCGGCCCGCGTAGGGCGAGCTGCGTAGGCCTGCAGAATGGTTCAGCGTCTGTCCATAAATGCGCTGATGACGGTGGAAATTTGCACCGTTACAGCCCGCTACGCTATTTCTGTGGTAGCGAAACCTTATGGCAGGGGTCTGCGGACTGGATTAGAATGCTTTCGTGGTGCCGCAAGGCAAATGTAGGCGCCCGTCTAAGTGAAGGAGTGGTGCTTTGAACAACAATATGTTTTCGAAAGCAGCAGTGTGGCTGGTTATCGCACTGGTGCTATTTACGGTGTTCAAGCAGTTCGACAAGCCCCGTGTCCAGGAAGGCGTTTCCTATTCGCAGTTCATGGACGACGCGAAGAACGGCAAAGTCAAGAACGTCATTGTCCAGGGGCGGAACCTCACGGTCACTCCAGCAGACGGCCAGAAGTACCAGATCGTGTCGCCCGGCGACATCTGGATGGTCGGCGATCTGATGAAGTATGGCGTTCAGGTAAGCGGCAAGGCTGACGACGAACCTAATGCGCTGGTGTCCGCGCTGTATTACCTCGGGCCGACGATCCTGATCATCGGTTTCTGGTTCTACATGATGCGACAGATGCAGGGGGGCGGGAAAGGCGGCGCGTTCTCGTTCGGCAAGTCTCGCGCGCGTCTGATCGACGAGAACAACAACGCAATCAATTTCACCGACGTCGCAGGTTGCGACGAAGCGAAGGAAGAAGTCTCCGAACTGGTCGATTTCCTGCGCGATCCGCAGAAATTCCAGAAGCTGGGCGGCCGCATTCCCCGTGGCGTATTGCTGGTCGGCCCGCCGGGAACCGGTAAGACGCTCCTCGCGCGCGCCATTGCCGGCGAAGCGAAGGTGCCGTTCTTCAGCATTTCGGGTTCGGACTTCGTCGAAATGTTCGTCGGTGTCGGCGCGGCGCGTGTGCGCGACATGTTCGAGCAGGCGAAAAAGCATGCACCGTGCATCGTGTTCATCGACGAAATCGACGCGGTCGGCCGTCATCGCGGCGCCGGCATGGGCGGCGGTAACGACGAGCGCGAGCAGACGTTGAATCAGATGCTGGTCGAGATGGACGGCTTCGAGGCGAATTCGGGTGTGATCGTGATCGCTGCAACCAACCGTTCGGACGTGCTCGACAAGGCTCTGCTGCGTCCGGGCCGTTTCGACCGCCAGGTCTATGTCGGTCTGCCGGACATTCGTGGTCGCGAACACATCATGAAGGTTCACCTGCGCAAGGTGCCGATTTCGAACGACGTCGATGCCGCGGTGATCGCGCGTGGCACGCCGGGCTTCTCGGGCGCCGATCTGGCGAATCTCGTGAACGAAGCTGCTTTGTTCGCGGCGCGTCGCGGCAAGCGCATCGTCGAAATGACGGACTTCGAAGACGCGAAAGACAAAATCTTCATGGGCCCGGAACGCAAGTCGGCCGTCATCCGCGAAGAATCGAAGCGTGCCACCGCGTATCACGAGTCGGGTCACGCAGTCATCGCCAAGTTGCTGCCGAAGGCCGATCCGGTGCACAAGGTCACGATCATTCCGCGTGGCCGTGCGTTGGGCGTCACGTGGCAGTTGCCGGAGCATGACAACGAAACGTACTCGAAAGACTACCTGCTGGATCGTCTCGCCATCCTGTTTGGTGGCCGTGTTGCGGAAGAGCTGTTCCTCAACCTGATCAGCACCGGCGCGTCGGACGACTTCAACAAGGCCACGCAAACCGCGCGCGCCATGGTGGCTCGTTTCGGCATGACGGACGCGTTGGGACCGATGGTCTACGTTGACGACGAAAACGACGCAACGCCGTTTGGCCGCGGTTTCACGCGTACCATTTCGGAAGCAACGCAGCAGAAGGTCGACGCCGAAATCCGGCGCGTGCTCGACGAGCAATACAACCTCGCGAAGCGCCTGCTGGACGAAAACCGCGACAAGGTCGAAGCAATGACCGCCGCGCTGATGGAGTGGGAAACGATCGACGCCGATCAGATCAACGACATCATGGCAGGCCGTCCGCCGCGCTCGCCGAAGAGCTCGCCGCCGTCGGCAAGCGACGCTTCGTCGGGCGGCAGCCCCGGCACCGAAGTCAAGCCGGGCAGCGCGACCGCGCCGGCCTGATCGGCTATCAGTAGAAAGTGCGGGCCGGTGTGTTTCACACCGGCCCGTTTTGCATTTATCCGTCATAAGTGATGTAACGCTACGTGGCCACAGTCGCTATTCCTCCTCCCCGTATCCCGGAGCCGTTGCAATGCGGCCGGTTCAAGCTGAGCTTTGAACGCCCGTTGGTCATGGGCATCCTGAACGTCACCCCAGATTCCTTTTCCGACGGCGGCCAGTATGCGATGCGCGGCGATGCGTTGCGTCAAGCCGAACGCATGCTGCTCGAAGGCGCGGACATCATCGACATTGGCGGCGAATCCACGCGCCCTGGCGCGCCGCCAGTGCCGCTCGACGAAGAGCTAGAACGTGTGATCCCACTTGTCGAGCAACTGCGCGGCGCCAACGTGCCGCTATCCGTCGACACCTATAAGCCCGAAGTAATGCGCCACGCGCTCGCCGCGGGCGCCGATCTGATCAACGACATCTGGGGCTTTCGCATGCCCGGCGCCGTCGACGCGGTCCGCGAAAGCGACTGCGGTCTGTGCGTCATGCATATGCTCGGCGAGCCGCAGAGCATGCAACTGGGTGAACCGGCTTACGGCGACGTCGTCAGCGAAGTCCGGCAGTTTCTGGAAGAACGGGTGGACGCGCTCAGACAGGCGGGCATCGCACGTAATCGCATCAGCGTCGATCCCGGTTTCGGTTTTGGTAAGGCAGTGGTCGAGCATAATTACGCGCTGCTCGCGGCTCTGCCGGATACGGCGCCCCGCGGCGAGCCGCCATATCCCATTCTTGCGGGAATGTCTCGCAAATCGATGATCGGCGCGGTCACCGGACGGGCGGCGCCGGAGCGCGTCGCCGGCAGCATCGCTGCGGCCGTTTGCGCGGCGGAGCGCGGCGCCGCGATTGTCCGCGTGCACGACGTCGCACAAACAGTAGACGCATTGAAAGTCTGGGTAGCCCTGCGCAACGCGGCGAATCACGCCGGCCCGCGCGGTTGAACCCACAGCCAAGGAGGAACATAAAAGATGGCACGTCGTCATTTCGGCACGGACGGAATTCGGGGAAAGGTCGGTGAAGGGCCCATCACGCCGGAATTTGTTTTGCGGCTCGGCTATGCGGCCGGCAAGGTGCTGGTCGGTGCAGACCGTTGGGCACGCACGGGCACGCGGCCAACCGTGCTGATCGGTAAAGACACGCGGGTGTCCGGCTATATGCTCGAGGCTGCGCTCGAAGCCGGTTTTTCCGCAGCAGGCGTCGACGTGATGCTGGCCGGTCCAATGCCTACGCCGGGCATCGCCTATCTGACGCGCGCGTTGCGGCTCGCGGCCGGCGTGGTGATCAGCGCGTCGCACAATCCGTATTACGACAACGGCATCAAATTCTTTTCCGCCGACGGCAACAAGTTGCCCGATGAGGTGGAATCGCAGATCGAAGAGCACCTGGAACTGCCGCTCGCCTGTGCTGCGTCCGAGCAGCTCGGCAAGGCTCGGCGTCTTGACGACGCCGCCGGCCGCTACATCGAGTTCTGCAAAAGCACTTTTCCCGCGGCGTTCGATTTGCGGGGACTGAAGCTGGTGGTCGACTGCGCGCACGGCGCCGCGTATGACGTCGCGCCGCACGTCTTTCACGAGCTCGGCGCGGAGATCATCCCGATCGGGGTCGCACCGAATGGCTTCAATATCAACGACGGCGTCGGTGCGACCGCGCCGGATGCGCTCGTGCGGGCGGTGCGGGCCAACCACGCCGACCTGGGCATTGCGCTCGACGGAGACGCTGACCGTCTGCAGGTCGTCGACGCGGCAGGGCGCCTGTATAACGGCGACGAACTGCTGTACGTGCTGGTGAAAGATCGTATCGCGACCGACGGCAAGGTCGAAGGTGCGGTCGGCACCTTGATGACCAATATGGCGGTCGAAGTCGCGTTGCAGGCGGCAGGCGTCAAGTTCGTGCGCGCGGCAGTCGGCGACCGCTACGTGCTCGAACAGTTGCGGGAGCACGGCTGGCAGCTTGGCGCTGAAGGGTCGGGCCACATTCTGTCGCTCGACCGCCATTCCACCGGCGACGGCATCGTGTCGGCGCTGCTCGTGCTTGCCGCCATGAAGCGCAGCGACAGGACGCTGGCCGAACTGCTCGACGGCGTCACGCTGTTCCCGCAAAAGCTGATCAATGTGCGGATGAAACCGGACGCCGACTGGAAGAGCAGCGACGCAATCCGGCGCGCCATCGCCAGCGCTGAAGACGCGCTCAATGGCCGCGGACGCGTGCTGATTCGTGCTTCGGGCACCGAGCCGGTGCTGCGGGTCATGGTGGAGGCGGAACATGCCGACGATGCGCTTCGTCATGCCGAATCCATCGCGACTGCGGTGAAGCAGGCGACGGCTTAAGCGGGCGCCTCAATGCGCGGGCGGGGCCGCCGACGGCCCCCCGCGCATGCCCGAGTTTCATTGCGGCGAGCCGATGCGCACTCCCGCATCGCTAGATCCCACGCTCCACCGCAAGCCCCACGCAAACCGCCACTCCATCTTTTTCGCCTAATCTATACAGGCATCGGGCAACGACGCGCCCGCTCCGTGATTTACCCACCAGAACGCCTTTCACCTTCGTAAACCCACTGTCACGTACGTTTCACGGTAAGTCACGTTACTGTCACAAAGAGACCCTAAGCTTCGCGGTGTTCGTCTTACTCGCTCACACCGCTCACACCTTGGAGGTTTCAATGAAATTGATGCAAACCGTGTTCGCTGGCGTCGCTGGCGCGTTCTTCGCGATCGCAGCGCAAGCCGCAGACATCACCGGCGCGGGCAGCACCTTCGCAGCACCGATTTATACGAAGTGGGCCGACGCTTATCAGAAATCCGGCGGCGGCAAGGTTAACTATCAGGGTATCGGTTCGTCGGGCGGCGTGAAGCAGATCGTTGCCAAGACCGTCGATTTCGCAGGCTCCGACGCTCCGCTGAAGGACGACGAACTCGCCAAGGACGGCCTGTTCCAGTTTCCGACGGTGGTCGGCGGCGTGGTGCCGGTCGTCAACGTACCGGGCGTGAAGCCGGCTGAACTCGTCCTGTCGGGCGAAGTGCTCGGCGATATCTATCTGGGCAAGATCAAGAAGTGGAACGATCCCGCGATCGTTGCACTGAACCCGAAGGTCAAGCTGCCGGACACGGACATCGCCGTGGTTCGCCGCGCCGACGGTTCGGGCACCAGCTTCATCTGGACGAACTACCTGTCGAAGGTCAACACGGAATGGAAGTCGAAGGTCGGTGAAGGCTCGACGGTCAACTGGCCGACGGGTACGGGCGGCAAGGGCAACGACGGCGTCGCCGCATTCGTGCAACGTCTGCCGGGCGCAATCGGCTACGTCGAATGGGCCTACGCCAAGCAGAACCACATGACCTACGTCGCGCTGAAGAATTCGACGGGCACGGTGGTCGAGCCGAAGACGGATACGTTCAAGGCAGCGGCAGCAGGCGCGGACTGGTCGAAATCGTTCTACCAGATCCTGACGAACGAGCCGGGCAAGAACGCATGGCCGATCGTCGGCGCGACGTTCGTGCTGTTGCACACGACGCAGGAAAAGGCACCGCAAGGCACCGAGACGCTGAAGTTCTTCGACTGGGCATTCAAGAACGGCACGCAAGCCGCGAACGATCTCGACTACATTTCGCTGCCGGAATCGGTCGTGTCGGAAATCCGCACGCAGTGGAAGTCGAAGGTCAAGGACGCAGCGGGCAAGCCGCTCGCCGAGTAAGCGTTGCCCCAGCAGAAGTAGCAGGCAACGGCTGTACGTAACACATTGGCCGTCCTCGCGTGAGGACGGCCAATGGCATTGACCGGCACGTCCCGGCGACGTCCCGGCACCCGGCAACATCAGTCGGTACTCACGCATTACCGGCCGCGCGGCATACGTCGCACGGCAACTGGAAAAGGTCCATCAGGCTCTTATGTCCGACATCCAACTCGCGTCAGGCGCTTCGCGGGCGACACCGCCCGGCAGCGCGTCCCAGCAGAAAGCGCCCAGCCGCGCCGGCGACGTGATCTTCGGCGGCCTCGCGCGCCTTGCCGCTATCGTCACGCTGTTGCTGCTCGGCGGCATCATCGTTTCGTTGATCGTCGCGTCCATGCCGTCGATCAAACAATTCGGCCTCGGCTTCCTGTGGAGCGCGCAATGGGATCCGCCGAGCAAGCAGTTCGGCGCACTCGTGCCGATCTACGGCACGATCGCCACATCGATCATTGCACTCATCATCGCGGTGCCCGTCAGCTTCGGCATCGCACTCTTTCTGACGGAGCTCTCGCCCGCGTGGCTGCGCCGGCCGCTCGGCATCGCGATCGAACTGCTCGCCGCGATTCCGTCCATCGTCTACGGCATGTGGGGCCTGCTCGTGTTCGCGCCGATCTTCGCGACGTGGTTCGAGAAGCCGCTCGGTGCCGTGCTCGGCGGCATTCCGGTGGTCGGTGCGCTGTTTCAGGGCGCGCCCATCGGCATCGGCATTCTGTGCGCGGGAGTGATTCTCGCGATCATGATCATTCCGTACATCGCTTCGGTGATGCGCGACGTGTTCGAAGTCACGCCGGTCCTGCTCAAGGAATCGGCTTACGGCATCGGCTGCACGACGTGGGAAGTAATGTGGAAGATCGTGCTGCCCTTCACGAAGAGCGGTGTGATCGGCGGCGTGATGCTCGGCCTCGGCCGCGCGCTCGGCGAGACCATGGCCGTGACCTTCGTGATCGGCAATACGAATCTGCTCGATAACGTGTCGCTCTTTTCGCCGGGCAACAGCATCACGTCGGCGCTCGCCAACGAATTCGCCGAAGCGGATCCAGGCCTGCATACGTCGGCCCTGATGGAACTCGGCCTCATTCTGTTCGTGATCACATTCATCGTGCTGGCGATTTCGAAGATCATGCTGCTTCGCCTCGAGAAAGGGGAGGGCGCCAAATGAGCCAGTCCACCTTGAACATGCCGGGTTCGAACGACGCAGCCGCGCTCGAAAAAATGCGCGTGCGTCTGCAAGGGCGCCGGCGCATGAAGAACGCGATGGCGCTGACGTTGTCGCTCGCCGCGATGGCCTTCGGTCTGCTGTGGCTGATCTGGATTCTCTACACGACGCTGCGCCTCGGTATCGGCGGTTTGTCGATCGAGCTGTTCACGCAGTCCACGCCGCCGCCGAACACCGATGGCGGCGGTCTCGCCAACGCGATCGTCGGCAGCTTGATGCTTGTCGTGCTTGCAACGTTCGTCGGCACGCCGATCGGCATTCTTGCAGGCGTGTATCTCGCGGAATATGGACAGAAAGGCTGGCTCGCGAGCGTCACCCGGTTCATCAACGACATTCTGCTGTCGGCGCCGTCGATCGTGGTCGGTCTGTTCGTCTACGCGCTCGTCGTCGCGAAGATGGGGCACTTCAGCGGCTGGGCCGGCGTATTCGCGCTCGCGCTGCTGCAGATTCCGATCGTGATCCGCACCACCGAAAACATGCTCAAACTCGTGCCGAACGCACTGCGTGAGGCGGCGTTCGCACTCGGCACGCCGAAGTGGAAGATGGTGTTGTCGATTACGCTGAAGGCGTCCATTGCGGGCATCGTCACCGGCGTGCTGCTCGCCGTCGCGCGTATTGCCGGCGAAACGGCGCCGCTGCTTTTCACCGCGTTGTCGAACCAGTTCTTCTCGGCGGATCTGGGCCAGCCGGTCGCGAACCTGCCGGTCACGATCTACAAGTTTGCGATGAGCCCGTTCGCGCAGTGGCAATCGCTCGCGTGGGCCGGCGTCTTCCTGATCACGCTCGCGGTGTTGGGACTGAACATCCTCGCGCGCACGATCTTCACGAACAAGTAAGGGCGGAGTGTAATCCGATGAATATGGCAGAAACTCAACTCAATCCGATCTCGCGTCCCACTGCGCCCGCCGGTTTCGATCCCGCACAAGGCGGCCAGGAGCCGTCGCCGTCGCGCCCGAAGATCGAGGTCAACGACCTGAACTTCTTCTACGGCAAGTATCACGCGCTGAAGAACATCAATCTGCAGATTCCCGAAGGCAAGGTGACCGCGTTCATCGGCCCGTCGGGTTGCGGCAAGTCGACGTTGCTGCGTACGTTCAACAAGATGTACGCGCTCTATCCGGAGCAACGCGCCGAAGGCGAAATCCTGATGGACGGCGAAAACCTGCTGACCTCGAAGCGCGATATCTCGCTGCTGCGCGCGCGCATCGGCATGGTGTTTCAGAAGCCGACGCCGTTTCCCATGTCGATCTACGACAACATTGCGTTCGGCGTGAAGATGTTCGAAACGCTGCCGCGTTCGGAAATGGACGACCGCGTCGAATGGGCGCTCACGAAGGCCGCGTTGTGGAACGAAGTGAAGGACAAGCTCGGCCAGAGCGGCTACGGTTTGTCCGGCGGCCAGCAGCAGCGTTTGTGCATTGCGCGCGGCATCGCGATCCGCCCGGAGGTGTTGTTGCTCGACGAACCGTGCTCGGCGCTCGACCCGATTTCGACGGGCCGTATCGAAGAACTGATCGCCGAACTGAAGAGCGACTACACGGTGGTAATCGTCACGCACAACATGCAACAGGCGGCCCGCTGTTCGGACTACACTGCCTATATGTACCTTGGCGAGCTGATCGAATTCGGCGACACCGAAAAGATCTTCATCAAGCCGGTCCGCAAGGAAACCGAAGACTACATTACGGGCCGCTTCGGCTAATCGGCCGGGCAAAAACAACGGAGTACGACATGTCCGATAAACACCTGTCCAGCCAGTTCGACGCCGACCTGAATCTGGTTTCCTCGAAGGTGCTCGAAATGGGCGGCCTCGTCGAATCGCAGATCGTCAAAGCGATGCAGGCGCTCAACGAGTTCGATCTCGACATCGCCGAGCAAGTGATCGCGGCAGAAGACCGCCTGAACACGATGGAAGTGGAGATCGACGAGGAATGCAGCAACATCATCGCGCGCCGTCAGCCTGCCGCACGTGATTTGCGCTTGCTGATTGCAATCTCCAAGACCATCACGAATCTGGAGCGCGCGGGCGACGAGGCCGAGAAAATCGCCAAGCGCACCAAGCGTCTCATGGAAGACGGCGCATCGCGCACCATCAATATCGCCGAAATCAAATTGTCGGGCGAAATGGCGGTGTCGATTCTGCGCCGCGCGCTCGACGCGTTCGCGCGTCTCGACACGGTCGCCGCCGCGCAGATCGTGCGTGACGATAAAGCGATCGACGAAGAATTCCGCGCGTTCGTGCGTAAGCTGATTTCGTACATGACCGAAGATCCGCGCTCCATTTCGGTGGGCCTCGATTTTCTGTTCATCGCGAAAGCCATCGAGCGGATCGGCGACCATGCGAAGAACATCGCCGAGTTCATCATTTACATCGTGAAGGGTACGGACGTGCGGCACAAGTCGCGCGACGCGCTCGAACGCGAAGCACTCAGTTAATCCAGAGATAAGGACCAGAGGTGCCGATGCCTAGCAGCATTCTCGTCATTGAAGATGAGCCCGCGATTTCCGAACTGATTTCGGTCAATCTTCAACACGCCGGACACTGCCCGATTCGCGCGTACAACGCCGAGCAGGCGCAGAACCTGATCAGCGACGTATTGCCCGACCTCGTCCTGCTCGACTGGATGCTGCCGGGCAAGTCGGGTATTGCGTTCGCGCGCGACCTGCGCAACAACGAACGTACCAAGCATATTCCGATCATCATGCTGACCGCGCGCGGCGATGAACAGGACAAGGTGCTCGGCCTCGAAATCGGCGCCGACGACTACGTCACCAAGCCGTTTTCCCCGAAAGAATTGATGGCGCGCATCAAGGCGGTTCTGCGCCGCCGCGCGCCGCAATTGACCGAAGACGTCGTCGCGATCAATGGGTTGAAGCTCGATCCGGCCACGCATCGTGTCGCGGCGCACGCGGAAGGCAGCGAGATCAAACTCGATCTCGGCCCGACCGAATTCCGTTTGCTGCATTTCTTCATGACGCATCCCGAGCGCGTGCACAGCCGCACGCAACTGCTCGACCAGGTATGGGGTGACCACGTGTTCGTCGAAGAGCGCACGGTGGACGTGCACATCAAGCGTCTGCGCGCGGCCCTCAAGCCGGCCGGCTGCGATGCTATGATCGAGACGGTCCGCGGCAGCGGCTACCGTCTGGCCAAAAGCGCTTGATCGCTTGATCAATGGGTAGCGGCGCGCTCGCCGCTCTCTTCGAACGTTTAGACCATGAACATCATCTGGGCGCGCTCCATCGTTTCGATCGTGCTGCTCGCCATACTGTGCGTGGTGGTCGGCGCATTCGTCAATGTGAAGGCGGCATTGATCCTCGCGGTCGTAATGCTGCTTCTGCAAAGCTTCTTCGGTACCTTCCATAAAGAGCGCTTGTGGCGTTTGCTCGACGCGCCGGTTTACGGCGAAGTGCCGAGTGCGCCCGGCATCTGGGGCGAAATCTATTACCGGTTGCACAAGCTCGCGAAGCGCTGGCATGCACAGGTGCGCCAGGTCGAGCAGCAACATTCGCGCTTCATTCAGGCAATTCAAGCGTCGCCGAACGGCGTCGCAATGCTCGACGACCACGATCAGATTGAGTGGTGTAACGCCATTTCTGAAGTGCATTTCGGGCTCGACGCGAAGCGCGATTTGCGTCAGCACATCACCCATCTTGTGCGTCAGCCGGACTTCGTGCGTTATCTGAACTCGCACCACTACGAAGAAATGCTGATCATGCGTGGCATGGGCGAGAAGCGGCAGAACGTGCTCTCCGTGCAAGTGTTCCCTTATGGCGAGAACCGCAAGCTCGTGCTGTCGCAAGACATCACCGAACTTGAGCGCACCGACGCGATGCGGCGCGACTTCGTCGCCAATGTGTCTCATGAACTGAAGACGCCGCTCACGGTACTCTCCGGTTTTCTCGAGACGATGCGCGAGTTGCCTTTAGCCGAAACCGAGCGCGCGCGTTATCTGGAGTTGATGGAGCAGCAGGCGTCTCGCATGCGCCATATCGTGAACGATCTACTCGTGCTCGCGAAACTCGAAGGCGATAACAAGCCGCCGAGCGATCAGATGATCGACATGCGCGCCGTATTGCGGCACTTGCGTGACGACGCAGAGAGCCTGTCGAGCGACCATCACAAGATTACATTCGACGCCGACGAGGGGCTCACGGTGACCGGCGTCGAAACCGAGATTCTGAGCGCGCTAGGCAATCTGGTGACCAATGCCATTCGCTATACGCCCGATGGCGGCGCGATCAAGGTCAGCTGGCAGGCGCAAGCCGGCGCTGCCGTGTTCTCCGTGACGGATAGCGGCCTGGGTATTCCGGCTGCCGACATTCCACGGCTAACCGAGCGCTTTTATCGCGTCGACCGCAGTCGCTCGCGCGACACGGGCGGCACGGGCCTCGGACTCGCGATCGTGAAGCATGTGCTGCAACGGCACGATGCGCAACTCGACGTGAAAAGCGAGGAAGGGCGCGGCAGTACTTTTACCGTGAGATTCCCGGTGTACCGCACGACGCGGCGGCAACCGGCGCATGCGTGAGAAGCTGTTGCTTCAAAGAAAAGCCCGCTAGAAAGCGGGCTTTTTTTATCTACGTAGCAGCGTTCACCCGCTCGACGCGGAGTGCGCCGGCCTTCACGGACAGAACTTCGTCAACAGACTCATTTGCGCATTGCGCGAGGACTTGCCGGGACGCCGCCGACGATAGTGTCCATCGCTTTGCATCAGCCACGCAGACTGGTTGTCGCCGAGAAACGCGGACAGGCCTTCTGCGATCACACGCCGTTTGAGCCGCCGATTGTTGATGGGAAACGCAACTTCCACGCGGCGGAAGAAGTTGCGATCCATCCAGTCCGCGCTCGACAGATACACCTGCTCGCGGCCGTCGTCGTAGAAATAGTAGATGCGATGATGTTCGAGAAAGCGCCCGACAATCGAGCGCACCGTGATGTTTTCCGACAGGCCCGGCACGCCCGGCTGCAACGAACACACACCACGCACGATCAAGTCGATCTTCACGCCTGCCTGCGATGCTTCGTATAACTCTGCGATCACCGTGGGTTCGAGCAGTGCGTTCATCTTCGCGACAATGCGCGCTTTCTTGCCGGCGCGCGCATGCTCCGCTTCGGCGCGAATTGCTTCCACGAGTTTCGGATGCAAGGTGAACGGCGACTGCCATAACTCGTGCAACTTGAGTTCGCCGCCAATGCCGGTCAGTTGCTGAAAAACGTGGTGCACGTCCTCGCAGATTTTCTGATCCGCGGTCATCAGGCCGAAGTCGGTGTAAAGGCGTGCAGTGCGCGGATGATAATTGCCGGTGCCCAGGTGCACGTAGCGCTTGAGCGTCATCTTGCCGCCCACCGTTGCGCGCCGCACGATCAGCATCATCTTTGCGTGGCACTTGTGGCCCACCACGCCGTACACCACATGCGCGCCGACAGCTTCGAGCTGCGAGGCCCAGTTGATGTTCGTCTCTTCGTCAAAGCGCGCGAGCAGTTCGACGACCACCGTCACTTCCTTGCCGTTGCGCGCGGCTTGCATGAGCGCGTCCATCAGCGGCGAGTCGGTGCCCGTGCGATAAATCGTCTGCTTGATGGCGACGACGTTTGGATCTTTCGCAGCCTGCAGCAGCAGTTCGAGAACCGGCTGGAAACTTTCGTACGGATGATGCAGCAGCACGTCGCCCTGATCGATCACGTCGAACATGCTCGCTGCGTTGGCAATGGCGGAAGGGATCGCGGGAATGTGCGGCACGAACTTCAGATCGGGCCGATCCACCATCTCCGGCAATTGCATCAGACGCACGAGATTGACGGGGCCGTCCGCGTAATAGCAGTCCTTGTTCGACAGGCCGCTCTCGTCGAGCAGGCGCCGCACGACATGCGCGGGTGTCTCCGCGGATACTTCGAGGCGTACCGCGTTACCCAGATGCCGCGCGGGAAGTTCGCCCTGTAGCGCGACGCGCAGATTCGTGATTTCGTCTTCGTCGACGAACAGTTCGCTGTTGCGCGTAATACGAAACTGATTGCAACTTCGCACGACGAGGTTCGGAAACAGCTCGCCGACAAAGCGCTGCAATAGCGAACTCAACAGTACGAAACCATGCGGATAGCCCGACAGTGCCTGCGGCATCCGCACGAGGCGCGGCAACGCGCGCGGTGCCTGCACGATGCCCATCATCGCCTGACGGCCGAAGGCGTCTTTGCCCTCGAGTTCGACGACGAAGTTCAGGCTCTTGTTCAGCACGCGCGGAAACGGATGCGCCGGATCGAGGCCGATCGGCGTGAGCACGGGCAGGAGTTCGTCGAAGAAGTAGTTGCGCGCCCATTCGGTCTGCGCTTCGCTCCAGGCTTCGGTGCCGTGAAAGTAGATGCCTTCTGCTTCCAGCGCGGTGAACACGGTGTCGTGCAGCATGGTGTACTGCCGATGCACGAGCTTTTGTGCCCGCTCGACCACGAGGTCGTAGACATGCTGCAGCGACATGCCGTCGGGCGATAGCGCACCGGGGTTGTCGCGCATCTGCTCCTGCAGTCCGGCCATGCGGACTTCGAAGAATTCGTCGAGGTTGCTACTGGTGATGCAGATGAAGCGCAGGCGTTCGAGCAAAGGGACGGCGGGGTCGGCGGCTTGCGCCAACACACGCTCGTTGAAACCCAGAATGCCCAGCTCGCGATTCAATAAGGGGTAGCGGATGGACATCGGCAGCGAGAATGGAATGTCAGATATGGAGGCAGAAAGACGCTCGGAAATTCTCACAGTATGATGACGTTGTTATGACATTCTCAATGTTATAAATTCTACGCTGTATTCCTCGCCTGTCGTCAATATGACGCAGTCCGTATGGGACCATGGGGCACCCCCATCTCCGCGAGGTGACATCGTGAGCTCCGGTACGCTTAGAATGGCGTCTTTGAACAGCGCGGCCGGCCGCAAGACGAAGGGAACCTCGCGTGACGGTCCCGCCTTGCTCACATCCACCGCTGCCGCGCTCGCGCGCATGGAGTCCGCATACCCGATGGTCAATACCCCACAACTCCTTGCTGCAGTCGACCTTGGTTCGAACAGCTTCCGGCTGATCGTCGGCCGGGTCGAGGAAACCGACGCGGGCAGCCAGATTTATCAGGTCGATGCATTGCGTGAGCCCGTGCGGCTCGCCGCCGGTCTGTCGCGCGACAAGATGCTCGATCGCGCGTCACAGGTGCGCGGCTGGGATGCACTGAAGCGCTTTGGCGAGCGGCTGCGCGACTTTCATCCCGACCACGTTCGCGCGGTCGCGACCAACACATTGCGTATCGCGAAGAATGCGGGCGAATTCCTCGGCGAAGCACAAGCCGCCCTAGGCTTCCCGATCGAGGTAATTGCCGGCCGCGAGGAAGCGCGGCTGATTTACGCCGGGGCAGCACACTCCGTGCCCGCGAGCCCGGGCAAGAGGCTCGTGGTCGATATCGGCGGCGGCTCGACGGAGTTCATCATCGGCTCGCACTACACGCCGATCAAGATGGAAAGCCTGTACATAGGCTGCGTGAGCCACAGCCGGGCGTTTTTCCCGTCAGGCAACGTCGACGAATACACGATGCGTCAGGCCGAGCTTGCAGCAGGCCGCGAAATCCAGATCATTTCGGCCGAATACAAGAAAACCGGCTGGGAGCAGGCAATTGGCTCGTCGGGTACGGCGCGTGCCCTCGCCGAGCTTGTCGAGGCAAACGGCTTTAACGATGCCGGCATCACGCACGGCATTTCGCGCGGCGGCCTCGAACGTTTGAAGCGTGCGCTGATCAAGGCGGAGAACGTCAATCGTCTTAAGCTGGTTGCGTTGAAGGGCGACCGGATCCCGGTGCTGGCGGGCGGCCTCTCGATCATGATCGCGGTGTTCGACGAACTGGGCGTCGATTACGTCGATACGACAGATGGCGCTTTGAGACTCGGCGTGCTCTACGATCTGCTCGGTCGTTCGCAGCACGAAGACATGCGCACGGTCACCGTGGAAGGCTTCATGCGCCGCTATGGCGTGGATCGTCCGCAGGCCGGGCGCATCGGCGAGCTGGCGGTGCGCTTTTACGATCAGTTCGCGGAGCCCGACGAAGAACGCCGCCAGGAGAACCGCATGTTTCTCGGCTGGGCGGCGGCGTTGCATGAAATCGGCTTGTCGATCTCGCACAGCGCCTATCACAAGCATTCGGCCTATATCACGAGCAATGCAGACATGCCTGGCTTCTCGCGTACCGATCAGGCGCGGCTTGCCGCGCTCGTGCTCGGTCATGCAGGCAAGCTCGGCAAGCTGTCGCAAACGCGCGAAGTGGAGTGGCCGCTGCTGTTCTGTTTGCGGCTCGCCGCACTGCTATGCCGTCGGCGTGCCGATGTCGGTCTGCCTGGCATCACGGTCGCGCAGGCCAACGGCGGATATGAGGTGCGTTTGCCTAACGAGTGGGTCGCCAATAATCCGCTTACGGACTACAGCCTGATCCAGGAAGCCGCGGAGTGGGAAAAGGTTGGCATTCCGTATCGAGTGGTCTATACGGACGAGTGACGTGTCGATGTCCGGTTCTGTCAGTACGTAGGCAGAGCAAGCGGCACATGGAGAAAAGCCCGGTTTTTACCGGGCTTTTCTGTTTCTGTTTGCAAGCTCGCTCGAGCGTTGTCAGCGCGGCAATGCATCGCCTAAGAAGTGGCGCGCATAGCGGGCGTTGATGTCCGACAGACGGAACAGCGTCAGAAAATCGGCGGTATTGAAATCGGGATCCCATGCGGGTGCGCCGCAAATCTTCGCACCTAGTCGCAGATATCCTTTGACGAGCGGGGGCGGTGCGACATTCGCGCCGGTCTGCAGTTCGTCGACGGGCAGCGGCGTGTGCGGAAATGCGCGATATTCCGGCGCGGTCAGCGCGCTATCACGCAGCGAGCAATAGAGGTTCGCCGCATAGTGCCCGCCGTCGACCATCGCGACGCTCGCGCAGCCGAGCATCGTCTCGTAGCCGTTGTGCTTCATATAGGCCGCGAGTCCGGCCCACAGCGACATGATGACGGAGCCGCTGCGATAGTCGGCGTGCACACACGAGCGGCCGACTTCGACCATCTTCGCGCGCAGGTGAGTGAGACGCGAGACGTCGAACTCGCTTTCCGCGTATAGACGTCCGATGCGCGCCGCTTGGTGCGGCGGCAACGCGCGATAGGTGCCAACCACTTTCAGTGTGTCGAGATCGCGCACCAGCAGGTGATCGCAGTACGAATCGAACGGATCGACGTCGAGGCCTGCGGGGCCGCTCAGGCGAGCGCCCATTTCCTCGGCGAACACGCGGTAACGCAGACGCTGCGCCTCGCGAAGCTCTTCGTCGGTGCGAGCCCACGTGACTCGCAGGCGGTGCTGGGCGGTGACCGTCTCTTCGGCGCGGGGCAGGCGACGCGACTCGAAGATCGAAGCGAGGGGCAGGGTAGGCGTCGGCAGTTCTCGCATTGGGGCGTCCTGGTCGAAAAAAGGATGAGTCTTTTTTCGCCAATGTAGTAACGCCCGGTGACGCTCGCATGGCAAAGCCGTGACGATTGGATGACTGTATGAAAGCTGCGGGTGCCGCGTCGCTTGCCGGGCGGCGTTCCTCGTACTCGCCGCGCCGGGCTCCCGGACGTTGGCCGCGCGCAGTTCGCCGATCGGATCAGACGAGTTCGGGCGTCATCGCTGCGAGCAGCACCGCCTGGTCGTCGCCGTGCCGCTCGCGGCTGGCGATCCACCATAGGCCCGCTTTCTTGAGCGGCCAACTGGCGTCGCTGTGCGCAAGCAGCTTTGCGGCAACGTGGCCGAGCGTCGGCTGATGACCCACGATCACCACCGTTTCGGCGATGCCCTTCGGCCAGCCGGATGCGGTGAGCACGTCTTGCGCGCTTGCATTCGGCGCCAGTTCGCGCACGACACGGTATTGATCGCTCAACGTCTCCGCGGTCTGGATGGTCCGCACCGCGGGGCTGGCAAGGATCACGGCGTCGTCGGGCAGACGCGTGCGCAGCCACTTGGCGACGTGTTGCGCCTGCTTGCGACCGCGAGTGGTGAGTGCGCGGGCGAGATCCGTGGCGGCGTAGTCCTCGGCTTCGGCGTGACGCCAGAGAATCAGATTCATGCGTGGCTCCTCGAGTCTGGATACGGGTGTTGCAGTGCTTTGCACGGCGCGCTGCACGGTTCCAACGCTGGGGCGCGGGCTTGATGTCTAGCGGGGCAGCTTGCTCCGTCGGCTGAATCGCGCTTCGGTTGCAACTGTTTTAGCAGATCGCGAGCCCGGCCTCGGGCTCATCTGCGTTCATTCGGATGCAAAAAGCAAAAACCCGCGAAGCCGGAGGCGACGCGGGTTTTTGTGATGCCGTTGCTGCTTTTTTCGTGGTCGGAGCGAAAGGATTCGAACCTTCGACCCTCTGATCCCAAATCAGATGCGCTACCAGGCTGCGCTACGCTCCGACGAATCCGAGATTCTACGTGGCTTTAGGTGCCAGAGTCAATCGCGAATTGCGTCGAAGCAAAAATAGCCGCGTCATATGCGTCCCATCAGCAGCAACACGATGACGATGATCAGCACAACGCCGAGCAGGCCGGTCGGGCGGTAGCCCCAGCCGCTGCTGTACGGCCAGGTCGGCAACGCGCCGATCAGCAGCAGGATGAGCACGATGAGTAGGATGGTTCCGATTGTCATTTGAGTTCTCCCTGTCCGGCTCCGACGAATGCCGGGCCGCATGGTTCGTTGATCCGACGCAAATTGCCCGTCGCGATGAGCGACCTGCAACGTGCGCTGCTTGCAGCCAGCCAATCAGCAATGCGTGTGCCTAAGCTTGTACTGCTGGCTGTGCCCCACGCGGAACGTTGGAGAGAGGCAATGCTTGACGACGCGGACAAGTCCGAGGTGCAACAAAGGCAGTGGTAAGTCGGCGGGCGAAGGAGAGCGTGACGAGGCGCAGTAGAGCACACAGTGACAAAGCTGGACGGAGAGCAGGCCAGACGAAGGCCAAGGCCGGACACGGAGGGTCAGGACCGGCGCTTGACGGGAAAGGCTCAAGGCAGGCAGATCTGGGCGTGACAGGCTCAGGCGCAACCCGGCCAGCCGTGGCGCCTCAATCGCAACATCAGCAGACGACACACCTCGACCGACACGACAGCGCCCCTCCCGCAACCGCGGGACAGCCTGCAATCGAACGAGGCACAAAAACCTTCAGTGCCGGCGGCGCTTCCAGTGCGGCATGTGCACATGCTGATGAGTCAGCCAGTGATGCAGCATGCCTTCGCCGTGTTCGCGTCGATATGTCTTCGATTCAAAAATCGAAAGTGCGAGCAGCACGGCGAGGCCGATCCCGAGTCCGACCAGACCGGCAACCGATTCAGCGTCCATGGCAGTCTCCTTTGACGTTCTGCTGTGACTTTATAGTAGGTCACGCATCGCGAAACGGCAGACCGGACTGCGCGCGCCGCGTCATGGAACGAGCGTTGCGGGTAGACTCTCGCGCTCCGCAGCTCCGGCGCTCACGCCTTGCGTTCCTTCCCATAAGAGAGACTACCGTCCATGTTCCGTGTTTCGATGATTGCCTTGTTCCTGAGTGCCGGTGTCGCGGGTTGTGCAAACGAACCATCCGGCCACCACGCGGCCCCGCCGCAGGATCCCGCGGATTATCATGGTGTGCCCACCGACACCCGTCCGCCCGCAATGGTGCCCGCGCCGGTAGCGCGTTGAGCGCGAGCGGAAAACCGACGCGCCCTCGCCGCTACACCCCCACGCTCGCAACCACTTTCGTCAGATGACGCGCAAGCGTCACCCCACGCGCGACCATGAAGACAAGCATCGCGGCCCACAGGCCATGGTTGCCGTACAGCATGAGCAGCGGCCACGAGGCGCCGACGAAAATCGCGAACGACAAGACCATCGACGTCATCAGTTCTCGCGTGCGTGTTGCGCCGATAAACACGCCGTCGAGCACATATCCGCCTACCGACACCACCGGCGAGAGCGCCGCCCAAGGCAGATAACGCTCGGCCGTGGCACGCACGGCTGCCTGATCGGTCAGGCGCTCGACGATCCACGAACCCAGCCCCGCGTACACGAGTGCGAAGCCGAGCGCGCCGAGCGCCGACCATAGCGCCGTAACCTTGATGGCCTGGACGAACGCGTGCCGGTCGCGCGCGCCGATTGCCGCGCCGACCAGCGCCTCGGCGGCGTGTGCGAAGCCGTCGAGCCCGTAAGCCATGAAGGTCTGAAAGTTCAGCAGCAGCGCGTTCGCGGCGAGCGTCGCGTCGCCCTGTTTCGCTCCGAGGTGCGCAAACCAGCCGAACGACAGCAGCAGGCACAGCGTGCGCAAAAAGATATCGCGATTGAGAACGATCAGGCGTCGCAGCGCCGCGGCGTCGAAGAGCGCCTGCCGGTTGAGCGCGGGCAGGCCGCGCGACCTGCCGTGCCACAGCAGCGCCGCGCCGAGCACGAAGCCGAGCGCGTCGGCGGTGGCAGTGGCCGCGCCGATTCCCGCAACGCCCCAATTGAACACATACACATACAGGAACACCGCGACGATGTTCACGCCGTTGATAAACACCTGCGACAACAGCGCCAGACGCACGCGCTGCGTGCCGAGCAGCCAGCCCAGCACCACATAGTTGCCGAGCGCGAGCGGCGCGGCCCAGATGCGCGCGTGGCAATAGAGGCGTGCGTTGCGCTGCACGGCGTCGCTTCCGCCGATGGCCCGCAAAGCGTAATCGATCAGCGGTACCTGGAGCGCGAGTACTGCAGCGCCGATAGCGGCCGCGAGCAATAGTGCTCGCACGACGTTATCGCGCAATGCCGCGTGGTCGCCCGCACCGTGCGCCTGCGCGACGAGGCCGGTCGTGCCCATGCGCAAGAAGCCGAAGCCCCAGAACACGAAGTTGAAGAAGAGTCCGCCAAGCGCGACGCCGCCGAGATACGCCGCTCCGTCCAGATGACCGGCGACGGCGGTATCCACGGCGCCGAGAATCGGCTGAGTCAGATTGGCGAGAACGATCGGAAATGCAAGCGCAAGCACGCGGCGATGCCAGCGCACCGGCAGCGCGGGCGCCGTATGTTCGACGCCTGACGCCGCTTCGCTCAATGGCGTTCCTGCACGCAAATCCACGGAGAAACGACCACGGCCCAAAGGTCAGGGTCGCGCGCGGCGAAGTCCGCGGCGGTCTCGGACTGCACTCGCTCGACAAGTCCCGCCGACAGCCATTGCGTGATCTGCGCGGTGTCGTCGCTGGCGATGGCTTCGGCCACGCTCACGAGATCGAGGTCGCTCGCGACGCGTAACAGCATGCCCCGCGCGAAGAAGCGTTCCAGTTCCGGCCAGCCGATTTTCGCTGTTTCGGCGAGGAGCTTGGCGTACAGGGGGCTATGGGCGGCGTCGTTGGAAGTCATCGTAAGCGGGTTCTGGCGGGGGTCGATACTATAAACCATCGGCGCAAGCAGCCGGCGCGGCACGCATTCCGGTACGCTTAGGCCCTTCGCAATTCGTCCGATTCTGAACCTTCATGTCACTCGATTCAACCGCGCCGGCTCCGGGCGCGCCAGTTCACGAAGTGGCCGACGCCACGCTCACTCGCGCCGACGTCGAGCAACTGATCGCGGCAAGCGCCGTCGCGAACAGGCAGGCGAGCGGCGCGCCGCTCGTCTTCAACGATTGCGATCTGGAAGGCGCCGATCTTTCGCGGCTCGATTTGCGCGGCGCGCAGTTCCACCGCTGCGCGCTTGCCGAGGCTTCGTTTTTCGGCGCAACGCTTGCGCAGACACGCTGGGTTCGTTGCCGGGCGCGCCAGGCCGATTTTGCATCGGCGGATCTCGTGGATGCGGCATTCCAGTCGAGTGATCTGAACAACACGAACTGGCGGCGCGCCAAGCTCGCCTCCGCGTCGTTTAGCGGCTGCAAGTTGACCGGCGCGAACTTCGAGGCGTGCACGGCGCTGGGCCTGAGCTTCGTCGAAACGCTGCTGGTCGGCGCGCATTTGCGCGGCCTGTCGTTCCGCAAGGCGACGCTGCATCAGCTCGATTTCTCCGACGCCGACCTCGCGGGCGTCGATTTCCGCGAGGCGATTCTCGATGGCGGCAGCCTCAAGGACGCACACTTGAAGGGCGCGCGGTTCGACGGGGCCGATCTGCGCGAGGCTGACTTGAGCGGCGTGCGGCTGGTGGACGCGGCCCTCTTCAAAGGCGCGACGATTTCGCATCTACAGGCTGCGGTACTCATCACCGAGCTGGGATTGCGAGTCATGTAAAGCCCCGGCGCAACCCGGCCGGATTATGACTTTCGGCCGACTTGTGCGGAACCGCACGAATGACTAACATCTGATTTATTCAACGCCTGCAACCTGGGATTTTAAGCGGCTTATTTGTCGGTAGATTTGAGGCGAGTTTAGAGTTTCGCCATTCGCGGGTTCTCATGAGGGGTTATTGGACGTGAGTAACGCGTGCTGATTCCGATTATTTAATTGAATTGGTGCGGTGGCGCACCTAGCGTTTTTAACACCAACGATCCGCGAATAAGGCGCGGCGCCAGCGCTGGAAAGAGAGGCGCGTTATTTGTCAGCCTTGCTGAGGCGGAGTGATCCCGAGCCTTGCTGCGAAAGGGTTTGCGGGCGTATTAACATGTTTGAACCGCTGGGCTAATAACCTGCCGTCTGCCGGGCTGGCCTGATTTATTAGGCGGTTAATGCCTATGTTTTCGGTTCACATAATGCGAAATCCGTGCGTCGCATCACATTGCTGTCGAAATTAAGATATTGCGCTTGTAAAACCGGGTTGTTAAATTTCGTTCTGGCGCATGGTGAACCGGTCCTTTGCCGATATGCGCCGAACCCCCGTTAGCCCGGCCTCGCGCCGGGCTTTTTTTTGGGCAGACTTTTAATTGCCGTCACCGCGATTACACACGCCGCGCGGATCATAAAAGCTTACCTTTTCTTTCCTCGGTTATGACGTGGGTAATCATATTCGTTGCCGCGTGGCCAATTGCATTCGGAGCGTTGCTGGCGTTCGCCGCACGCATCGAACCGCGGTCGGGGCGTTGGGTGCGCGGCCGGCTGCACTTCGCGCAACCCGGCAGCGTGGTACGCATGCTTTACTGCTTGCAGCGGATCACCATCGAGCGGTTTTTCACGTTCGCTCCAAAAATTCCGCCGACGGAGCCGCCCGAAGTCGCGCCGTTATCGACGTCTTTCGATACGACGTCGTAGCCATAATTGCCGCAGACTTCGCCGGCGCGCTTGTAGCATTCGGCCCAGCTCGTGCTGGCGTCGCTGCCGCTGCAGTTGATCGCAAAGCCGGTGTCGCCGCTTGGCAGATAAGTCATGTTGGTGGTGGTCGAGCAGCCGCTGAGGCTGCCCAGCGTGAGCAGGCCCACGCTGATCGCTGCGGCCGTCGCCACGGACGCAAATGCGCTCTTCATTGCAGATTCCCTTACAGATGACATGAAAGACGTGGCGCGAAGCCACGCGTGTCGGATTGAGCGTTTATAGCACGCAGGGTTCCCCTGTCAGTCCGTGTAACGCGGTGCTCCGGATGCGCGGACTGTAGCGCCGCGAGCCAGGCGGCGCGCCGGCTGCAGGCTGTCGCCACGCCTACGTCGCGTCTGACGTCACGTCTAACGTTCGGGCAGCGCCCGCGACGGGTCGATCGAGCGGCCCTGATAGCGCAGCTCGAAGTGCAGCATGACCCGATTGGTATCGGTGTCGCCCACCTCGGCGATTTTCTGGCCTTGCGCGACGGTTTCGCCTTCCTTCACGAACAGCACGCGATTGTGCGCGTAGGCGGTCAGATACTCCGCGTTGTGCTTGAGAATCAGCAGATTGCCGTAGCCGCGCAGCCCGTTGCCCGCGTAGACGACTGTGCCGGCCGCGGCCGCGACCACAGGCGTGCCCGCTGGAGCGGAAATGTCGATGCCCTTTGAGTTTCCGCCGTCAAAGCCGCGAATGACATTGCCGTTGGTCGGCCACACGAGCGAGATCGATGACGCCGGCGGGGAAGAGGGCGCGCTCTCGACCGGCGCGGAACGCGGCGCGGCCGAAGCACTCGCGCTCCCGTTGCCGCTGCTGCGCACGGCGCCGTTCGTCGAAGCCGCGCCGTTGGGCGGATCGACACGCAGTACTTGCCCGACCTCGATGCTGTCCGGGTTCGTCAGGTTGTTCCAGCGCACGATGCTTTGCACCGACTGGTGGTGACTACGCGCGATCTTCGACAGTGTGTCGCCCCGTTCGACGCGATAAAAGCCCGGCCCCACCGGCGCCGACCCGCACGCGGCGATGAGCGCCACCAACGACACGCACGCGAGTCGTTTGATAATTCTTGTTGTTTCAGACATTGGACCTCGCAAAGCGCTGCCGCGCGCCGATCCCGATCACGTGGCAGGTAGATACAAAGCGTCTGATTCTAACGGTTTTGCGTTGCAGCATTGGAAAAACGGGCATTGGGCGCGCTCGGCATCTCGCGCAATGGAGCCGCGCGCACGTGACCGCTGCGCCCGTGTGACCGGAAATTAGTCGAGTTTTCCGACGCTGATGCGCAGCGAGGCAACCTCGGTCTTGGCCGGTTCGAGCCAGCGCAGGCCCATGCCGTTGTGAATCGCGTCGGGCAGCCCGAGCCACGGTTCGACGCAGTAGAAGTCGGACTCCGCCGCTTCCGTCCATGTCGTCACCGCGTACCAGGGCACGGAGTTCGGCCGCTGCAGATCGATGGTGATCACCCGACCGAGGCCCGGCGCGATCAACCGTACCGGTTGTTCCGGTGCGCCCGTGAGGCAATGGAAGCGGTCGTGAATGCGTGCTTCGTCGAGTGTGTAACGCGCTTCGCCCGGCTCGGCCGCGCTGATCGAGCCGTCTGCCTGCTGGAAGCGCCTTTCAGTGCGCGGCAATTCGAGCGACGTCTCGGCACGTTGCCGGTGCGGCAGCGTGAAGTAAAAGTGATGACCGGCGTAATAGGGCAGCGGTGCGTCGCCGGTGTTGGTGGTCGTCAGCGTGACTTCGAGCGTGTGCGCATCGATCAGCGTGTAGGCCGCCTCGAAGCGGAAGCCGAACGGATAACCGCCGCGCGTGGCGTCGCTATCGGTGAGCACGAGGCGCAGGCCCGCGCCGTGCACGTCGGCGTGAGCGTCGAACGGAAGGTCGCGTGCAAAGCCGTGCATGGGCAGCTCGCGGACCGTGCCCTGCGCGTCTCGCCAGTAGCCGATCTTGCCGTCCACGCGATGACGTCCGAGAAACGGAAACAGCAGCGGGTTGCCGCCGCGGATGCGCGCGGGCTGACTCCAGTCGGCGTGCTCGGGCCAATGGATCACCTCTTCGCCGTCGATGATCCACGAAAGCAGACGGCCGCCGGCTTGCGGCGCGAAGCGGAGCACGGAGGCGTCCTGAGCGATCTCGAGAATGTCCTGCTGCGGTGAAAGAGGCATGGTCGATGGTGTGATGGAGTAAGTGGTAGACGCGCCGGACGCGGCAGCCGCAGCAGCCGCGACTTCCGGTACCGGCGGAAACGACGATTTTGCTCTGCTTTACGCTACGGGGAAACCCTTCTGGGGAAATTGCGGGTGTCGCAAGCGGCCGATCGTTGCCGATAATCCGTCTCACTGCCCGGTGATATCTACCGCCGGGCGAGATCGCTCAGGAGGGGTTATGGATCTCGCAATGGCAATGGGTGTCGCTCTCTTCGGCATGTTCACTGCAAGCACGGTCTACTTCTTTTACAAGCTCGAGCGCTGATCTGCGCGCTCGCCCGCTGTTTGCTCGCTCGCTTCAAACGATGCGTCGCGTCGCCCATGCGAGCGGCTTGCATTTCGTAAGCTTGACGACTTCTCGAACGCTGTAATCCCGCGTTCGCCGTTAGGCGATTGAAAGGGATGCTGTCTCCCAACGGCCCTTTTCGTTTGCGTTTCGCGTAGCGACAGTCTTATGTCGTGACGCAGCGCGTCAATATCTCCCCGAATGTGGCCCAAACGCTTGGCGCTGACTTGTCAGCCAGGCATAATCGGTGCGCTTTTTAACGCGCCGGGTAATTCGTTGTGCGGCGCGCTGTCCCCGACATCTTCCTTACAAGGACTGCCGCGTGAATCTGTCGTTTCTTATCTTCCTGAGCGTGCTGCAAGGCGTGACCGAACTTTTCCCGGTGAGCAGCCTCGGTCATACGCTGCTCGTGCCAGCATTGTTCGGCATGCATATCGATAAACACGCTCCGCAGTTGCTGCCGTTTCTCGTCGCCTTGCACCTCGGTACGGCCTTCGCGCTGCTGTGGTATTTCCGCGAGCGTTGGTGCGCACTCGTGCGCGGCTTCTTCGCGTCGTTCGGCGGCCGCCGTAACGACGATGCTCACATGATGTGGGCGCTCATCATCGGCACGATTCCGGCCGGGCTCGTCGGCCTGCTGCTCGAGAAGCGGCTCGAACGGATCTTCCACGACCTGCGCATCGTGGCAATCGCGCTGATCGTCAACGGCGTGCTGTTGTGGCTGGGCGATCGCCTGCAGCGTTCGCGCGCGCATCAGGCGCCGGAGAAAATGGGTTTTGGCCAGGCGTTCCTCGTCGGTCTCGCCCAAGTCGGCGCGCTGATTCCCGGATTTTCGCGCAGCGGCCTCACGATGATCGCCGGCAATGCCGCTGGCCTCACGGCGGAGAAAGCCGCGGAGTTCTCGTTCCTGCTCGGCACGCCGATCATTTTCGCAGCCGGTTTGCTCGAGGTACCGAAGCTTTTCCATGCACCGGGCCAACTCGCGGACGCACTGCTCGGCGGCGTGCTGACCGCCATCGCCGCGTATCTGAGCGTGCGTTTTCTGATGCGCTATTTCGAAGGCCGCGGACGTCTTGCTTCGTTCGGTGTGTACTGCGTGATCGCGGGCATCGTGTTCCTTGGCTGGTTTGCGCTGCATCCGCAGCCGGTCTGATAATGTGCGATGTGCCCGCCGCGTTCTGGCGGGCATGAGGCGATCGGTTATAATCCGGGCCGACCTTTGCGGCGGTAGCTCAATTGGATAGAGCACAGGTCTTCTAAACCTGAGGTTGTGAGTTCGATCCTCGCCCGCCGCGCCATTGCCCGCATGTCAAGAATCCCATCTACCGAATCCGGTGATGGGATTTTTTTATTGCCTCGCGTTCTCCCGCGTTACGACAGCGCTTGCACGTCGATCGAATCGACGCGGTCCGGATAGAACGCGAGATGTTGAGCTATCTCTTTCACGGCCGCATACGGCGACTCGTAGGTCCACACTGCATTGACCGCGCGCTCCCCGCCCGGCGTGATGCTGTAGTACGCACAATCGCCTTTGTACGGGCAGTAGGTCGTGTGGTCGGTACGCGCGAGCAGGTTCATGTCGGCGTCGTTGCGCGGAATGTAATACACCGCCGGATAAGACGCTTCGCGCAGCACGAGCGCCTTTTCCGTGTCGGCGATCACGCGGCCCGCCACCGTCACGACAACGCGAGCCCGCGCGGGCTCGACGCTAATCGGATGATCGGCGCCGGGGACCTTGATGGTTCTTTCAGTCATGCTGTCGAACTCCTGATGATCGGGCGAAATGACGTCGACGCAAACCGTCGAGCCTGTAGCGCAGCATACGCTCGTCGAGTCCGATGCGCCGCGCCGAAGGTCACCGGCCATCACGCCCATATCACGGCTGCGGGTCTATGCGTCGCGCCAATCAATCGCGCCAATAAATCGCGCCAATAAAAATGGGCAGCCGAAGCTGCCCGTCGAAAGCCGCGCCGCAAGGCCGGCTGTTGCTTACCAGTGCCGCTGCGCTGTCGCGCTTACTGCCTGACGTTCAGTGCGGCGGTCAGATCGCCCATCGGCTTGCCGCCGTTGGCCACGAGCGCCGAGTCGCGCGCCGCGATGCCCGGGAGCGTCGGCAGCGAGAAACGGTGCGTGATGAAGCGCAGGATTGAAGTCGTGTCGTATTGCGTGTGATCGACGAAACCCTTCTTCGCGAACGGCGAGATGATCAGCGCCGGAATACGCGTGCCCGGACCCCAGCGATCCGCCTTGGGCGGCGCGACGTGATCCCAGAAGCCGCCGTTTTCGTCGTAAGTGACGACCACCAGCATGTTGTTCCACTGCGGGCTCTTCTGCAGATGCGAAATCACGTCCGCGATATGCTGGTCGCCCGACGCGACGTCGGTATAGCCCGGGTGCTCGTTCAGGTTGCCTTGCGGCTTGTAGAACGTCACTTGCGGCAGCGTGCCGCTGTCGATCGCCTTGATGAACTCCGAGCCGCCGAGGCCGCCGTCCAGCAGATGCTGCGAGCGGTTTGCCGTGCCCGGTGCGAGATCCGCGAAGTAGTTGAACGGCTGATGATGCGGCTGGAAATTAGGCGCCGTCAGGTTCGCGCCGTAAATCACGTTCGACGTGCCGTTCTGTGCCGCGCTCAATGCCGCGCCCCACGCGCCGCCGTACCACGCCCACGACACCTTCGCATTGTTCAGCAGATCGCCGATGTGTTGCTGCGTCTGCGCGGGCAACGTGGTGGCCGCGCCCGGATCGGCGAGATTCGCGTCGCCGCCCGAGGCCGCCTTGTTGCCGCTTGGCTGATACGGCGGCTGCATCGTGTTGATCGCGTAGAAGTCAGGCGTGAGGTTGCCGGACAGCACGAACTTCGGCGGCCCATTGAGCGACGAAGCCGGCGAATTGGACGCAACCTTGAGCGTCACGCCGTCGCTTTCGACGGCCGAAATCGAACCGGCCGCCGGGCTCTTGTCCGCGTTCGGATAGGTCGGCGTGCACGCGCACACGAGCCACTGGTGATTCAGAAACGAGCCGCCGAATGCGCCCATGAAAAAGTTATCGGCAAGCGTGTACTGCTGCGCGATTTTCCACAGCGGCAGCTTGTCCGCATTGAGCGTGTAATGGCCCATGACGAGGCCGCCCGAATCGGCCCATGCGGCGAACTTGTCGTTCTTGCCGCCGTCGATCTGCATCTGGTTCTCATAGAAGCGGTGATACAGATCGCGCGTCGTCGCGGTGATCGGCGTGTTGAAACCGTTGGGGTCGTCGATCGCGAACGGGCTGTTCGGCAAGTTGGCCGTCATGGCCTGCGTGACGACCGGCGTCACGCCGGTTTGCGTGAGGCCGTTCCAGACCTGCGGGAGCGTCGCGAGCGTGGAGCCGTCGCGATCCAACTGCTTTGCGCTCGCCGCGCTCACGCTCTGCAGACCGTTGGCGCCGGGGAAGTTGCCGTACAGGTTGTCGAAGCTGCGGTTTTCCGCGTAGATCACCACAACGTTCTTGATCGACGTGATGTCCGGTTGCGTAACCTCGTTGCCGCCGCATGCATAAAGGCTTAACGCTGCAGCGATCGCCAACGGCGCCGCGCAGATCAGTTTCTTGTTCATCTGTGTAAGTTCTCTCTCTCGCGTTGGGGACGGGCCGGGTGCGTTTGATAGCTCGATGACCGCCCGCGAAAGTGTGGCGATGCAATTTGACAGAAAGATGTATTCATTACGAATTGCTTCGGCGCGGCGATTCGCTGTGGGGCGAATGTCATTTGAACGTCATATCCATGAAATACGCTCGCGGACTTCATATCGCACATTCACATCATTCACATGCGACTCGGTCTGACGGGGATCCGGAAAACAGTAGCGCCCGACGTGGCGTTGTCGCGCGCGAGGCCGGCGGTCAACCGCGGATGTCGCGCGATAGCGCTTTCGTTCGTGGTTGCGGGAATGGCGGTGAGCATGAGTCTCGCCGGCTGCGATGCCGGCACGCCGGCCGCTGCCGCGGATGCGGGTGCGAGTGCCGCTCATGCTTCGGTGGGTTCCGGTGCGGCCGTCGTGCGGGTCGCGGCGTATGAGGTGGCACATGAGGTGACGCAACCAACGCCGGCCGGTGGTCAATCGCGCGCACAAGTCTACGAATCCGTGCGGCGGATGACCGCGGTCGGCAAGCAGCTGTTCTTCGATCCGTCGCTATCCGGCTCGGGCAAGCTGGCGTGCGCGTCGTGCCACAGTCCGGACCACGCCTTTTCGCCGGCCAACTCGCTGTCCGTGCAACTGGGCGGCGGCGACATGCACCGCACCGGCATGCGCGCGGCGCCGACGCTCAAATATCTGCAATCGGTGCCGGCGTTCGCCGAGCACTATCACGAGTCCGACGACGAAGGCGACGAAAGCGTCGATGCCGGTCCAACCGGCGGCCTCACGTGGGACGGCCGCGTGGATCGCGGCAGCGACCAGGCGCGCATTCCGTTGTTGTCGTCGTTCGAAATGGGCAGCTCGCCGGCCAAGGTCACCGCCGCGATCAAGGCCGCGCCGTACGCGGGCGCCTTCCGCGCCGCGTTCGGTGAACATATTTTCGATAGCGACGACGCGACCTTCAAAGCCGTGCTGCAAGCGCTCGAAACCTTCGAGCAAACGCCCGAAGTGTTCTACCCGTACACCAGCAAATACGACGCTTATCTGGCGGGAAAAACGCAGCTCACAAAAGCCGAGCTGCACGGTTTGCAACTTTTCAACGACGAAAAGAAGGGCAACTGCGCGAGCTGTCACATTAGCCAGCGGACGCTGGACGGGGCCCCGCCGCAGTTCAGCGACTTCGGGCTGATTGCGATCGGTGTGCCGCGCAATCGCGCGCTGCCCGTGAACCGCGATCCGCGCTTCTACGATCTTGGCGCATGCGGCCCGGAGCGCACCGACCTGAAGGGACGCGCGGAGTTCTGCGGCATCTTTCGCACGCCGACGTTGCGCAACGTCGCGTTGAAGAAGAGTTTCTTCCACAACGGTATCTATCATTCGCTCGAACAGGTTCTGCACTTTTATGCCGAACGCGACACGAACCCGGAGAAGTTTTATCCGGTGTCGAAGGGGAAGGTCCAGAAGTTCGACGATCTGCCGCAGCGTTACTGGGCGAATCTGAATACGGAGCCGCCGTTCGACCGCAAGCCGGGCGACAAACCTGCGCTGAACGACGCCGAGATCAAGGACATGGTGGCGTTTCTGAATACGCTCACTGATGGCTACAAGGCGGGGAACTGACGAACAAGCATCGGGAGCAGCGCGCCGTCGGCCCGATGTGACTTCACGGTCCCTGGCGCTTCAGGTAGAAGCGCCGGCGACGATGCAGAAGCAGGCGGCGAGCAGCAGCGCAAAAGAGACAAGCACGCATGCGATGCCGGCGCGCGTTACGAGGTTCGGCCAGCGGGGACGGCGCAGTCCGTCGATGCGGATGATGGGCCGCGCGAGACCGGGATCGCGTCGGATAGCGACCGGCACAAGCGCGACGCAAAGCAGCGCGAGTGCGATGGCAAAGGTTTCCAGTGCAACGGTGAATTCCATGATTGGGCGTTTGAAGGGAGCAGTGCGAAAGCGCAATACGGCCAATCTTAGGAAAGCGTGGCGCGCGGTGATATGGGAGCCATCCTAAAAATATGAGCGCCTAAATCAGAGTGATTAAGTAAGAGCGGCTAAATGAGAGCGACTGCGGGCCGCGAGCCGTAGCCGCGCATCGCGCATCGTTTTCCACGGGCGATCGTTGCGTGGAAGGGGAACGGGGCGCCTCGGCGCAGCGTGCTAAAGCTGTCACGACGGACATGCTATGCTTTTGGGGTCCAGATCAAGCGCGGCCATCAGTGCGCTCGAGACCGCCCAAAAACGCAGTAAAACGTTTCCGAGGAGCCCCTTCATGTCGATGCGAACTCGTGCACTCCGTCAACTGACCGCCGCCGGTCTCCTGCTTGGAGCGGCCATCGGCGCGCAAGCGGCGAATCTCGGTTTCCTCAACGACACGCCGATCAGCTACATGAAAGAGCGCGACGTCGAGTCGATCAAGCAGGCGGTCTTCGCCGCACTCGACCAGAAGCACGACGGCGAAAGCATCACTTGGGTCAATGAAGGCACGCGCAACAGCGTGAAGATCGACGCGACCATTACGATCGCGAGCACGTCGAAAGAAGGCGAGCGCACGTGTCGTGACCTCGGTGTCGTGCTCAATGCAAAAGGGCAATCCATGAACCTGCGCCCGCAGTTCTGCAAGCAGGGCGGCGGCAAGTGGCAGTTGCAGAAGAAGAACTAGGCATGCATCCAGTCGTTGGAATGCCGGCGGGTCGTTCGCGAGCCCGCGCGGATGCCGTGAGTCGGACCGGGTCGGAGCGTTGATGAGCCCGCGGATCGTCTCGTGCGGAATCGTGCTACTCGATCCCGAAGGCCGCGTGCTGCTCGCGCATGCCACCGAGACATCGCACTGGGACATTCCGAAAGGTCATGGCGAGGAAGGCGAGGCGCCGCACGTCACCGCGCTGCGCGAGATGGTCGAAGAGACCGGAGTCGCAATCGAGCCGGAGCGTCTGAAGGATTTGGGCCTCTTCGTCTACCGGCGCGACAAGGATCTGCATCTGTTCGCAGCGCGCGCCACCGTCGATGAACTCGACCTGAGTTCCTACACATGCACGTCGCTGTTTCCGCGCCGCTCGGACGGTAAGCTGATTCCCGAGATGGATGCCTATCGCTGGACCGCGCCCGACGAAGTGGAAAAGTACGCGAGCCGCAGCCTCGCGCGGCTCTTTCAAACCACGCTTTCACTCACGGAATTGCATCGGTCGTTATAGCGGCGCGGCAGCGCTTCTGCTGACGATTCCCGACGCGAGAAGGCACGCACAAAGAAAAGGCGTGCATCCGATGAAACAGATGCACGCCCTGGTCGATCATTGGTGCGCGGCTAACGCCCTCTGAAGCGGCGACGCTTGCCGTTAGCCGTTGGCTTCGCCGCTTACGCCGGCTTGCCCCAACTGTCGCGCAAACTCACGATCCGGTTGAACACGGGCTTGCCCGGCTGCGAGTCCACCCGGTCCGCGACGAAGTAACCGTGACGCTCGAACTGATAGCGCTGTTCGGGCAACGTGCCGTGCGCGCCAGGTTCGAGGTAGGCGTTGACCACGCGCTTCGAGTCGGGATTCAGCGCTTCGAGGAAATCGCGGCCGCCTGCGTCGGGTTGCGGTTCCTTGAACAGGCGGTCGTAAATTCGCACTTCGGCCGGGCACGCGGCTGCCGCGCTGACCCAGTGAATGTTGCCCTTGACCTTGTAGTTGTTCGCGCCTTCGGTGCCCGACCGGCTGTCCGGGAAGTAGTTGCAATGCACCGCGACGATGTTGCCGTTCTCGTCCTTCTCCGCACCCGTGCATTCGATCACGTAGCCGTAGCGCAGACGCACCTTGTTGCCCGGGAAGAGGCGGAAATAGCCCTTCGGCGGCGTTTCGGTGAAGTCGTCGCGCTCGATCCACAGCTCGCGCGAAATCGGAAACTCGCGCATGCCCTGTTCCGGATGATGCGGATGCACCGGCGCGCTGCACGGCTCGGTGAGTCCCTCAGGGAAGTTGTCGATGATCAGTTTCAGCGGGTCGAGCACGGCGGCGATGCGCGGCGCCTTTTCGTCGAGATCGTCGCGCAGCGCGCCTTCGAACACGCTCATGTCGATCCAGGAATCGACCTTCGTCACGCCGATACGCTCGCAGAACAACTGGATCGACTCAGGCGTGAAGCCGCGACGCCGCACGCCGACGATGGTCGGCATGCGCGGATCGTCCCAGCCATCCACGTGGCCTTCGTTCACGAGTTGCAGCAGCTTGCGCTTGCTGGTGATCGCGTACGTCAGGTTCAGACGCGAGAATTCGATTTGCTGAGGCAGCGGGCGCGTGAAGATACCCGCTTCGGCCAGCTCGTTCAGAATCCAGTCGTACAGCGGACGGTGGTCTTCGAATTCGAGCGTGCACAGCGAATGCGTGATGTTTTCCAGTGCGTCCGAAATGCAATGCGTGTAGTCGTACATCGGATACACGCACCACTTGTCGCCTGTGCGGTAGTGATGCGCGAAGCGGATCCGGTAAAGCACCGGATCGCGCATGTTGAAGTTCGGCGACGACATGTCGATCTTCGCGCGCAGCACGTGCTCGCCTTCCTTGAACTCGCCCGCCTTCATGCGGCGGAACAGGTCCAGGTTTTCCTCCACCGAACGCTCGCGGAAGGGCGAGGGCGTGCCGACCTCGGTAGGCGAGCCGCGGTTTGCGCGCATTTCCTCGGCGGACTGGCTGTCGACATACGCCTTGCCGCGCTGAATGAGCAGCTCCGCGAATTCGTACAGCTTGTCGTAGTAGTCGCTCGCGTAGTAGAGGTGTTCCTTGCCGTCTTTCTGCCACTCGAAGCCGAGCCAGCGCACGGCGTCGATGATCGAATCGACGTATTCGACGCTTTCCTTTTCCGGATTGGTGTCGTCAAAGCGCAGATGGCATACGCCGCCATAGCTGCGCGCCACGCCGAAGTTCAGGCAGATACTCTTGGCGTGACCGATGTGCAGATAGCCGTTCGGCTCGGGCGGAAAGCGCGTTTCGACGCGCTGGCCCCACTTGCCGGTACGGTTGTCGTCGTCAATGATGTTGCGGATGAAATTGGATGCCGCTGGCGCGTCGTTGCGTTCGGTATTCATGCGAGATGGTGAAAGTCTGTCGGGGGCGCGCAATACGCCCACTTATCCGACAATTCTACCTGACGAGGCACGATGCGGCAGGCGAGTGCGCCGTGCAGCCGACGTTCGAGCGGCTTTCATGGCGCGCCGCGCCGCGAGTTATGCCTGGACTCGCGCAGCAGTTCGGGCGCAGTTCGATGCGCAGACCGGCTGTAACAGGAGGTAAATCGTTTTGTTCCGCGCCTGACAGCGACTTAGCATGCCGGTCGGCGCGGGCGCAGGAAACGCGCGTTGCCGGTCAGGCCGCCGCGCGCCGCCTCGGGCGGCCGCCTCAGCGCCCGCCGATCATTCAAGAACGGTGCCGCATGCGCCGTGGCGGCGCATCCGCCTCGCGCTGCGCTCACGCAAGCCGCACGTTCCGTCTCGCCTTGCTCGGACTTTTTCTGTTCGTGCAACATGGCGCCCTTAGTTGCCGGAGTTTCTCGGATGCCAATCTTGACGCACGACGCGCCTCGCGCGCCCTTTGCCTTTACTTCGTTCGCGCGACTGATCGCGGCCGCCACGTTATCGGCCACGGTCGCTGCGTGCATCGTCGCGCCCGCCGCGGTGTTCGCCAAAACGCCGCAGCCTAAAGCCGTGTTCGATGCATCCGCGGTGGCCGCGCCGGATCGCTACAGCGCCGACGCCGCGCAGCAAATCTTCGCCGCAGGCGGCAACGCGGTGGACGCCGCCGTGGCCATCGCGTTCACGCTGGCCGTCACGCGGCCGGATGCGGGGAACCTCGGCGGCGGTGGATTCATGACGCTGTTCGTCGACGGCAAGCCGTATTTTCTCGACTACCGCGAGCGCGCGCCGCAACAGGCGACGCGCGACATGTATCTCGACGACAAAGGCAACGTCGTGCCGGGCATGAGCTCCATCGGCCATCGCGCGGTCGCTGTGCCGGGCAGCGTCGACGGTATGTGGCAGGCTCAGCAGCGTTTTGGAAAGCTGAAGTGGAAGCAGGTACTCGCGCCCGCTATCCGCTACGCCACTGAAGGCTTTCAGGTCGATCCCCGGCTCCAGCAGCAGCGTGACGCGGCGGCGAAGAATTTCGCCGGCAGGACGAACTTCGACGCCTATTTCTCGGGCATGAAAGCCGGCGCCACTTATCGGCAGCCGGAACTGGCGCAAACGCTCTCACGGATTGCGAGCGACGGCGGCCGTGAGTTCTACGAAGGGCGCACCGCCGATCTGCTCGCGCAGCAGATGTACGGGCATGGTTTCGTCACGAAGGGTGACCTGCTGCAATACAAGGCCGTGTGGCGTCAGCCGCTCACTGCAAACTGGAACGGCTATCAGGTGCTGACGGCGCCGCCGCCGAGTTCGGGCGGCGTGGGGCTCATCCAGATGCTGAAAATGAAGGCCGATCTGAAGCCGGCTTTCGACGGGCTCGAAGTGAACTCCGCGCCGTATATCCATCTGGTCGCGCAGATCGAAGACCGCGTGTTCGCCGATCGCCAGCAGTACCTGGGCGACCCGGATTCGTACAAGCTGCCGGTCGATAAACTGCTCGACGACGCCTACCTTAGCCAGCGCGCCTCCGAAGTCAGTGCGGACGAAGTGCCAGGTGCGACGCCGGTCAAACCCGGCCTTGGCGACGCGGCACCCGAAAAAGCGCAGACCACGCATTTCTCTGTGGTGGACAAGTGGGGCAACGCGGTGTCGAACACCACGACGCTCGACGGCGAATTCGGCTCGGGCGTGGTGGTCGACGGCGCGGGTTTCCTGCTCAATGACGCGATGGACGACTTCGTGACGAAGGCCGGCGCCGCGGGCCAGTCTGGCTCGACCAGTGCGACGGGTGCGACCGGTGCCACGCCTGCGACGGGTGCCACGCCTGCCGCGGGTGCGGAACTCAACACGGTGCTGGCGGGCCGCCGCCCGCTCTCGTCGATGACGCCGACCATCCTGCTAAAGGACAACAAGGTGTCGCTCGTGATCGGGACGCCCGGAGGATCGCGCATTCTCACGTCGATCTTCCAGGTCATGACCGATCTCTACGACTTCAATATGCCGACCGGCGACGCACTCGGCGCGATGCGCTTTCATCATCAGTTACTGCCGCCCAAGACGATTTACTTCGAGCCGTATCATCCCATTACGGGCGAACTCGCCACCGCGCTGCAGGACCTGGGCTACACGCTGGAAGGGCAGTCGTTCAACGGCGACGTGCAGATGATCCGCATCGACGGCGCGACGCCCGAGCCGGCCGCCGATCCTCGTGGCATGGGAATAGGACGTGTGATACGTTGAGCGCTCGACGGGTTGCAGCTGGCCACCGCTGATAGCGGTCGGCCGCGATTGCGCGCTAAAACAAAATCTACGGGGAATACAATGAACGCACGACAGCCGGGCGTACTCGTATTGCCGGGTTACCAGAACTCCGGCGCAGGGCATTGGCAGACGCGCTGGGAGGCTCTTGATCCCGCATTCGCGAGGGTGCAGATGCCTGACTGGGATTATCCCGTGCGCGATGCCTGGTGCCGCGCGCTCGACTCAGCGGTGGCAGCCGCTGATGGTCCGGTCGTCTTCGCGGCCCACAGCCTCGGTTGCCTGACGGCCGCGTTCTGGGCCACGCAGTACGCGAGCGTCGCCCAGCTCGGCAAAGTGGCGGGCGCGTTGCTTGTCGCCGTTCCCGATCCCGCTGGAGCGAACTTCCCGCAGGACGCGAGCGGATTCGCGCCGGTGCCGACTGAGCGCTTGCCGTTTGCGAGCATCGTGGTTGCGAGTAGCGACGATCCATACGGTGGCGTGCCGTTCTCGCAAGCCTGCGCAAACGCGTGGGGCAGCCGCTGGATCGACGTGGGTCCGCGTGGACATATCAATGCCGACAGCGGGCTCGGCGATTGGGACGAGGCGCGCGGCTGGCTCGCTGCGCTGCGTGCTTCCGCTTGAGCGCGGGACGAGAGGCAGCCCGGGCGCAAGCGGGCATTTCTCAAATCACGGATTGCCCGCGTAACGCCGCGATCCGTTCGTCGCCGTAACCGAGCACGTCGCGCAGAACGCTCTCCGTATGCTCTCCGAGCGTGGGCGGATGCGTGAGCGCTTGTGGCGGCGTGCCCGTCATATTGATCGGATTGCGCACCAGCTTGACGGTGCCGCCCGACGGATGCGGCAGATCGACCTGCATGCCGCGCGCCACCACCTGCTCGTTTTCGAACACTTCTGCGAGATCGTTGATCGGACCGCACGGCACGCCGGCTGCCTCGAGCGCCGCGATCCAGTCCTGCTTGCCCTTCAAGCGGACCATCTCTGCGAGGATCGGCACGAGCACCTCGCGATGCCGCACGCGCGCGGGATTGGTGGCAAAACGCTCGTCTTCGGCAAGTTCCGGGCGTTGGCCCACCTCGACGAACTTGCGGAACTGGCCGTCGTTGCCGACCGCGACGATGATCCAGCCGTCGCTCGTCTGGAACGTCTGATACGGCACGATGTTCGGATGCGCGTTGCCCCAGCGGACTGGCGGCTGACCGCTCGCGAGGTAGTTCGAATTCATGTTGGCGAGCATGGCGACCTGCACGTCGAGCAATGCCATGTCGATATATTGGCCTTCCCCGGTGCGGTCGCGGTGGGTGAGAGCCGTGAGCACGGCGATGGTCGAATACATGCCGGTCATGAGATCGGCAATTGCCACGCCGGCCTTCTGCGGGCCGCCGCCAGGCTGGCCGTCGCGCTCGCCGGTGATACTCATGAATCCGCCGATCCCCTGTACGATGAAGTCGTAGCCCGCGCGCTGCGCATACGGTCCGGTCTGCCCGAATCCCGTTACAGAGCAGTAGATCAGATCCGGCTTCACTTCTTTCAGCGACGCGTAATCGAGGCCGTATTTCTTCAGTTGCCCGACCTTGTAGTTCTCCAGCACCACGTCGCTTTGCGCGGCCAGTTCGCGAATGATCCGCTGACCTTCTGGCGACGCGATGTCGATGGTCACCGAGCGCTTGTTGCGGTTCGCCGCGAGATAGTAAGCCGCCTCGCGCGTGTCCGTGCCCTCGGGCGTCTTGAGGTACGGAGGGCCCCAGTGCCGCGTGTCGTCACCCACGTCGGGGCGTTCGATCTTGATCACGTCTGCGCCGAAATCGGCAAGCGTCTGCGCGCACCAGGGGCCGGCGAGCACGCGGGTGAGATCCAGCACGCGGATATGACTGAGAGCGCCCATGTTTGTCGATGTCTCCTATGTAAGCGGCCGGCGCGCAAGGCACCGTGTATGTGGGCAATCTTAAGCGATTAGCGGGCGCCGGCGCAGTCGGCCAAACGTCATAAGACGAATGACGCGCAATTCTCGCAAGCGCTGCAAGAGCCACGCGAGGACCCATGCGCGGCTTGGCGCGTCCTGTGTCTCACACTACCCGGTGCGACCTGGCCGAACGGCTAACCACGCGGCAGCGCGCCGCGCAAGGCCGCCGATCCCGTATAATCAGTCGTTTAAGAAACAAACAGTTGGCGCATCTTCCGATGCCGCCGGTAAAAGTCTGGAAACAGTCAGGACCGTCCCCCGCACGCTATGAAAGCCGCCGAAATCCGCGAGAAATTCCTCAAGTTCTTCGAATCGAAGGGCCATACGATCGTTCGCTCGTCGAGCCTTGTGCCCGGCAACGACCCGACGCTGCTCTTCACCAATTCTGGAATGGTGCAGTTCAAAGATGTGTTCCTCGGCGCGGAGTCGCGTCCGTATTCGCGCGCCACTACCGCGCAGCGCAGCGTGCGCGCGGGCGGCAAGCACAACGATCTGGAAAACGTCGGCTATACCGCGCGCCACCATACGTTCTTCGAAATGCTGGGCAACTTCTCGTTCGGCGACTATTTCAAGCGTGACGCAATCCACTACGCGTGGGAACTGCTGACGGGCGTGTACCAGCTGCCGAAAGACAAGCTGTGGGTCACCGTCTATCACGAAGACGACGAAGCGCACGACATCTGGGCGAAAGAAGTCGGCGTGCCGGTAGAGCGCATCATCCGCATCGGCGACAACAAGGGCGCGCGTTACGCGTCGGACAACTTCTGGCAAATGGCAGACACCGGCCCGTGCGGCCCGTGCTCGGAAATTTTCTACGACCACGGCCCGGACGTGTGGGGCGGTCCGCCGGGATCGCCGGAAGAAGACGGCGACCGCTACATCGAGATCTGGAATCTCGTGTTCATGCAATTCAATCGCGACGCGCAAGGCAACATGACGCCGTTGCCCAAGCAGTGCGTCGACACAGGCATGGGTCTCGAGCGTATCGCCGCAGTGTTGCAGCACGTGCACAGCAACTATGAGATCGACCTGTTCCAGGCGCTCATCCAGGCTGCCGCGCGCGAAACCGGCGTGAGCGATCTCACGAACAACTCGCTGAAAGTGATCGCCGATCATATTCGCGCGTGCTCGTTCCTCATCGTCGACGGCGTGATTCCCGGCAATGAAGGTCGCGGCTACGTGCTGCGCCGTATCGTGCGTCGCGCTATCCGTCATGGCTACAAGCTCGGCAAGAAGGGCTCGTTCTTCCATCGCATGGTGGCCGATCTCGTCGCGCAAATGGGCGGCGCGTATCCGGAACTGAAGGACGCACAACAGCGCGTGACCGACGTGCTGCGTCAGGAAGAAGAACGCTTCTTCGAGACGATCGAGCACGGCATGTCGATTCTCGAAAACGCGCTGGCCGACCTCGAAAAGAAGGGCGGCAAGACACTCGACGGCGAACTTGCGTTCAAGCTGCACGATACGTATGGCTTCCCGCTCGACCTGACCGCCGACGTATGTCGCGAGCGCGAAGTGACGGTAGACGAAGCAGCGTTCGACGAAGCCATGGCGCGTCAGCGCGAACAGGCTCGCGCAGCGGGCAAGTTCAAGATGGCGCAAGGGCTCGAATATTCGGGCGCGAAGACCACGTTCCACGGCTACGAAGAAATAATCTTCGACGACGCGAAGGTTGTCGCGCTTTATGTCGATGGTGCTTCGGTGCAGGAAGTCACACACGGGCAGCAGGCCGTTGTCGTGCTGGACCATACGCCGTTCTACGCAGAGTCGGGCGGCCAGGTTGGCGATCAGGGCTTGCTCGCCAACGCGAGCGTGCGCTTTGCGGTATCCGACACGCTGAAAGTGCAGGCCGACGTGGTCGGTCATCACGGTACCCTCGAACAGGGCACGCTGAAGGTGGGCGATGTCGTCAAGGCTGAAATCGACGCGGTGCGCCGCGCCCGCACGGCCCGCAACCACTCGGCCACGCACCTTATGCACAAGGCGTTGCGCGAAGTGCTCGGCTCGCACGTGCAGCAGAAAGGCTCGCTCGTCGATCCGGACAAGACGCGTTTCGACTTCGCACACAACGCGCCAATGACAGACGAGCAGATCCGCCGCGTCGAAGAGATCGTCAACGCCGAAGTGCTGGCGAATGCACCGGGCATCGTGCGCGTCATGCCGTTCGACGAAGCGGTGAAAGGCGGCGCCATGGCGCTGTTCGGCGAGAAATACGGCGACGAAGTGCGCGTGCTCGACCTGGGCTTCTCCCGCGAGTTGTGCGGCGGCACGCACGTGCAACGCACCGGCGACATCGGTCTCTTCAAGATCGTGATGGAAGGCGGTGTGGCGGCAGGGATCCGTCGCGTGGAAGCAATCACGGGCGACAACGCCGTGCGCTTCGTGCAGGATCTCGACGCGCGCATCAATGCCGCGGCGGCCGTGCTGAAAGCTCAACCGTCCGAACTGACGCAGCGCATCACCCAGGTGCAGGATCAGGTGAAGCAGCTCGAGAAGGAACTGAGCGCGCTCAAGTCGAAGATGGCGTCGAGCCAGGGCGACGAACTCGCCGGTCAGGCGATCGAAGTGTCCGGCGTGCAGGTTCTGGCCGCCACGCTTGAAGGCGCAGATGTGAAGACGCTGCGCGAAACGGTGGACAAGCTCAAGGACAAGCTGAAGAGCGCGGCGATCGTGCTGGCTTCAGTCGAAGGCGGCAAGGTCAGCCTGATCGCCGGCGTCACCGCAGATGCGAGCAAGAAGGTCAAGGCGGGCGAGCTCGTCAACTTCGTCGCGCAGCAGGTGGGCGGCAAGGGCGGCGGTCGGCCGGATATGGCGCAGGCTGGCGGGACCGAGCCGGCAAATCTGCCTGCAGCGCTTGCTGGTGTGAAGGGGTGGGTCGAAGCGCAGCTTTGATCGGGTTTCGATCCGGCTGTTATGCGCTGGATCGAGCCGAACCTCGTTGAAAAGATCTGAAGTGGGTCACGCGGTGCGCCGGATCGTCGGCGTGGCGCGTGACCCAATTTTTTTGCTGGGTCGGCGGTCGGTTAGCGTCTCGGGCTTGCCGTTGGGGAGCGAGACACGGCGGCGTGACGCGTCTACCGGCCAATTTCAGATACTTGCTGTGTGTCCAGCGTTGCAGCGAAAAATCAGGCGACGCCAGCGCTCACGCCTGCGCGAACGCCTGGATCAGCATCTGAACCTGCACCCGCAACCACCTCCGCCGTCACAACCCCGGCGCTCTCCTGCGCGACCAGAGTCTGTTTAAGCGCGTTGAGGGCCGACGAAAAATGCCCACGTCGCCAAACGAGCAATGTCTCGATCACACCGATGTCGGGCAAGTCATGCACGGCGATGTTGCTCGCGTCCGCTTGCAGTCCCAGCACCGAGCGGGGCGCAACCGCCACCCCGGCGCCCGCGGCCACGCAAGCCACGATCGCATGATACGAGCCGAGTTCCAGCACGCGCGCCGGCCTCACGCCGTGCTCCAGATACCATTTCTCGATGTAGGCCCGGTAGGCGCAGCCGCGCTCGAACGCAACGAGCGTCGATAGCGCGATGTCGCGCACTCCGCGAATGGGCCGATGGCCGCGCGGCGTCAGCATCACCAGTTCCTCTCTGAACACCGGCACAGTCTCGAACAAGTCGCCAAGCGCCGCCGGGTCCAGTGGTGTTGCCACGAGAGCGGCGTCCACTTCGAATTCGCGCACGCGTTCGATCAGCTTGCCGGTCGTACCGGTTTCGAGTTCAAGTGCGACGTCGGGCCATTGCTGGTGATAGCGGGCGAGCAACCCCGGAAGACGTGTTGCCGCGACACTTTCCATTGTGCCCAGACGCAGCCGGCCGCTCGGACGGTCGGCGCGCACCGCGTGGCGTGCTTCGTCGGCAAGAGCGAGCAGCCGTTCGGCGTACGGCAGCAGCGTCTCGCCGGCGGGCGTCAGCACGAGGCGTCGCCCGTCGCGGATAAAGAGGTCCGCTCCGAGCTGCTCTTCAAGCTGTTTGATGCGCGTGGTGACATTCGATTGCACGCGATTGAGCTTCGCGGCGGCGCGGGTTACGCCGTTTTCGCGCACGACTGCCCGAAAAATCGTCAAGGCTGCCAGGTCCACGATTCTCTCCTCGCGATGGATGATATCCAAATTATTCATTTTCCATGATCGAAACGTCAAGCTAATATGGATACAGCTTCGGCTCAGGCGCCGCCCGCATGCTGGTCGGCATGGGGCCGACCGCGCGGCAGCTCATGTGAACTGACGCGCGGCTTCCTGCATGTCGCGTGCGTTTCCTTCAACGGCCATCCATGAACGATCCTGCTTCCCACGCCCAATTCATGTCCATGGAACCCCATGCCGCCCGGCGCGCAGCGCTCGCCTGTATGGTGACGCTGGCCGTCGCGCTCGGAGTCGGGCGGTTTGCGTTCACGCCGCTATTGCCGCTGATGCTGCACGGCGGCGGCGTGTTCGGTCAGCCGCCGATCGACATCCAGCACGGCGGCTGGCTGGCGTCGTTCAATTACGCGGGCTATTTCGTCGGCGCTTTGACCTGCGCGGCGTTGCGCGTCGAGCCCGCCCGGATGGTGCGCTCGGGGCTGGTACTGACCGTTCTGTTGACACTGGCAATGGGCGTCACGAGTCAGTTCTGGGTGTGGGCCGCAGTGCGGTTCATCGCCGGAGCGGTGAGCGCCTGGACTTTCGTGTTCGCGTCGCAATGGGGCCTGCGGCGGCTCGCGGAACTCGGTCAGCCTGCATGGAGCGGCGTGATTTACACGGGGCCGGGCGTGGGCATCGTCGGAACCGGTTTGCTGGTCAGCGCGGCGGGCGGTTATGGCGCGACGGTGGGCTGGATCGGCTTTGGCTTGATCTCGGCGGTTCTCACGGTGGTGGTCTGGTCCGCGTTCGGCGCGTCGGCCGCTTCCGGTTCGGGTGCTGGGAGTGCGCGTCGCCGCTCTGCGCCTTTAGTCAATAGAAGCGCGATGGGAGGAAGGCCGGATAGCGGATCGTTCACTGGAACGGTAGGGGGCGTGGCTCAACGCACCGACCAAGAACGCACATCGAGTTTTGGCCCGGCGACGCAGGGTCCAGCGGCGCCGGAGGGTCTGGCTGCCGCGAACTCCGGCGTAACTACGGCAAAGAGTTTTGCCACCGCCGCGCCTGACGCCATCGAAGCAAACGTCTCCGCCGCTGCAACCGCCGCTGCAGCCGCACATGCAACCGCAGCGCCCAGTGCGGCCCCGGCAATGCCCAACGCCGCCGCGCGAAGCTATGGCCACGCAACCCGACCGACCGTGGGCGACGAGCGTCGCAGCCACCCCGCGGACGCTTTCTGGCTCGTCGTCCTTTACGGTGTGCCCGGCTTCGGCTACATCATTACGGCGACGTTTCTGCCGGTTATCGCGCGTCATGCGCTGCCCGGCTCGCCGTGGCCCGATCTGTTCTGGCCGATGTTCGGCGCTGCGTTGATCGTCGGTGCATTGCTGGCCGCGCGGCTGCCGCTGCACCTGGACAATCGCGTCTTGCTGGCCGGCAGTTATGTGTTGCAAGCCTGCGGTATCGCGCTCGGCATTGTCTGGCCGACGGCGGGCGGCTTCTCACTCGGAAGCATTCTGATCGGCGTGCCCTTTACTGCAATTACCTTGTTCGCGATGCGCGAGGCACGGCGTCTGCGCGGCGACGACGCGGCCGGCCTCATGGGCTATGCCACTGCCGCCTACGGCCTCGGCCAGATCATCGGACCGCTCGTCGCTGCGCCGATCGCCGCGCATACCGGCTCGTTTTCGCCCGCTTTGTGGCTGGCGGCCGGCGTGTTGTTGCTGGGGGCGGGCGGTCTTGTAGCCGTCGCCAGAATTCCTCGCGGGCGAGGGCGCATGCCGGAGTGTGGCTGCGGTTGAAGCCGCGGTTGGACACCTGCGGTAAGTTCGCCGACCGTCGCGCAGCCCGGTGATGAGACAGCGGGCCGTCGCGTCCTCCGGTTGCATACTTGTCCTTGGACACCGGCGGCGGATACCTTGGTAAATCTGCCGACGTTCGCGCATCCCCGTGACGAGACAACGCGCCGTCGCGTCCTCCGGTTGCATTCTCGCCAGCGAATATCCTCGAACAACACCCTTCCGCAATCCCACGCAAAAACCTCACGCTTGCCCCCGAAGCTCGAACCACCCACGCTCAACCCCAAAACCGCACCCCCTCAAAAAACAAATCCCGCCCTCTAGCACTAAAATGACGGCTTTCCGTCATCCCCGCGCGTCTGTCGCCGGCCGCGCTGCTCACCATGCAACATTTCGCGTCCGACAACTACGCCGGCATCTGTCCCGAAGCGCTCCATGCGCTGATCGCCGCCAACAACAGCGGCCACGAACCGGCCTATGGCGACGACTCCTGGACCAATCAGGTATGCGACCGTCTGCGCGAACTGTTCCAGACCGATTGCGAAGTATTCTTCGTGTTCAACGGCACGGCGGCCAATTCGCTTGCGCTTGCGTCGCTTTGCCAGTCATACCACTCAGTGATCTGCCATGAACTCGCGCACATCGAGACCGATGAATGCGGCGGCCCCGAGTTCTTCTCTGGCGGCTCGAAGCTGCTTACGGCGCCCGGCATCGGCGGCAAGCTCACGCCTGATGCGATCGAGGCGGTCGTCACGCGCCGCGCCGACATTCATTACCCGAAGCCCAAGGTCGTCACGCTCACGCAGTCGACCGAAGTCGGCACCGTCTACACCGTCGAGGAAGTGCGCGCGATCGCTGCAATCGCCAAGCGGCGTCATCTGAAGGTGCATATGGACGGCGCGCGTTTCGCGAATGCGGTCGCCGCGCTCGACGTGCATCCGTCCGAGATCACCTGGCGCGCGGGCGTCGACGTGCTGTGTTTCGGTGGTACCAAGAACGGCCTCCCGGTGGGAGAAGCGGTGGTTTTCTTCGACCGCGCGCTCGCTGCCGACTTCGCCTACCGACTGAAGCAGGCGGGCCAGCTTGCTTCCAAGATGCGCTTCATTTCTGCGCCGTGGCTCGGCCTGCTCGATAACGACGTGTGGTTGCGCAACGCGCGTCACGCGAACGCGATGGCGCAACTGCTGCAAACGCGGTTGCAGGAAATTCCGGGCGTCAGCATCATGTTCCCGCGCGAGTCGAACGCGGTCTTCGCTCAGTTGCCCGCGCAAGCCGCGAAGGCCATGCGTGCGCGCGGCTGGAAGTTCTACGAGTTCATCGGCGCGGGCGGCTGCCGGTTGATGTGCGCGTGGGACACGCAGCCCGAAACGGTCGAGCGTTTCGCGACCGAAGTCCGCGAGTTGTGCGCGGCGTAAAGTTCGTCCGCTGTGCAAACCGGGAAGCCGGGAAGCCGGGAATCCGTGTAAGCCGCAACGCCGCCAGCGCGCCGCGCCGGCAAAGACCGAACCTCCAAGTCACCTCACCATGACCGAATACCGATTTTGTCCCCGCTGCGCGACGCCGTTGACGGAGCGCGCCGACGCCGAGCATGAAGGCGGCCGCATCCGCCAGACCTGTCCCGATGCCGGATGCGGCTACGTGCACTGGAACAATCCGCTGCCGGTGGTCGCGGCGATCGTCGAATACGAGGGCAAGATTCTTCTGGCGCGCAACGCCGCGTGGGCGGAGGGCGTCTTTGCGCTGATCACGGGCTTCCTCGAAAACGGCGAGACGCCGGAAGAGGGCATCGCGCGCGAGGTGCTTGAAGAGACGTCGTTGCATGCCGAGTCGGTCGAACTGATCGGCGTGTATGAATTCATTCGCAAGAACGAACTGATCATCGCGTATCACGTGAAGGCAAACGGCACGATCTCTCTGTCGCCGGAACTGCTCGAGTACCGGCTGGTCGAGCCGGCGAAGCTGCGGCCATGGCGCGCCGGCACCGGGCAGGCGCTCGGCGAATGGATGCGGCGGCGCGGCTTGCCGTTCGAATTCGTCGACAAGCCGGGGCAATAGTCGTGAGCGGCCATGGTCGCCGGTAACGTCGGCGAGCCGGACAGCGCCGCCCCAAACCCAACCGCACCCCGACACCACCACTCAAGCGACCCAGCCACCTCAATGTCCAAACCCGCCGCCGCGTCACGAAGCTCGTACCTGCACTTTCTCGCCATCACCACGCGCTGGATGGACAACGACGTCTACGGTCACGTGAACAATGTCGTCTATTACAGCTACTTCGATACGGTGGTGAACGAGTATCTGATCCGCGCCGGCGTGCTCGATTTCGAGCGCGGCGAAACGATCGGTCTGGTGGTCGAGACGCATTGCAACTACTTCGCGCCGCTCGTGTTCCCGGAGCGCGTCGAAGCGGGCTTGCGAGTGACGCGGCTCGGCACGTCGAGTGTGCGTTACGAAGTGGGACTCTTCAAGGAAGGCAGCGACGAGGCCGCCGCGCACGGCCACTTCGTGCACGTGTACGTGGATCGCGTCACTCGCCGTCCAGTGAGCTTGCCCGATGCACTGCGCGAGGCGCTCGAGCCGATCCGCGTTGTCACCGGCACAGCGGCGGATTAGGCACGTGCAGTCGTTAGCCATCAACCTGCTTAACGGGCTCAGCTTCGGACTGCTGCTCTTCATGCTGTCGGCCGGGCTGACGTTGATCTTCAGCATGCTCGGCGTGCTGAACTTCGCGCATGCGAGCTTCTACATGCTTGGCGCCTATGTCGGTTATTCCGTGGCCGCGCGGGCCGGATTCTGGAGCGCGCTTGTGATCGCGCCGCTCGTCGTTGGTTTGATTGGTGCCGCGCTGGAGCGCTGGCTGTTGCGCCGGGTGCGAAGCCATGGCCATCTCGCGGAATTGCTGCTGACGTTTGGCGCCGCCTATGTGCTCGGCGAACTCGTGAAGCTCGGCTGGGGTTTGAGTCCGCTCAACGCGAGCGTGCCGGCCGCGCTGGACGGTCCGCTTTTCACGCTCTACGGCGCGACCTTCGCGCGTTATCGAGCGTTCATGATGCTCGTCTCTCTTGTGATGCTCGTCTCGCTGTACGCGGTGCTGCGCGTGTCAAAGGCGGCCCTGATCGTGCGGGCCGCGCTGACGCACCCGAGCGCCGTCGAAGCGCTCGGCCACAATGTGCCGCGCGTCTTCACCGGCGTCTTCGCGGCGGGCACGGCGCTCGCCGCGCTGGCCGGCGTGATCGGCGCGCCGCTTTCCGTGATCGAACCCGCCATGGCCGAATCGCTGGGCTCGATTGTGTTCGTCGTCGTGGTGATCGGCGGGCTCGGATCGCTGGGCGGCGCGCTGGCTGCGTCGCTGCTGATCGGCTGTGTGCAGACACTGGCGGTGGCGAGCGATGTTGCGCTCGGCGACGTGCTCGCCACGTTCGACGCTTCGCTGCCGCGCGAATGGGACGCGCTGACGCTCGCGCAGCTTGCGCCGCTGATTCCGTACCTGCTGCTCGTCGGCATGCTGGCGCTGCGCCCGCGCGGACTCTTCGGTCGGCGCGACGATCATGCGTGAACTGCTCAAGCCGGAGCCCGCGCAAGCGTCGCCCGTAGCCGGGACCCAGCGTTCTCACGCGATGTGGCGTCGTCTCGCACCGTGGCTCGCGCTCATTGTCCTTCTCACGGCACCGCCATTGATCTGGCGTCAAAGCTGGCTGCTCGTCTATCTCGCGCAGACCGCCACGATGATCGTCTTCGCGCTCTCGTACAACCTGTTGCTCGGAGAGACCGGACTGCTGTCGTTCGGCCATGCCGCCTATTCGGGCCTCGGGGCGCTGATTGCCGCGCAGGTTTTCAACCGTATCGGCGCACCGCTCGCGCTGCTGCCGCTGGTCGGCGGCGCGGGCGCCGCGTCGTGCGGGGCGTTGCTCGGTTTTATCTCGACGCGTCGCGCCGGGACCGCGTTTGCCATGATCACGCTAGGCATCGGCGAACTCGTCGCGGCCGCCGCGTGGACCTTGCCCGACTGGTTCGGCGGCGAAGCGGGTGTTGCCATAGACCGCGCAAGTGGGCCCATGCTCGGCGCCTTTACGTTCGGCCCCGCGCGCGAGGCTTACACGCTGATCGCGCTGTGGTGCCTGGTCGCGAGCGCCGCGATGTTCGCCCTGTCACGCACGTCGTTCATGCGGCTCGCCAACGCGGTGCGCGACAACCCGGCGCGCGCCGCGGCGATCGGCTGCTATCCGCGCCGCGTCCGCTATAGCGTCGTGGTCATGTCGGCGTTCTTTGCGGGCATCGCGGGCACACTTGCGCTGATCAACGTCGAGCTGGTGTCGACCGATAGTGTGAGCATGGTGCGCTCGGGCTCCGTGCTGATCGCCACGGTAATCGGCGGTACGGGTGTCTTTTTCGGACCGGTCGCGGGCGCGGTCGTGCTGACGTTTTTCAGCGTGGCCGTGGCCAGCATCACGCGGGCCTGGCTCTTTTATCTGGGCCTTTTCTTTATCGTGATCGTGGTCGCTGCGCCGGACGGACTCGCCGGCTTTATCCAGCGGCATACGGCGCGGCTCGCGCGTGACGGTTGGCGCACATGCCGCGCCGTCTACCTCTGCGGCGCGGCTGCGATCCTGTTGTGGACGGTTGCCACGGTGCTCGCGGTGCAGTGGACTTACGCCGTCCAGTTCGGTGCCGAGGAGGGCGCTGCGCTGCGCGTCGGCGGTCAGTCTTCGTGGCTATCGTTCGTCACCGCGTCGCCGTTGCGGCTCGGGCTGACGATCTTCGTGCTCGCAGCACTGGGCGCCTTGGCGGCTTTGTCCGCGTCGCGCGCGCAAACCCGTCTCGCGGCCCATGTACGCACGATGAAAAACGCCGGAGGTTCGCAATGATCCCCGCGCTCGCGCTCTACGGCGTCGAGAAGCGCTTCGGCGCCACGCGCATCCTGCGCGGTGTGAATCTCGCGATCGAACCGGGCGAGCGGCACGCGTTGATCGGCCCCAACGGCGCGGGCAAATCCACGCTCTTCAATCTCATTGCCGGTGCCACGCGGCCAGACGCCGGGCGCATCGACCTCTTCGGTGCTCAGATCACGCGCCTTGCGCCGGCGGCGATTGCGCGCCGTGGTCTCGCGCGCAGTTTCCAGAACACGAGCGTGTTTGCACGGTTGAGCGTGTACGACAATTTGCGCTGCGCGGCGACGCTCGCCGAGCGCGATCGAATACGGTGGTGGCAGCGATTCTCTGGCGCACCGGAGGTCGATGCACGCGCGGCGCAGGTGCTCGAAGCAGTCGGCCTCGACGCGCGCGCGCATGTTCTGGCCGGCGCGCTGAGCTACGCCGAGCAGCGCGCGCTCGACCTCGGCATAGCACTCGCTGGCGGCGCGCATACGTTGTTGCTCGACGAGCCGACTGCCGGCATGAACCGCGCGGAGGCGGCGCGCGCAATCGAACTGATCCGCGAGACCACGGCCGGACGCACGCTGCTGATGGTCGAGCACGACATGGACGCGGTGTTCGCTATCGCCGATCGCATTTCAGTGCTCGTGCAAGGGCGCATTATTGCGACGGGCACGCCTGCGGCGATTCGCGCGGATGCCGCCGTGCGCGCGGCTTATCTCGGCGAAGGATTCGACGCATGACATCCTTGCTCGACATTCGCGGACTGAATGCCTGGTACGGGCCGAGCCAGGCGTTGCACGGCGTGAATTTGCAGATCGGCGCGGGCGAAGTGGTCGCGCTCGTCGGGCGCAATGGTTCGGGACGCTCGACACTCGTTCGCTCGATCATGGGCCTCGTGCATGCCGAAGGCGAGTTGCGCTTCGCGGGCCACTCACTTGCCGGATTGCGCACCTTTGAAATCGCACGGCTCGGCATCGGCTATGTGCCCGAGCATCGCGATGTGTTTCCCACGCTGAGCGTCGGCGAAAACCTCGAACTCGGCGTAGCCCCGCGCAATCGCGGGCGCACGCCGCGCTTCAGCATAGACGACGCCTACTCGCTTTTCCCCGTGCTGCACGAGCGACGGCGCACGCGCGCGGGCGCGCTGTCCGGCGGCGAGCAGCAGATGCTGAGCCTCGCCCGCGCGCTGCTCGGCGATCCCGATCTGCTGCTGGTCGACGAGCCCGGCGAGGGCCTCGCGGGCTTCGTGATGCAGCAGGTCGCCCAATGCCTGCGCGTGCTGCGCGAGCGCGGCATGGCGATGTTGCTGATCGAGCAGCGACTCGTGATCGCGCAAGACATCGCGAGCCGCGTCGCGGTAATGGGTCATGGCGAGATCGTGTTCGACGGTGAACTTAACGCCTTCCTGCAGCGTCCGGACGTCATGCGTGAATGGCTCGGTGTGGGTTGATCCCTGGGTGTGGATTAAACCCTTTCCCTGCGTGCGGTTCTCAACCTCGCGTGTGCTTTTGTCGAATGCCCATTCTTCCGCAAACTAAAAAGGGCGGTGGTATTAGCGTTTGAATCTCCGTTCCGACTGTGCCGCTTATCCCGAGCCCGCACGGCTTTGCGTCGACTCGTCAAAGCGATTCAAACGGTTGATCGTTTGGTGAGCGTCCTCCAGAAATCTTGTCGGCAGCGCGCGTACAAATGAAGACAATCACGTGAAAGACGAGCGACGTCGACGTCAGCGTTGAAGACGCGTCGCGGCTTCAGGAGGAGACATCATGAACGAGACAGGCGCGGTCGCCACAGTGCTCACCGTGGCTCTGCTGATGTGCGCTTGTGCCGACGCCGGTTCGTCGGCAAACCAGGCGCCGAACCAGGCGGCGCCGGCGACCATGCAGGCGTCGCAGGACAAAACGGGTTACGACTCACAAGCCGCATCCCCGTCGCGACCTGCTATCGAGAGCGCGAAGGCCCACCAACTCGCCATCGAGCAAAGCATCGCCGCGAGGGTGCCGGCGGCGAGCGGCCTCAGCACAAAGCGCAGCCGCGCGCTCACGCTGCGCGACTCGGGCATCGACGGTTCGCTGATGTTCGCGCGCAACGTCGACTTTCGCGTGACGGGCGACATCGGCTTCATGATCCACGACATGGCCGCGACGCTGGTTCCGTCACGGCCAGGAGAGCCGATCGTATTCGACGACCCGACCAGCCTGAGCATCGACGTTCATCGCGGCGAGGTGATGCTCGACAGTGCAAAGCTCACCGCGATCTTCAACCGTTATCTATTCCAGTATCGAGGTTCGCCGCTGCGCAACATGCGCGTCGTGCCGCAAGACGATGGAAGCTTGCGCATTACCGGCGAGATGCATCGCGATACGTGGGTGCCGATCGTGTTGTCCGGTTCACTGTCCATGCGCAGTGCCGACGAACTCGTGTTCCATGCCGATCACGTCGAAGTCGCAGGCGTGGTAGCCGACAGGTTGATGCAGGCCGCGCACGTCAGGATGGCCGACCTGTTGAAGGTCGATACGCCGATTGCGCGACTCGACGGCGACGACGTCGTCATGCAGGTCGCGAAACTGACGCCGCCGCCCGCGCTACGCCTGACGATAACGAAGCTCGACACGAGCGCGGCGGGCGTGCGCTTCATGCTCGACGACGGCTCCGTGCCGAAGATCGACTGGCCTGCGAACATGCCCGCGCGCGGCATGCTGCTGGAAGGCGGGGACGTCAAATTCATGCGCTCGATGCCGATGAACATCGACATGGCGCTCACGCCTATCGACGCGGACGCGCCGTTCGTGCTCGATCTGTACCACTATCGCAACCAGATGGCCGCGGGATATTTCACCTTCGACGAAGCGGGCGCACTTGCCGTCCACCTGCCTTCGTACACGACGCTTGCGGGTGCCGCGAAAGAGCCGCCATTGCAGATCGGCAGCGCTAGCGCGCGCTTCAACGACAGCTTGATTCGCGCGCAGCAGGGCTCGCTTGCTCAGGCGCGGCTCGAATGGCGACGCGTGCCGCAGGAGTTGCAAAGCGCGTCGGCGGCGCGTGCTGTTCCTGTCAGCATGCGGAGGGCGCTTTCCGGTGCCACGGAGGAGACTCGAACCCCTACACCCGGCGACGAACGTCATTCATCCGGCCATGCGTCGTTGATCCATGTCGAAAACGTCGACTTCTATGTAGCGGGTCGCATCGGCTTTCATGTGCGTTCGCTTGACGCGCAGATGATTCCGAAGACGCCGGGCGAGCCTGTCGACCTCGACGATCCGGGACAGTACGACATTCGAATTATCGGCGGGGAAGTGGTCGAGCCTTGGCCGGCCATGGCGGCGCTCTTCAACGACTACCTGCTCGATTACGAGCCGCGTTCGCTCAATGATCTGCAGTTGAAGCCGGTGGACGGCAAGCTCGAAGTCACGGGCGGCATCAAGTTGTGGAATCACTTTCCCGGCGTGTGGCTGCCCACGACGATGAGCGGCACCATCGTCGCAAGAGACGAGCGGCACCTCGTGTATGAACCTTCGTCGGTGAAAGTGCTTGGCATACCGCAGGCCGGGCTGCTGCGCGCACTCGACATTCCGCTCGCTTCACTCACGCCATTTGCGCGCAAAGGCGTCGCGCTCGAAGGCAACGAACTCGTGTTCGATCAGTACACGGTGTTTCCGCCGCCCGTCTTGCAAGGGCGTCTTGCAAGCGCGACCGTGACCGACGAAGGTCTTCTACTGAAGTTCAGGCGCGAGACCGGGAGCGCGCCCGCGCGGCCGCCGGCAAACATGGTCAACGTCGCAAAAAGTTATGTGTGGATCGAATCCGGCGACGTGAAGATGTTCAATTCGCTCGTCACGAACGCGCGGACGTTCATCAAGGACAGCTCGAACGCCGGCGCGATGAAGTTCGATTTATACGGCTATCGCAGGGACGTTTCGAAGGGCACGGTGAGAATGGACACTAACGGGGGGCTCGAAGTGGATCTCGCCGCGCGAGGCAAATGATCGCGCTTTGGCATCGCGCGAGTCGCCTGCGCGGGGTTGTGTGGTGTTACGCGAAGTTGCCTCGCTCCTCGCGCGAGGCAACTTCGTGCGAGGCAACTTCGCGCGGCTCAATCTTCCTTGTTGATGATCCACTCGTGCGCCGGGTCGTTGCGGAAATGCCAGACACGTTGGGCACCAGCCATGACATTCAGATAATACGAGTCATAGCCATACGGCACGACGACCGGATGATAGCCGCGCGGCACCATCACGACATCGTGGTCCTCGACGGCCATTGATTCGTCGATGTCGCGCATATCGGTGTACACGCGTTGGAACGCAAAGCCTTGCGGCGGATTCAACCGATGGTAGTACGTCTCTTCGAGCGAACTTTCGTGGGGCACGTTATCGGTGTCGTGCTTGTGCGGCGGATAGCTCGACGCGTGTCCGCCAGGCGTTCTCACTTCAACCACCAGCAGCGATTCCGCCGGCTCTGTTTGCGGAAGAATGTCACATACGTATCGCGTATTGAGACCCTTCCCGCGGGTCGAGCGCTTCATTGAAGACGGCTCGATCAGACGTGCGGGCAGGTCGCCTTTCGCAGGCGCGCTCGCTACGCCGACCTCTGCATCGCGGCATGCGCGCACGGTGGCGCGCACGCCCGGCGGCAAATAGACCGCATAAGGCGCGGCATCTTCGAATACGCTGTCGCGCGAACCGAGCGAACTCCATCGCGTGTCCGCAGTTTCAATATCCACCGCGCCCGTGAGCACGACAATGCACACTTCGCGCGACGGCTCCATCACGTGCACGACTTCACTCGTGCCAAGACGGTAAGCGGCAAAGCCGACATAGCGCCAGCACGCCGATGCCGGTGTAACTCGCGCGATCGTCTGGCCTTCGCGCTGCGCCTTCACTAATAGAGTCATGCTGCCTCCTGCGTGGTGCCATGGCTGTCGCCCCGAGTGCCGGCAGACGTCGTGTCGAGCGGGGCATCGACCAACGCACGCAATGTCTGATAGCCCTTCTGCGCATACTCGAACGACGGCGCCACGACCGGGTCCTGTTCCGCCTCCACGACGAGCCAGCCCGAATAGCCATGCCGCTTCAGGCGCGCGATGATCGACGGGAAATCGACTGCGCCGTCGCCGGGCACCGTGAAAGCGCCGGCGATCACTGCGTCGAGAAAGCTCCAGTTGCGATTGCGCGCGAGTTTCATGACGGCAGGGCGCACGTCCTTGCAATGCACATGACACACCCGTCCGATGTGTTTGTCGAGCACGACGAGCGGATCGCCGCCTGCAAAGGTGATGTGCCCGGCGTCGAACAGCAGGCCGACAGCGTCGCTCGTGCGTGAGATCAGCTGATCGACGTCGGCCGGCGTTTCGACGTAAGCCCCCATATGATGATGGTAAGCAAGCCGCACGCCGCGGCTTAGCGTATAGCGCGCGAATTCGTCGACGCGTGCGGCGTAGGCGGCCCACTGTGCGTCGCTGAAAAAACGCGGCCGTTGATATAAAGGTCTTGGCGCGCCCTGAATAGAATCCGCCACTTCGCCATACACCATGACCGTCGCGCCGTTTCGCGCGAGCAGTTCGAGATGCGGGCCGACCTCGGCGATTTCCTCTTCGACGCTACGCCGCGCGAGACGTCCCGAGTACCAGCCGGACACGAGCGCGAGATCGTATTGCGCGAGCAGCGTCTTCAATGCCTGCGGTTCGCGCGGAAACTTGTTGCCGAGTTCGAAGCCCTGGTAACCGATCTCGCGGCCTTCGGTCAGCGCTAGTTCGAGCGGCGTCTCGCCGCCGAGCGAAGGCAGATCGTCGTTCATCCACGACAACGGGTTGATGCCGATGCGTACGTTGAAAGCTGTCATGCGAGCGTCCTCAATCGTTGGCCTGGTCGTTGCTGTTGCTGCCATTGCCGCTGTTCTCTGCCGAAGCGGGCGGTTTCCCGCGCGCCGAGATCTGCGCGTCGTAGTTTGCTCGCGCTTCGCGCACGCTCGCTCGCGGCGAGACTTCGGGCACCGCGACTTCCCACCACCAGCCGCCGTCGCTCGTCGTGCGGGCCGGATCGGTGTCGATGCTGATCACGTAGGTCCGGTCCGCCGAGCGCGCGCGTTGCAGCGCGGCTTCCAGTTCCGCCACATTCGCCGCGTGTTCCGCTCGCGCACCGAGTGCGCGGGCGTGCGCGGCGAAGTCGATCTGCGGCGCGCCGAGCGGTCCCTGCATGCTGTCTTCGAGCAGGTTGTTGAACGGCGCACCGCCGCATGCCTGTTGCAGGCGATTGATGCAACCGTACCCGCGATTGTCGAGCACCACGACAATGAGCTTCGCGCCGAGCATCACCGACGTGGCGATCTCGCTGTTCATCATCAGATAGCTGCCGTCGCCTACCATCACGATCACTTCACGCTCGGGCCGCGCAAGCTTCACGCCGAGTCCTCCGGCGATTTCGTAGCCCATGCACGAGTAGCCATATTCGACGTGATAGGCGCCGGGAGTTCCGGCGCGCCACAGCTTGTGCAATTCGCCGGGCAAGGTGCCGGCCGCGCACACGACAATGTCGTTCGCCGGTGAATTCGTGCTTGAACGTTGCACGGCGCCGATCACATCGCCTTCATAAGGGAGCACGGACTCTCGTTGCGGCGCGTGCGTGAGCGTATGCACCGTATCGCGCCAGCTTGCGGCCAGTTCGTGGGCGCGCGAGGTCCACGCGCGATCCGCCTGCCAGTCTCGCAGACGCTCGGCGAGTGCGTCGAGCGCGAGACGCGCGTCCGCCTCGACGACTTGGGCGCGATGCTTGAGGGCGTCGAACGCGTTCGCATTGATGCCGATCACGTCGGCTTGCGTGAACAGCGTATTCGAGCCGGTTGTGAAGTCCTGCAAGCGCGTGCCGAGCGCGAGCACGCAGTCGGCATCGCGGGCGAGCGCGTTGGCCGCGGGCGAGCCGGTCACGCCTAGCGAGCCGGCGTTCAGTGGATCGTCCCATGCAAGCGAACTCTTGCCGGCTTGCGTCTCCGCAACCGGAATGCCGTGCGCGGTAGCAAAACGTTGCAACGCATCGGTCGCGCGGCCGTAGAGGACGCCGCCGCCGGCAACGATCAGCGGACGCTTCGCGCGCTGCAAACGTGCTACTGCAGCGTCGATTTCGTCGACACGCGGTGCGGGCGCATAGAACGTGATGATGCGCGGCGCAAAGAAGTCGGCAGGGAAGTCCCACGCCTGCGCCTGCACGTCTTGCGGCAATGCAAGCGTGACCGGCCCGCACGACCCGGCGTCGGTGAGCACACGCAGTGCGCGGGGCAGTGCACTTAGCAGTTGCGCGGGATGCATGATGCGATCGAAGTAGCGCGACACGGGTTTGAACGCGTCGTTCGCGGAAACGCCACCATCGTGGGAATCTTCAACCTGTTGCAGGACAGGATCGGGCGCCCGCGACACGAAGATGTCGCCCGGCAGCAGCAGCACCGGCAAACGGTTCACGTGCGCGAGCGCGGCGGCCGTCAGCAGATTGGTAGCGCCTGGTCCGATCGACGTGGTGACCGCCATCATACGTCGGCGAAAGTGCGCCTTTGCATAAGCGATCGCACTGTGCGCCATCGCCTGTTCGTTATGGGCGCGCAGCGTCGGCAACTCGTCGCGATGCTGATACAGCGCTTCGCCCATGCCGGCGACGTTGCCGTGTCCGAAGATCGCGAACACGCCGCCGAAAAGCGGTTCTGTTCCCAAGCCGTCTTCAGTGGCGACGCGTTGCGCGGCGAGATAGCGCACGAGCGCTTGCGCGGTGGTCAGCCGGATAGTCGTACCTGAGACTACGGCGCCCGCCGATGCCGCCTCGTCGTGTCCATGATGTAACTCGCGCTGATTCATGCCGCCTGCTCCTGATGAACACGATTGCTAGCGCCTCGTTCGGCGGCGGCGGTGTCGCGCGCCGCGCGCCACGATGCGATTAGCGTTTCGAACGTGCGGCGCACGCGCGCGATCAATTCGTCGTCGCCGATCTCGCCTGCGAGCCACGCATGACTCGGCTCGTGGAAGATCGTGCGGCCAACTGTGAAACCGCGACACGTCGACGAGCGCGCCGCCGCGCGAAAGCCCTCGTTCAACTGCTCGACGCCCGCCGACAAACCGAGCAGCACGACGCCCCGGCAATACGGATCGCGCTCGGCGATCAGCGCGTCGATGTTGCGCCATTGCGCGGCGTCCATCGGTTCGAGCTTCCACCACTCGGGATAGATGCCGATGTTATAGAGCCGCTTCAACGCGCGATACACAATATCCGGACCCTGCGGCAAGTTCGCGTGCTTCGGCGGAATCACTTCGAGCAGCAACTCGTGCCCGCTCGCTTGCGTCGCGTCGTATAGCGCGCGCAATTGGGCTTCCTGTTCGAGGCGCTGTTCGACGGGTTCGTCGGGGTGGAATTGCACGAGGCACTTCGCGACGTGTTCCTGCGGCCACGACACGAGCGTCGTGCCGACCGAGCGGCCATGGTCGAACACGAGCGGCACCGAGCCGGGCAACTCGACCGGGCGGCCGATCCACCAGCCGCGGCCCGTTGCCGCGTTCAGCGCGTCCTGACCATAGCGGCTGTCGATCAGCACGCCGATGCGGCCTTGCAGGCCCAATGCGCTTTCGGTCTGCGCGACCGCGTCGACGAACAGCCCCTTGAGCTGGGCGATGCGCGCTTCGCTTGCGCCGCTCTGCTGCGCGAGTTCAAAGAACTGATTCCGATGATCGAACGCGAAGCCGAGCACCTCGTCCCACTGCTTGCGCGCAGGTGTCACGCGATGCAGGCGCGCCAATGTCGCGTCGCGGTCGGGGCGGCGCATACGCTCGGGATCGGCCTTCGCCTCGCGCAGAAAGTAGTCGAGTTCAGCGGGCGTCGGCATGGCCGGCGCGCACGCGTGGCGCGAGACGACGAGTGCGCCGCTCGCATTGGCGGCACGCGCGCAGGCGTCGAGCGGTTGATCGCGCAGCCATCCGGAGAGAAAACCGGACGCGAAGGCGTCGCCGGCACCGAGCACGTTCAGCACTTCGACTTCCACGCCGCCGTGCACCGGCGTGTCGTCGAGCGAGGCGGGCACTTCGCCGTCGATGATCTGGCAGCCCATCGGCCCGCGCTTGAGCACGAGCGTGGCCGGAGTGACCGCGCGCACCATTGCCAGGGCGTCGAGAAGATCGCTTTTGCCGCCCGCAATACGGAATTCCTCTTCGGTGCCGATCACGAGATCGAACAACGGCAGGATGCGCTGCAAATGCGCGGTGACGCCTTCGCTTGCAACAAAGCGCGTTTCGCCGTCCGCCTTACCCGTGAGGCCCCACAACACGGGGCGATAATCGATGTCGAGAACGGTGCGCACCTGGTTGCGCCGCGCGTAATCGAGCGCGCGGCGGCTCGTGCGGTTCACCTGTTCGGTCGAGAAGTGCGTGCCGGTAATCAGCAGCGCTTTTGACGACGCGATAAATGCCTCGTCGAAATCCGCTTCGTCAACGGCCATGTCCGCGCAATTCTCGCGATAGAAGATCAGTGGAAACGTATCGCGATCCTTCAGGCCGAGCAGCACGAGCGCGGTCAGACGTTCGGGATCCACGCGCACGTGGCTCACATCGCAGCCTTCCTTCGTCAACGTCTCGGTAAGAAAGCGGCCCATGTGATCGTTGCCCACGCGTGCGAGCATTGCCGACGCAAGTCCAAGCCGCGCGCAGCCAAATGCAATGTTCGCCGACGACCCGCCGAGATACTTCGCGAAGCTCGACACGTCTTCGAGCCGCGCGCCGACCTGCTGCGCGTACAGATCGACCGCGAGCCGGCCAAGACACACGATGTCGCGGCTGCGGCCCGGCGCGAAGCGGCTGCCGGCGGTTGCGCCCGGTTGCTGCGCCGGCGTGCCGCTGAATGTACTGGATTGAGCCATGAATGTCCCTGAATGACAGAGCGCGGCGAGCGGTGCCACGGCAGCAGCCGCCGCGCGAATGAATCAGATCGTTGCGCCTTCGAGTTCGCCTATCATCTTCTGCATCTCGGCACCGCCCGCCATCATGTCGAGCACTTCGTCCTTGCTGATCGTTTCTTTTGTGAACGTACCGAGCGACTTGCCGCGATTGAGCAACGTGAACGAATCGCCGATCGGATAGGCGTGATGCACGTTGTGCGTGATGAAGATCACCGAGATGCCTTTCGCGCGCGCCTTGTGGATCAGCTTCAGCACATTGAAGCTCTGCTTGACGCCGAGCGCGGCGGTCGGCTCGTCGAGGATCAGCACACGCGCGCCGAAATGGATGGCGCGCGCAATTGCGAGGCACTGTTTTTCGCCGCCCGACATCGTGCCGATCGGCTGATGCGGATCGCGCACGTTAATGCCCATTTCTGCGAGCTTGTCGCGCGCTGTCGTCGCGCTCGTTTCGAGGTCCATCACGTTCAGGAACCCGAACAGTTTCTTTTGCGGCTCGCGTCCCATGAAGAAATTACGCGCGACGGAGAGCAGCGGCACCAGCGCGAGATCCTGATAGACGGTCGCAATGCCGAGATCCAGTGCGTCTTTGGGCGACTCGAACAGCACCGGCTTGCCGTCGACGAGATACTGGCCCGACGACGGTTGATGTACGCCCGCCAGAGTCTTGATCAGCGTCGACTTGCCCGCGCCGTTGTCGCCGAGCAGGCAATGAACTTCGCCGCGTTTCAGGCGCAAGGTCACGCCGCTTAGCGCGATTACTTTTCCAAAGTACTTGTTGACGTTCTCGAGAGCGAGGATCACGTCGTCCTGCGGCGCGGCACTCGACACGTTCATTTCGTTCGTCACATGGTTCGTATCGGACATGTGCGTCTCCTCGTTACGATTGCGCGACGCGACGGCGCACATAGTGATTGAACAGCACGGCGATGAGCAGCATCACGCCGAGGAATACGCGGAACCAGTCGGAACTGACATTCGTATAGGTGATGCCGATTTGCACCACGCCGAAAATCAGCGCGCCGAAACATGCGCCGATTACCGATCCGTAGCCGCCCGTCAACAGTGTCCCGCCGATCACGGCCGCGATGATTGCCTCGAACTCCTTCTGCAAACCGCGGTCGGCCGCAGCGGAGCCGATATCGCACACTTGCAGGACCGCGAACAGGCACGAGCAGAACGCGGTCAGCACGAAGAGCAGGATTTTTACGCGACGCACCGGAATGCCGACGTTTTTTGCCGCGTTGGCGTCGCCGCCCACTGCGAGAATCCAGTTGCCCGCGCGCGTTTTCGCGAGGACGAATGCGCAGATCGCGGCGAGACCGAACCACCAGAGAATTACTTTGGGAATGCCCGGTACGAGCGCGTGACCGTTATCGAGCAGGGTGCCGATGCCGTGATGCGCGAGCATCGTGAAGAGCCCCTGCAGCGCAACGCCGTGAAAGAGCGTGTTGGCGAGCCAGTCCTGCTGTGCAAGATCGCCCACGCCGGAGACGATGGTGCGGTCCGCGAACATGATCGACAGCGCAAGCGTGAGGCCGCGCAGAATAAAGAGGAACGCGAGCGTGACGATGAACGACGGCAGGCGCGTGCGCATCACAAGATAGCCGTTGAGCGCCCCCAGCAGCATCGAGCCGACGAATGCAAAGAGAATCGCGAGCGAGATCGGCCAGTGAAAGTACACAGTGGGGATCGCGACCATCATGCCGGCAAAGCCGATCATCGAGCCGATCGACAGATCGAACTCACCGGCGATCATCAGGAGACACGCGCCCACGGAAAGAATCCCGAGATAAGCGGACACCTGCGACCAGTTCATCACGCCGTCGAGATTGAACATGCCGGAGCCGCCGGCCGTCAACGCGAAGACTAGAAACACCAGCACCGCGCCGGAGATCGCGGCGAACTCGGGGCGGTTCAGCAAATGACCGAACCATGATTCCTTGCGCACGCGCTCGTCGCGCCCGTCCGTTTCGGGGCGCGACGCAGCGCTATGCGAAGCGGCGCTATTCGAGTCGACGCGCGGTGGAAAGTGCTTGCCGGCTACACCCATGATGTCTCCTTGGAGCCGGCTGTGTGTCCGGGCAAGCGGGAATGCGTTGCGGGAACGACAGCCGGTGAAATGCGCGCTGGCAGCGAAGCCGCCCGGCGGGAGCGTTGCCCGCCGCGCGCGTGACTAGCTAGAGAAAAGAATCAGCGGTACTGCCCTGCGTATTTGATGACCTTGTCGAGGTTTTCCTTCGTGATGAAGCCCGGACCGGAGCGAATATTCTTCGGGCCATACGAGGGCGCCAGGCCGTAAGTGGCAAGCCGTGCCTTGAACTTGGGATTCGCTTCGAGAATCTGGCGAATCTTCGCGGGGTCGGTGGTGTGCTCTTTCTTCACGATGGCCAGCACGGCGACCGGAATGTAGCCCTGCAGATACGGCTGCTGATCGATCGCGAACTGGATCGTGCCGTTCTGGATCGCCTTCGCAATGTCGTCGGAGAAGTCAAAGGTGCAGAAGTAGATCTTGCCGTTCAGGCCCATTTGCTGCACTGCTTTGAGCGTGGCCGAAGCCGGCGTCGGTCCGAGCGTGAGAATGGCGCCGGTGTTCGGATGGTTGCGCAAATAGGCGCTGACTTTCGATTGAATTTCGGTCGGGTCCTGGCCGGAATCGATCGTGGACGACTTGTAGTCGACGCCAAGCGCCTCGGCAAAGCCGCGGCAACGGTCGAACGAAACGGTGTTGGTCGCGAGGTGATTCACGCACAGGAACGACTTCACGCCGGCTGCTTTCGCCTTTTCGCCTGCCGCCTTGCCGGCCACGTATTCCGGCTGGCCGATGTGCATGATCGCGCCGAGTTGCGCGCTTTGTTCCTCGGTGCCCGAGTTGATCGTGACGAGCGGGATCTTCTTGGCGGTGACTTTGTTGATAGAGCTTTTCAGCACGTCGTAATCGGCGATGGTGACGATCACACCGTCGTAATTGCGCGCTGCGGCCTGTTCGACGAGACGCGCCATATCGGCGATGTCACCGTTCGGCGGATTGCGATAGTCGGTCTCGACGTTGAAGTCCTCGTCGGCCTGCTTGATGGCGTTTTTGATCGTGTTCCACCACGAATCGGAGTCCGGCGCGTGGCTGATCAGCACGAAATGAGCGTCAGCCGCGCGGGCGGCCGAGGCCGCTCCGAATCCCGTCGCCAACGTCAAAGCCGTCACCAGAATCCTGAGCGTAGCCTTGCCCTTGCAAAGTCTCATGTCTCCACCTTTCTCGGTCTGTCGTTATTGAAGGAGCGTGTGGCGCACGGTACGCAACGCGGCACCGGAGGTGTCGCACGATCGCCGAAGCACCATCGCTCACGACCAAGATTAGGTCATCTTCGAATGGCTTGCAATGGAAATTTCACCGTAGATAAAAATGGAAAATACGTTCCATTTATGCGGTGCGCTGCCTATAATCGGCAACGTCAGCAGCCTCTGCGGCACAGGTCCGAAAGCGTCTGCCGCAGTGCAGTAAAGCCCCGAAGAGAGAACCATGGCGGAAGAGAGCACAGAAGAATTGCCGAGCGTCGAAGAATTGATGCAGCGCATTGCCGATAACTACGAGGCGCTGCCGCGTCAGTTGAAGAACGTCGCGACTTATATCGAGCAACATCGTTCGAGCGTGATGGTGGACCGCACGAGCGACATCGCCGCGAGTTGCGGCGTGCATCCGTCGGCGGTCGTGCGATTTGCGCAGCGCTTCGGTTTCTCCGGCTTCTCCGATTTGCAGGCGGTGTTTCGTCAGGCGTATACAGGGCAGGGTGCGTCGTCGCCGAGTTATCAGCAACGCATCCGCAAGCTCATTGACGAGAAGCCCGGTGCGTTGTCCGGCGGCGCGGTCGCGCGCGAGTTCATCGCGGCTTCCCGCGGCGGTCTCGAAGAACTCGAAGCGGGGCTCGACGACAAGCAGTTCGACGCCGCCGTGAAGATGCTGCAACAGGCGGACAACATCTATGTGATCGGCGTGCGGCGCTCGTTTCCGGTGGCGAGCTACATCGTCTATGCGTTGCAGCACACGCCCAAGCGCGTGCACCTCGTATCGGGTTTCGGCGGCATGTACCGCGAGCAGATACGCAGCGTGAAAAAGGGCGACGTGGTGATCGCGATCAGCTTCGCGCCTTATGCGAAAGAAACGCAGTATTGCCTGCGGGTCGCGCATCATCATCAGGCGAAGACGCTGGTCATTACGGACAGCCAACTATCTCCGCTCGCGCGTTACGCGAGTACCCAGCTGTATGTGAAAGAGGGCAGCGCGTTCGCGTTCCGCTCGCTGACCAGCACGATCTGCCTGTGCCAGGCGCTCTTCATCGCGCTTGCGTACAAGCTCGAATTAAACGTAGAAGAATCGAAAGACACTGGAGGATACGATGACTGACGCAGCAAAACCGATCGACGTCGCAGTGTTCGGCGCGGGCCGTATCGGCAAGATTCACGCGGCCAATCTAGCGCGGCAACCGGGCGTGCGGCTGAAATATGTGGTCGATGTGAATAGCGAGGCGGCCGCGGCGCTGGCTGCCGCGCATGGCGCCAAGGTGGCCGATATCGACGGCGCAATGGGCGACGCGTCCGTCGGCGCCACGGTGATCTGTTCGAGCACCGACACGCATGCGGATCTGATCATGAAGTCGGCCGCTCAGAAAAAACATGTGTTCTGCGAGAAGCCGGTCGACCTGACGCTGGAGCGTGCGCGGGCTTGTGCTGATGCCGTTGAGCGCGCGGGCGTGGTGTGCATGATCGGCTTTCAGCGCCGCTTCGATCCGACGTTCTCCGCGCTGAAGGCGCGCCTCGATGCGGGCGAGATCGGCACGCCGGAAATGCTGGTGGTGACGAGCCGCGATCCAGGCGCGCCGCCGGTGGACTACATCCGCCATTCGGGCGGCATCTTCAAGGACATGCTGATTCACGACTTCGACATTTTCCGCTGGATTCTCGGTGACGAAGCGGACACGTTGCACGCTACCGGCAGTTGTCTGAGCGACCCGGCAATCGCGGAGGCGGGCGACATTGATTCGACCGCGGTGACCATCCGCACGAAGCGCGGCCGCCTGTGCCAGATCAACACCGCGCGCCGCGCCGCCTACGGCTACGACCAGCGCTTCGAAGTGCTCGGCAGCGCGGGCATGCTGCAGGCGGGCAACGTGCGGCCTACGGAAGTCACCGCTTACTCTAGGACGCAGGTGTCGAGCGACGTGCCCGAAGCATTTTTCCTCGAACGTTATCGCGCCGCTTATGCGCTCGAAATTGCGCATTTCTTCGAGGCGGTCACGCAGGGCAAGCCGGTGCGCACCACGGTGGCCGACGGTTTGAAAGCGCTGGAACTCGCTGAGGCCGCCACGCGCTCATGGCGTGAGGGGCGTGCGGTGAAGCTCGGCGAGGCCGCGCAATGAGTGCGGCGGCGTCAATGCGGCGGCTGCGTCTCGGCGTGGTCGGCCTCGGGCGGCTCGGCAAACGTCACGCTGAGAACCTCGCGTATCGCGTGCCGGGCGCGGAACTGGTTGCTGCTTGCAGCCCGCTCGAAGAAGAGCGGAGGTGGGCGCGCGACGCTTTGCCGTCGCCGCGCCTTTACGACGACTACGCGCGGCTGCTGGACGACAAAGACGTGGACGCCGTGTGGCTCGTCACGCCGTCGTCGTTGCACGCGCAGCAGATCGTCGACGCTTTGCGCGCCGGTAAGCACGTGTGCTGCGAGAAGCCTTTGTCGCTCGATCTGGCCGAGTGCGAACGCGTGCTGCACGAGGCCGCGCAGTATCCGCATCTGCAGGCGACAATTGGCTTCATGCGGCGTTTCGATCCGAGCTACAAGGACGCGTTCGACAAAATCGAAGCGGGCGCGATCGGGCGGCCGTTTCTGGTGCGCTCGCAAACCACCGACAAGAACGACACCGACGGCTTCTTCGTGCGCTTCGCGGCAACTTCCGGCGGCATTTTCCTTGACTGCACGGTGCACGACATCGACGTTGCGCGCTGGCTGCTCGGAAAGCCGCGCGCAAAGCGCGTGTTCGCGGCGGGCGCCGTCGCGCTGCACGAAGGCCTGCGTGAATTCGGCGATGTGGATAACGGCGTGGCGATCTGCGAATTTGAGGACGGTAAGCTCGCCATGTTCTATGCGTCGCGGACTCAGGCACACGGTAACGACACGCACAGCGAGGTGATCGGCACGGCAGGCGGACTGACCATTGGCCATAATCCGCGCGCTAACCGCGTCGAGATATACGACGCGACGGGCATTCGCAACGAGTGCACGCCGAGCTTTTTCGATCGCTTCGAAGAGGCGTTTCTGCACGAGGCGCGCGCGTTCGTCGCGTCAGTGCAAGGCGGGGCGGGATCGACCGCGCAAGCGGGCGCGACGCTCGCCGACGCGCTGGAAGCAACCCGCATCGGCAATGCGCTGCGGCAGTCGCTGCAAAGCGGGCAGGCTGTGACGCTGTAGCGTCGCTATGGCTGGTTGGACGGCGTGCTGCGCGGTGCCTGCGCCGGCAAGGCGGCGACGGCTGCGGTAGAATTTGACCCTCTGTCCGGCGTCGCGAACGACGCCTTGTCCCGAAGGTCATCGTCGATGCAAATTCAGATTCATAAGGAAGTCGATGCGCGCGGGCTAATGTGCCCGTTGCCCATTTTGCGCGCCAAGAAGGCGCTCGCCGATATGGAAAGCGGTCAGATTCTCAAGGTGCTCGCCACCGACCCCGGCTCGCAGCGCGATTTCGCCGCGTTCGCGAAGCAGACGGGCAATGAGATCGTCGAGAGTTCGGCGCACGACAAGGTCTTTACGTTTCTGATGAAGCGCCGCTGAAGCGCATACATTCAGACGCACGCCCCCAAACAAAAGGCGCTGTGCCCGCGAAAGCGGGGCACAGCGCCTTTTTGACTTTCGGGAGATGCCTCGCGATTCAAGGCATCTCGCAGGGGCTTTAGCCTTCCAGAACCGGCGAACGGGTACGCAGATATTCGTCGAAATCCGCGGCCACTTCGGGGTGACGCAGCGCGAACTCGACCGTTGCTTTCAGATAACCAAGCTTGCTGCCGCAGTCGAAACGCGTGCCGTGGTACTTGTACGCGAGAACCTGTTCGTCGGCGAGCAACGACTGGATTGCGTCCGTAAGCTGCAGTTCGCCGCCGGCGCCCGGCTTGATCGAGCGGATGTGGTCGAAAATGCGCGGCTTGAGCACGTAGCGGCCCACCACGCCGAGATTCGACGGTGCGACGCTCGGTTCCGGCTTTTCGACGATGCCCGACATCTTGATGATCGAGTCTTCCCATTCCTTGCCGTCGACAATACCGTACGACTTGGTTTCCTGCGCCGGGATCTCTTCGACGCCGATCACCGAGCTGTGATAGTGGTCGAACACCTCGATCATTTGCGTCATGACCGGCGGCGTGCCGTACAGCAAGTCGTCAGCCAGAATCACGGCAAACGGGTTGTCGCCCACCAGCTTTTCCGCGCACAGCACGGCGTGGCCGAGGCCGAGCGCTTCGGGCTGACGCACGTAGAAGCAGTCCACATGGCTCGGCTTGATGCTGCGCACGAGTTCGAGGAGCTTGTCCTTGCCGCGCGCTTCCAGTTCGGCTTCGATTTCATACGATTTATCGAAGTGGTCTTCAATCGCCCGTTTGCTGCGGCCCGTGACGAAGATCATTTCGGTGATGCCGGCCGCCATGGCTTCTTCCACCGCGTACTGAATCAGCGGCTTGTCGACGATCGGCAGCATTTCCTTCGGGCTTGCCTTCGTGGCAGGGAGGAACCGGGTGCCAAGACCTGCTACCGGAAATACTGCCTTTGTAACTTTTAGCATGTGATTACCCTGAGTCCTCTGGTTTAGCTATCTGTCCGTGCCCGCCGCGCGGGCGGGCGTGGAGCGTCGATCAGGCCGGCAAGCGCGCGAGCTGCGCTTTCAGCTTGCCGACAGTCGCTTCGAATTCCGCCAGCCTTTTCTGCTCCTGCTCGACGACTGCGGGCGGCGCCTTGGCGACAAAACTTTCGTTCTGCAGTTTAGCGTTGCACTTGACGACTTCTGTGCTCAACCGCGCAATCTCTTTCGACAACCGCTCGCGCTCGACCGCGACGTCGATTTCCACCTTCAGCACGAGCTTGTCACTGCCTACGATAGCAATTGGCGCGCCATCTGCTTGCGCGTCGAGCGCGGCTTCGTCGGCAATGATCTGCACTTCCGACAAACGGGCCAATGCCTGGGCGTACGGAGCGAAGGTGCGCAGACGCTCCGCGTTGCCGGTAGCGAGCAACGGCACCTTGACCGCCGGCGACAGATTCATTTCGCCGCGCAGATTCCGGCACGCATCGATCACTGCTTTCAGGTCGGCCGCCCATTGCTCCGCGTCTTCGTCGAGCTTCGACATCTCGGCAACGGGGTACGGCTGCACCATGATGGACGCTTCGCCCTCGGCCTTGCCCGCGGGATAACGCCCGGCCAACGGCGCAACTTTTTGCCACAACGCCTCGGTGATGAACGGAATCACCGGGTGCGCGAGGCGCAACACCGTCTCGAGCACGCGCAGCAGGGTGCGCCGTGTGGCGCGCTGCTGGTTCGGCTGACCCGTCTGGATCTGAACCTTGGCGAGTTCGAGATACCAGTCACAGTATTCGTCCCAAACGAACTTGTATAGGGCGTTGGCCACATTGTCGAAGCGATAGTCGGCGAAACCCCTGGCGATCTCGGTTTCCACGCGCTGCAGGCGGGACACGATCCAGCGATCCGCCGACGAGAAGTTCAGGTGGCCGTCCGGGCCGCACTCGCCGCACTGTTCCGGCTTGCCGAAACCGCAATCGTGGCCTTCGCAGTTCATCAGCACGAAGCGGGTGGCGTTCCACAGCTTGTTGCAGAAATTGCGGTAGCCCTCGCAGCGTGCGAGATCGAAGTTGACGTTGCGCCCGAGCGTGGCCATCGACGCCATCGTGAAGCGCAGCGCGTCGGTGCCGAACGCGGGAATGCCGTCGGGAAATTCCTTGCGGGTTTTCTTTTCGATCGACGCGGCCTGCTTCGGGTTCATGAGGCCGGTGGTCCGTTTGGCGACGAGGGCGTCAAGGCCGATGCCGTCGACGATATCGATCGGATCGAGCGTATTGCCCTTGCTCTTCGACATTTTCTGACCTTCGGCGTCGCGCACGAGACCGTGCACGTAGACCGTGTCGAACGGCACCTTGCCCGTGAAGTGCGTGGTCATCATGACCATGCGCGCGACCCAGAAGAAGATGATGTCGAAGCCCGTAACCAGCACCGACGACGGCAGGAAGTGCTTCAGTTCCTGCGTTTCGTTCGGCCAGCCGAGCGACGAGAACGGCACGAGCGCGGACGAAAACCACGTGTCGAGCACGTCTTCGTCGCGTTTGAGCGGGCCCGTGTAGCCGGCTTCTGCCGCTTTTGCGTGCGCGCCTTCCTCGGTCTTCGCGACGAAAATCTCGCCATTTTCGCCGTACCACGCGGGAATCTGATGGCCCCACCAGAGTTGGCGCGAGATACACCAGTCCTGGATGTTCTCGAGCCACTGGTAGTACGTGGTGGTCCAGTTTTCCGGCACGAAGCGGATTTCGCCGTTGCGAACCACGTCGAGCGCGGTTTCGGCGATCGATTTGCCCGGATTGAACGTGCCTTCAGGCGCCGGTTTGCTCATGGCGACGAACCACTGGTCGGTCAGCATCGGCTCGATCACGACGCCGGTGCGGTCGCCGCGCGGCACCATCAGCTTGTGCGGCTTGACCGATTCGAGCGCGCCGAGCGCTTCGAGGTCGGCAACGACCTGCTTGCGGGCTTCGAAACGGTCGAGGCCACGGTATTTTTCCGGCGCGTTGTCGTTGATCTTCGCGTCGAGCGTGAGGATCTCGATTTGCGGCAGCTTGTGGCGCAGGCCGACCTGATAGTCGTTGAAGTCATGCGCGGGCGTGACCTTGACGACGCCCGTGCCGAATTCGCGGTCGACGTAGTCGTCGGCGATGATCGGCACTTCGCGGCCCGACAGCGGCAGCGTGACGGTCTTGCCGATCAGATGCGCGTAGCGCTCGTCTTCCGGATGGACCATCACGGCGGTGTCGCCGAGCATGGTTTCGGGCCGCGTGGTCGCGACCGTCAGATGGCCGGAGCCGTCGGTGAGCGGATACTGGATGTGCCACAGGTGGCCGTTTTCTTCTTCGCTGACTACTTCGAGATCGGAAACGGCGGTAAGCAGCACCGGGTCCCAGTTGACGAGGCGTTTGCCGCGATAGATCAGGCCCTGTTCATAAAGGCGCACGAACACGTCGCGCACGGCGGCCGACATTTTGTCGTCCATCGTGAAGTATTCGCGCGACCAGTCGATCGACGCGCCGAGGCGGCGCACCTGGTTCGTGATGGTCGAGCCGGATTCCTGCTTCCATTCCCAGACGCGTTCGACGAATTTTTCGCGGCCGAGGTCGTGGCGCGACACGCCTTTCGCGTCCAGTTGCCGTTCGACGACGATCTGCGTGGCGATACCCGCGTGGTCGGTGCCCGGCACCCACAGCGTGTTGTCACCGAGCATGCGGTGATAGCGGGCGAGGCCGTCCATGATGGTCTGGTTGAACGCGTGGCCCATGTGAAGGGTGCCGGTGACGTTCGGCGGCGGCAACTGGATCGAGAAGTCTTTCCTGTTCCCGTCGAAAGAGGGCGCCGCGTAGGCGCGCTTTTCCCATTCGGGGCCCCAGTGGGCTTCGATGGTGTGCGGCTCGAAGCTTTTGGCAAGGGTAGAGGAGGTGTCGCTCGGGGTGTCGCTCATGGGTCGATCGGCTGGTAAATGCGGAGAATGTTCGATTATAAAGGGCGCCGGGGCGCGGCTCTGGTTTTGGTGTTTCTCTGCTGCCGGAGGCTCGAAGGCGAGCGCCTGGCGACGCTGGCCCGAGGTGAGGTGCCGACGCTGCGCGACGTGTACGACAACACGCTGACTGGCTTCGCGCCGCGCGTGCGGCCTAAGGGCTCCGGTGTCGTTCGTGTACCGCTCGATCGCACCTGAAGGCCAGCAGAAAAGGAGCACCGGACGCCGGCCGCGGATAACCGTCGAGGAAGCATGGGCGGCCGCAAAGGCGTTCATGGGTGTGCCGATCACCGCTCGCTCCGCAGGCAGAAGAGGCCGATTCCCACCGCGACAATCAATTGTGGCGCAATCAGACGAATCCAATTTTCTGAATTTCATTGCGCGCGCGCAAATCGTGACAGTTCTTGACGATCCCAAGGGCCGGATCGTGGGACCATCGCGCGGCTGTATTCCGCAGACAAAATGGTCTTCTGCACCGGGCTGGAGTCTGGTCACGCGGATGTGCCCCCGCATCGACGGGATCGAGGACCGGACTGCCAGACGAAACGAATGCCATGACAAAGCCGCATCAACCGCTCGCAGACCCCGAACTGCTCGATTACTACACCGGTGAACTGCTCTATGCAGGCAGCCGTGCGCAGGAATTCGCCGCAGGGCAGCTGAAGATCGCGGCGCGGCTGGGCATGCAGGCGGGTGGGATCGACGACCCCTCTGTCGAGCGCCTGGTCCAGGCCTCCGCGTTCGTGAACGCCCGCGCGCAGATGCGCATCGCCCGTGCGCCGGATCCGTTCACGCTGCGCCTGCTCGAGAGCGTGCATCCGAACTACGTCACGCCGTTGCCGTCGATGGCGCTCGTGCAGTTCTACCCTGGCGAAGGTGCCGGACAGGGCGGCGAGGCACAGACGCTGCCGCGTGGCACGCCGCTTTTCTCGCGTGCGCATGAGGGTCAGACGGCGGTGGAATTGCGCACCGCCTTCGATGTGACCGTCCAGCCACTAACGATTGCCGCCGTCATCGCGGGCGGTATTCCGCCCGATATTCCCAACCTTTACCGCCATGTGTCCGGAGGTGTCCAGGTGCGCGGCTCGCTGCGCCTGCGCATCCGGACAACCCACGGCGGCCCCATCCGCGCGCTGTCCGCTCTGGACCGCCTGCCTGTTTATCTGTGTGGCGCGGAGCGGATTGCCTCGCAGCTCTTCGATCTGATCCACACGGCGACTGTGGCGAGCATTACGGGCGTGCCGGGGAAGTTTGCGACGGGCGAGCTGCACAGCGTGTTCCAGGACGGCATGCGCAATGGCCGTATCGAGCATGCGGTTGAGTATGAGGGGCTGGAGCCGCAGCGGAGTCTCCTGCCGCCCGTCCATGAGGGCATGCACGGCCATAACCTGCTGCACGAGTACATGGTTTTTCCGCAACGGTTCTGGTTCTTCACACTCGCGGGCCTGGCCGGTGGGCTGTCGCGCATCGACGAACCCGAAGCCGAGCTCGTGCTGCTGCTCTCCCGCGAGCCGGGAGAACTGGTGCAGCATGTCGATGCCTCGCAGTTTGCGCTGCACTGTGTGCCTGTCGTGAACCTGTATCCGGCAGCGTCCGAGCGGCTGAAGGTGGCCCCCCAGGACAGCGAACACCGGCTCGTGCCCGAGGTGACCGCGCCCGACGATCATCTGCTTCACTCGGTCAATCACATCATCGGCCAGGTGGACGATGACGCGACATCGGAGGCAATTCCCTTTGTGCCTCAGGACGTGGCACTCCCAAGCGACGAGCGTCGCGATGTGCGCCGCTTTACCGTGCGGCGTGAGCTGGAACTGCCGGCGGACAACGTGCGCCGCTACGCCACCCACCAGCCGTTTGTGCGCACCCATACGTGGCTGTCGCTCCTGCGGCACGACCATCAGCCGGACGATTCGGGGGTGCGCTACCTGTCACTCGATGCATGGCTGACCAATGGCGACCTGCCTTGCACACTGCCGCGCAATGGCCGCGATGACCTGATCGTGCACGGTGCGAAATCAGTCGCCAGTGTGGGCTTCGTGCGGCCACCCACCATGCCCGCGCCACCGCTGGCGCGTGGCGAGGCGGCATGGAAGCTTCTGCGGCAGTTGAACCTCGAATACGGCGTGTTCGATGACGAATACGACGAGCCGTGGCCCGGCGAGGGGCTGCGCATGATGCTGGAGCCGTACCTCGCTGCAGGTGCACCGCAAATGCGCCACCAGCTCGACGGCCTCATCGCTGCGCAGGCTGTTCCGGTGAACGACTGGCACCGGATCGCGGGCGACATGCAGTTCATGCGCGGCATCGGTATCACGCTGGAGTTCGACGAGGCGGCGTTCGAAGGCTGGTCGGCCTTCACGTTCGCCCTCGTGCTGGAGCGCTACGTGGCCCGCCACGTTTCCAGACATTCCTACACGCGCACTACGTTCAGGACTAAGCAGCGTGGCGCGGTTTTCACCTGGCCTGCGCGTGACGGTACGCGCGAGGTTTTCTAGGAGGTGCATTTATGTCATGGAATACCCAGGCCCGTACGCTTGAGGTGAGCTGCGAGGCGTTTCCGACCTACCGGGGCGAGCCGGTGTTCGTGGCCACGCGCCTGGCGGGCACGGAAAAACTCGGCCGTCTCTACGACTATGAGGTCGATGTCTCGACCATCGAGGCGGACGGCCTGTACATCAGCGAATTACACAAGCTGGTTGATGTCAACAAGCTGGTGGGCAAGCGCATGACGGTGCGCATCGCCATCGGAGGCAACGGTACCTGGCAGAACGGCCTGACACTGGACAGCGGCGTGAACTTCGGGGCCGACATCCGCGAGATCACGGGCGTGATCACCGAGGCAAGCTGCCTTGGAGCGGAAGCGCCGCGCCGCATGTTCTATCGCTTTCGCCTGCGGCCCGCGCTCTGGCTCACCAGCCTGAACCGCGAAAACCGCGCGTTCATGGACAAGGATGTCGTCGAGATCACGCGCGAGGTCCTGAAGAAGTATCCCATCGAGGTGCGCTACCGTCTCAGCGGCCCCGGTGGCCAGAAAAGCTACTACCCGAAAAGGGACTACACCCGACAGTGGTTTGAATCTGACTGGAATTTTCTGGACAGACTATGGCAAGAATTCGGGGTGACATTTTTCCAGCAAGGCGACGCCCTGGTGCTGTTCGACAACGCGAGCTGGAAGAAGCATGGCCCCGCGTACCGAACCATCCGGTATCTCGACCGGGGCGGCCAGCGCATTGACGAGGAGCATGTTCATACTCTGAAGCTCTCGCGGGCGCTGACCACCGGCCAGACGACGGTCACCGACTACGACTATATGCAGGGCGAGTCGCACCGCACGTACACGGTCAAGATGCATCGGGACGCCTCGCACGACAACGCCGAGGAGTACATCCAGGCCGACTATGCGCAGCCGCTGCAGGGGGCGATGGGTGTCAATGGCCAGCGCAACGACGAGCAGTATGAGGCTCGATTCCTGGCGCGGGTGCGCGTCGATGCGCACCGCTGCAAATCGATGCGCATCAAGGGGGAAGGCAACCTGCGCGGCCTGATGACGGGTTACTCGTTCTTCCTTGAAGGCTATCCGTACCAGCCGGCGAACGCCGAGTACGTGGTGACCGGCACGACAATCGAAATCGTGAACAACGACACGGTCACCCAGGGTGGCGGCCTGAAACGCCAGTACACGTGCAAGACGAAGTTCACGGCGCAGGACGCGAACGAGGTGTACCGCACGCCGCTGAAGGCGAAGAAGCCACGCGCGTTTGCGGAGACCGCCATCGTGTGCGGCTACGACAACTCGGTTGTGACCACGGACCCGCTCGCGCGGCTGCGCCTGTGGTTCACCTGGGACCGCAAGGGCCAGCGCGACGGGCAGGCCACGTGCTGGGTGCCGCTCGCTCAACCGTGGCAGGGCACGCGCCGTGGCGCGATCTGGATTCCGCGTGTGGACGACCACGTCCATGTGGGCTATTACAACTCGGACCCGGACCGCCCATTCATCCTGGCAAGCCACACGACGAACGATAACAAGACGCCGTGGGACCTGCCCGCGAACGAGGCGCTGTCGGGCTGGCGCAGCCAGGACATTGGCGGGAAAAGCGGGTCTGCCTCGAACAGCGTTGTGACCGACGACACGCCCGGCAGGCTTCAGGTGCAGGTGACGAGTGACCATGCCAACTCGCGCTTCGTGGCGGGCTTCAACACACGCATTGATGGCAACAAGGGGCGCACGGAGGCGCGTGGGGAAGGCATCGAGGTGGCCACCGAAGCACACGCGGTAATGCGGGCGAACAAGGGCACGCTGATCACGACAGAGTCGCGCTCAGGTGCAACCGCGCCCGCGCTGGATCGGGGGGAAACAGTCCAGCGCCTGGCCCAGGCAGCGGAGCAGCACGACGTGCTGGCTGCCGCGGCCGTTCAGGCGGGAGCGCAACAGTCGCAGGACCGGCACGAACTTGGCCAGCCGCTGAAGCAGCAGGCAACGGAAATTGGTCGCACGGGAGACGACGGTCTCGGCGGGCCATCGAAGCCGCATCTCGTTCTGGCCTCCGCTGCCGATGTTGCAGCAACCGCGACCGCCAATACCCATCTGCATAGCGGCAAACATACCGCCCTGACGAGCGGCGAGCATACGAGCGTCAGCACGGGCGGCAACCTGTTCGCTTCGGCACGCAAGGCGATCAGGCTGTTTGCCTATCAACTCGGCATCCGCATCATCGCCTATGCCGACGACATTAATATTTCCTCGCTGAAGAAGAACCTCAATCTGCTGGCGAAACTCGACATCACCCAGAGTGCCAACCGCATCACGATCAAGGCAACCGAAGAGGTGATGCTGCACGGTGGCGACAGCTATATCAGCCTGAGGAGCGGCAAGATTACCGTCGGCGGCGGTGTCTATGAGGTCAACGCCCAGGCGAAAAACCTGCCCCCGAAACCGATGGGGGTGAATGCGAATGGACTGCCCGATGTCCAGGCGAACGACCAGCTTTTTCGCGTGCTTTCGCCGACGGGCCAGCCGCTTCCCGGTGTGGACTACCAGATGATCGCCCAGTCAGCCGGTCATATCTTCAGGACAGACGAACTGGGCCGCTCACCCGCACTGAATACCGTAGAGCAGGAAAGCGCAGCGTTCCAGTTGCACTGGGATGAATTTTCCGCCGCTCGCGGCGAGGTCAATGCGTAATTACGACATGGATCAGGGAACGAGAAAATTTTGGCAGAAAATCTGAAAGCGACCGGCACGACGAATCCCCGGCCCAATACGTGCGTTGACGCGAAGTGTAGTTGTGATGTTATCTGGTCGCTCGCGCAGCAGTTTGCGATGCGGCACCTCGTGACGCATGCGCCGGTTCACCAGCACATGCCCGACTACCGCGAGGGCGATCCGCATGTTTCGGGCACACAGGTTGAAAAGGGAACGCCGGCGTTCGTCAGTGATCCTGAGGTACGGGCGAGACGCATCGCCGCAGCCTATGCGCGAGTGTTCCTTGAAGACTTCCATCTGGGTGACAAGAGCAAGATCGGCCGCTTCTATTGGCTCGGCTTGGGCGCGTTCGCGTCCAAGCAGGTTGCGGCCACGCTCGCGCTCTGGCGGGTGAAATATGGCGCACGGTGGTCCGATTTACGCGCAGGCTTGGGCCGTGGCAATCTCTGGCTCTTCAACGATGTTCTGCCGTGGTTCTATGGCTATGCCGCTGGAGCCGGCACCTTCGATATGTGTGCGCAGTCCCGCGACAGCAGGAATTTTGTCGATCAGGTTGCAACCAACTTCTCCCGGCAGAAGAGCCATGCGGAATCAATCGGCAAAGTTCCGTACGAGATTGATGGCGACACGGGGAACAAGAAGGCAAAGCTCGGTTATCTCAAGTGTACGCCGCTGGTTAGTGATGGATTTGCTGCTGTGAGCCAATGGGAGACGGCGGGGGATAAAGCTCGGCCAGATATTGCATTTACTCATTTGCTGGCGATTGCCAGGCACGAACAAGGCGAGGTGCTGCAGGGTCTGATCTACGACGATCCGTCTTTCCAGTGGTGGCTCAACGGCCAGAGAGCTGCACTGGCGACCTCCGACGATACAGCAATCAATGCTTCGGTAAGCAAAATGCAATACGGCTTGTCGGACGGTTCTGACATTGCGTTGTCGCCGGTTGTTCGTGCCTTGGTGCCAAGTCTTCAACTGGTACTTACTGACGAGGACACCACAAACAACCTGGTATTCCGATCCGATGCGCCCGACCGGCTGGTGCTGCAGGATTACCAGAAGCGGATGGGCTGGATTAAAGATGCTGCAACGAAGTATCACCGACTGATGCAAGGCGACTACCGGCAGACGATGCTCGACTACCTCTCAAACATCCGCAACTGGGGCGATATGCCGGACAACTCATGAGGACGTTCCTTTCCGCAACGTTGGCTATCGGCGCATTTTTGTTCGTTGTTCTGATGGTTTCACATAAATGGAGCCCTCCTCCATCATTTTCTAACGGTCACGACATGTCCCAATTACCTACGCTTATCAGGCTTGGCAACCCACGAAGCTCCGATCTCAATGGTCCCGGCTCATCCGTCGACAATCATCCCACAGGCGCGAAGTTTTACCAGCGTGACTGGCAAAGAGGCGACCTTGGCACGGTGCAGTTCGTGAATGGGAATCACAGTTTCGTGATCGATAACGTTCTGTCGATGATCGGCTTCGCGGCCGAAAACGTACCGGAGGGGATCTACGAGTGGAACATCAGTTTTGGTGTGAGTCCCGAGCAGGCTGATACGCATGAAGCCGCGCGTGACCGGGTTATGAAGTTGCTCACACAGTTGCGTGCTTCGGGATGGAAGCGCTATGTAGATGTCGGTGATCCTCGCCTTCAGGGCCGAGCGGCATGGCACTACGGTGCCTCATTCCCCGTTGCTGTCTATTCTTTAGATTCGGAATACCCCCCAACGCAAGACGAATGGAATGCGATGTTACGACACGCCCCAAGATGGATTTTCTATGGAGATGGTGCTTATCTAACCCTCTCTGTAATGGAAAGCAACATGGGCGGATTCGTCGGAAAGAGCACCTACCTGCTAACGGTCGATGTGAAGAGTGAATACGCTTTTTATGGTCTAGGGTATTTCCCGGGAAAAGCAGAAAAAATCCACAACTGGAAGGCACTATTGCCCGCAGAACTGGAGAAGTACCAAGCCATGAGGCTCAAGACGGAAGCGGCACTGAGGGCACAAGGCTACGCCATCGACACGACTTACCAGGACCCGCCCATCAAGGCGCTGCAGTCGTTCAGTGCATCGGGAAATTGAGGAGGAAATCATGCTCATGGAACGCGCGGACATGAATGGCAAGAAGCAGATCGTAGTGGGCGATACGACAAGCCACGGCGGTAAGGTTGTTTCGGGCAGCCCGTCTTCGACCTGGGGGCCTTCGGAAATGCTTATCGCGCGTAAGGGTGACAAGGTGACCTGCCCGAAGTGCGCACCTCATATGTTCGAGATTGCCGAGGGCTACGATGGAAGCCTTGATTTCGGCTCGCCCATCGCAGTAGAGGGGCACAAGACCACATGCGGCGCAACGTTGATCGCTAGCGAGCAATGACGCAGCGGGAAGCAAAATTGCATCCTGTACCTCGGCGTGCCCGCGCGGCAAGACAATCACGCCACGTGCGGGCGCGGACGAAGGGTCTGCGCCTGAGCATCGGGGACATGCGCGCGATGCCGCTATGCGACGGACCGGATATCCTGGTCAATCCGTTCGCCAGCACCTCCGGGCTGCGGTGCCCGGCTGGCGGCCCGGCGCCTGCCAGTCATCTGCTGCATTAGCCGTGCGCTTCACTCTCATGAGATGACCTGATGAAGTCTGAACAACCTGATACGGCTTCGGCCGTACCGCCGCTTTCCCAGGCGCTGATCGCGCACGTGGGAGCCGAGCCGTCGCGTTACGGGTTTATTGCGCTCATGCGCCGGATCAATGCGAACCCGGCCATCGATCCGGTCGGCACGGCTGCACTGACTACCACCGAGACATTCAGGCTCGGCCAGAAGCCGAGCCTGGTCTTCGCTCCACGCGAAATTGCGGATGCCACGCTCAAGGACGGCAGGCTCCGCATCCGGCTCTTTGGTCTCGGCATGCTCGGCCCCAACGGTCCGCTACCTATCCACGTCACGGAGATTGCACGCGAGCGTGAGGAAAGCCGTCGCGATCCAACACTGTGCAATTTCCTGGACATCTTCCATCACCGCTCTCTCTCGCTGATGTTTCGCGCATGGAAGTGGTCGCAGTCGGCGGCGAGCCTCGACCGGGCCGACGACGATCACTTTTCTTTTTACGTGGCCTCGCTGCTGGGGGACGGGGGGCGGCGCGAGCGGCGCTTTCCGCTGGCCTCCCATGCACGTCTGTCGGCCGCTCCACACCTGATACGCCAGTCGCGCAATCCTGACGGCCTGCGTGCCACGCTGGCGCACTACTTTGGCGTGCCGGTGGAGATAAAGGAGTTTGTACTGCACTGGATGGCCATTGAGCCGGGTCGTGAGAGCCGTCTGGGAGGAGAGCGGATGTCGGCCTGCATGGCGATGGGCGCGACCCTCGGGCAGGTGGTCCCTGACCGCAGGCACCGATTCTGTCTCGTGCTTGGGCCGCTCGATTCGCAACAGTATCAGCGCTTTACACCGCGGGGCGCCGACTTGCTCAAGCTCATCGAGTTCGTTTGGACCTTTGTCGGACGTGAGTATTCCTGGGAGCTTGAGTTGTTGCTCAAGCCGGAAAGCGCGACACCCTCGGTCATGGGCGGCTCTCAGCAGCTCGGCTGGTCGAGCTGGCTGGGCCAGTCACCCCAGTGGAAGCCCATCGCCGGGATGCGCTTCGAGCCGGAAAACTACGTGCCCAGCTGCGGCAGAAAGTGAAAGCCCGGGCCTCGGGCGACATGCCCGCGTAGCGCTCGACCGTTCGTTGAATTCAACATCGCTGACCTCTTGGCGAGTACCCCGATAAGCCAGCCGGACTGGTGCGTGTCATCGCTCTTAGGCTCGACTCGCGGGGCGCCCGTAACCAGGACGGACATCTGGTGCCCGAACTGGATGTCGAAGACGAAGAAAGGGAAACGCGAACGCTGTGATGTGGCAGGCCGAAAAGGGACCAAAAGAAAGAGCTGCTGCAAGCAAAGGAAAACCGCCGCCCCCGGCAGCATGAACCCACCGAGGGCGCAAAAAATCCCTTCCCCCTCGCGGGCATATAATGACGAACACCCCGCCGTCCCTCCGAAAAAATGCCCGATCTGCTAGCCAATCTCAACCCCGAACAACACGCCGCCGTCACGCTCCCCAACGAGCCCGCGCTCATTCTCGCCGGCGCGGGCAGCGGCAAAACCCGCGTGCTCATCACGCGCATTGCGTGGCTCATCCAGCACGGGCTTGCGTCGCCCGCCACCATTCTGGCCGTGACCTTCACCAACAAGGCCGCGCGCGAAATGATGTCGCGCCTGTCGGCGCTTTTGCCCATCGACACGCGCGGCATGTGGATCGGCACCTTTCACGGCCTGTGCAACCGCATGCTGCGCGCGCATCATCGCGATGCCGGCTTGCCCGCCACCTTCCAGATTCTCGACACCGCCGACCAGCTGTCCGCGATCAAGCGTCTGATGAAGGGCCTGAACATTGACGACGAAAAATATCCGGCAAAGAACCTCCAGTACTTCATCAACAACGCGAAGGAACAAGGACTGCGCCCGAAAGACGTCGACGCCACCGACAATTTCAACCGCAAATTCGTCGAACTGTACGAAGCGTATGACCAGCAGTGTCAGCGTGAAGGCGTCGTCGACTTCCCGGAACTGCTGCTGCGCTGCTATGAACTGCTCGCGCACAATCCGCCGCTGCGCGCGCATTATCAGGCGCGCTTCAAGCACATTCTCGTCGACGAGTTTCAGGACACGAACAAGCTGCAGTACGCGTGGCTGAAGCTGCTCGCGGGTCAGACCAATTCGATCTTCGCGGTCGGCGACGACGACCAGTCGATCTACGCGTTCCGCGGCGCCAACGTCGGCAACATGCGCGACTTCGAGCACGAGTTCAATGTCCGGCATCTGATCAAGCTGGAGCAGAATTACCGCTCGCACGGCCATATTCTCGACGCGGCCAACCAGTTGATCGCGAACAATTCGCGGCGTCTCGGCAAGAATCTGCGCACCGACGCCGGTCACGGTGAACCGGTCCGGGTTTATGAATCCGCGACGGATTCGCAGGAAGCCGGCTGGATCGTCGAGGAAATCAAGGCGCTGATCAGCACCGGCACGTCGCGCAGCGAAATCGCGATTCTCTACCGCAGCAATGCGCAGTCGCGCACGATCGAGCACACGCTCGTCAATGCGGGCATCGCGTATCGCGTGTATGGCGGCCTGCGCTTTTTCGAGCGCCAGGAAGTCAAGCACGCGCTCGCGTACCTGCGTCTGATCGACAATCCGAACGACGACACAGCGTTCGCGCGCGTCGTCAATTTCCCCACGCGCGGCATCGGCGCGCGCTCGATCGAACAGCTCGCGGACGCGGCGCGACTGTATAACTGCTCGATGGCCGCGGCGATCCCGTATGTCGCCGGCAAGGCGGGCTCCAGTCTTGCAAGCTTCGCGAACCTGATCGGCAAGATGCGCGCGGAAACGCAGCAGATGAGCTTGCCTGAAACCGTCGAGTATGTTGTCCGTGCAAGCGGTCTCGCGGACTTCTATCAGAACGAGCGCGAAGGTCAGGACCGGCTGGAGAACTTGCAGGAACTCGTCAACGCGGCCGCCGCGTTCGTCAGCGAAGAGGGCTACGGCATGGACACGCCCGCGCGCTCCATTCCGCTGCGTCCGGGCGCCACCGCGGCGCCGGAACTGGCAGTCGCGACCGACGACCCGAACACCGTAGTGCTCGACGCGCCCGGCATCGCCGATCCCGCGCAAAACCCGGACACCATGACGCCGCTCGCCGGCTTCCTGTCGCACGCGTCGCTCGAAGCGGGCGACAACCAGGCGCAAGCCGGCCAGGAAGCCGTGCAACTCATGACGGTGCACGCGGCCAAGGGCCTCGAATTCACGGCCGTGTTCATCACGGGTCTCGAAGAGGGGCTGTTTCCGCACGAGAACAGCGCAATGGAGTCGGACGGACTGGAAGAAGAGCGCCGTCTGATGTATGTCGCCATCACGCGCGCGAAGGAGCGCCTGTATTTGTCGTTCGCGCAAAGCCGGATGCTGCACGGACAGACCCGCTACAACATTCGCTCGCGTTTCTTCGACGAATTGCCGCAGGAAACGCTCAAGTGGCTCACGCCGAAAGTCGAGGCGGGCGCGCGCTGGGGCGGCCGCTCGGACAATGCGGGTTATGGGCGAGACTGGTTCGCCCGGCCCGACCGCCAGCAGGGATACAGCGGCGGGGCGTCCACGGCAGCCGCGCCGTTGCCGGCCTTCGCTAACGAGCAACGTGCGGCGGAGGCGGGCTTCCGCGTCGGCCAGCAGGTGTTCCACACCAAGTTCGGCGAAGGCACGATCACCGCGCTGGAAGGCGGCGGGGCGGACGCGAAGGCGCAAGTCAAGTTCAAGCGCCACGGCGAGAAGTGGCTCGCGCTTGCGGTCGCCAAACTGCAGGCGGTCGAATGAGCGCCGCAAGTCAGGGCCATGACGCAGCGCTGGCCGCGTCGTCGTCGAAGAGACCGCTCGGCATACTCGCGGCCTTGCCGCAAGAACTCGGCGACCTGATCGAGGCGATGCGCGCGGAATCCGGCGTGCGCACCGTCACGCACGGCCGGCGCGACTATCACGTCGGCACCGTCCGTGGCGCGCCGTGCGTCGTAACGCTCGCGCGCGTCGGCAAGGTCGCGGCGGCGGCAACGGTCAGCGCATTGATCCATGCATTTGACGTCGAATCTGTTGTGTTCACCGGCGTCGCCGGCGGAGTGGGCGCGGAGGTGCGCGTTGGCGACATCGTCGTTGCCAATGCGTTGTTGCAACACGATCTGGACGCGTCGCCGCTCTTTCCGCGTTTCGAAGTGCCGTTGCTAGGAATGTCGCGCTTTAACGCCGATGCCACGTTGGCCGCGCAGCTCGCCGCCGCGTGTGAGCGTTTTGTCGCGGAGGAGGGCGCTGCGTCGGCGGCGCGTTTCGGCACGATGCGGCCGCGCGTGCATCGCGGGCTGATTATCAGCGGCGATCAGTTCGTGGCGAGCGCGGCGGGCGTCAAGGCTTTGCGCGAGGCCTTGCCAGACGCGCTTGCCGTCGAGATGGAAGGCGCCGCGATCGCGCAGGTCTGTCACGAATACGGCGTGCCGTGCGCAGTTGTGCGCACTATCTCCGATACCGCCGACGATCACGCGCCGGCGTCGTTCGTCTCTTTTCTCACCGAGATCGCGGGCGCTTATTCAAACGCGATCCTCACGCGCTTTCTGGTCGCGCGCAGCGCGAGTTGAGTCGAAGCGGGCCGACGGAAACTCGGCCTTACTCGTTGCGAGCCGACTCGCTCAGCCCCTCGCGCACCTGCTGCAACGCGGCCGGGTCTTCGATAGTCGGCAGTTCGCCCGGCTCGCGCCCTTCTGCCAGTGCGGCGATAGCCCGGCGCAACAACTTGCCTGAGCGGGTCTTCGGCAGCATCGAAACGATCACCACGCGCGACGGCCGCGCAATCGCGCCCAGTTGCCGGTCGACCGTCGCCGTGAGTTCCGCCTCCAGCTTCGTGCGTGCGTTGGCATCCGCGTAAGCCTGCGCGTCGCGCAGGACGACGAAAGCCATCGCCGCCTGACCCTTCAACGGGTCGGCGACGCCGACCACCGCGACTTCCGCAACGGCCGCGTGACTCGACAACGCTTCCTCGATTTCGCGGGTACCGAGCCGGTGCCCCGCGACGTTGATCACGTCGTCGGTGCGGCCGAGGATCGTCACGTAACCGTCTTCGTCCTGAATGCCCCAGTCGAAGGTCGAATACACCTGCTGGTCCGGAAAGCTCGACCAGTACGTGCTGATAAAGCGCTTGTCGTCCCCCCAGACCGTCGACATGCAGCCCGGCGGCAACGGGTAATTCAGCGTCAGCACGCCTTTTTCGCCGGGCGGGCACGGCTCGCCCGTCAGCTCATTGCGCAGGGTCAGATTGAATCCGGCCGACGGTACACCCGGCGAGCCGAGCTTCGTCGGCAGCGCTTCGACGCCGCGCGGAATCGCGAGCATCGGCCAGCCGGTTTCCGTTTGCCAGTAGTTGTCGATCACCGGTTTGCCGAGCGCGCCGGTAATCCATGAGGCGGTCGGTTCGTCGAGCGGCTCGCCGGCAAGGAACAGCGTGCGCAGGCTCGACAGGTCGGCGCTTTCAAGCAGCGCCGGGTCCTGTTTCTTCAGCACGCGCAGCGCGGTCGGCGCGGTGAACATCAGATTGATCTTGTGCTGTTCGACGAGGCGCCACCAGATGCCGCCGTCCGGTCGGATCGGCGTGCCTTCGTACATCACCGTGGTCAGCCCCGCGATCAGCGGCGCGTAGACGATATAGCTATGGCCGACCACCCAGCCGACATCCGACGCGGTGAACATCGTGTCGCCGGCTTTGCCTTCGAAGATGTATTCCATCGACGCCGCCAGCGCCACCGCGTAGCCGCCCACATCGCGTTGCACGCCTTTGGGCTTGCCGGTCGTACCCGACGTGTACAGCACGTACGAAGGCTCGCTCGACTCGAGCCATTCGCAGGACACGTGCGCGTCGAAGAACTGTTCGCGCAGCGGTTCGTAATCGACCAGGTAAGTTGCGTTGAGCCGCTCCGGCGCGAGCTGGCGGTCGATCAGCAGCACGCGCGCCGTCTTGTGCGTTGCGCGCGCGATTGCTTCGTCCACGAGCGGTGTGTAGTCGATCACCTTGCCGCCGCGCGCGCCGGCGTCGGCAGTTACGATCAGCACCGGCTTGGCGTCGTCGATGCGCGCGGCCAGGTTCGGCGCCGCGAACCCGCCGAATACGACCGAGTGGATCGCGCCGAGCCGAGCGCAGGCGAGCATGGCGAAGAGCGCTTCGGGGATCATCGGCAGATAGAGCAGCACGACGTCGCCGCGCTTCACGCCAAGCGAGCGCATCACTGCGGCCATCCGGTTGATTTCGGCATATAGCTCGGCGTACGTGTAGCGCCGCTCGATGCCGGTTTCCGTCGACACATATACCAGTGCATTTTGCTGCGCGCGGTCGACAAGATGCCGGTCTACCGCGTTATGACACAGGTTCGTGCGCCCGCCGACGAACCACCGCGCGAACGGCGGGTTCGAGCGGTCGAGCACGGTGTCGAACGGCGTTTCCCAATGAATGCGCCGCGCCTCGTCGCGCCAGAATGCCTCGGGGTTCTCGATCGAACGGCGGTGGAAGTCGCGGTAGCGGGTCATCTGCGGCGATCCTTCGGATGCTGGGTGACGAACAGGTGGAGAGGCCGTGCGCTGCGGCCATGTTGGGCGGCGCCGGAGCGAGGCGTGTGGCACAAGCATAGAGTACGCGCGGCTCGCCGGACAACGGGGGTTCACCATGAGCGGCGCGCGCAAAAGAAAAAGGCGCCGCAGCGCCTTTTTTCATCCGTCGACAGCAGGCTTTTACGCCTTCGCGCGCTTGCCTTCCACGTCCGGCAGAAACACCGTCAGCACGCCGATCAACGGCAGGAACGAGCAGACTTTGTACACGTACCCAATGCTGGTCGCATCGGCCAGTTCACCCAGCACCGCCGCGCCGATACCGCCCATGCCGAACGCGAAGCCGAAGAAGAGCCCGGCGACCATGCCGACCTTGCCGGGTATGAGCTCCTGCGCGTACACGAGAATCGCGGAGAACGCCGAGGCCAGCACGACGCCGATGATCACCGTCAGCACGCCAGTCCAGAAAAGATTCGCGTAGGGCAGCAGCAGCGTGAAAGGCGCGACGCCGAGAATCGACACCCAGATCACGTATTTGCGGCCGATCCGGTCGCCGATCGGACCGCCGATCACCGTGCCCGCGGCGACCGCGGCGAGGAACACGAACAGATGAATCTGCGCGGCCTGCACCGGCAAATGGAAGCGGTCGATCAGATAGAACGTGAAATAGCTGTTGATGCTCGCGAGGTAGAAATACTTCGAGAAGACCAGCAGGATCAGCACGCCCATTGCGAACATGACCTGGTTGCGCGACAGCGTCGCATGACCGGTCTGGCTGCGCGCCTTCTTGACCGACGGATGCTGCTTGTACCAGCGCCCGATCTGCGTCAGCACGACGATCGCGACGAGCGCCGCCACCGAAAACCACGCGATGCTGCGCTGGCCGTGCGGAATCACGATCAGCGCGGCAAGCAGCGGTCCGAGCGACGAACCCGCATTGCCGCCCACCTGGAAGAGCGATTGCGCAAGTCCGTGACGGCCGCCCGACGCCATGCGCGCGACCCGCGACGACTCGGGATGAAACACCGACGAGCCGCAGCCGACGAGCGCCGCCGCTACCAGCAACACGCCGAAATTAGGCGCCATCGACATGAGCAGCAGGCCGGCCAGCGTGAAGCCCATGCCGACGGGCAGCGAGTACGGCTTCGGATGCTTGTCGGTATAGATGCCGACGAGCGGCTGCAGCAGCGACGCGGTGATCTGATAGGTCAGCGTGATCAGACCGATCTGGCCGAACGACAGCGAGAAGTTGTCCTTCAGCATCGGGTAGATGGCGAGAATCAACGACTGGATCATGTCGTTGAGCAGATGCGAAAAACTGATTGCGCCGAGCACCGAATAAACCGTGCGCTGCACGGTCGCGGCCGGCTGCGCGGACGAGCCCGTCGAGTTGGGAGTGGCGGTGGTGCCGGTTACGGCTGACGCGCCGGCAAGTGCGCGTTTATCGAGGCTGGTTTCCATACGCTTGGACAAAGGAAGAGAAAGGGGCAATTCCTGGCTGGCGATAGATCGCGATCGGCGTACTACGCCGCGCTTCGTCGTACTTCGTCGTCTCGGCATTTCGACGGGGCGTCGCGGGGCTGCCAGCTATTTGTCGCAGTTTAATGTGGCTCGACGGAACTGTAAGGACAAGTTTTGTCGCGAATGAGACATCGCGCTGGGCGGTCCACGCCCTCCTGCGCGCAGCGATGGGGCGTTTGACGCACCGTCGCAGTGCCCGGTCCCAAACGACCGGCACGCGAGTAAGCGTCTGGCAAGCCTGCCGATAAAAGCGCTATGGGGATTTTTGGCCATGTATAAACGGGCGCGGACGCGCGCTCACAAAGCTGCGCGTCGAGGACCGGGCGATCACGATCGGCTTTTTACGAACCGCACTAAAGATCGCGGGCGTCGATGCCGTAGACCCGGAGAGATAAGAAGCAATGCCGGAACAGACCTTTGCGGCAGTTCTAAACGTGGGGACGGGGAATATGAAAGCAGTTTCGTTGGGCAGCCGGACAGGCGCGGGCTTTGTTCCGGATGGAAAAGCGGCGGCGTCGCCGTCGCGCGGAAAGGGTGGAAACAGCGGCCGCTCGCGGGCGGTGAGCTTGAGAGGCTTGTCGGTCAAGACGATGTTGCGTCTGGCGTTCGCCGTGCTGCTGATCGGCACGCTGGCGATCGGCGTGTTCTCCCTCACCCAGATCAGCCGCCTGAATGCGTCGGCCCAATCCATCTACGATCAAGGCCACGTTGCGAGCCGCGCTGCGGAAGAAGCACGCGGTCACATGTTGCGCGCGAGCCGCGCGCAAAAAATGCTGTTGACGGCGACAACGGCTAAAGAACGCGACGAACTGGGCACCGACATCGACAAGGGCTTGAACGGCCTTTCTAGCGAGTTGAGCACGCTGCAACAGTACGTCGACAAATCCGACGCGAAGGCCGTCGAGCATCAGAAGAAATTCTCCGCCGCTGTGACGGTGTGGAGCGCGCATCTGCGCGACTTCGTGACGCTCGTGAAGGCGCAACCGCTCGACCTGTCGCAGATGAACTGGCAGGTCGGCACGCAAGACGTGTCGCTGCTGGTCGAAACCGGCAAGCTCGAAAAACTCGTCGACGAAATGGTCACGGAGCGCGGCACGGCCGCGAAGGCGACAATCGACGCCTCCCGTTTCATTTACCAGTCGTCGTTCGTCATGCTCGCCGTCATGACGATCGGGCTGATCGTGCTGGCCGCCGGCATCAGCGAATGGGTCGTGCGGCGTCTCGCGCGCCAGCTCGGCGGCGAGCCGGCATACGCGAAGGAGATCGCGAGCCGGATCGCGGCGGGCGATCTGTCGAACCACATCACGCTGGGACGCAAGGACAAGTCGAGCGTGCTGTACGCGCTCTCCGACATGCAAAGCGGTCTTGCGACGACCGTGTCCGACATTGCATCGAGCGCGGACGCGATTGCGACCGCTTCGGGCGAAATTTCGATGGGCAACCTCGACTTGTCGCAGCGCACCGAGCAGCAGGCGATGGCGCTGGAGCGCACCGCGACCAGCATGGAGCAGTTGACGTCGACGGTCCGGCAAAACGCCGACAACGCGAAGCAGGCGAGCACGCTCGCGAATAACGCGTCGGAGATCGCGGAGAAGGGTGGCGAAGTGGTGAGCCGCGTCGTCGCGACGATGAACGAGATCAACGACAGCGCGCGCAGCATCGGCGACATCATCGGCGTAATCGAGGGGATCGCGTTTCAGACGAATATTCTGGCGCTGAATGCGGCAGTCGAGGCAGCGCGCGCCGGCGAGGAAGGCCGCGGGTTTTCAGTAGTCGCAGCCGAAGTGCGCAACCTCGCGCAGAGAAGCGCCGCCGCGGCGAAGGAGATCAAAGGGCTGATCAGCACGTCGGTCGAGCGCGTGAGCAACGGTTCGACGCTCGCTCAGGACGCGGGGCAAACCATGGACGAAGTCGTCAAGGCGGTGAAGCGCGTGACGGACATCATGGGCGAGATTTCGGCGGCTTCTTCCGAGCAGAGCGCAGGTATCGAGGAGATCAATCTTGCCGTCGCGCAGATGGATTCGGGCACGCAGCAAAACGCGGCGCTCGTCGAACAGGCGACTGCCGCAGCACGATCGCTGGACGATCAGGCTCACGGCCTGAAGCAGATGGTGGGCAAGTTCAGGTTGTGAGGCTTAGGACGGGTTAGGCCGATCGATATGGCAGCGCGCCCGGCACGAACCGGGCGCGCGCTGCGCCGCTCAACTCTGCTTGACCACCACCGTGCAGGTAATGCCCGCCGCGAGCACCACACCGTCAGGCACCGAATCGATCCTCACGCGCACCGGCACGCGCTGCGCGAGCCTGACCCAGTTGAATGTCGGGTTCACATCGGCGAGCAATTCGCGGCTTTGCGGATTGTCTCGATCGTAGATGCCGCGCGAGATGCTCTCCACATGGCCTTCGAGTGTGCCGCCGCTCATCAGCCGGACTTCAGCCTTGTCGCCGATATGCACGTGCGGCAGCTTGGTTTCCTCGAAGTAGCCATAGACCCAGAACGAGTGACTGTCGACAATGGCGAGCTTCGCCGCGCCGGCTGTCGCATAGTCGCCGCGAAACACATTCAGATTCGTCACGTAGCCGTCGACCGGCGACACCACCCGCGTGCGCGCCAGATTGAGCTTCGCGGCATCTAGCGCGGCGAGCGCCTGCTGATAGGCAGCCTCGGCGGCCGACGCCGTATGCGTCGCGTTTTCCTGGTTTTCTTTCGACACCACGAGCGAATCCATATCCGCGCGGCGCTTTGCGTCGTCGCGCCTCATCTGCAATTCGGCCTTGCGCGCGGCCACGGCGGCCTGTGCCTGTTCGACGGCGATCTGGTAGTGCGACGGATCGATCTGCATGAGCAGATCGCCTTTCCTCACCATTTGATTGTCCTTCACCGGCAGATCGACGACCGCGCCTGAAACGTCGGGCGCGACGTTGACGATCTCGGCACGCACGCGTCCGTCGCGCGTCCACGGTTCGTCCATGTAGTGAACCCACAGCACGCGTCCGAGCAGGATCGCGACGATAAAGATTATGGCTGTCGCGACGAAGCCAACAAGATTTCGAATGGTCATGTTTCGACTCTGATCAACGGTAAACGGCGAGGCCCAGCACGCCGCAAACACACACGAGCAGGCTGGCCCGGAATAGGGACGGGTGCCACACGACGCGATACACGCCCGTGTAGGCGATGACGCGATCCAGCACCCAGGTGAGCACGGCGCCCGCAATGAACAGCAGAACGATCGTCGGCACGTAGGCGTCGAAAACGGCAATGTCACGCGGCATGCGGAACTCCTTCTGACACGTCGGCTCGTGCGCTCATCAACGGTTCGAGCGGCGATTGCGGATCGAGCAACGCGGTACGAATGAAATGCAACTGACTCAGAATGCGCTGCAACTGATGACGCTCTTCGCGCGGCGGCGTGAACTCGGCCAGCAGCAACTGGACGGCGCCGATCGAGTTTGCGGTGGCGGCGAGTGCGCGCTCGAAACGCTCCGTACGCGGCCGCTCGAACAGAGCGCTCAGCGCATCGCACACTGCGTGCAGCGAGACCCGCCACGGCATAGTCTTCGCATAGCGCGGGTCGGCGGGCAGCATCGCCACTTCGCGTCGCAGATCGATGACTGCGTTGCCCACTTCGAGCACCGAGAAGAGCCAGCGCAACGTGTCGCGTCTCGCCGACGCGTCGTCCTGTGCGAGCGCGTTGATCTGGAACATCAGATCGCGCGCGCCGCTCTCGAAGCGCGAGCGCACGCGACCGAGGCGTGCACGGCTCGCCACCGCGACCTGGCGCCGCAGATCCACGAGCAGCCGGTTGCGCAGCCACGGCGTGGACGGCGGCAGCAGCACGGCGAACGCGACCGACGACACCAGCATCGACAGCACGAGCGCGATCGCATCGTTGATAAAGGCGCTCGGGTCGTAGTGCATCACGTTGTCCGGACCGGCAAGAAAGCAGAAGAAGATGCAGTAGCCGACGCCGTAGCCGGCTAGCGCGGGCCGCGTGGTCATGAAAACGCCGAACAGCAGGAACGGCGCGAGCGCCGCGCACAGCAGCGGAAATCCGTCGGTGCGCGGAAACACACCGTACACCGCAAGCATGCCCATCACCGAGGCGACGAGCGTGCCCCCTGCCATCTGGAACACGGTGCGTTTCGGATTCGGGGACGACGAAGCCAGCGCGCAAACGGTCGCTGCATTCAGCGTCAACGTCAAGCCGCTCGGCCACGCGGTGGCTATCCAGAACGCGCCGAGCACTATCATCACGAGAGCCGCGCGCAGGCCCGCGACGCCCGCGGCGATTGCGTTCGTCTTGGGCTGGTAACGCTCGACCCAGCGCTCGCGCTCGTGCGTGTCGACGGCAAGCGACGCGTAAGTGGCGGCATATGCATGCAGATCGTCGATAAAGCGGTACAGCAGTTCCGCGCCCGTGTCGAAGTCGAGCAGCGGCGCATTGGGATGCGCTTCGAGCGCGGCGCGCGTCGCGCGCACGCGGCGCGGCAACTCGGCCTTGTACGCGTCGAGTTGCGCGGCGGCGTGAGCGGCGTCGGCCGCGCTCAACACGGGTTCGCCGGACTTCGCGAGCAACGGTGCGATTTCCTTGAAGTACGGTTCGAGTGCGTCGATGGCGATGGCCGCGCCGTTCGTGCCGGCGTCGCGCAGTCGGTTCATCAACTGATGCAGCGCGTGAAAGCGCGTCGATGCGGTCATGAACTCGCTGTTCAGCCGCGCGAGACGGCCGCCGCGCATCCGCGAATCCGGTCCTTCGAACACGGCGACACTGCGCGCCGCCTCGAACCCGACGATGTCCGCGACGAAGCGCGCATTGGTCGCTTCGATCTGCGCGCGGTCATTGCGGCCGGCGAGCGACGTCGACACGTATTCGACGAACGCGGAGAACCGCGCTCGCACCGTGCCGCGCATCTGCAAGCCGGTGAACTGCGGGAAGACGAGGCCGCTTACGGCGCCCGCGCAGACAATGCCCAATACGACTTCGGCGACGCGCGTGAGCGCGCTCAGAAATGCGCCGTCCGGATGTTGCGAAGCGGGGATGCCGATCAGCGCGGCCGTGTATCCGGCAAGCACAAATCCGTAGGACCTGAAGTTGCGGTTACGCGCTGCGCCCGCTGTGCAGATGCCGACCCAGATCGCCGTCGCGACGATGAACATTTCCGGCTGTTGCGCAAACAGTCCGAGCAACGCAAGCGTCACGACGAGGCCAACGAGCGTGCCGCAAATCCGGTAGAAGCTTTTCGCGAACACCATGCCGCTTTGAGGCTGCATCACGATGAAGACGGTCGTCATCGCGGTGCGCGGTTGGGGCAGGTCGAGCTTCATTGCGATACCGAGCGCGAGGAAGCACGCGGCGAGCGCCTTGAACAGATAGATCCACGTGAGGCCGTCGGTGCGCGCCCATTCGGCGGCGGCCGAGTACCACACGGCGAACGACGAAGGGCGCGGAGCGCATGAAGAGGAGGCTGACATGGCGGGCTTCCTTATTCGGCAGCCGACGCGGCGTTGCCGGTGTCCGCATGGCTGGCCGCCGCCGCGCGCTTCGGCGTCATGTTCGCGGCGGGCTCTGCGTTGCGCTCGCCTGCCGTGCCTATCGCGGCTGGTGCAACCGCTGCTTTCGCGGCAGTCGCGTTCGACGGTTGCACGGCAGCTTTGCCCTTGCCCTTACCGTGCTCCGGCAGGGTCTGGTCAGCTTGCGGACCGTTGGCCGGATCGTCGAGCCCGCCGCCCAGAGCCGTGACCAGCGACGCATGCACGCCGAGCCGCTCGGCCTGAATCCTGGCCACGCCTTCCTGAGCCCGAAGCAACTGATTCTGCGCGATCAGCACGTTGAGATAGTCGGTCAAACCGCGTCGATAACCCTCACGCGAGAGGTCGTAGTTTTTGCGCGCAGCCGCGACCGAACGGTCGGCGTCTTGCGCCTGGGTCGCGAGCGAACGCATGCGGATGACCTGATCCGAGATGTCCTTCAGCGCGCCGACGATCGACTGGTTGTAGCGCTCCACCGCCTCGTCGTAACCCGCCGACGCTGCGCCAAGCTGCGAGCGCAGCCGGCCGCCGTCGAAAATCGGCAGTGACAGCGCCGGTCCGGCGCTCCAGCTATGCGAAGGATTTTTCAGGAACTGGAACAGCGGCCCCATTGCCGCATAGCCGCCGATCGACGCGAGCAGGTCGATATCCGGATAGAACTCGGCTTTCGCGACATCGATGCCGCGCGCCTGTGCCGCGACTGTCCAGCGCGCGGCAACCACGTCCGGCCGATGCCCGATCAATTCCGCGGGCAGGGCACTCGGCAAGCCGGCAGGCGCGCTGAGCGACAGCACCGGCCGCTGGATCGAGTCGCCCGCGCCGGGACCCTTGCCGGCCAGCGCGGCGAGTTGATTGCGGCTCAACGCGATGTTTTCTTCGATCGAGTCGATCTGGCGTTCGTATTCCGGCAGCGGCGTTTCGGCCTGGCTTACGTCGAGCTGCGTGCCGATGCCGCCTTTCATGCGCCGACGGGCCAGGTCGGCGATTTGCTGCTGTTGTTGCAAGGTGGCGCGAGCGATGTCGAGGAGCGCGTAATTCAGCGACATCTCGATGTAAGTGCGCACCACGTTGGCCTGGAGTTCGAGTTGGGCGGCGCGGGCATCGGCGGCGCTGGCATGCGCGGCGTCGAGAGCGCGCTCGGCGGCGTTCTTGTCCTTGCCCCACAGATCGAGGTGATAGGACAGCGCGAGCGTGCCGGTGTTGTTCCACGACTGCTCGCCTGCGAGCGGTCCGGGACCGTAGTAGAGGTTGTCGGCCCACTTCTGACGCTGGATCGACAGATGGCCGTTCACTTGCGGCGACAGTGCCGAGCGCGCGACGCCCGCCATCGACATGGCCTGGCGCACGCGCGCCTGAGCGGCGGCGAGGCTCGGGTTGTTCTCCTGTGCGGCCTCGATCCATGCGTCGAGTTGGGGGTCGTTGTACGCGCGCCACCAGTCAGCGGCAGGCCATTGCGCGTCGGCGTTCGCCGCGCGAATGGCGTTGCCGGCGTCGAGCGACGCCGCGTCTGTAGCGCTCGCCTGGGGGGCGATGCCTCCGGTATTTGCGCAGCCGGCGATTGTTAATAGGATCGTAAGAACCGCGGCTGCGGTGATCCTTGTTGGTACCGGAGACTGCACGATTTCCTCCAAAAGTCGCTATAGAAGCAAGTTGCCAATTATATTTTTGGATCGATTGGGGAATAACCGGTAAAAATGCAAGGCATTCTTACGGACGTTGAGATAATCGCTCTTGCAAACCGTGTAACAATCGCTGCGGATTCTCAAGGAAAGGTATGGATACGCTTCAAAACATGCGCGTATTTGTCCGCGTCGTCGAAGCGGGCAGTTTCACGGGTGCCGCGCAGCACCTGAATACGACGACTGCATATGCGTCGCGCGCGGTGTCCGATCTGGAAGCGCATCTGCGCACGCGCCTGCTGAACCGCACCACGCGCCGCATTGCGCTGACCGAGGCCGGCGAGCGTTATCTGCAGCGCTGCGAGCAGATTCTTGCGTATGTTGATCAGGCTGAAGCCGAGGCGAGCGACGCGCACGCGCGTCCGTCCGGCAAGCTGAAAGTCCACGCAATGACGAGCTTCGGCCAGCACTACGTCGTGCCGGCCGTGGGCCGCTATCAGGAGCGGTATCCGGAAGTGAATATCGAGCTGACGCTCGCGCAGCGCATGCCGGATCTGCTCGACGAAGGCTTCGACGTGTCGCTGACGCTCGCCACCGGCTTGCCTGATTCGGGACTGGTGTCACAGCGGCTCGGCAGCGCGTTTAGCATTGCTTGTGCGTCGCCGGCTTATCTGGAGAAGCACGGGGTGCCGCAAACTCCCGGCGACCTCGCGCGCCACACGTGCCTGCAGATGGTCACGCCGGTGTTTCCGCCCGACAAGTGGGCGTTCGACGGCCCGAACGGCGAGGAAACCGTTACGCTCGGCCCGGCCACTTTCCAGGTGAACGTGGCGGAGGCAATGGCCGTCGCGGTGGCGAGCGGCATGGGCGTCGGGCTGATTCCGATCTACTCCGCAATCAGCGGTTTGCGGAACGGCTCGCTGGTGTGGCTTCTGCCGGAGTACACATCGCAGGAAATGAATCTTTATGCGTTGTATCCGTCGCGCCAATATCTGGACGCCAAGATCCGAACATGGATCGAGCATCTGCGCGAGGAGCTTCCGGCGACGCTTGCGGCCGATCAGGAGGAGTTGCGGCAGTTTGCGCGGACGTGACGTTAGCGCCGGCAGCGCGCTTGAACCGCGTTTCACGACAGCGGCGCCCGCAGCACTCGGATAACGCCCTGTTACATGGACGCCGCGCCGCAACATTTCCTTACTTCTGGGCGGAAATCGATTTGATACCGTGTCGATGACGCTGCCGCTCGAGCCGGCACGTCCATTTCGCCGCCACGATTCGGCAATCGCAATCACTGAAGGACGAGGGTTTCATGGATACGCACCTGATGATCGGCGTGGCCGTCATGTTTGGACTAATCGGCATTGCCGCATCTCGCGACCTGCTGCGCCGCCTGCGCGAACAGCAGCCGCAACTTGTACCCATCAAGATCGAGCGTCCGGAAACGCGCAAGCAGCGAGGCGGGCGGTAATCGTTTCAGCGTGGGTTCGGGCATGCGTTCGAGCGTTCGGCCATGGCCGCGCGAGCTGAACCGCGGCCTCTGCCGCCGGGCTATATCTCGACGACCTTGTCCCACGCAAATTGCGGATTTTCCCACTGCCCGCTGCGCCGGTCGAAATAGCCCCGAGGGTTGCAAACCACGCGCGTGCCGTTGACCGTGTAGTCGAACGGCGTGTGCGTGTGCCCGTGAATCCATAGTGCGACCGGGGTGCGGACGAGTTCCGGCAAGTGGTTGACGAATCCGGCGGACACGCGGTCTTGCGCGTAGCGCTCGGCAAGACTCAACCGATGCGGCGCATGATGCGTGACCACGATCGTCTGGCCGGCAAATGGTTTTGCGAGTTCGTGTTCGAGCCATGCACGCGCATGGCGGTGCAGCGCGAGCGAGTCGCCGGGCGTGAAATCGCGCGATGAGTCCTCGGCATATTTCTGCGAATCTTGCGGCCAGTTCATCTGGATCAGTCCGCGGAAGTCGAGCATGGCGCGCCGTGACGCCTCTATCGATTCTTCAAGCGCTGCGCTATCTGCGCCAAACAGCGCGAAATCTGTCCACAACGTCGTGCCCAGCACGCGCCAGCGGCCCTGCGGATCGACGAGCGCGGCGTTGTTCAGCACGTGCACGTTGTCAACCTGCGCGGCGGCATCGTGAAGTGCGCTTTCCAACGCTCCGAACTCGCCGTCGTAGTACTCGTGATTGCCGGGCACGTAGACCACGGGCACCGCGCCGTCGAAAGCCTGTGCGGCCCAGCGCGGCCCAGCCGCATGATTGTGGATGTCTCCGGCCAGCACGACGAGGTCCGCCTGCGCGTGCGGAATCAGTTCAGGCTCGTCGTTCTCCAGATGCAGGTCGGACAGCACGCGAATTTTCACGGATAGGGCTCCTGCGAGTGACCCGCGTCGACATGCGCGGGCCAGGCTTCGGCGTGAAGTTTCAGCTTTAGTTCGAGCGTAGCACCTTGCCCGGGTTCATCAGGTTCAGCGGATCGAGCGCGCGTTTGACAGCTTGCATCAATTGGACCTCGACGTCCGGCTTGTAGTGCATCGCCTCGTCGATTTTCAGCTGACCGAGCCCGTGTTCCGCGCTGATGCTGCCGCGATGCCGATGCACGCTGTCATACACCACGCGATTGATCGGGCTCTGGTACTGCTCGAGGAACGCCTTCGCGTCGACACCCTCCGGCGCCTGCACGTTGTAGTGCAAGTTGCCGTCGCCGAGATGGCCGAACGTCACCATGCGCGCGCCCGGCGCCGCCTGCTCGATCGCCGCGTCGGTTTCTTCGATGAAGTGACCTATGCGCGAAATCGGCACGGCAATGTCGTGCTTGATGTTCAGACCTTCCTCGGCCTGCGCGAGCGGAATATGTTCGCGCAAATTCCAGAACGCGCGCGATTGCGCGAGACTCTCGGCGACCACCGCGTCTTGCACCATGCCGTCTTCGAGCGCCTGTTCCATCAGACGTTCGAACAGTGCGCGCGCGTGCTCCTCGCTTTCGCTGTCCGACAATTCCAGCAGCACGATTTGCGCGTGCGGTTCCGCGAACGGATAGCGCATCTGCTCGAAGTGCCGGCCAACGAGCCGCAGGCAGAAATCCGACATGAGTTCGAAGCCGGTCAGAAGCGGCCCGGCGACGCTTTGTGTGAGCGACAGAAAGTCGAGTGCGGCATGCGGCGACGCAAGCGCGGCGAGTGCCGTTACGCGCGCCGCCGGCTGCGGATGCAGCTTCAGCACGGCCGCGGTGATGATGCCGAGCGTGCCCTCCGCGCCGATGAACAGATCGCGCAAATCGTAGCCGGTATTGTCCTTGCGCAGTCCGCGCAGACCGTCCCACAACTCGCCTTGCGGTGTGACTACTTCCAGGCCGAGGCATAGCTCGCGCGTGTTGCCGTAGCGCAGAACGCCGGTGCCGCCCGCGTTGGTCGCAAGATTGCCGCCAATCGTGCAACTGCCCTCGGCGGCGAGGCTCAGCGGGAAGAGGCGTCCAGCTTCTTCCGCGCGCTTTTGCACTTCAGCGAGGATCACGCCCGCTTCGACGGTAATCGTGTTGTTGTGCGGATCGATGTCGCGGACGCGAATCAGACGCCGCAAGCTGACGACCGCCTGCGCACCGCTCGAATCGGGCGTGGCGCCGCCGGCGAGACCCGTGTTGCCCCCTTGCGGCACTACTGCGATGCCGTGTTCGACGGCCAGCTTGACGAGCGCGGCGACTTCATCGGGCGTGGCCGGGCAGAGCACTGCGCAGGCCGCGCCGGTGTAGCGGCGGCGCCAGTCGGTAAGGTAGGGCGCCGTGTCGTGTGCGTCGGTCAACACATGGGCGGCGCCGATGGCGTCGCGGCAGGCAGTGAGAAAAGCGGTTTGGGTCATGTCGGTCGATCAGCGGGGTTGGACTGCGTGATGTGGCGCGTGACGTTCATATGTCCGTGGAGGCGCGTGAAATTCAGGTGTCCGCGCTTGCAGGATGTTCGCGGCGCAGCTTCGCGGCGCGCTTTGCCGCCCGTTTGAATGGCGCAATATAGGCCAGCGTGCAGACAAAAAAGACCAGGGTTAGCACGGCTTCCAGCCAGCCGAGCCGCGCGCTCAAGCCACGGTCGCTCCAGCCGCGCACTACGCCTTCGGCAAAGTACAGCAGGATCAACATCGACGCCCATTGCAGCGTGTAGAGCCGCTGGCGCCACACGCCTGGCAGCGCCAGCAGCAGCGGCAACGCCTTGAGCACCAGCGCCGATCCGCCCGGACGCAGCGGCGCCAGCCACCATTCCCATGCGATCGACAACGCGATCAGTGCAATGAGGGCGGCGGTCGCGCCTGACGCGGCGCCGCGTCTTTGCGGCGTTGGATCATTCACGGCCGTTCGCTCATGGATGCCGCCGTGCGCGCAACGCGTGCGCCGAGCGCAACGGCGAGAGTTTTCTCGTCCGCGGAAATGCCCTGTACGGCACTGCCCGCGCGTGCGAAGTGCGATGCGCCGTATGGTGTGCCGCCGGTTTGCGTCGTGCTCAGTGCGCTCTCCGTGTACGGGATGCCGACGATCAGCATGCCGTGGTGGAGCAGCGGCAGCATCATGGATAGCAGCGTGGACTCCTGGCCGCCGTGCAGACTGCCGGTTGACGTGAACACGCAGGCCGGCTTGCCGGAAAGTGCGCCGGAAAGCCACTGCGGCGTCGTGCCGTCGAGAAAGTACTTGAGCGAAGCGGCCATATTGCCGAAGCGTGTCGGCGAGCCGAGCGCGAGACCCGCACATTCCTCCAGGTCGCGCAGTTCGACGTACGGTGGTCCTTCAGCGGGAATGTCGGGTTGGGTCGCTTCGCAGACGGTCGAAACTGCCGGCACCGTCCGAACGCGCGCCTGCATGCCGGGGACGCTGTCGACGCCGTGCGCGATCGCCAGCGCGAGTTCGCGCGTGGCGCCGTGACGGCTGTAATAGAGCACGAGAATGTCTTTCATAGGCCTCATCGGTGAACGGGTATTATAGGGCTTGGGTCCGCTCTACAGGCCGTTCCCAGCGATTCACAGCCATTGGTGGCCATTCGGCCAGGCTCACGCCAGGAACTCCGCACAGTTCTGTAATGCGGTCCTGAAACACGGTTCGACGAAGCAAGGAGGCAGGTTTGTTGTCCAGGGTGCGTTTCGATCTCGACACGCTCAAGCGGCTCGCGCAGTTCGCCGCGAAGCGCAGCAGCGAGGACCGTATTCCGCAGGTGGCCGGCAGTCTCACCTTCACGACCATGCTCGCGCTGGTGCCGCTCGCCACCGTCGCGTTTGCGCTCTTCACCGCGTTTCCGCTCTTCAGTTCGTTCCAGGAGTCGCTGCAGTTCTTCCTCGCGGATCACCTGATGCCCGCGCAGCTGAACAGCCAGATTTTCAGGTATCTGAACCAGTTCGCCGCGAAGGCGAAAGGCTTGACCACCATCGGCATGGTGCTGCTGTTTCTCACGGCCGTCATGACCATGATGACGATCGAATCCGCGTTCAATGTGATCTGGCGCGTGCGCAAGGCGCGGCCTATCGCGCAGCGCATCCTCGTGTACTGGGCGATCATCACGCTCGGTCCGATTCTGATTGGCGTGAGCCTCTCTATCTCGTCGTATCTGTTCACGCAGTCAATGACCTTCAGCGCCGCCCAGCGCATCACGCCGGTTATCGAGTGGGCGCTCACGGGTGCGGCATTGCCGTTGACGGCGCTCGCGTTCACGATTCTCTACGTGTATCTGCCGAATTGCCGCGTGGAATGGCGCGATGCGGTGATCGGCGGCGTGACCGCGGCAATCGCCTTCGAGCTCGCCAAGCGCGGCTTTGGCTATTACGTGCGCCGTATTCCCACTTACACCGCGGTCTACGGCGCGTTCGCGGCAGTGCCGCTGTTTCTGCTGTGGATGTACCTGTGCTGGTTCATCACGCTGGCGGGCGCGATGATCGCGTCGGCGTTGCCTGCAATCCGGATCGGCCAGTTTCATCGCCCGACTTTCGAGGGCAGCAATCTCTTTGATTCTCTCGAATTGCTTGCACGGCTTTGCGAAGCGCGCGACGCCGGCAAGCGCGGCTACACGGTGCCCGAGCTTTCACGAATGCTCCGCCGCGATATGGACACCACCATCAATCTGCTGCAACGGCTCGAACAGATCGGATGGATCGCGCAACTGGAGGAAGACGGCTCGCGCCCGCACTTCCTCTTGCTGGCGAATCCGGCGCAGATCACCGTTCAGCAGGTCTACGACCTCTTTGTGATCGATCGTGCAGAGCTGGAGTATCAGCTTCAGCTTGCTTCTACTCGCGTGGACGGCGCCACGCTGCTCGCGGCGCTGGACAACGACAAACTCAAAGTGACGCTCGCGACGCTGCTCGCGGCGCGTGCCGCGGCACGCGAGTCGGAGGCCGAAGAGAACGAGCGCGGCGCGTCGTCCATGCCGCATCAGGCGGCGTAGGCGTCGCGCGAGGCGGCGGAGCTATCTTGCGCCGGGTCTACAACGAGATCTTGCCTACGCAGATGTCTTTGAACATGACCCAGTCGCCCATCAGGCTATAAAGCGGATGACGGAAGGTTGCCGGCCGGTTCTTCTCGAAGAAAAAATGTCCGACCCAGGCAAAACCGTATCCGCAGATCACGGCGGCCGGCAGCCATAGCCAGTCGCCGGTGGCAAGCGCCATGGCGAGACAGCCGATGACCCCGAGCGATCCCACGAAATGCAGCCGCCGCGAGACCTGGTTGCGATGCTCGCTCAGATAGTACGGGTAGAACTCCGCGAAGTTCGCGAAGTGGTCGGTGTGCGCGGTATGAGCCATAACGCCTCCGGATTGCTACGCGCTGCGAGTGCACGCCCGCCGCTGCGAACGCTCTTTTGCTGAGCGCGCCTGCATGCCCGCGGCGCCTCGACGAGGACACGCTCGAACCATTGTGCGGCTATCGTGCGACTCGCGCAACCTGGCCGTTCGGACGATGGCGCCGGCGTCCCGCAGCCGCTATCTTGAGAACTCGTCACGGCTTGCAAAGCGGGAGCGACCGGTGCGCAATTGCGCCGCGGCTAGCCCGCGTCGCGTGGCGGCGTACGAGCGAAGCCGAACAACGCGTCGAGCGTCGCATCTGGCTGTTCGGTCATCAGTGCGTGACCGGCGTCGAGCGTCACCGTATCTACCGGTGCGCCTGCTTGCAGAAGCGCATCGGCCAACGCCTTGGCGGCTCGCGGCGGCGTCATCGCATCGCGCCGGCCGACAACGAGCCGTGTGGCGCAGCGAATCTGCGCGGCTCGCGCGAGGCCGTCGGCGTACGTATTGCACGCGGTGAAGTCGGTATGAAAGAGATTCGCTTCACCCTTTGCTGAAACGCGCTCCATCAACCGCTGGTTCATGCCGTGCAGCCAGAAGCCGGGTCCGGGGCACGAAGGCTTCGCGGCGAGCGTCGAGTGCGACCACTGGTTGACCATGCCGATCGCTTCGGGCTCGCGGTGCAGGGCGGCCTCCAGCAAGGTGTCGGATACCGCCATTGGCAAAGCGGTGGCGAGCAGAGCGAGGTGAGTGGTTCGTTCGGGGTAGCGGCCCGCGAAGTCGAGCGCGACAAGCGAGCCCATGCTGTGGCCGGCTACGAATGCGCGCTGCACGCCCGCGGCGTCGAGCAATGCGGCGAGCCAGTCAGCCATCGCGGTGACCGTGCGTAGCGCCGGGCCGGCGCTACGGCAGTGCCCAGGCAGATCCACGGCGAGCACGCCGAAGCCGTGATGCGCGAAGTAACGCGTCTGCAGCGCCCATACGCTATGGTCGTGCTCCGCGCCGTGGATGAAGACGGCGGTCGGCAGACTGGCGTCGAACGGTTTGCCGCCGGTGTAGGCGTAGGTGGCTTTGCCTTGAACGTCGACGATCATGCGGACTCCTTGCCGGGACGTGTAGCCGCGGAACCCGAGCCACCGGGTTCGGTGGAACCAGATTGCCCGCTTCGCGGCGCCGTTGAGCCAGACGCTTTCTGCGCCGCTTTCAGACCGCGTTTCAGATCGTCGATGAGGTCGTCGGGGTCTTCGAGGCCGATCGACAACCGGATCGTGCCTTCAGCAATGCCGGCTGCGGCCAGCGCGGCGGCGTCCATGCGAAAGTGAGTCGTGGAAGCGGGATGGATCACCAGCGAGCGCGCGTCGCCCACGTTCGCGAGGTGAGAGAACAGCGAAAGTGCTTCGATAAAGCTGCGGCCTGCGGCGCGGTCGCCGCGCAGATTGAAGCTGAATACGGCGCCCGCGCCACGCGGCAGCAGCCGCTTCGCAAGCGCGTGGTCGGGATGCGTCGGCAACTCCGGATACGCGACGGCTTCGACCGCCGCATGACCGGCCAGGAACTCGACCACGCGGCGTGTGTTGGCCACGTGCCGCTCCATCCGCAAGGGCAGCGTTTCGATGCCTTGCAGAAGCTGCCACGCGGCTTGCGGATGCAGGCACGCGCCGAAGTCGCGCAAGCCTTCGCGGCGAGCGCGCAGCAGGAAGGGGGCGGCGGTGCTTTCCTCGCTGAATATCATGCCGTGAAAACCTTCGTAAGGCTCGGTGAATTCCGGGAAGCGCCCGGAAGCGTCGAAGTCGAACGTGCCGCCGTCTACCAGCACGCCGCCGATGGTCGTGCCGTGGCCGCCCAGGAACTTGGTGGCCGAGTGATAGACGAAGTCGGCGCCGTGCTCGAAAGGCTTCAGCAGGTATGGCGTGGTGAACGTGGAATCCACCAGAAGCGGCACGCGGTGCTCATGGGCGATCTGCGCGACGGTTGCGACGTCGAGCACGTCGAGGCCCGGATTGCCGAGCGTTTCGCCGAACAGCAGGCGCGTGTTGGGACGCAGAGCCGCGCGCCACGCGTCGATATCGCCGGGTTTGACGAAGGTGGTCTCGATGCCGAAGCGGCGCAACGTGTAATGCAGCAGATTATGCGAGCCGCCGTATAGCGCGCTCGAGGCCACGATGTGCGACCCTGTGCCCATTAGCGTGACGATCGCGAGGTGCAAGGCAGCCTGGCCGCTTGCCGTGCCGATTGCGCCCGCGCCGTTTTCAAGCGCGGCAACCCGCTCTTCGAATACGGCCACGGTAGGATTCGAGATGCGCGAGTAGACGTGGCCCGCGCGCTCCATGTTGAAGAGCGCGGCTGCGTGGTCCGAGTCGCGAAACGAGAACGACGTGGTCTGATAGATAGGCGTGGCTCGCGCACCGGTGGCGGGGTCGGGAGCGGCGCCGGCGTGCAGCGCAAGCGTATCGAAACGGTTGGCGGACATGCTGGTCGGCGAGGCCACGGACAGCCTCGCGAAAGGTGAAAGTGGCGGCCATCGTATCACCGGCATGAACTGCTTCAAGCGCGGTTTTCCCGATGCGTCTGCGCGCCGCAAGGCCTTTGCAGGGCGGCGTAAGCCCGCCGTGCCTTGATGGGCGGGCCGCTTTCCTTTTATGGGCCTTTCCGCTAGGATCGAAAGTCATTGATGCATCACCATGCCTAGCGGGTATTTCGGGAGACAGATCATGCGAGTCAGCGACATTCTTAAAGTCAAAGGCAACACCCTTTTCACGGTCACGCCAGACGCCACGCTGCACGACGCAGTCAACACCATGGCCGAGCACGACATCGGGTCGCTCGTCGTGATGGAGTACGGCGATTTGGTCGGCATGCTGACATTCCGCGAGATTATTCTTACGCTGAGCGAGAACGGCGGAAGCGTGGGCACGTCCACAATCCGCAAGGTCATGGACGATCATCCGCTCACCTGCACGCCTGAAACGGACGTCAACGAAGTGCGCCGCATGATGCTCGAACATCACGTGCGCTACCTGCCTGTCATGGAGAGCCGCACGCTGATGGGCGTGATTTCTTTCTACGACGTCGCGAAGGCGGTGGTCGAGGAACAGGGCTTCGAAAATCGCATGCTGAAGGCGTACATCCGCGACTGGCCGGAAGAGCAGGGGCAGCAGCCGGCGCGCTAATACGCAGCAACCCGCTCGCGGGGCCGCCGGTATTGCCGCGTGGGTGGCCGGACAGGGCGCCGCGGTGCTTGGGAGGGCCAGCGGTGGGGAACGTCCAGTAAAGGCGTAACATCCAGGAAAGGCGTGCGCGAGAGCGCGCGCTTTTTTTGTGCGCGCCGTCATGGTTCTTCATGTGGCCTTTAGCCGCTTTTCCTGGCGCCTGCTACTGAATCTGTTTCAACGAACTTCATGAGTCAAAGCCCGCTGCCCCCAACGCCTCCCACGCCGCCTGCGCCGCCCGCGTCTGCGTCTGCGTCGGCCGCCGCCCACCGTGCCGCGCGCCAGCATGGCCAGCACGAATCGCAGTTCAAGCTGCTGGGCCAGCGCCGCTTTGCGCCGTTTTTCTGGACGCAGTTCCTCGGCGCGATGAACGACAATGTGTTCAAGATAGGTTTCACGTCGCTCGTCACGTTTCAGGCGGCGCGGTTCTCAGGCGTCGATCCGAAGACCGCCGCGTTCATGATCTCGGCGATCTTCATCTTGCCTTTCGTGTTGCTATCGGCCACGTCCGGACAGATCGCCGACAAGTACGACAAGGCGATGCTCACGCGTTTCGTGAAGAGCTTCGAGATCGTCGTCATGTTGGTCGGCGGCGCGGGCTTCCTGCTGCATAGCGCGCCGCTGCTGTATCTGTGCACGTTTCTGATGGGCGTCCATTCGACTCTGTTCGGGCCGGTCAAGTATTCATATCTGCCGCAACATCTGTCGAGCGAGGAACTGGTCGGCGGCAACGGCATGGTCGAGATGGGAACCTTCGTCGCAATCCTGGTCGGCACGATTGTCGGCGGCGCGGGCGCGGGTTTCGTCGAACATGGCGCGCTGGTTCTGGCTTGTGCCTGCGTCGCCATTGCGCTCGCGGGGCGCGTCGTATCGAGCTTCGTGCCGGTGACCGCGGCGCCGCAGCCGGATTTGCGCATCAACTGGAACCCGGTCAGCGAGACCTGGCAAAACCTCAAGCTCGCGCGCGAAAACCGCACGGTGTTTCTGAGCCTGCTCGGCATATCGTGGCTGTGGTTCGTGGGCGCGACGTTTCTGTCGTCGTTCTTCAGCTTTGCAAAAGACGTGCTGTCGGCCAACCCGGACGTCGTGACGGTACTGCTCGGCACCTTCTCCGTTGGTATCGGCCTTGGCTCGCTGCTGTGCGAGAAGCTATCCAAGCGGCGTATCGAGATCGGCCTCGTGCCGCTCGGCTCGATCGGCATGAGCGTGTTCGCCATCGACCTGTTTCTCGCGAGCCACGCGCTGCCGGCCGCCGGTCATCTGTTGAGCGTCGGCGAGTTCCTCGTGCACGCCGCGCATTGGCGCGTGCTCGCCGATCTGTTTCTACTTGCCATGTTCGGCGGTTTGTACAGCGTGCCGCTTTATGCACTGATCCAGAGCCGCAGCCAGCCGAGCCACCGGGCGCGCATCATCGCCGCGAACAATATTCTCAATTCGCTGTTCATGATCGTCTCCGCGTTGATGGCGGTCGGCCTCACCTCGGCGGGTTTCAGCATTCCGGCCATTTTTCTCGTGACCGCGCTGCTCAATATCGTGGTGGCGACCTACATCTATTCGCTCGTGCCCGAGTTCCTGTTGCGATTCATCGCATGGTTGCTCGTGCACACGTTCTACCGGATTCGCCTCGTGCACGCGGAGCGGATTCCGGAAGAGGGCGCGGCCGTGCTCGTGTGCAATCACGTGAGCTTTGTTGACGCGGTCGTGATCATGGCCGAGAGTCCACGGCCGATCCGCTTTGTAATGGACTATCAGATCTTCAAAAACCCGTTCGCCGGCTGGGTCTTCCGTCATGCGAAGGCAATTCCCATAGCGCCCGCGCATCAGGACCCGCAGGTGCTGGCGCGCGCGTACGAGCGTTGCGCACAGGCGCTTGCCGACGGCGAACTGGTCTGCATCTTTCCCGAAGGCAAGCTCACCCGGACGGGCGACATGAATGAGTTCCGTCGCGGTGTTATGGAAATCATCGCGCGCACACCGGCGCCGGTCGTTCCAATGGCGTTGCGTGGCCTGTGGGGCAGCGTGTTTTCACGCGCCGACGACGCACACTGGCCACGCCCCGTGCAAAAGGGCGTGATGAGCCGGCTGACTCTGGCAGTTGGCGAGCCTATCGACCCGGCGCTGGCCACACCCGAGTTGCTTCAGAGAATCGTCACGGACTTGCGCGGCGCGCGGAAATAGGCGCGGTCTTGTCCGGAAGTCATAAGCCGGCGCGCGGCGTCGTCCCGGGCGGCAAGGGGCTGGCATAATAGCGTCTTCCCCGCATTCCTTTGGACGACGCCCATGTCCGGCAACACGCTCGGTACGCTTTTTACTGTCACGACCTTCGGCGAATCGCACGGCCCGGCTATCGGCTGTGTGATCGACGGTTGCCCGCCGGGCATGGCGCTGACCGAAGCCGACATCCAGCTCGAACTCGACCGCCGCAAGCCGGGCACGTCGCGCCACGTCACGCAGCGTCAGGAAGATGACAAGGTCGAGATTCTGTCGGGCGTGTTCGAGGGAACCACCACGGGTGCACCCATCGCGCTGCTAATTCGCAATACGGACCAGCGCAGTAAAGACTACGGCAACATCGTGGACACGTTTCGTCCCGGCCACGCCGACTACACCTATTGGCAGAAGTACGGTATTCGCGACTACCGCGGCGGCGGCCGTTCGTCGGCGCGTTTAACAGCGCCTACGGTCGCGGCCGGTGCCGTTGCGAAGAAATGGTTGCGCGAGAAATTCGGCACTGAAATTCGTGGCTACATGGCCGCGCTTGGCGAGATCGACGTGCCGTTCGTCGACTGGGCGCATGTGCGCGAGAACCCGTTCTTCGTGCCGAACGCGGACGTTGTGCCGCAGCTCGAATCGTATATGGACGCGCTGCGCAAAGAGGGCGACTCGATTGGCGCCCGTATCAACGTGGTGGCTTCGGGTGTGCCCGTCGGTCTGGGCGAGCCGTTGTTCGACCGTCTTGACGCGGACATCGCTCACGCCATGATGGGTATCAACGCGGTGAAGGGCGTTGAGATCGGCGCAGGGTTCGCAAGCGTCGCGCAGCGCGGCTCAGTGCATGGCGACGAACTCACCCCCGAAGGCTTTGTCGGGAATAACGCGGGCGGTGTGCTGGGCGGTATTTCCACCGGCCAGGACATTACCGTGTCGATTGCCATCAAGCCGACGTCGAGCATTCGTACTCCGCGCCGCTCGATCGACAAAGCGGGGCAACCGGCAATGGTCGAGACGTTCGGGCGGCATGACCCGTGCGTCGGCATTCGCGCCACGCCAATCGCCGAATCCATGCTTGCCCTGGTGCTAATCGACCATGCGTTGCGCCATCGCGCGCAATGTGGCGACGTTTCGGTGAGTACGCCGAAGATCGCAGCAAGCGCGCCGTAAAGGGCGCGGTTCACGCGTTTCAATCGCATTGCGCGAACTGCGCTTTTCGCATGAATCATCTCTCCAGCCAGCCGGCGGACAACATTCTCCCGGCGTTGCGGGCCCGCGCCGCGGCGCCGCACGCGGGTGCGCACGACTGTCTCGCGTTCGGCCAGGCGCTGCTGCAACACGCGGGCGGCGACAGAGCGCTGCAACGCGAAGCCCTCGGGGCGCTCGTACGCGCGTATCAGGCCGACCCAGTCTGTGAGCCGACGCTCCTCCACACTATTGCGCAGACGGCCTTCGTCGTGCGCGATTGGGCGCTTGTCGAATCTGCCACGGCACTGCTGCTCTCACAAAACCCCGCCGATGCCAACGCATTGATCTGGCGGTCCGCCGCCGTCCAACATCGTAACGATTTCGCGACTGCCGAGAATTTGCTGCGCGAAGCGGTGCGCCTCGTGCCGGGCAATCCGATCGCGCTTCATAAACTGGCGTTGTGCATCAAGGAGCAGGCGCGTTTTGCGGAAGCCGAAGCGCTCCTTCGTGAGGTGCTCGCGTTGTCTGCGGATAACGCGCATGCGTTGTTCGATTTGTCCGAACTCCAGATCCGCAGCGGGCGTTTCGCCGAGGGCTGGGCGCTCTACGAGTCGCGCCTTGCGTTCGCCGGCGATCTGAACAACGCGCAGCAAGCGCTCGCCGCGATCAGCACACCGTGGCAAGGAGAGTCGCTGGCGGGCAAGACGCTCGTCGTGTACGGCGAGCAAGGCAACGGCGACTGTCTGTGGGCGGTGCGCTTTCTGCCGCTGCTCGCCGAGCGTGCGCGGCGTGAGGGCGGTCAGGTGATCTTCGGTCACGACGGGCCGTTGCGGCATCTATTCGAACGGACGATGCCTGCCGACCTGCGGCTTGAAACAAGCCTCGAAACGCAGCCTGATTTTCATTGCGGGTTGATGAGCTTGCCCTTGCGTCTAGGCATTGTCGAGGCGACTGGTTGGGGCGCGCCTTATCTGAGCGCGGACCCGCAACGTCTGCAACCGTGGCAGCAGTGGGTGCATGCCCGTGTCGACGGCAAGCCCGGTAATCGCAAAGTGGGACTCGTGTGGAATGGAAATCCGGACCATATCCGCGATGCGCGGCGTTCGGTGCCGATCGGGCAACTGGAGCCGTTGCTGAACGTAGCCGGTGTCACCTATTTCGCGCTGTCGCCAGGACGCGGCGAGACGGTCGCGCAATGGCGTGCAATGGGCTTCGACGTCGTCGATCCTACTCAGTACTTTGAAGCCGGCTTCGACGACGTCGCCGCGCTGCTGGCGAATCTCGATCTGGTGGTAACGATCGACAGTGGACCCGCTCATCTGGCCGGCGCGCTCGGCGTACCGACGTGCTTGATGATCGATCACGTATCGGCCTGGTTCTGGGGAGTGGGGGCGCCGGTTACGCCCTGGTACGACTCGATCGAACTGTTCCGGCAACCGGCGGTGGGCGCCTGGGCACCGGTGGTGGCACACGTGTGTGCGCGCATCGAAGGAATGGTGCGCGGCTAAGCGGTGGCCTTGGCGGGTTGCCCTGGTGGGTGGCCTTGGGGTGGCCTTCGCGGCTTGCCTTCGCAACGCAGAGGTCGTCTGCCTATGTTGCGAAGGCGAAGCGCCGCTCACATGTTCGGGTAGTTCGGCCCGCCGCCGCCTTCAGGTGTCACCCACACGATGTTCTGCGTCGGGTCCTTGATATCGCAGGTCTTGCAGTGCACGCAGTTCTGCGCGTTGATTACCAGCCGCTCGCTGCCGTCGTCGTTTTTCACGAATTCATACACGGCCGCCGGGCAGTAACGCGACTCCGGACCAGCATACGTCTGCCAGTTTACGTTCACCGGCACCGTGGGGTCTTTGAGCGTCAAGTGAGGCGGCTGGTTCTCTTCGTGATTCGTGTTCGATATGAACACCGAAGACAAACGGTCGAACGTCAGCTTGCCGTCCGGCTTCGGGTAGGTGATCGGCGTGCATTGCGACGCGGGCTTGAGCATCTCATGATCGGAATGCTGATGGTGCAGCGTCCACGGCACATTGCCGCCGAGCAGCTTCTGCTCGATGCCGACCATCAACGTGCCCAGGTACAAACCCTTGCTCATCCACTGCTTGAAGTTGCGGGCCCTGTAGAGCTCCGTGTGCAGCCACGAAGTCTTGAACGACTCGGGATAAGCCGTGAGCTCGTCGCTCGTGCGGCCTGCCTGCACGGCTTCAAATGCGGCATCGGCGGCGAGCATGCCAGTCTTGATCGCGGCATGCGAACCCTTGATCCGCGATGCGTTCAGGAAGCCCGCGTCGTCGCCGACCAGTGCGCCGCCGGGGAACACGAGCTTCGGCAGTGACATCAGGCCGCCCGCGGTGATCGCTCGCGCGCCATACGACACGCGCTTGCCGCCTTCCAGAAAATGACGGATCGCCGGATGCGTCTTGTAGCGCTGGAATTCCTCGAACGGCGAGAGATACGGATTCGTGTAACCGAGCCCGACGACGAAGCCGACCACCACCTGGTTGTTGTCCATGTGATAGAGGAACGAGCCGCCGTACGTGTCCGTCTGCAAAGGCCAGCCGGCCGTGTGCATGACGAGCCCCGGCTTGTGTTTCGACGGATCGATCTCCCACAATTCCTTGATGCCGATGCCGTAGACCTGCGGATCGACGCCGTCGCGCAGCCTGAACTTCTCGTTCAGCTGACGCCCGAGATGCCCGCGCGCGCCTTCGCAGAAAAGGGTGTATTTCGCGTGCAGTTCCATGCCGAGCTGGAAGTTTTCAGTCGGCTGGCCGTCCTTGCCGATGCCGAGATTGCCCGTGGCGACGCCTTTCACCGAACCGTCGTCGTTGTAGAGCACCTCCGCCGCCGGGAAGCCGGGGAAAATCTCCACGCCGAGCGCTTCGGCCTGCTGGCCCAGCCAACGCGTGACGTTGGCGAGGCTGATCACGTAGTTGCCGTGGTTCTTGAAGTTATCGGGCAGCGCCCAGTTCGGCACGCTCTTCGCGCCGGTTTCCGAGAGGAACAGGAATCGGTCTTCGGTGACTTCGACGTCCAGCGGCGCGCCTTTTTCCTTCCAGTCGGGAATCAGTTCATTCAACGCGCGCGGGTCCATGACGGCGCCCGAGAGGATGTGCGCCCCGATCTCCGAGCCTTTTTCCAGCACGCAGACGCCAAGCTCGACGCCCTTGTCGGCCGCCAGCTGCTTCAGGCGGATCGCCGCGGACAAGCCAGCCGGGCCGCCGCCGACGATCACGACGTCGTATTCCATCGACTCGCGCGGGCCGTACTGCTCAATGAGACTTGCGGGGGTCATTGATGCTCCTCTTACCGTTAGAATGCTTTTTTCGGGATCGTATTGTGGGCGATGGTCTCTTGCACCGCAACCCGATCAGCAGAGATTAGCACGAGCGTTCTATTTATATGCTACGGTATTGACCCGAGCATGGGTCGGACCGCGACCGACAACCGTATTCGTAACTACAACCGAACAAGGAACGACAATGGGCCGTTCGATCAATCTGGAAGGCAAAGTCGCGCTCATCACGGGCGCCTCGAGCGGGTTGGGAAAGCGCTTTGCTCAAGTGTTGTCGCAGGCGGGCGCCAAGGTCGTGCTGGCGAGCCGGCGAACCGAGCGCCTGAAGGAGCTGCGCGCCGAAATCGAGGCGTCGGGCGGCGCGGCGCACGTCGTTTCGCTGGATGTGACCGATTATCAGAGCATCAAGTCGGCGGTCGCCCATGCGGAGACCGAGGCGGGCACTATCGACATTCTGGTGAACAACTCGGGCGTGTCGACCACGCAGAAGCTGTCGGAAGTTACGCCGGCCGACTTCGAATATGTGTTCGACACCAACACTCGCGGCGCGTTCTTCGTCGCGCAGGAAGTGGCCAAGCGCATGATCATGCGCGGCAACAACGCGCAGAAACCGTCGTACCGGATCATCAATATTGCGTCGATGGCCGGCTTGCGCGTCTTGCCCCAAATCGGCCTTTATTCGATGAGCAAGGCAGCCGTCGTCCACATGACAAAAGCCATGGCGCTCGAATGGGGCAAGCACGGCATCAATGTGAACGCGATCTGCCCGGGCTATATCGACACGGAGATCAATCATCATCACTGGTCGACCGAGCAGGGGCAAAAGCTCGTGTCCATGCTGCCGCGCCATCGCGTCGGCAAGCCTGAGGACCTGGACGGATTGCTGCTATTGCTGGCCGCGGACGAATCGCAGTTCATCAACGGTTCGGTAATCGCCGCCGACGACGGCTTCGGTCTGGCCTGATCGCCGGCTTATGAGTTGACGCGCGATCACCGGGATCCGGCGAGGTGCGACTGGCACTCGTCCCGGCGCGCCAGGCGATTAACGCAGTTTGGAAGAATCTCTTTTACGCGCGCGGGCCTTCTGCCGACGAAACGTCTGCGCTATGGTGCAGGCATTGGCCTGAATGGCCACGGTTTTACCCGATTCGATCCTTGAGCAATCTTTTGAGAAGTAAGAAGAGCAGAAGCACGATGAGCGATTTTCACGCAGTTTTCGAGATGTCGATGCCGATCCGCTGGGGCGACATGGACGCATTCGGCCATGTGAACAACACGGTCTATTTCCGCTACATGGAGCAGGTGCGTATCTCCTGGTTCGAGCAACTCGGCCTCGCCGGCAGCAATGCGGATGGCCAGGGGCCGGTGATCGTGAACGCGTCGATGGAGTTTCTCAAGCAACTGCATTATCCCGGCGACGTGATCGGCCGCATGACCGTCGCGACGCCCGGCCGCAGCAGTTTCGACACGGGCTTCGAACTCGTGCGTGCAGACGATCCCAGCACCGTCTATGCACGCGGCGCCGCCCGCTGCGTATGGATCGACTACGCGGCCGGCAAGTCGGTGCCGGTTCCTGATTTGTTGCGCGAGACCATCGAGCGCGCCGCGCTCGTGAAAGCGGCCGAGCCGGCCGCATAAGTTCGTCGTTTATTTCTGCATGACCGCGCAGCGCGGGGCCCCAACTCTAAGGCCTCGCTTCATCGTTCCAGTTCTTGCCTCGACTTCGCACAAAGCGGTGTCGCGCGCCCCGGCTGCGGCCGTCAATGCCCGAGCAGACGCTGCAACAGTTCGGTAGCGTTACCCGTATCGTATTTGCGCATCAAGCGCGCGCGATAAACGTCGACGGTGCGCGGGCTGATTTCCAACGCCCGTCCAATCTGTTTGCTGGTTTTCCCGGTCACCAGTTGGGCGGCGATCTCCCGCTCGCGAGGCGTCAACTCGACCGCTACGCGCCGCGTCGCGCTCAGATCCTCGAAAGTCCAGACGCCCGCCGCGTGCGGGTCAGTGCGCCGCTGCGCGCGGCCCGTCACATGACACCAGAACAGTTCGCCGTTGGCGCGCTTCATGATGCGGTCGTCGGCATAGCTGCCTTGAGCGGTCATGATGGGCGGGATCCGTGCGCCGATCCGCTCGAATTCGTCCGCCGACGGATACAGAATCTGGAACGACTGCCCGAGCAGCGCCTCGCGCGGACAGCCGAAGATGGACGCCAGTTCGTCATTGCAGTCTTCGATAATGCGCTCACGCGACAGCACGAGCCCGATCGGCGCGAGATGAAAAGCGGTTTGGTAATCCAGTGCGGGCATGGGCTGGCGGCAAGTACTTATGTATTTTTGCGTATTGTGCCGTATGGCGCACGCAGCGTACTCTTTCGGGCACATGAGAACGCGGTGAGGCGTCCGTGGCGGCGTTTGCGCAAAGCGTGACACAGGCTTCGCGCACGGCAACCCGCCGGATGACTAGAATGACGTGTCGGGCCGCGCCTGAGCGCGTCACACGAGCCGCAAGAAAACGGTTTCAGGTTTCCATAAAGGAAGGGACATACTGATGAACAAAGTCTATCCAGGCGCCGCCGAGGCGCTGAAAGACATCGTCAAGGACGGTCAGACGTTCGCCGTCGGCGGCTTCGGGTTGTGCGGCATTCCCGAAGCGCTGATCGCTGCGCTGCGCGACACCAAGGTGCAAAACATTACCTGCATCAGCAACAACGCGGGTGTCGACGGATTTGGCCTCGGTCTGCTGCTCGAAACGCGCCAGATCAAGAAGATGATCTCGTCGTATGTCGGGGAAAACAAGGAGTTCGAGCGCCAGTATCTGGCCGGCGAACTCGAACTCGAATTCACGCCGCAGGGCACGCTTGCCGAGAAACTGCGCGCGGGCGGCTCGGGCATCCCGGCGTTCTTCACCAATACCGGCTACGGCACGCTGATCGCCGAAGGCAAGGAAACCCGCCAGTTCGGCGAAAACCACTATGTGCTCGAACATTCGCTGACGGCGGATGTCGCGCTCGTGAAGGCATGGAAAGCCGACAAGTCGGGCAACCTGATCTATCGCCGCACGGCTCGCAACTTCAATCCGATGTGCGCGATGGCCGGCAAGATCACCGTCGCGGAAGTCGAGGAAATCGTCGAGGTGGGCGAGCTCGATCCGGACGCGATTCATACGCCTGGCATCTTCGTTCAGCGCATCGTGCTCAATGCGCATCCGGAAAAACGCATCGAACAACGCGTCGTCCGCGCGAAAGGAGACTGATCATGGCATGGACTCGTGACGAAATGGCCGCGCGCGCGGCGAAGGAATTGCAGGACGGTTTTTATGTGAACCTCGGCATCGGCTTGCCGACGCTGGTGGCGAACCACGTGCCGCCGGGTGTCGAAGTGTGGCTGCAGTCGGAAAACGGCCTGCTCGGCATTGGCCCGTCGCCGACCGAAGACGAAGTGGACGCCGACCTCATCAACGCGGGCAAGCAGACGGTGACCACGCTGCCGGGCTCGTCGATTTTTTCGTCGGCGGATTCGTTCGCGATGATTCGCGGCGGCCACATCAACCTGGCCATTCTGGGCGCCATGCAGATTAGCAAGAAGGGCGACCTCGCGAACTGGATGATCCCCGGCAAGATGATCAAGGGCATGGGCGGCGCAATGGATCTGGTGGCCGGCGTCAAGCGCGTGGTCGTGCTGATGGAGCACGTCGCGAAGGGCGATCAGCACAAGATTCTCGAAGAATGCACGCTGCCGTTGACGGGCGTGGGCGTGGTGGATCAGATCATCACCGACCTCGGCGTGATCGAAGTCACCGACGACGGCCTGAAGGTGACAGAACTGGCACCTGGCGTGAGCGTCGACGAGATCAAGGCGAAGACGGGCGCGCCGCTCGATGTGAGCGCGGTGAGCTGATCACGGTTGTCGGGTTTGCTGCCGGGCTGACGCATGTGCGTTGGCCCAGGCGGCGGGAATGGTGGGCGGGCGAGGCGGAGGTCTCGCCCGCTTTTCTTTTTGCGGCTCGCGGTTTTGCCGCGCCCGTCTTGTGCCTTCTAGCCGATCCTTGTCACGCGGCAAAGCGGTTTACAATCGTTCGAAGCAATCACTTGACGATTCGTCGCCCGTTTCTTCGCGCCGCGTTACGGTGCCACGGGCCACATGCACAGCGCTTTTGCAAGGACCACAGATGACCGCAACGACAGCTTTCGCCGGCGAGCGGCTCGCGCCGCGCCAACGTTATGTGCAGTGCGCGAGCGCCGCGGGGCTGCATCGCATTGCCTACACCGAGTGGGGCCATCCGGACAATCCGCGGGTGCTGCTGTGCGTGCATGGCCTGACGCGCTCGGGGCGCGACTTCGACCGGTTAGCGGCGCAGTTCGCCGATACCTACCGTGTGGTCTGTCCTGATGTGGCGGGCCGGGGCTTGTCTTCGTGGCTCGCCAACCCAAACTTATACAGCGTGCCGCAATATGTCGCCGACATGGTGACGCTCATTGCGCGGCTGAATGTGGAAACGGTCGACTGGTTCGGCACGTCAATGGGCGGCCTGATCGGGCTCGGCCTCGCGGGTCTCGCGGACACACCTATCCGCAAGCTGTTGCTGAACGACGTCGGTCCGCATCTGGAGCCGGAGGCCGTCAAGCGTATCGGCGATTATCTCGGCAAGCCCGTGCGCTTCGACTCGCTGCGGCAAGGCATCGATCACGCGGCGTTCCTCGCGCGCAGCTTCGGTCCGCTCACGGCGGAAGAATGGCGCGAGATCAATACGCCGCTGATTCGCGAAGAGAACGGCACATGGCTGTTCCGCTACGATCCGCGCATTGCGCAGCCCTTTGCCGCGACGACGGAAGAAACCGCGAAGCTAGGGGAAGCCGCGCTATGGCATTCGCTTGCGTCGTTCCAAGGGCCGGTGCTGGTGGTGAGAGGCGAGCTTTCCGATCTGCTGTCGCGTGAAACAGTCGCCAGGATGGTCGAGACGGGGCATGCGGTATCGAGCGTCGAGATCAGCGGTGTGGGGCACGCGCCGGCGTTTCTTTCGGCGGATCAGATCGACATTGCGAAGCGGTTCTTTATCGGCAATGGCGGCGACGCGTCATAATATGCAGTTGCGCGTGACGCGCTAACGCGTCATGCATAGCGCATCCAGTCAATCTTCTTCTACCTACTTCAGGATTCTTCATGGCAGTCATTCGTCACCATGTCGGCAAGCGTCTTTCTGAAATTGCCGTGCACAACGGCACGATCTACCTTGCCGGCCAGATCGCCGAAGACGCGGACCAGGACATCACGGGGCAAACGCGCGAAGTGCTCGGCCATATCGACCGCCTGCTAGCCGAGGCAAACAGCGATAAATCGCATTTGCTGTCCGTGCAGATCTACATTTCGGACATGGAGCATTTCGCCGGCATGAACGCGGTGTGGGACGAGTGGGTAGCGCAAGGCGCGACGCCGCCGCGCGCGACCGTCGAGGCGAAGCTCGCCAACCCGAAGTGCCTGGTTGAGATCGTCGTGGTCGCGGCGCAGCGGAGCTGAGCGAAGCAAAACCAGGCAGTTGCAGTTGAAATTCCGTTGATTTGCCAGGGCCCGGTGGGCCGCCGCACCATGAATACCGAAACCGCTACGAGCACGCCGAATCCTCTTCCGTCTTTCGACGAAGCAATGGCGTTCGTGCGTCGTCACGCGGGCGAGGTGCGGCTGTCGTCGGGCGAGTCTCTCGCGGATCATGCGGCGGGCACCGCCTCGATCATGCGCACGCTCAATGTCGATCCGCCGGCCGTGCTGGCGGCGGCGTTGTTTGCATTGACGCCGCATTTGCAAGACCCCGAGCGCGTGATCGCCGACAACTTCGGCGAGGAAGTCGCGCAACTCGTCGGCGACGTGCGCAAGTTGCTGCGCCTCGGCACCGTGAGCTTGCGCGCTGCGCAGAACGCCATGCCCGAAGCGGGGCGTGATGCGCAGGCCGCGCGGCGCGCGCAGGTCGAGGCGCTGCGCAAGATGCTGCTCGCGTTCGCGCAAGATATTCGCGTGGTGCTGATACGGCTCGCGTCGCGGCTGCAGTCGCTGCGTTATTACGCGGCGGCGAAGCTCACGCCGTCGCCGGATGTGGCGCGCGAGACGCTCGATATCTATGCACCGCTCGCGAACCGCCTCGGCATCTGGCAATTGAAGTGGGAACTCGAAGACCTTGCGTTCCGCTTCGAAGAACCGGTGACTTATAAGCGCATCGCGAAGTTACTGGACGAGAAGCGCGTTGAACGCGAAAGCTATGTTGCGCAGGCCATTGAACGGCTGCAGCAGGAACTTGCCGCCGCGAACATTCGCGCGGAAGTAAGCGGCAGGCCAAAGCATATCTATAGCATCTGGCGCAAGATGCGCGGCAAGGAACTCGACTTCGCCGAACTGTACGACGTGCGCGCGTTTCGCGTGATCGTGCCGGACATCAAGGATTGCTACACGGTGCTCGGCATCGTGCACAACCTGTGGCAACCGGTGCCGAGAGAGTTCGACGACTACATCTCGCGGCCAAAGCCGAATGGCTATAAGTCGCTGCATACGGTCGTGATCGGCGACGACGGCCGCGCGTTCGAAGTGCAGATCCGCACGCACGATATGCATCAGTTCGCCGAGTACGGCGTGGCCGCGCATTGGCGCTACAAGGAAGCCGGCACGCGTGGGTACGGCGGGCAGTTTGCCGCCAATGAGAAGTACGACGAGAAGATCGCGTGGTTGCGTCAATTGCTCGCGTGGAAAGACGACGTCTCCGAAGGCGAGCACGGCGAGAAGCGCGCGGCGCAGCCGTGGGAGCAATTACGCCAGGCCACGCTCGACGACGACCACATCTACGTGCTCACGCCGCAGGCGCGCGTGATCGCGTTGCCGCATGGTGCGACGCCGGTGGATTTCGCGTATCACCTGCATAGCGAGTTGGGGCATCGGTGTCGCGGGGCGCGCGTCGACGGGGCGATGGTGCCGCTGAACACCCAGTTGCAGAACGGCCAGACGGTGGAAATCGTCGCGGTAAAAGAAGGTGGGCCGTCGCGCGACTGGCTCAATCCACAGCTCGGTTATCTGCATAGTCCGCGTGCGCGCCAGAAAGTGCGCGCCTGGTTTAATGCCGTCGAGTTGCAGGAGCACATTGCGAGCGGCCGCGCAATGGTCGAAAAGACCCTGCAGCGCGAGGGCAAGACCTCGGTGAATCTGGATCAGCTCGCGGCCAAGCTCGGCTTCAAGACTACCGACGATCTGTTCTCGGTCGTCGGCAAGGAAGAGTTCAGTCTGCGGCTCGTCGAGCAGGCGCTGCACGATGCGCCGCCGCCGGAACCGGTGGTCGAAGTACCCGAGCAATTCGAGAAGCGCAGTAGTGGCGCGAGCGTGGCGCGCGGTGCGTCGACGGGCGTGCTGGTGGTCGGCGTCGACGCATTGCTCACGCAACTTGCTCGATGCTGTCGTCCGGCGCCGCCTGACGACATCTGCGGATTCGTGACGCGCGGCAAGGGCATGTCGATTCATCGCAGCGACTGCCCGACGTTTTTGCGCATGGCCGAACGGGCGCCGGAGCGTGTGTTGCAAACGGCGTGGTCAGCCGACGTGATGAGCGGTCGCGGGCAATCGGTGTATCCGGTCGACCTGTCGATCGAGGCGACGGACCGCCAGGGTTTGCTGCGCGATATCTCCGAAGTGTTCGCGCGAGAAAAAATGAATGTGATCGGTGTGAAGACGCAAACCCGCCGCAATGCGGCGTTCATGCAATTCACCGTCGAGGTGTCGAGTGCCGCGCAAATTCAGCGCGCCTGCACGCTGCTCGGCGAAGTGACGGGTGTCGTGCGGGCGTCGCGCAAAGGCTGACGCAAAGACGCGATGTTGAGTTGATGTGCTCACTTGCTCATGCGCAAGCGAGTGAGTGATGTGGGTAAGCGCAATTTAAAGTCGATGCATAAAAGTACTTGCCAAGCAGTGTGGGGCTCCATATAATCTCGTTTCTTCAGGCTCGTAGCTCAGCTGGTTAGAGCACCACCTTGACATGGTGGGGGTCGTTGGTTCGAGTCCAATCGAGCCTACCAACGAAAGAGAAATTCCGGTTCTGCCGGGGTTTCGCAAACTGCAGTAAGCGCCTGTGGCGCAAAAGGCGAATACGGTTATGACACCGCGAACGTTGACCGAAACCACTTCGGAGCGACGCTAGTCGAGGACCACTTTCGCCAGTGTAGTTTGCAGGAAATGTGAATGCGGCCCCTCGAAAGCGGGGCCGCATTTTTTTTTGGCTTGTTTGATTGATGTATATGCCGCCGCCGGTCGGCACCACGGAGAACGCAATGGTTTCGATACGTCTGCCTGACGGTTCTGTTCGACAGTACGAGCATCCGGTGACCGTCGCCGAAGTGGCCGCGTCGATCGGCCCCGGCCTCGCGAAGGCCGCGCTCGGCGGCAAGATCGACGGTGAACTGGTCGATACGTCCGCGCTGATCGATCACGACGCGGCGCTTGCCATCGTCACCGAAAAAGACGCAGACGGTCTGGATATCATTCGTCACTCTGCGGCGCACCTGCTTGCGTACGCAGTGAAGGATCTCTATCCGGAGGCGCAAGTCACGATCGGTCCGGTCATCGACAACGGCTTCTATTACGACTTCGCGTATAGCCGTCCCTTCACGCCCGAAGATCTCGAGAAGATCGAAAAGCGCATGCAGGAACTGGCGAAGAAAGACGAGCCTGTTTCGCGCCGCGTCGTATCGCGCGACGAAGCGGTGGACTACTTCAAAAGCATCGGCGAGAAGTACAAGGCTGAGATCATCGAATCGATTCCGGCTACGGACGAAATCAAGCTGTACTCGCACGGCGGCTTCACCGACCTGTGCCGCGGTCCGCACGTGCCGTCCACCGGCAAGCTGAAGGTCTTCAAGCTGATGAAGGTGGCCGGCGCCTACTGGCGCGGCGATTCGAAGAACGAGCAATTGCAGCGTATCTACGGCACGGCCTGGACGAAGAAGGAAGATCAGGACGCGTATCTGCACATGCTCGAAGAGGCGGAGAAGCGCGATCACCGTAAGCTCGGCAAGCAACTCGACCTGTTTCACATGCAGGACGAGTCGCCGGGCATGGTGTTCTGGCATCCGCGCGGCTGGACGCTGTGGCAGCAGGTCGAGCAGTACATGCGCCGCCGTGTGAACGACGCGGGCTACCTCGAGATCAAGACGCCGATGATCATGGACCGGTCGCTGTGGGAAGCGTCGGGTCACTGGCAGAACTATCGTGAAAACATGTTCACGACGGAATCGGAAAAGCGCGATTACGCGATCAAGCCGATGAACTGCCCGGGTCACGTGCAGGTGTTCAACCACGGTCTGCGCTCGTATCGCGATCTGCCGCTGCGTTACGCGGAATTCGGCTCGTGCCACCGCAATGAATCGTCGGGCGCGCTGCATGGATTGATGCGCGTGCGTGGTTTTGTGCAGGACGACGCTCATATTTTCTGTACTGAAGACCAGTTCATCAGCGAGTCGATTGCCTTCAACACGCTGGCCATGAGCGTGTACAAGGACTTCGGCTTCGATAACGTGGAGATCAAGCTTTCGTTGCGCCCCGACGCACGTGCCGGCACCGACGAGACCTGGGACCGCGCGGAGCAGGGCTTGCGCGAAGCATTGACGGCTTGCGGCGTGACCTGGGAAGAATTGCCGGGCGAAGGGGCGTTCTACGGTCCCAAAGTGGAATATCACATCAAGGACGCTCTGGGCCGCTCGTGGCAGTGCGGCACGTTACAGCTCGATATGGTGTTGCCGGAGCGGCTGGGCGCGGAGTACGTCGCGGAAGACAACAGCCGTCGCCGTCCGATCATGCTGCACCGGGCAATCGTCGGATCAATGGAGCGTTTTCTCGGTATTCTGATCGAGCACCATGCTGGTGCAATGCCCGCGTGGCTCGCCCCGATGCAGGTAGTGGTGATGAATATCGCCGAAAGTCAGGCCGAATACGCCCAGTCTCTGGCCCAATCGTTGCAAAAACAAGGGGTTAGAGTAGAGGCCGATTTGCGCAACGAGAAGATTAGCTATAAAATACGTGAGCACACGCTCGAGAAGGTGCCGTACCTGCTTGTGGTCGGCGACAAGGAGCGTGAAGCCCAAACGGTAGCCGTGCGTGCCCGTGGTGGTGTCGACCTAGGCGTGATGCCTGTCGATTCTTTCATTGAGCGTCTGCGCCAGAACGTGCAGTCGTTCAACTGAGCCACTTGGCAGCGCGGCTCGTTTTTTTAATTTTTAGAGGAAACGTAACATCGCTACTGATAAGTCTGCGCACCGCATCAACGGTGAAATTACGGCACCCGAGGTGCGTCTGGTCGGAGTCGAGAACGAACCGCTCGGCATCGTGAAACTTGCTGATGCGTTCCGCATGTCGGAACAGCAAGACGTGGATCTGGTGGAAATCGCGCCGCAAGCGGTTCCGCCGGTCTGCCGCTTGATGGACTACGGCAAGTTCAAGTACTCGGAAGCGAAGAAGCAGCACGAGGCCAAGCTCAAGCAGAAGATCGTTCAGGTCAAGGAAGTCAAATTCCGTCCGGGCACTGACGACGGTGACTACAACGTCAAACTGCGCAACCTCATTCGCTTTCTCGACGACGGCGACAAGACGAAAATCACGCTGCGTTTCCGTGGCCGCGAAATGGCTCACCAGGAAATCGGTATGCGCATGCTGGAACGCCTGCGCACGGACCTCGATGAAGTCGGTCAGGTCGAGCAAATGCCGAAAATGGAAGGGCGCCAGATGATCATGGTGCTCGCTCCGAAGAAAAAGAAGTAAGCGGTCAGAGCGGCGACGCGCCATGTGGCGCGTGTTCTGGTTGTGAAAAGTCGAACGATGCCGCACCGGGTGTCCGGTGCGGCATCAGCAGGTTTCGAGACGGCGCTTATGCAAATGCGCGCTGTCTCCGAAAAGCGGCTGCCGGCAGTATTGGCGGTCTGCATACCAAGTGGAATGGGTTTCGAAGGGCGGGTAATGGCCATCTGGCCGACCGCACACCCATATCCATCTAATAATGGAGTTGTCATGCCGAAGATGAAGACCAAGAAGAGTGCTGCGAAGCGCTTCGTGGTGCGTCCGGGCGGTACCGTCAAGCGCGGTCAAGCCTTCAAGCGCCACATTCTTACCAAGAAGACCACCAAGAACAAACGCCATCTGCGCGGTTCGACGGCAGTTCATGATTCCGATCTGAACTCCGTGCGCGCAATGCTGCCGTTCGCTTAACCCTTAACCGAAACTCATAGGAGCGAAACATGCCTCGAGTAAAACGTGGGGTTACCGCACGGGCCCGTCACAAGAAGATCATCAAGCTGGCCAAGGGTTACCGCGGCCGTCGCAATAACGTCTATCGCATCGCCAAGCAGGCGGTCATGCGCGCAGGCCAGTACGCCTACCGCGATCGCCGCAACAAGAAGCGTGTGTTCCGTGCATTGTGGATCACGCGTATCAACGCGGCGGTGCGTCAGCACGACATGACGTACAGCGTGTTCATCAACGGCCTGAAGAAGGCTTCGATCGAACTCGACCGCAAGGTGCTGGCCGACATGGCTGTGTTCGACAAGGCTGCTTTTGCTGCGATCGTTCAGCAGGTGAAAGCCGCCGTTGCAGCCTGATTGCGCTTCTGGCAATTAACACTGCGTGGTTCGTTGCAGCGAATATCCGGTAGTCTCGGTGACGCTGCAACAAAAACGGGGCTCCTCACCGAGCCCCGTTTTTGTTGGTAGAACCAGTTTTGCATCGATTGAACACTGACGTTGAAATGATGGGATCAATGGACCTGGACCAGATTGTCGCGGACGCGCAAAAAGCCTTCACAGAAGCCTCCGACGTCACCACCCTCGAAAACGAGAAAGCACGCTTTCTCGGCAAGTCGGGCGTGCTGACTGAACTGTTGAAGGGCCTTGGCAAACTCGATCCCGAAACGCGCAAGACCGAAGGCGCACGGATCAACCTCGTCAAGCAACAGGTTGAAGCCGCGCTGACGGCTCGGCGCCAGGCGCTGGCCGACGCGTTGCTGAATCAGCGCCTCGCCGCCGAAGCCATCGATGTCACCCTGCCTGGCCGCGGCGCCAATACGGGCAGCCTGCACCCGGTCATGCGGACCTGGGAGCGCGTCGAACAGATTTTCGGCAGCATCGGATTCGACGTGGCCGACGGCCCCGAAATCGAAACCGATTGGTACAACTTCACCTCGTTGAACAGCCCGGAAAACCATCCGGCGCGCTCAATGCAGGACACTTTCTACGTCGACGGCAAAGACGCCGACGGTCGCCAACTGCTGCTGCGCACGCATACGAGCCCGATGCAGGTGCGTTACGCGCGTACCAACAAGCCGCCCATCAAGGTGATCGTGCCGGGTCGGACCTACCGTGTGGACAGCGACGCGACTCACTCGCCGATGTTCAATCAGGTCGAAGGCCTGTGGATCGACGAGAACATCAGCTTTGCCGATTTGAAGGGCGTCTATACGGACTTCCTCAAGAAATTCTTCGAACGCGACGATATTCTGGTGCGTTTCCGTCCCTCGTATTTCCCATTCACCGAACCGTCGGCCGAGATCGACATGCTGTTCGAAACGGGCAAGAACGCGGGCAAGTGGCTCGAGATTTCGGGCTCAGGCCAAGTGCATCCCACCGTGATCCGCAACATGGGCCTCGACCCGGAGCGCTACATCGGCTTCGCTTTCGGCAGCGGCCTCGAACGGCTCACCATGTTGCGCTACGGCGTGCAAGACCTGCGTCTGTTCTTCGAAAACGACCTGCGTTTCCTTCGTCAATTCGCTTGAACGAACGCATTGCGCGACAAGCATAGAGCGCGGCCACGCACAGAGTGCATGCCGCCACAGCGTCCCGGCAGTGACAGGCAGTGACTCGCTGTAACTCATGGCAACTGGCGATTGCGCCGCACGCCGAGTTGCGCGATGTATCTGCCTCACGCGGACCTAACCTGATCAGAACGTACAGAGAACCATGCAATTCCCGGAATCCTGGCTGAGAACCTTTGTCGATCCGCAACTGACGACGGACGAGCTGTCGCACGCATTGACGATGGCGGGTCTCGAAGTTGAAGACCTGCGACCGGCTGCGCCGCCGACCTCGAAGATCGTGGTCGGTCAGGTGCTGGAAGTCGTCAAGCACCCGGATGCGGACAAGCTGAACGTCTGCCAGGTCAATGCCGGCACAGGCGCCACGCTCAATATCGTCTGCGGTGCGCCAAACGTAGCGCCAGGCATCAAGGTGCCGGTTGCGCTGGTTGGCGCGCAACTGCCGCCGGCCGAAGAGGGCGGCGCGCCGTTCGAGATCAAACTCTCGAAGCTGCGTGGCGTGCAAAGTCAGGGCATGCTGTGCTCGGCGCGCGAACTGAAGCTCTCGGAAGATCATAGCGGCCTCCTGATCCTGCCGGAAGATACGCCGATTGGCCAGGACATCCGCGAAACGCTCAATCTCGACGACACCATTTTCGAGATCAAGCTGACGCCGAACAAGGCAGATTGCTTGTCGGTGTTCGGTGTGGCGCGCGAAACCTCCGCGATCACCGGTGCACCGTTGCGTCCGCTCGAGATCAAGCCGGTCCAGGTCAAGCTCGACGAGACGCTGCCCGTCAAGATCTCGGCGCCCGATCTTTGCGGCCGTTTCTCGGGCCGTGTCATCCGCGGTGTAAATGCGCGTGCGAAATCGCCGCAATGGATGGTCGAACGTCTTGAGCGTTCAGGTCAGCGCAGCATCTCCGCGCTCGTGGATATTTCCAATTATGTGATGCTCGAGCTGGGCCGTCCGTCGCACGTGTTCGATCTGGACAAGATCCACGGCGGTATGGACGTGCGTTGGGGCCGCAAGGGCGAAACGCTCAAGCTGCTGAACGGCAACACCGTCGAAGTTGACGAAACGGTTGGCGTGATCGCCGACGAGCAACACATTGAAAGCCTCGCGGGCATCATGGGCGGCGATAGCACGGCCGTCACGCTCGACACGACCAACATCTACCTTGAAGCCGCATTCTGGTGGCCGGATAGCATTCGTGGCCGCTCGCGCAGGTACAACTTTTCGACCGATGCGGGCCATCGCTTCGAGCGCGGCGTCGATTACGCGACCACCGTTGAGCACATCGAGCGGATCACGCAACTGATCCTCGACATTTGCGGCGGCGAAGCGGGTCCCGTGGACGACCAGGTCGTCAATGTGCCTCAGCGCGAGCCCGTGAAGATGCGCGTGTCCCGCGCGAACCGCATCATCGGCATCGCGATCGGCGCCGAGGAAATCGCGCAGATCTTCACGCGTTTGGGCCTTACGTTCGAACACGAAGGCGACACGTTCTCGGTCATGCCACCGTCGTACCGTTTCGATATCGAGATCGAAGAAGACCTGATCGAAGAAGTCGCGCGTATCTACGGCTTCGAGAAGATTCCGGCGCGACCGCCGGTCGCTAAGAGCGAAATGCGCGCGACCAACGAAACGCGCCGCTCGATCCACGCAATCCGGCACGCGCTTGCCGCTCGCGATTACGCTGAGACGGTCAACTTCAGTTTCGTGGATGCCGAATGGGAGCAGGACTTCGCCGGCAATGACAAGCCCGTGCGTCTGCTGAATCCGATTGCGAGCCAGTTGTCGGTCATGCGGACCACGCTGTTTGGCAGCCTGATTCACGTGCTGCGCACGAACCTGAACCGCCGTGCTGCCGACCGCGTACGCGTGTTCGAAGCTGGCCGCGTGTTCCTGCACGATCCGTCGATCAAGGCCGGAGAGCTCACGGTCGAAGGCTTCGCCCAGCCGAAAATGATCGGCGGGCTCGCGTACGGTCCCGCGCTGGAGGAGCAGTGGGGCGCGCCGTCGCGTACCGTCGACTACTTCGACGTGAAGGCCGACGTCGAGGCGTTGCTCTCGCCGGCAGTCGCGCGTTTCGTGAAAGCGGAGCATCCCGCGCTGCATCCGGGGCGCAGCGCGCGCATTGAACTGAATGGCCGCGCGATTGGCTGGATCGGCGAACTGCATCCGCGCTGGATGCAAAAATATGATTTACCGAATGCGCCGATTCTGTTTGAAGTCGAAGCGGACGCATTAATGCAACGCGTATTGCCCACACCGTCGGAAGTGTCTAAATTCCCGCCGGTGCGTCGCGATATCGCGGTAGTTGTCGATCAAAAAATCGAGGCGCAGGCGCTGCTGGACGAGTTCCAGAAGGCTCAGTCCGAGCCCGCCTGCAAGACCGTCCAGAAGGTTGTGCTTTTTGACGAATTCCGTCCAAAATCAAACACTTCCGGTGGCTTGGGGGCTCACGAGAAAAGCCTTGCGTTCCGTGTTACCTTGCAAGATACTGGCGGGACCCTTCAGGACGAAACGGTCGATCTGGCCATTCAGACTCTGGTGGAACGTCTGGCTCGAGTATATGGCGCACGGTTGCGCGGATAACCCGCATTTAACAATTGCGCGGCTGTTTCCGCATCCTTTGTTTTCTGCATGGCGCGCCATTTGATAGATATGAATGAAATGAACTCGAGTGATTTCGAAGCCCTTCTTACGGCGCAACGCAGCGCCATGATTCGAGAAATTCCGACATCACCCGCCGTCGTTTCAACTGAAACGCCGACGCTCACCAAAGCGGAACTTGCCGAGTTGCTGTTCGACAATGTCGGGCTCAACAAGCGGGAAGCGAAAGACATGGTGGAGGCGTTTTTCGAGGTGATCCGGGATGCACTGGAGAGCGGCGACAGCGTGAAGCTGTCGGGCTTCGGCAACTTCCAGTTGCGCGACAAACCGCAGCGTCCCGGCAGAAACCCCAAAACCGGCGAGGCAATTCCCATTGCCGCGCGCCGCGTTGTGACGTTCCATGCAAGTCAAAAGCTGAAGGCTCTGGTCGAGAACGGCGCCGAAGCGAGCTTCACGCGCTGATCGACTGGCGCGTTCCTGCGCAACCCACCACGACGGCTAACTGACGATGACAGCGACGATGGAAAAAGTCGTCTTGCCTCCGATTCCGGCGAAACGCTACTTCACGATTGGTGAGGTCAGCGAACTATGCGGCGTCAAACCGCATGTGTTGCGCTATTGGGAGCAGGAGTTTACGCAGTTGCGGCCTGTCAAGCGACGCGGCAATCGCCGGTACTATCAGCATCACGAGGTGCTGTTGATCCGGCGGATTCGTGAGTTGCTGTACGAGCAGGGCTTCACGATCAACGGTGCACGCAACCGGCTCGATTCACATGGCGGCGGTGCGCACAATGCGCCGGCTGAAATGGGCGAGCAGGTCGAGGGCTTTGTTCCGCCGGAGGCACCAGCAACCGCGAACGCCGTCGACGTCGAGCAGTTGCGCAAAGAACTGCTGAACGTGATCGATCTGCTGAATCGCTAGTCGCTTTATTGGTGCGAACGGTTCTATTCGAATGAAGTGTCTGTTATAATTTTGTGCTGTTCGGGGCGTAGCGCAGCCTGGTAGCGTACCTGCATGGGGTGCAGGTGGTCGGAGGTTCAAATCCTCTCGCCCCGACCAAGATCAAAGCCGCACGCCTTATGGCGTTGCGGCTTTTTCATTTCCCGCCTCACTGTGCGTTCGTACAGTGCTTTTTAGACAAAGTATTAGACGTTTGTCTAATACTCCGAGCGTCACCACGGCAGCTTCAAGTCGAGCGATGACGTCTCCGGTATCGCTTCCTTGATGTAAATCTCCGTCGTCTTTCCAGTCGTGTGCGCGAGCCGCGTTTGAATCTCCGCGCGTCCTTTGCCGGCCTTCGCCGCGTCCGTTGCGCCGAGCGCGCGCAGGTCCTTGAACTGGATGCCATCGGTGACGTTCGCTCGATCCTTCGCGCGGCGCCACATCGAATGAAGCCCGGTCTTCGAATAGGCGCCGCCTCTCTGCGTTGGGAACAGGTACGGGCTGATGATCAGATACTTCTTCTTGATCGCCTTCGCGCGATCGATGACTGCGCGGATCTGCGGTGTGATCTCGACGTCGAGCACCTTGCCGCTGGTCCCTGCAGTCTTCGATGGCTTGAACCGGATCGTCGTGTCGGTTATCTGCGTCTCGAGCAGCATGCGTACGTCGATCGCGCGTTGCCACACGAGGTACGACATATCGACGATGCATTGGAACATCGGACCGGACTCAGTCGGCAAACCGTCCTTGCCGATGAGCGCGGCGTCGCGGATGGCCTTAATCGCCGCGTGCGCCGGCAGCACCTCGCGGCGCTTCGTTTGATAGTCCGACAGGTCGAGTTGATCGCACGGGTTGTCCTGCCGGAAGCCTCTCTCGCTGATCGCAAATTTGAACATCTTCCGCAGCACGTTCGCGTACTTCTGCGCGGTGTTGTGCTTGGCGCGGAAGTTGTCGCGCAGGAAGTCGGCGCAGTCCTTCGTCGTGACTTGTGCGACGGCGTAGTCTTCGAAGGCCGTCGCAATAACATCGGCCATGCGCCTATATTCCTTCTGCACCTCGTCGCTGAACTTGTCGAGCTTGCGGTCTTTCCAGTCTGAGCAGAGGCTCGGCATTGTGCCGTCGACCAGGCTGCGATCGCCCATCAACTCGCCGAGCTTCGAATACATCACCGGCTCGCCGTCGGCGATCGAGCACAGGCGGATCCACGTTTGGGTCTTGCCGTTCCACGGATTGCGTATCGGCGCTGGCGCGAAGAAGTAATACGCGCCATGCTTGGCCTGTACGCGACGCGGCAGGCCGCGATGAGTTTTGCGACGTCGATTCATTTCTTGCGCGAGATGGATTTCAGTTTGGGCCTGTCGTTGGCTGCGCGCTCCGGCGCGCCAATGGGATACAGGCAATGCACACGCATGACGAGAACCGAGTTATCGGGGCGCCGGCGCGCGGGAATGCCGAGCGACTTCAGCGTCTCGATCTGCTTGCCCGGCCGTCGATAGCCGGTCATGCGCACGATCTCATCCTCGGTCAGGTCAATCGGTTGGTCTAGAACTGCTGCCATGTCACACCTCAATGTTTTCTCGTTTCTTCAATCTTTTGTTGGGCTGCGGCGCGCATACTGGGATCTCACGCATAGGAGACAGCCATGTACGCCTCATTCAGAATCACTGCTCTGAAAAGAGACATTGATGGGGACTACGTATCCTTCGACGTTGTCGACGGCGAAACAACTGTCCCCGCCTGTCTATCAGCCACTGCACTTCGCATCCTTGCTGGAACGGAGTCTTATGACAGCGAGGACGTTTTCATAATCAACAGCCACAAAATTCGCAAGGCCGCGTTCAGGTCGATGCGCGCCAATCCGAGCAAAAGTTCCATACTCTTGGGCAGAGTCGACTTCACTAGCTGGATTTAGGTGCACCATGCATCGCTAAACTTCCCGCCACGCCGGCCGTTATAAAAGTTCTCATCGCTCCATGTTTCCGTGCGGTGGGATCTCTCGGATTGCTTTTGCCCCGTCCTCACTGAGGTTTGGGGCTTTTTTTGCCCGCGCCGCTCATCGAACCCTAAAGTTTCCACGACGGCTGCCGTTAGGCTTCGCATGAACCTGAACATGACCGTCGCCCAAGCTAAAGCAATCTTCGAATCCGCCAGCGCTGCTGCCGAAGCAAGCGTCGTCGCGCAGTTCGGAGAGTTCGACATCTTCAAAGAGAGGCAGGGCGCCGCGTACGACGTGGCGCTATTTACCGTGCTGGCAGAGCATTTCGGCGACATGACGCTGCCTGAGTTGCTAAGCATCGTTGGGTGACCTTAACGCTTCGCGCACAGCAGCGCGGAAGTTGGACAGTGCTCGTGACGCCCACACATGCCCGCGAGCGGCCGTATCGGCGATCGCCTGCATCAACACGTCATCCGTGAGCGCTGTCTGTGCTGGCGGGGCGGCAAGTGCCCGTTCCAACTTGACGCGCACGTCATACAGAGAAATTGAGTCGATCAGAGGTAGTCCGAGAAGCGCCAGCAATTTCGGCGTCTCGGCGTGCCTGTCGGATAGCGCAAGTTCGTCGCGGCGCCCCATTGCTTCGCTACTGAACGCGCGCTCCATTGCCGGCTTCGGTACCGCCGCCTCCGCCTCCGCGCCCTGCGCCACATTGGCGGAAGTTGATGCGGCGCGGGCTCGGTGCTTCCATCCACGCCAACAAGCCTGTGTACTGGCATTGTTGTATGCGCCTGCGCCAATAATTCCTCGTTCAAGGTCCATTCCTTCGTCGCGCGCCCACTCTTCAAACGCCCCGCGCTCGTCCTGCTCAACCAATGGCGCAGGCTTGCTTGCTTCATTGGCGAGCGGGGCGGCGACTCCGCAATACCCGCATTTCTGGTGGTTGAAGGCGTGCGGCTGCTTGCCGAATTGGCTCGGGCAATAGGACAGCACCGTCCCTTTGTCGATAGCGGCAGGCTGGCGGGCGAGCAACGCGCGGGCGAAGCAAATCCACTCGCGGTTATCCATTTCGTAATGCGCTCGACCAAAGCACTCGTCGACCACGGCGAGAATCTGTTCATCCGTCATATCTGCTCCGAGCTTGCTGGTAGTGGCGGTCATGCTGCCTCCCAAAGTAGTTTCTGCCCACGTAGGAGCTCGTCCGTGTCGATTCGCGGGCGAGCCGGTGTATTCCAGTTTCCGCCGCCACGCTCTCCGACTAGCGTCCAGCCAGCTGCGCGAAGGCTCGTGCCGCCCTCAGCAGGCAGCGTGTAGGTTATGAGTCGTCGGTAGCCCATTGCCTTTGTCGCGCGCCACGCCGCACCGTAGAGCATCGAGCAGGCGTTTTTCGTGCCATCGGTGCAGCAGCGATTGACCTCCAGCGTCATGCCATCGTCATTGCCGCGCGCAACAGGCCGGCCAATGATTGCGACGCCGTGAACCGTTTCGCCATCAGCTGCCGCGATGCTGAATTTGTGGCCGATGACCGGCTTGTGATGTCGGTGGTGCTGGGATACAAAGGCGTTCGCTTCGGCAAGCGTCGTCGGCACGATGACAAGGCTCATTCCGGTTCTCCAGCGAACATGCTTTTCAGTGCTGCCGTTTCGGCTGCGTTTCGTATCTCGTTTTGCATGGAGATGGATTCGTGAATATTTAGAAACTCCAGATCGGTGCGTGCGCGCTGAAGTGTGTAGCCACGTCGCGCCATCCACCACAGGAATATGTCGATCACGTAGACCTGACCAATCGGCCAAGTGACATCCCGAGCCATATCTGTTTCGTGAACCTTGATCGTCTGGTGAATCGCCCTGAACAGGTCTTTCTGATCGTGAAAGTCCCGCATGAATCCGGGGAGATAGCGCCCTGACTTCAGCCAACGCGTCAATCGGTCGTCGGTCATGCCTGTTCCCCGTTAGATGCGGCAGCCGGATCGGCGTCGAGACGAATCGCCCCTTCCTCGGGATATTCGGTAATCCAGCAGTAAAGACCAGGGCCGTCGTGACCATTGCCGCGCTGAATGGTGACCTCGCATTCAAGCTGATCGGCGTCGTTCGGGTGATCCGGAGCGACGAACTGGAATGCTTCCAATAATTGCGCGCCAGTAAGCGATACGGCCGGTTCTTTCAGCTCTTGCGCTCCGCCAGCAGCTATCGCGGCGTCTACCTGCGGGGTGTGAGTGGCGAGAAGGGCGCGGATTCCGGTAAGCAATAGCCCGATGTCGTGTGCGTCGAGCGTTGCCTCCAAGTTCAATCCCGGCATCTCGAAATGCTCAAGAATCTGCTCATCGCTCAGACTCGCTGCGCCTGTATTCATAGTGGTGTCATCACGAAACTCCGCGTCAGCGTATTTTTTGATGGCGTCGCCAATCGCATGCCCGTCTGGCGTTCCCAGATTGAAAAGACGCGCAATGTTCTCTGCGTCCTGCAATGCGATACGCCTGATTTCTGTTTCAGTCCTGGTGGTATTCATAGTGGGTCTCGGGATTAAAGGTTATCTACTGCCGCGATACGCTGGCCCAGCCATGCCATCACAGGAACCGCCATGCTGTTGCCGAGCGCCTTGTAGCGCGGCCCATCGGCGGCAGGCTTGCCGCGGACGTTGATCAGCGTGTAGTCGTCGGGGAACCCCTGAAGGCGCTCACATTCGCGCGGGGTCAGGCGACGCACTGCGCTGCCACTCATCACCGCCTGGTGGCCGCCACCGTTTTGATGCGACCCGTGATGCCCCATGCTGCGCATCGTTGAAGCAATTTCGCCCACGCCGAAGCCGTTCTGTCCGGATGCTTTGCAGTCGAATGCGATCGCTTGCACTTCAGCGCGAGCTTCAAGCGTGTAGGCGATGTCAGATTGGATGCCGACGCCATCAGGACCGCTGTCCGGATTTTCACGAGTCGCGCCCGCTTGAATTGCGTACGACACAGGCACGTAGGTGTCGCTGTCGGCCCGATGCGACGGCTGTGCTTGTGCGCGTAATGGATGCGCAACCAGAAGCGTCTCGGTTTCCGCATCAATGCGTTGGTTGCTCGTGGTGAGCGCCCGCGCGACGCTCGGTATCAGGCCGCCGTCACAGTCGAAGTCGGTTTCGAGTCCGCCACCGCCTTTAGTGCGCGCGCTAAGGGTTGGGGCAATTCCTTTCCCCGTTTCGCGGCTCGGCGCAGGATGCCCGAGCAGGCTTTCGCGCTCAAAAAGTACCGCTGCGGCACGTCGCCAGTCTCCAAAATGTCCGACAACGAACACACGGCGGCGTCGCTGGGCCACTCCGAAGAACTGAGCGTCAAGAACCCGGTAGGCGAACCCATACCCGAGTTCTGCCAGCCCTCCAAGGAGGGTTCCAAAATCCCGTCCGCCGTTTGATGACAGGACGCCGGGGACGTTTTCCCAGACCAGCCAGCGGGGAGCGAAGCGCTCAGCAATGGCAAGATAGGTGAGCATGAGGTTGCCACGCGGATCAGCCAGTCCTTTGCGGAGTCCGGCGACGCTGAAGCTTTGGCAGGGAGTTCCGCCGACGAGAACATCGATAGCTGCATCGGGCCAATCCTTGAATTTGGTCATGTCGCCGAGATTCGGCACGGTCGGGTAGTGGTGAGCGAGAACGGCACTCGGAAAAGGCTCGATCTCGCTGACAAAGGACGTTTGCCAGCCGAGCGGATGCCATGCGCAGCTCGCCGCTTCAATGCCGCTGCAGACCGATCCGAATCTCATATCGCCTCAATAGAAGGGTTTCAGGTTTATCTGTGTTTCGAACAACTGATGAATAGCCGCAATGCGGATATTCGAAAAAACAACCGCCGCAGGTTCGAGACAGCGCGTATAGTGGGTCGACATGCCGCTCCTGGTGTGTATAGGGAGTTGCCATGGAAGTAGATAACCAGTCTTGCCTGCCTTATCGCGGGTACACCATCGACGTCCGCATCGCCGCAAACAGGTCGCCATCGCTTGACGGCTCACAGGTTCGGTACGCTGTCTCCTGGTCGATCCTTTCGGCCGATCCCCTCGCTACACCCGTGCTGAGCCTGCCTGAGCAGCTCAATTTCCTGACGCCAGACGCTGGATTCGCATACGGAGAGCGGCAGGCAAAGAGGTTCATCGACGGGTGCGTTGAATATCCAATTGATAATTCGGTGCCGTCCTGAAGTAAGCAGACGTTTGTCGTTGCACTCATCTATCACTCCCTGACGCTGCGTCGCGCATCCGCGTCGCGGTTTCGTCGTTCAAGCGGCCGATTGAAGTCATGTGTGCCGGTATCGACCGGCGAGATACGCAAATGGATCAGCGCCGCGGCAATGCCGACTACTGCGGCGGCCGCGAGAGCAGCGATAAACCATTCGAGTCCTGTCATATCGAATTCTTTTGAGTTACTAAATATTCGCAACACGAATAAACGACAAATATTCGCGCTGCGAATAACGTCGACCAGCGTTACTCGGGCGAACCGAGCAGGATCTTCGTAGCCGTCTGCTCTTCGATCTGCGACCAGATCGCGCGGAACGCCGCCTCAAGCACCTTGTGCGGACGCACGAGCTCGTACCAAATCTTCAGCGTGCCGTTCTGCACGCGGTACTTGATGCGCGCGTCGACCGAGTAGGGCGCGCCGTTCTCGAAGACCGGGATAGACAGCGTGATTTGCGACGGCATGGCGATCTTGTTGCCGGTCGCGTTGACGTCTTCCTTCCACACGAAGTTGGTGCTGCCGTCCTGCAGGCGAGTCGCCGAGACGAAGTTGCCTTCCTTGCTGGCTTCGAAGTTGAGCGCGACGCTGAGCATGGTCGAGCCGTCCGGCGACACGATGTCGGGGAGGTTGTCTTCGATCAGTTCGGCCAGTTCAAGCTGCGTCATCGGCTGACGATCTTTGCCCGTCCAGGTCTTCCACTCGCGCGATGCTGGCACGGCGAATTCGACGCGGTACGCGCGCCAGTTGGCGCCGTCCTCGTTCGTGAACTCCGTCCCATACGCGCGGTGATCGTCGATCACGCCGAGAATCTTCGCCGGGTCCAAGGATGCGTAAATGAGGCTTTCGGCCCGCTTCTGACGATTGAAGTACGTGACGAAGCTGTTTGCGTCGCGCAGCTTCACGGTGCCCGTCGCGCGTGCCGGGCTTTCATCTCGCTCGAAGATGTGCTCGACCTTGTAACCTTCTGGCACGACTACGAACGGCACGCCGTCGTTGAGGGGGCTCTTTTGCGGACCAGCGAGCGAGGTACCCGCGGCGAGGATTGCGGCTGCGTTGTGCACGTTTTCGTTATCGAAAGGCATTTTTGTTCCGTGTGTAGTGAGAGGGTGATTGCGGCGCGCGGCGGGTTAGCCGTGCGAGACAGAGCGGGAATCCGCGAGCGAGATGCCAGGCAACTCGGTCTGCCGCTCGCTGTGGCGCGACAGGTTGTTCTCGACAGTCGGAAAGAACACTTCAGCCGACTCTTTTTCCTTCGGCAGCGTGGCGACCACTTTGCCGGTCACCTCAAGCGCGTCTTGCACCTTGGCGAACGGCTTCACCTCGACGGTGATCGTGATTTTTCCGGCCTTGCCGGTGTCACGAACCATCGCGACGAGCGTGTTCAGTTCGTTGGTGGCTTCCTCGACGACGGCGCCACCGCGCAGTTCCATCAAGGTCTGTGTGAATGCCTTCTTCATTGGTTGACTCCGTTTTGTGAAGGACTGCGGGTTATTCACCGACGCGCGGGTAAGGCGCATCGCATTCATGCTCAAACTCGCGGTGAGCGGCCGGCACGCGGAACTGCTTGCTCTGCGCGGCTTCCTGCTGCTTCGCGCTGCGGTTGATGCCGCCGATGATCACGCCAAGGCATGCACCTAGCCACAAACTGCCAAGGACTGCTAAACAGAGATCAAGGTTTGAGTGCATAGGTGAGCCTTTACGGGATCAGGTGTTACGCATTGACACGCGAACGCGTGCGGTTTCAGCGTCGTCCCACTTCTGAGCGATGCCGAGAATCAGAACGATCGCGACGAAGGCGGCGCACATGCGCAGGCAGAATTTAAGATCGCGCATCAGATCCACCCCGAAGCGCGAGCAACGACGCAGCCGTACCAGAAGAGCCCGACTGCGGTTCCGGCCATTCCGATCTTCGACGCCAGTTGAAGGCGGCTGTAGATGCGTTCGCACGAACAGAGCAGGGCGTTATCGCAAGCGGCGCGGTTCATGCGACCTCCTTGCGTCGCGGCGCACCTTTGTACTCTGGCTCGCAGCGATAACTGGGTTTCGCGATGGTGTTCGCGAGCAGAATCTTCCAGTTGGCGCGCGTGTTGAGCAGCGCCGGTCCGTCTGGGCCGTCGAACTGATCGCGCGGTGTCGTCATGACCGTCAGCGGATCAATCACATCTGCCGGTACCGCGATGGCGGCGCAGCCGGTGTTGTAGTAGCCCAAATTGGTCAGGATGCGCTCCTGCGGATAGCGGCCGGCTGTCGACGTGCGAAACGTGTAGCCTTTATCATCCGGTCGCCACAGCAGCACATAACGATCTTCGCGCCGCGTGTGATTCACGCTGATCACGTAGAAAAGCTTCTGCGCGATGTCCGAATTCACAGCGTCGAGCCGCCGCCGCGCGTCCATCTGCTTCTGATGAAGTTCGTCCAGTGCGCCTGACATTTCTTTGTCGGGCATCACATGCCCCGCGTGAAGTGGTCGAGCTCGTCGCGGTTGCGCGACTTCTCGGTGTGTTTCGGCTTGTTGGCTGCCATCTCAAGGTCTCCCGTCACCGCGGCAAAACTTCTTTGCCGCGAGCGAAGGCGACTTGAATACGCGCCTTCGGACAATGGGCCAGATCAGAGAGTGAGAGAACAACGACGGTGCGGCCGAGCTGCGCGACGAAACGGCAATGGCCGTCAAGGCTTTTGGTTGCAGCACGATGCATGGCTTTTCTGACGTTCATCTCTCACTCCGGTGCTCTGGTGGTGTGTGAGATGCGCCCTAAGTACTGAAGACTGATATGAACAATCTCCACCGCTTAGGGCACTTCGCACGTCGGCGCTCTCATCCAGCGCTTGAGACGAAGATTACCGTACGGTAATTCCAGTGTCAATACTGTTTGGTAATTTTCTTAATGTGGACGAATCAGGGGTGTTTGGACCCGTTGTTCCCGTGCATCATTACCGTGATCGCCTAAACTGGACGAATGATTCTGGGAGCCACAGATGACCGCAGACGACGTGATAACGGTTTTCGAGCGATTGAACGTCGAGGGCCGAGCAGACGTACCGATTGACTACGCGTGCGCAGGGTTCGCTGGATGGCTAGCGCGGAACTGGGATCGGTTCGAGGGGGACGATCTCGCCGTGTTGACGTCAGTCGGGGCTACGTTGTGGCGGGAGGGATTCGCACGCAGGGGGATATGAAAAACCCGGCGCGGGGCCGGGTTCTTCTACACCTCAGAGAGGCGGCTGTCGTATGTAAGGCGGCAGACTCAAGACGGCTTGCGCCGGAGAGTTATCTCAGTTGATTGTGGTCGGCCCGGCGATCTTACTCTGCAGACTAGAGAGCATCCACACATCGGCGAATCGACTTAGGATGAGAGCCTCTTGCCTAGCGCGCTCCTCATTGCCGCGATCATCTATGATCACCCTTATGTCCACCGATGAATTGACCGTAATGCCGCGCACATCGACCAGCTTCCGAACCTCTGAAGCCGTCGATTGAGGGCGGGATGACACGACGTCGATCAACTCGCCATCCAGCAGGAAATGAAAATCGTGGCTTCGCCCCGAGATCCCAGACATTGGTTGGTCGCGCAACAGGTCTTTCCCTGGTTTCCACTGTCTGAGGTACATCTCGACTTCCGCGGCAAGCGTTGTCGTATCCGCAGTCATCCCAGCATTTTCTGACTCCCATCCTGCGAGGCCTAGAATCGCTGTAATTACGCTTCGGAAGGCCGCTTGCACATTGGCGCTGGCAGCCAACGCAGAAATCTCGCCATCCTCTGACAGCTCGGCGCCTGCGTCGCGGACCATCTTTCGGAGAGGCACAATCGAGCGGTTGTCTCGGAACTTTATCCCCGAGCCGGCGATGTGGAACATCGTATCCCCGGCATCGAAGATGCGGACCGTTGGTCCAATTTCCTCAGCGAAAACATGAACCCCATCGCCGTCAAAGTGTTCGAACGGCGTCGATATGCAATGGACTACCTCGCCACTTGACTGCGTCAGGTGGCGGCATCGAAACCCCATGCTCTCAAACAGTTCCGTGCAGTTCATGTTACCGAAGCCTAAATTCGAAGGGGGATTCCACTGGCTCATCAAACTGGATGTTAACAGCCTGGCAGAAATGCTCAAGAGATTCTTCGAACGTTGAAGGGAAACTCTTTTCTGGGAACACGATGCGATCGGCACCAATATGCTCGTGCGGCCAATCGTGCCCTGGATGATCGCAGACCGGAACGTTTGTCGTGTCGAGTTGGTAGGCCCGCCGGGGCGTCCCGTGTTCCGTACGAAAGAGACAGAACATAAACATGTCCCGGAAAGGCTTTTGGCTCCGTTTGCAGATCAACTCGATGGTCAGCGCTCGCTTGAAAAACCCGTCCCCCACAATGACACCAGTAGCCATGATCCATGACTCAATTCGTCCGCTCGATAGCGCTGTCCAGTTCGCCACCGGGGCCGTTTTCCCGAGAGCGATGATTTCGTCAGCCTCGACTCTCGGAAGATCTAGGTGATTTGCCATCGTCTATGTCGATCAAAGACGCAGACTTTTTAACGATCTGCCCCGTATTTGTGGTTTTTAGCGGTTACTTCTGGATCAGCTTTTACGTCGGAATGTCAGGTACCCACGAATCCGCGTCGACTATCGCCCGGATGAAGTGCATCTTTTCTATCTCGTCATCGGCAAACGAAATTGGCGGGTGCGCCTTGTTGATCGAGACGAGGTAGGTACGGCCGGCGGCGTTATACAGGAACTTCTTAACCATAACCCTGCCGTCCTTCGACCTCAGCATGACGTTCTTGCCTGGCTTCACCGGCGTGTTTGGCTCGATGATCACAAACTCGCCTGCTTCAATCCGCGGACTCATTGAGTCGCCTTCACACTGCAGCGCATAGGCGTTCTTGTCGCGTGAAGGAAAATCGACATATCCCGTGCCGTGGCCAACCGGATACTCAAGGTCGGACCAATGCCCGTCATCGCCCAGTTGCGCCATGCCTACCACCGGAATTAGCTTGTTGCCGACGACGTCTCTAGGTCGGAATTCATCGTTGTAGCGGACAGCGACACCAGGTTCCCCTTTGCCCTTCAGCAGCCACACCGAATTGACGCCGTAGGTATTCTGAAGCGCGACGGCCTGCAGAAGCGTGATTTCCGGTCCTATACCGGCAAGCCATTGCGATGCTACGTCTGCTCCAATCTTAGCCACGCCGGCAAGCGTTTCCGCTGAAATTCCTATAGGAGTCAGCGCTGCCTTGAGGCGCTCGTTCGGCGTCAATGAAGACGCGTCAATAGTACGGCTCTCGGGAGCCGGCGAAGCAACGATAAGGTTGGCATTTCCGGCGCTGTTCGCCGAATCGACCTCGTGTTGGTAGAAGGGGCTTCCTACTTCTGCTTCCAAAGAATTGGGGAGCAGACCGGCCTGCTGCTCGATGCGCCGAGCTTTGACCGCACCGAACGATTTCTTTGGCGGAACACTGGAGAGCGCCGACACCTCTCCCTGGTTCCCGTCGATCAGGCTGATGAAATCCGCCTGCCTTTCGAACCGCGTTTGAATGAGCTCCGCCAAGCGCGCAGCACGGCGCGCTGCGGCTTGTCTGCGCAGTTCGTCAATTTCCGTCATGCCGCAATTTTCCATGTCAATTACCAAAAGGTAAAACACCAAAAGGTATTGACTTGCCATTACCATCCAGTAATATGGCGGTATGGACAAGCTCATCGCCTATCTCAACAGCCTCGACAAAGCCGGCCGCACAGACTTCGCCAAGCGGTGCCGCACATCTGAAGGCTACATGCGCAAAGCTCGTAGCACCAAACAGAAATTCCGATGCGAACTCTGCGTGCGCATTGAACGAGAGTCTGGCGGTGCAGTCACGCGCCGTGATCTCCGGGACGACTGGCAAGACGTCTGGCCGGAGCTTGCGAAGCACTCCGGCGGCGGTGGGGCGAACAATAGCAGCAAGTCTGCGCGGATGGTGGATTCGTAAGGTCATGTGGTTTGAAGGGGTCTTGAGACCCCTTCATTTGGCGCCGAGCCCAAGTCGTAATCCAAGTTGTAACCCGATGAATTTTTTCAACCGAGGTAACTAGATGCAGACGCAACAAACGCCGCACAAGGCCGCTGCACACAGCCTTAGACCGGAGCGAGACGCGCCGGCGCCGCGCTTTTTGCCCGAAGAACAGATTGCTGCTTGCGCATCTTTTCGCGATGCCGTTTGGCTTGCATGGGAACACCGGCAAGTTCGGGGTATGACGAAAAGAACGCTGGCGGAGTTGTGCGGCTTGTACGCGCCGCACGTGACCAACTTCGTGAATCCTCAGGCGTTTGACGGGAAGGGCAAGAAGCGGGCGGACCTGCCGGCTGACAAGGTCGACGAGTTCGAGCGTGTAGTAGGCAATCGGGCGGTAAGCCAGTGGCTGGCGGACCGCGCCGAATTGACCATTTTGGAAAGGATGATCGCCAACAAGAGGTGATATGGACGATGAGGTTGCACTCTCGAAAGTCCAGGGGGCATTCGAACAGGCGGTGAAAAAGGTCGGAGACGACGCGAACGCGATACGGGAGGAGCTCAAGAAACAAAGGACCGCAGATCCAACGCTGTTCGAGGCATTCAAGCAGGTAGGAATGCTACTGCAGCAGACGCAGCAGGGACATTGAAGTAGGGCGCCGGTCGGACCGGCCGGCGCATCGAATGGGTTGAGTCGACACATAAGCCTCTTGCAGGGCAGGCGTCTTATGTTCCGATTTAGTAGTCCTACGCGGTTCGCCGCAGGAGATAACCCATGAAACGAGTTTCTTTGTTTGGCGCATCCGCCGTCGCAATCGCAGCATCCATGCTGAACGGCGCCAGCGCGGCATTGGCGGGCGCTGCGCGCGGCGTTCATCGCGTAGCTGCTGGCACCAAGCGCGCGCGCCAGATGGTTTCGGCCAAGACGCCGCACAACCGCAGCAAGTACATGCCGCACATCGGCGCCAAGGAACAGGCGCGCGCGAAGCGCTGCTACATGTATGCATTCCACGGTGAGATGCACCTGTACAGCGAGCACCTGCGCAGCAAGCCGGTCGTCCACCAGATGAGCAAGCGCCAGTACGCCGCGCTCAACGCACAGAAGCAAGCCGCTTAACTCCCGGAGATCCGCCATGCAGACGGAAATCTATAGCGGCCGGTCTGGCCGCCGTGTCGCCGACACGCAGCAGGACGCTTATCACGCAATGACGGTCAAGGAACTGTCCGCGAAGCAGCGGATGGTTCTCGACGCGTTCGAGCATGGTCGTCCGCCGATGACGCGTGAGGACATCGCCGCCGTCACCAACCTGAAACTCAGCAGCGTTTGCGGTCGCGTACGCGAGCTGCTCGACGCTGGCCGTCTGGCTGTGGTCGGCTCGCGCAAAGACCTGGCGACGCAGACTAGCCAACAACTTCTGGCCGTCGTGCCGAAGGCGGCCGCGTGAGCTTTCACCTCGTCAATCTGGCATGGCAACGCGACATGCGCGCGCCGAAGAAGATCGTGCTGCTCGCGCTGGCCGACTTCGCGACGCAATCGACTGGCGAGTGCTGGCCGTCAGTCCGCGTTCTGTCTGCAAAGTGCGGGCTGTCTGCGTCGTCCGTTCGCACGCAGATCAAGGCGCTCGAGCAGGACGGTCTGCTGACCTCCGAAGTCCGTGGTGGTGCTCTCGTCTATTGCGTGAAGCTGGGGGCTGCGGCGTGAGCGTAAAAGTTATGGGCATGGTCTTCGACCGTTATCCGGCCGGCGGCGGAGAGATGATTCTCGCCCTCAAGCTGGCGGATCACGCGCACGACGACGGCACGCACATCTTCCCCGGAATCGCCAGCCTGGCTGAGAAGACGCGCCAGTCTGAACGCGCTGTGCAGTATCAGCTTCGCAGCATGGAGAAGTCTGGCTGGCTGATTCTTGTCGCCCAAGCCAAGGGTGGTCGCGGCAAGGCGCGCGAGTATCGCATCAACCCTGACTGGATAAACGGTGCAGAAATTGCACCCATTGCTGATAGCGGAAAGGGTGAAGAAATTGCACCCATTCAGAAAGATGCAAAGGGTGCAAACGACAGCACGAAAGGGTGCAATTCAGAACAAGAAAGGGTGCAAAACGAAGCACTAAAGGGTGCAACAGCTATTGCACCCGAATCATCAGTAACCGTCAAAGAACCATCAGGGAACCGTCAACCCGCGCGACGTGCGTCGCGAATCGCGTTGCATGTCGAACTGCGGGAGATGGAACTGCCCGACTGGTTGCCGCGCTCGGCATGGGACGACTGGTGCGAGCACCGCGAGACCAAAGCGACCGACAAGCACGCGATTCCTTGGACGCGTCCGGCGGCACGTGTGTCGCTGAAGAAGCTTGAGCAAATCCACTCTCGCGGCATGAGCGTCACGGATGCGATCGACGAATCGGTGCTTCGCGGCTGGACCGGCATCTGGGAAGCCAAGGCCGAGCGCGGAGAGAACTCTGCCGGCGGCGCTGCCGACGGGTGGTGGTCCGATGAGGCTGGCTGGCGCGAGCAGGGCAAGCGGCTCGGCATTGATCCGCAGCGCTTCCAGTACTTCGAGCAATTCAAGGCGAAGGTGTGCAAGACGCTCGGCCCCGGCGCTTGGATGGAGCATTTGCTGGCGGCGGTTAGTCGTGAGAGCGAGGAGCGCGGCGAAGCGTTGTTCGCGTATCTCAACGATGTGCCGCGCGACAAAAACGGTAATTCGGAGGCCGCATGACCGTCTACGTCGACGACATGTACCTGTACCCGATGGGTGCGCTTGGTCGGATGAAGATGTCCCACATGGTTGCGGACACGACCGAAGAGCTTGTCGCAATGGCGGCCCTAATTGGCGTGCAGCCCAAGTGGATCCAACGCGCTGGCACGGCGCGAGAGCATTTCGACATTGCTCAAAGCAAGCGCGAAATTGCGTTAGCCAATGGCGCCGTTGCAATCACGTTGCGGCAATGCTCCGCCATGTGCGCGCGACGCCGCGTTGAGGGAGCGCTGGGAAGCCCCGAAGACGCCCAGGCGTGGCATAGCCGTTACCTCGCTCAATGCGAGGTGACCCAGTGACCAGCCGAGTCAATGCACTGCGCTACCCGGAAGGGACGAAGACGGTCGGCACCGCGCGCGTGCGCGAGGACCGGACTGTCGGCCGCAGCTTCGCCGAGCGCGAGCTTATGCGTCGCACGGGCAACGCGCCGCACAGCACGTTTGATGAGATCGCCGACGGCGTCGGCGCGCCCGCCATCGCCAACAGCATCGCAGGATCTGCGCGCGCTGCGGCGCAGATCGGCAGCGCGGCGCCGCTCGGGAAAGCGCTCAAGAGCCTCACCGCAACGGCCAAAGCATCGAAGTACCGAAACACGAAATGCGAAAGCGGCGGCATCAAGTTCGACAGCAAGCGCGAGATGGCGCGATGGCATGAGCTTGTGCAGATGCAGGCGCGTGGCGAAATCAGCGAACTGGAATTGCAGGTGCCTTTCATCCTCGCCGAGCCGGTGGTGATCGCGGGACGCAAGCGCCCGGCGCTGCGTTACGTCGCGGACTTCGTCTATGAGCAGGGTGGCGTGACCGTCGTCGAAGACGTGAAGGGACGCGTGACCGAGGGATACCGCATCAAGCGTCATTTGATGGCCGCGCGCGGCATCGCAATCAAGGAGGTGAAGTGATGGGCAAGCGCTGGTCACCCGAAGAGAAAGCCATCTTGAAGAAGATATGGCGCTCGCCGCGTCTGCTGAAGACACAGATGGATCTGTTGCCGGGCCGTACTTACGACACCGCGATTCAACATGCAACCAAGGTTCTGAAGCTCGGGCCGAAATGCCCGCCGGCATCGCAAGTGTTCCGTCTCACCGATGCGCTCATGGCTGACAAGAAAGTGCGCCCGATACGCGAGATAGCTGACCTGACAGGCAGGAGCGTGCATCAGATTCGGATCGTCCTGAATGCGGCGGTCGAGCGCGGCGAATACCGCATCGTGCGCTGGAGTGCGTCGCAGTCGGGCGGCGAGCTGCAGGCGTTCTACAAGAAAGGCGGTGGGCGATCACTGCCGCGGCCCGCCCGGCTGACGTCCGCCGAGCGCAGCCGCAGGTTTCGCGAACGGCTTGGCCAGAAGAAATACAAGGCGTGGCGGTCCAGGTATCAGCGGCCGGAACCGAAAGCATTCGAGTTGCCGCGCGATGAGCTGCTGGATGCTCTGTATGGCCGCGGAGCATACGCGCAGGTGGCGGGATGACGGATCAAGAAGAGTTCGACGCGTGGTTCGACCTCCATTATCGGCGCACTGTCGTCCCTCGTCTCGTTGTGGTCGTTGCATTCGATGCATGGCGGTCTAGCCGGGAAGCGCTGATCGCCGCCAGCGGCGCTCCTGTGGAGATCAAGGTCATTGGTGAGGCGAAATCGTGAAGCGCACCGCACCAATGAAGCGCGGCAAGCCACTCGCCCGCACGGGATTCAAGCGCAAAGAGCCGGGCGCATTCAAGGCGCAACTCGACCGCAACACGCAGACGCTGACACGCAGGACGGCAATGAAGACGCGACGCAAGCACGTCACGGTGGCTGAGGGCAAGAGGTTCATCGATGCATGCCGCGGCGAAGAGTGCTATCTCCGCGTACCCGGTGTGTGTTGCTCGATTGGATGGGCGCATGAGTCCGTTGTCGACTGCCATTCGAACCAAAGCCGTCACGGCAAGGCAGGCGCACGCAAGGCCGACAACATCTACACCGTTCCCGGCTGCGCGCCGTGCCACGCGTGGATCGATCAGAACCGCGTCGGCACGCCGAAGCAGGTCAAGTACGACGTCTGGGACCGAGCCTATGAGCGGTGGGAGCCGGTGCGCGCTCGAAAGATGGGACTGGAAATGCAGGAGGCAGCTTGAGATTGGTGGTGAGACTCCGACTGCCGTCGACGTGGCAGGGCAGGCGGTGGAAAGAAGACTACGAAATATTCGAATGCGTCGTGGTGCGGATTCGTGGGCCCGAGAAGACGTTCACGCATGGCAAGCACGGCGCGACATACATCCATGCCGATGTCGATTTACCCGACAAATATCGGACGCCAAAGCTGCTGGACTTGTGGAACCCGGATGGGACCTATCCGGTGGAAGTGATTGTGAACCACAACCGAAGGACGCTGGCGCCGTTTCTCGCCAGTGGTGATCTTGAATGGGACGTGAGGGGGATGGGACTGTGAAGACAACCATACGGGCCGATGGCACTCTGCACGTGACGCCGGAAACGGAGCTTGAGGCGTACGCGCTGAATCAGTGGAGCAAAGCCAACTTCGGCAGCGGTTTCGAAATGCGAATTCCCGAGATCAAGATCTTCGTGGATATGTCGAGCTACGACATTGAGGTGACGCCTCTGCGCTGTCCAGCCGGGGATCGACCGTGAGCGCCCACGCATACATTCAATACGCCGCCGTGCCGCAGCCGCTGATTGACTCCAGCATCCAGCGCGTCGACAGCGCGACGCAGGCCAAGTTGATCTCGATCGACGGATGCCCGCTCACCGGCCAGATCGATGTGCTGAGCGACAACCGAATCCAGATCGAATTCCCGTGGCCGCGCGCTGCCGAGTTGCGCTATGCGCTCGGCGATTGGCTGGTCTATCACGGCATTCCGTACACGGTGGTGCCATGACGGCAGCTAAGACACAGCGCCCGAAGGGCGGAGAGCTCGCGAAATTGGCGGGGCAATGGTCGGACGAGGACGCGTTCCAGGAATGGGTGGAGACGATCCAAGCCAACCCGTGCCACGACGCGGCGGGCGCAGCAGCATTCATCCGTGCCGTATGCGGTATCGAAAGCCGCGCGATGCTGGACCACGACGCCGCGGCGCGCGCCAAGTTCAACGAGCACATCCGCAAGCCTTACGCGCGATACCGCGCATCGGTGGGATGCATATGAGGGCCTATTGGCGCGACGCGCGCGATCCTGCGATCGTGCTCGAAGAAAAGCAGAGTCGGACCTGCCTAGGTTGCGCGCGACTGGAGTGCAGTCGGTGGGCGGGAACACGCAAATATGTGTGCAGCATCGGTGTCCAGAAAGCTTCGACGGACATCTACGAAATGAAGCGGTGCAAGAAATATTCTGACGGGGAAACCATGACACTCGATCAAAGCGAACAAATCGAAGAACTGCTGTTGACCTGGTATCGCTGGCAGATCCGACAATCGCATGCAGAGACGCTTGCGCACTTCTACCGTCCCGAAGACCGGACTTGCCGCGGGTACGTTACGCCGTGCAGCCTAGACGAAGACGATGAGGCCGCCTATCAGTGGGCCGATGACCGCCAATCCGAGCAGGTGCAGCTTTGCGTGGACATGTTGCCGGTTGAACAGCGTGCTGCGGTCTCCACGAGCATGCGCAATAAGGAGAGCGGCCGGGTGGTGTGGAGCAGTGGCCGCGTTGGTGACCAGCACGCAACCTATCAGGCGGCAAAGCATCGGTTGTTTCCTATGCTTCTATCTCGTCATCTGATCAAGACGGCAGAACTGGATAGGGAAAACACTAGCCGGACGTAAGGCTAAAGAATGAACAGAAAGCGGCCGTAAATGCTGCTATGAAAAAGAATCTAATGATCTGGGGGCTTGTCTTGTCACTCACCGGTTGCGCTAGCTGGTGTAATAACAGCGAGGACAAGGAGAGGTGCATGAAGCGCGTGCATGTCGCTCAAGCTGTCGGGGCTGCTGCGTTGGTCGTCACCGCCGTGGTCATCGCTGCTAAGGCCGGAGGTGGAGGAGGCTCTACCGCGCCGGCAAGCGACAGCCCATATCCGGGGAACTGTCAATACGATTGGCAGGTCGCGGCCGATGGGTCACGTTGCGGCGCGCGCTCGGCGCAGTCAAGACCGGGCGGATATTGATTCACCATTGTCCCCAGCATAAATCGCCACCAAAAGAACATGACGTCAGATCCATTCTTGAAAGACCTCCCAGACGAGGCGAGAGCGACAGTCGCACAAAAGATAAGCACCGCGAGCGACGCCTTCACAGAAGGGGTAGTGAATTGGGGGTTCGAGGTCATTAAACACTTGGCAATATTCAATGGTGGTGGCCTAGCCGGAGCCGCCGCGCTAGCACAGGCTTACAACACAGATGCCGTGGTACATAGACTCACGCTGAACGCCATTCATCTCTTTGTCGCAGGGTTGATACTGGCTCTCATCACGATGGTCGTTTGTTGGATCGCCGGCTTCTTTTACAACTTCTTTTTCATTAGAAAATGCATGGCGGTGCTGTTGAGCGCTGCGCCACTTTCCACACTGAAGTTGTCATGGGGCATCTGGGTTGCATCGGGTGCTGTGTGGCTATTGGCGGCCGCGTCTGTAACGCTTTTTCTAATGGGCGCATTCAAGGTGGTGGCAATAGCGTAGGGAGCCATCAAATTTGTATTGCCTCTACAAAATTTTTGGCGTAAAGTCTCTCTCCGGAAAGATGCGTCCAGAAAAGCCCGCTAGTCGAAAGACGGCGGGCTTTTTGCATTGCGCCTTGAGATTGACGCCGCAACGCGTAGGCAGGCTACGCAGAGCACAGCCGGGCGACGTCAATCTGAAGGCGAAGTAATCGGTCGCGCGCCGCGATCGCGGGCCACTGCGCCATGCGGGCCGAGCGCGTTAGCCTTCAACATGTCTCCTCCAACGACCTTCGTCGATGGATTCGCCCGGCTTCACGTCGGGCATTTTTATTTCCGGTGCATGAATGGCACGTCCACCCAGAAAGATCGATGCCGACGGGTTGATCGGCGAGATCGCGCTTATGCGTTCGTCGATCTGGCAAAACGGAAAGCGCAAGGTGGCAGCAATCATCACTGAAGCCACAACGGACGCAGCACTGTTACCTGAGAATGCGATTGCGCTCGTGTCGCTGACCGCCTTCGCGCCGGGCGCTCCATCGCGTCTGATGGTGGACGTGCCGCTTTTCCGAAGCGATCAAGGCGATAGCGTGTTGCCGTCTGCATCGCTTAAGGCACCCATCTGACATGCTCAAACTCGATGTTCGCGCTGACGTGAAAGGCGTCACTGCTAGCTTGCAGCGGTACGTCGGCGAGCAGCAGAAAGCGGTTGTACGCGCACTCAATAAGACTGCGACACAGGCCCGCACGGCTGCCTCGCAGGAAGTGCGCAGCGCTGGCTACAACATCAAGTCGAGTGCCATCAAAAGCTCGTTCGCCATACAGAAGGCATCGCGCGGCAAGTTGGTCGCTGTCCTAAAGGCAACTGGCCGACCCGTTGCGCTGATCAACTACGGCGCACGCGATGGCAAGAACGGCGTAAGCGTGCAAGTGAAAGCCGGTCGCAGCGTGCTGCGTCACGCGTTCATTGCGACTATGCCCAACGGTCATCGCGGTGTGTTCGAGCGAACCGGCAAGCAGCATAAGAAGGTCAAGCGGAACGGAAAGGTCGTCAGATCAGGGCTGCCAATCAAAGAGCTATTTGGTCCGTCGATTCCGCAGTCGCTCGCGAACGATGCCGTTCAGAAGGCGCTGATGGCGAAGATCAGGCAGAAGTTCCCGCAAATCCTAAAGCACGAGTTGGCCTTCGTGGCATCGAAGGGCTGACGGCCGCGCCGCGCCGGTGGCACCAAAAATGTGCGAGGGTCCCTCCCGGAGGGTTCCAGCAGGGCGGGAGCGAAGACTCGCGAAAATCCACCAGCGCTGAGTTTTGAAATTTGGGTAACAGGTAACAGATCCCGCGATGAATCAGAGCGAGTTCGCCACACTGCACGGCGTCAGTCGCAAGACAGTCACAAAGTGGAAGGAGCGCGGCTGGCTTGTGTTTGCGGGCGATGCAATCGACGTCAAAGCGTCGAACGCGAACCTGACACGATACCGTCGCGACGGTCTTCCCGATGTTACCCAGCCAGCGTCGAAAGCCACGAAAGGTAACAAGAGGTTGTCTGTTACCCAGGCTGCGAAAGGGGTAACGCTCGAAGCAGATGAGAGCGCCGGCGAAGCGGCAAAGAAAATCCTGTCAGGAAACGTCGAGCTGCTCAATTTCGACGAGGCTCGCTGCTTCAAAGAGAACTATCTCGGGCTGATGGCTCAGCTCGAGTACGAACGCAAGTCCGGGTCGCTCGTCGAGCTGGATACCGCAACAGCAATCCTCTTCGAGGAGTTCCGGGCGCAGCGCGATGCGTGGCTCAACTGGCCTACACGGGTTGGTCCGATCCTGGCAGCCGATCTGGGCGTCGAGGCCGACCGAGTTGTCGAGGCTCTAACCGCGCATGTCCACAAGCACATTGCCCAACTCGGCGAACCAGAAGCCAATTTCTCGGAACGGGAAGGCTGATCGGCTCCGCGCGTCTGTACGCCGCGCATGGACGCCGCCGCCGCGTATCAGTGTGCCGGCATGGGCTGACGCCTATCGCAAGCTCGCGAAGGAGGCTGGTAGCACATCGGGGAACTGGGAAACGTCGACGGTGGAAGTCGCGCGCGGGCCGATGCTCGCGGTGACTGAGCCCGGCGTGCATATCGTTACGACGATGGTGAGCACCCAGCTGCTCAAGACCGCTCTGCTCGAGAACGTGTTTGGGTACTTTGCGCATCTCGACCCTTGCCCGATTCTGCTGTTGCAGCCGAAAGAGGACGCCGCCGAACAGTTCAGCAAGGAACGTATCAGCCCGTTGATCCGCGTGACTCCGGTGCTGCGCGAGATCGTCGGCACGAGCAAGACGCGCAATGCCGATGAAACGCTGCTGTTCAAGGCGTTCCCCGGTGGCTTTCTGGCGCTTGCCGGTGCCGGTAGCCCTGACAACCTTGCTCGGCGTCCGGTGCGGGTAATCCTCGCAGACGAGGTGGACAAATACCCGGTGACGCGCGAAGGCGAGCCGATCGCACTGGCCGAAGAGCGGACGGCGACGTTCGGCGTTAACTGGCTATCGATCCGCGCGTGCTCGCCGACGGTTGAAGATGAAAGCCGTATCGAGGCAAGTTACAAGGATTCGGACCAGCGTCGCGCGTCGATCGCGTGCCCGCATTGCGGGCATCGTATGTTCCCCGACTTCTTCAAGCACGTCGATTGGGATAAGCGGCGCGACGAAAGCGGTGCCGTCGTCGAGCACTTTCCGAAGACGGCGCGCATCTCGTGCGAGGCCTGCGGACAGATATGGTCAGAGGGCGACCGGCTGCGCGCGCTACAGACTGCACGTTGGCACCAGACGCGACCATTCGAATGCTGCGGCGCTCGACACGTTCCGCTTGATGTGTACGAACGTGCATGGCGCGGGCCGGAAGACGCGCGCGAGGCCACGACGGAAGCAGCGATTGCCACGGTGTGGGACTGGTGGGAAAGCGATCGCCACGCGGTGTATCGCGCGAAGTGCCCAGAGTGCGGCGAATGGAAAGTCGACAACGAACATGCCGGCTTTCAGGCGAGCAAGCTCTATAGCCCGTGGCAGAAAGATAAGCCATCGGACATTGCGGCGAAGTGGCTGAAGGCCGAAGGCGACGAAGAGAAGAAGCAGACCTGGTGGAACACGCAGGCCGGAATGCCCTATCGCCCGAACTCGGGCAAGGTGCTTCGCCTCGAAGCGCTTGTTGCGCGCGGAGAACGCTGGGCGGCGGAAGTGCCGGATGGCGTCGCCGTCATCACGATCGGCGTCGACACGCAGGACTATCGCTTCGAAGTCGAGGTCGTCGGCTGGGGCCGCAACGAAGAAAGCTGGTCGATCGCCTATGAGGTGATTGAAGGCGATATGGAAACGCCCGATCCGTGGGAGCGGTTGGACGCGCTGTTGAATCGTATCTGGCATCGCGCGGACGGGCGGCCGTTCGAAGCGATGGCGGTTTGTATTGACTCGGGCGGCCACCACACGCAGAAGGTCTACGACTTCTCGAAGGCGCGTCTCGGTCGAAAGGTGTGGGCGATCAAGGGCGAGTCAGCCGTCAGCGGCAAGCGCAATCCAGTCTGGCCCATCAAGAGGCCGACGCGGAAGACCAAAGCATCTTTCCGGCCGGTGATTCTCGGCGTGAATGCGGCGAAGGACACGATCCGGAACCGCCTGCACGTCGAAGGACCGGGACCGGGCTATATGCACTTCCCGAACGATCGGGACATCGGCTACTTCGAGCAGCTCACGTCGGAGCGATCCGTCGTCAAGACCTCGGGCGGCCAGAAATATCGGGTGTGGGAACTGCCGTCGGGTCGCGCCAACGAAGCGCTCGATTGCCGCGTTTATGCCTACGCCGCGCTATGCGGCCTTACGCATCTCGGCATGAAGCTGAATCGCCGTGCGGATCTTGTTGCGCAGCCGCTTGATTACGACGCTTCGCAGCAGGCGTGGGCACCTCCGGCTCCGGAACAACCGGCGGCGCCGACGCCATCAACTACAGATGCAAAACCCGTCAGGAAGAAGCTGACGAGCCGCCTCGCATAGGAAAGAAATGGCTATCACGGACGGGATGAGTACTGCGGACATGCAGTCGAGACTGGCCGCGCTTCAGGCGGCTTACTTCGATCTGTCGTCCGGCGGGAAGATCGTGACGGCCACGTACAACCAAGGCGACGGTACGAAGTCGGTCACGTATCAGCAGAGCGACATCGCTCAGATTATGCGCAGCATTCAGATGCTGCAGAAAGCTCTCGGGATCATCCCGCACTATCACCGCGCTCGCAGGATCTACTTCTGATGTCACTCATCGTCGATTCGACTGGCAAACCCTTCGGGGATCTGCCAGCCGGAGGCCGTGCGCGCGCGGATGGTGGGTCGAACACGCCACTGACCATTCCGGGCAGTGTGACGCAGCCGTACGGCAGCGTCTATCCGTACGAAGCGTCGCGCGTTGATACGCCGGAGATGGGGAATTGGAATCCGTGGATTCGCTCCCCGGACTCGGAAATAAATTACTGGCGCGACCGGATGGTCGCGCGGGCGCGAGACCTTTCCAGGAATGATGGCTGGGCGAGCGGCGGCATTACCCGCATTCTTGACAACACCGTCGGCGCGCATTTGCGCCTTTCCTCGAATCCTGACTGGCAGTACCTGCGGCTATTCGGTAAGAAGTTCGATGCGATATGGGCCGATGAATTCCGGAAGGCGGTCGAAGCTCTTTGGCGTGTCTATTCGGAGGACCTCGGGCACTGGAACGATGTGTCGAGGCAATTGACGACATCGCAGCAGATGCGCCTCGCGTTGCGCCACAAGCTTATTGATGGTGAGGACCTGATCGTCAACCATTGGTTTCCGGATCGCGTGGGGCGCGGCGCGGCGCAATACGCGACGGCGTTCCTCGTCGTGGACCCGGATCGGTTGTCCAACCCGTATCAGATGGTCGACACAAAATATCTGCGCGGCGGTGTCGAAATCAATGATGACGGTGTGCCGCTCGCGTACCACATCCGCAAGGCGCACCAGAACGATACGTACAACGCGTACGAGTCAATGGAGTGGGAGCGCATCAAGCGCGAGGATGACGACGGCTGGCGCCGCGTGATCCATGACTTCGAGCGCGACCGGGCAGGGCAAAACAGAGGCATCGGCATATTCACGCCGGTGCTCTCGCACGCGAAGATGCTAGCGCGTTATTACGGAATCGAACTGCAAGCCGCGACTGTCGCGACGATCTTCGGGACGTATGTCACGAGCCCCTACGATCCGGCGATGATCGAGGCGGCGATGGACTCCGAAGGCGGCGAGCAGGAGATGGGTTACTACCAGGACCTGCGCGCTGATTGGGCGAAAGAACGCCCAGCGACGCTCAATGGTGTTCGCGTTCCGACGCTTGCGCCGGGCGAAGAAATCAAGCAGGTCGCAGCGGCGCATCCGCATAGTGGCTTCGGTGAGTTCGCCCACGAGATGCTTCGGTCGATCGCCGCAGCGCTCGGCGTGTCCGCAGAGCAGATCACGCAAGACTGGAGCAAAACCAATTATTCGAGCGCGCGTGCTGCATTGCTAGAGAGCTGGAAAACGCTGAATCGCAGAAGTGCGGAGTTCAAGATCGGCACGGCGACGCCGATGTATGCAACCTGGCTGCAGGAAGTGATGGAGCGCGGTGATCTGCGGTCTGTACTGCCAAGTGGCGCGCCGGAGTTCATTGAGGCAGCGACGGCATATGCTCGTTGCGGATGGCTCGGTGTGGCCCGCGGGTGGGTCGATCCCGTGAAGGAGCGACAAGGCGCCGCGCTCGGAATGGACATTGGCCTCTCCACTCTGCGCGACGAGGCTGCGGAGCAAGGTCGCGACTGGGAGGAAGTCATTGCCCAGCGTGCCATCGAAATCCGAACGTTTAAAGAGCACGGTATTCCGTTGCCAGACTGGACCGGCGGTAAGGATGCGAGTGACGCATCGGATCCGCCTGAGGAGCCTCAACCGCAATGAAAACCTATCCGTTCGCTGCGGCCCGCGTGTTTGATGTGCCGCTCGCGGTCCACCCGACCAAAGGGCAGGTGATCGCGAGGGTACTAGCTGGCCGGTTCGGTATCTCCGATGTCGAATTCGCCGGCGGCGCGCCGCTCGTCGTGAAGCCGATGGCTTTCGATGAGTGGGATGACGATGAGAGCATGCAGGTTCAGGAAACGCCATATGACCTGGACCAAGGCGTTGCAATAATCGACGTCTCCGGCACACTCGTTCAGAAGAGCAGCAACCTGCGGCCGTCCTCGGGAATGCTCGGCTACAACGCGATTCGCCATAATTTTCTCGCTGCGTTGAGTGACGAGCAGGTTAAGGCCATCGTGCTGTCGATCGATTCCCCCGGTGGCGAAGTGGCTGGCTGCTTCGATCTCGCTGATCTCATCTATGCGTCACGTAGCATCAAGCCGACGCTCGCGATCCTCAATGAGTCGGCCTTCAGCGCAGCATATGCACTTGCCAGTGCATGCGAGCAGATCACCGTTCCGCGCACCGGAGGAACCGGGAGCGTGGGAGTGATCTGCATGCACGTCGATCAAAGCAAGGCGATCGACAAAGCCGGTCTGACCGTCACGATCATCAAATACGGCGATCGCAAGGCTGACGGAAACCAGTTCAACCCGTTGTCGAAAGAGGCGCTTGACCGGTACCAAGCCGAAGTCGACGAGATGGGCGAACTGTTCGTCCAGACAGTTGCTCGCAATCGAAACCTTTCTGCCGATGTCGTTCGTGAGACGCAGGCAACCACCTTTCTCGGCGCCGCTGGTGTCGAGATCGGCTTCGCCGACGCTGTGATGGCGCCGGACGAGGCATTTCAATCCCTGCTCAAAGAGTTGGGCTGACATTACCCACCCCCAAGAGGTTTACACATGAGTATTCGCACCCTTGCGGCGCGCGGGCTCTCGTTCGCCCATCTCGCCGGTTTGCCTTCGCGTGCTGCACGTGCGGCGGAACAGGACGACGAGCGCAAGCAGCGTGACGGCGAGTCCGATGATGATTACGCCAAGCGCATGGAAGAGCTCGACGAAGAAGACGAGCAAGCGCGCAAAGCCGAAGAAGAGCGCAATGAAGAGGAAGCGCGCAAGGCCGAGGAAGAGCGCCAGAAGGAAGAAGAAGCGCGGCGGGCCGAGGAAGACAAGGATAGCGATCCAGCGGCTGATGACGATGACGACGAAATGCGCGGCAAGAGCGCCGTCGCACGCGCCCGGCGGCGCGAGCGCGCTCGCTGCGCAGCGATCTTTGCATCGCCCGCCGCTGCTCGCAACCCCGTTCTCGCTGCAAATCTAGCATTCAAAGGCCAGATGAAGCGCAGCGAGGCTATCGCGTTGCTCGAAGGAACGCCCGCGCCCGCGTCGGCGGCGCACGCAAGTCGTGCGGCGCGAAACCCGAATCTTGGTGCAGACGGTGGCGCCAAACCGTCCCAGCAGCAGGCCTTGGCGGCACGCTGGGACGCGAATCTCAAGGCCGCAAATCCGCATCGCCGCTAATCAACCTTCTGCCCCAAAGGAACTGAACCATGGGTAACCCGACTTACACGCCGTTTCAGGAAAACTGGCACAACGGCGGCTTTCTCGTCTCGCAGGCGAACGGCCACCAATCGATCGAACAGGGCACGCTTACCGGTGGCGCGAAGGTGTTCGCCGGTACGGTGCTTGGCACCGTCCTGTCTGCGCTTACGGCTGTTGCGGCCGCGCTCGGCACGAACACCGGCAACGGTACCTTCGGCACGATCACTCCCCAGGCTGCGCCTGCCACAATGATTGGTGCTTACCTAGTTGCACTGACGAGCGCGACGGCGTTCACCGTCACGGCTCCGGACGGTCAGACGGCGGTCGGCACCGTCGGCAGCGCATTCAATGGTCTTGGCATCGGCTTCACGATCACCGCCGGCGGCACGCCGTTCGTGGCCGGTGACTCGTTCACGCTCACGACCACGGCGGCGCCAGGCAACCCGACGATCGCTTCGGCGGCCGGCACGAACACCGGCAACGGCACCATCGGCTCGTTGAGCGTTCAAGGCTACGCAGCTAAGGCAGGCGTCTATTCGGTCGAGTTCGACGACGCGACACACTTCGTTGTGTCCGATCCGACGGGTGCCGAAGTCGGCCATGGAACGACGGGCGTTGCCTTCAAGGCAGGCGGTCTCTCGTTCACGATCACCGCAGGTGGCACCGCATTCGTGCCGGGCGATAGCTTCTCAGTGACGGTCGCGGCTGGCTCGAGCAAGTACAAACCGTTCGATCCGGCCAACGTCGATGGATCGCAGGTGCCGAGTGGCATCCTGTTCGCGACGAAGGACGTCACGAGCGTGGACAAGCCGTGCGCAGTGGTCGTCCGTCTGGCGGAAGTCAACGCATCGGAACTGGTGTGGCCGACGGGCATGAGCGCCGCTGCGATCACCGCCGCGCTCGCGCAGTTGAAGGCGCTGACCATCATTCCGCGTTAATCGCCACTCGACCAGACGCCGCCTCCTGGCGGTTTTTCGTGAATGCATTGAGGCCGCCAGCAAGGCGGCTTTTTCTTTTTTTAAGGGATAAGCCATGGCTGGCGAAATCATCGACATTTTCAACGGCGACGCATTCAGCGCGCTGGCCCTCACGCAGGGTGTGCAACGCAACCCCTATCAACCGGCCGCGCTCGGTCAGTTGAACATCTTCGACCCGAATCCGATCCGCACGACGGCGGTGTCGGTCGAAGAGCGCACAGGCACGCTGAAGCTGATCGGATTCAGCGAGCGCGGCGCAGAGGGCACGCAACGTACGACGGAAAAGCGCAAGATGCGCTACTTCGACGTGCCGCGTCTGATGCACGACGACACGATCCACACGTACGAAATCCAGAACATCCGCGAGTTCCCGGAAGGCCCGACGGGCCAGATCGTGACCGTGCCGATGCAGCTCGAGCGCGAAGTCGCGCGGCGCCTCGCCGGCCCGACGGGTCTGCTCGCGAGCGTCGAATACACGAAGGAATACCTGCGCCTCGCCGCCGTTCAAGGCTTGGTGCTGAATCCGGCCGATGGCAGCGTGCTCTACAACTGGTTCGACGAATTCCAGATCACGCAGGCAACGGAAGTTGCATTCAACCTCGCAGCAGGTGTCCAAAACAGCCTGCGCCCGATCATCAATGGGATCAAACGTTACATGGGCCGCAAGGCTCAAGGCGCGTTCACGAACCAGACGAAGATCATGGCGCTGTGCGGCGATGTGTTCTACGACCAGTTTTCGAACCACCCGGATGTGATCCGTACGTTCCTGAACTGGGAAGGCGCGAAGGACATCCGCAACGACGCGTTCGGCGATGCGTTTAGCTCCTTCGATTTCGACGGCGTCACGTGGGTTAACTACCGCGGCTCGGACGATAATTCGACCGTCAAGATCGCCGACGACAAGGTCAAGTTCTTCCCGGTCAACGCTCCCGGCATCTTCCAGGAAGTCATGGCGCCGGGTGAATCGGCCGAGTTCATCAATCAGCCGGGCGCGCCTGTCTACGTGCTGCCGATCATCGATCGTGATCGTCGCATGTGGTGGAAGATGGAAGTCTACGCGTACCCGCTGTACCTCTGCACTCGCCCGGAAGTCCTGATCGGCGGTCGTTCGGAGGCGTAATGCCCATCAACTGGAGTGCCGAGGTTATCGGCCCGCTGATGGGTGTCTTCGGTGAGCCGGTTACTTACCGTCCACTCGCCGGCGGTGCATTGCCGATCTCCGGTGTGTTCGACAACGCATACCTCAAGGAAGTGATGTTCGAGGATGCCACGTCGGGCGTGACGGAAGTGTCGGCAGTCCTCGGCGTCCAGTTGTCGCAATTCCCCTCCGTGCCCGTGCAAAACGACATGCTCTCGGTAGCGAGCGTCAATACGACGTTTGTTGTCCGAGAGGTGCGTCTCGACAGTCGCGGAGGTGCAAAACTGCTTCTCAGCAAGGTGAGTTCGCCATGACGACGTCAGCAGAGATTCGCAGCCTGTTCGTCGGAGCGCTGATCGGCGCGACGGATGCTGGCACGTCGGTGTATTCGCCATTCGACTGGCACACCGCGGGCAACGCCTATCCGACGATTCTCGTGCACGCGCGGCGCGAGCGGAAGGAGTCGGCTGGCCGGAACGTGCCTCAGTTCACGGTCACGTCGACGATCGAAGTGATCGCCCGCACGAAATCGCCGGGTCAGGTCGGCGACCTTGGTTCAGCTGCTGCGCTTGCGGCCGCCGAGTCGCTAAAGGCGCAGATCGAGACGGTGTTGATCAACAACCCGGCGATATGGGCACTGCCGGACGGAAGTCAGCGAATCCAGCAGTTTTCATCGATCGACTCAGAACTTTCGACGAGCTCGGAAGGTGAAATGCCGATGGCTGAGCTGGTGATGACGATCGACGTCGAGCATTTTCAGACCGCCGACGATTTCTTCCCGATTCCGCTGACGCCGCTGCAGCGCATGGACATCACCGTGCAGCAGCCGGACGGCACGACAGAGCCCGGTCTCACACTCAATTTTTCCTAGGGAGCGACGCATGGTCGTCCAACCTGTGCCAGGCGGGCCGAACGTGCTCGACCCGGTGACGAAGCAATTTATCCCGGCCGAAGGCATCACCGTCGATGACTTCGACCTGTACTGGCACCGCCGCATCAATGACGGCGATGCGCGGATCGTGAAACCTGACGCTGCATCGAAAGCGTCGAACTCGAAAGGAGCCTCGGCGTGACGATCGCTTTCCCCAACGTACCGCAAAATCTGCGCGTTCCGCTGTTCTATGCAGATCTCGATCCGCGAAACGCAAACAGTGGCCAGCAGACGCAACGCGCGCTGATCATTGGCCAGATCACATCTGCCGGCTCCGGAACGCCCGGCGTCCCGCGCATCTGCCAGGGTGTCGCCGATGCCAAGGCGGTCGGCGGCCCCGGTTCCATGCTCGCGCTGATGACGGCCGCGTACCGTGCGCGCGACTCGTTCGGTGAGGTCTGGTATCTGCCGCTGGCCGACGATGGTGCTGCTGTCGCTGCGGCCGGTTCACTCAATTTCACGGCGCAGGCCACCGCGAACGGCACGCTGAATCTGTATATCGGCGGTCAGCGCCTGACGATGGCAGTGTCGTCGTCGCAAACGCCGGCTCAGCTCGCCACGGCACTTGCTGCAGCAGTGACTGCCGCAACCGATCTGCCTGTCACTGCCGCTGTGGACGGAACGACCGCGAGCAAGGTCAACTTCACGGCGAAGAACAAGGGTGCCGCGGGCAACGACATTGATCTGCGCCTGAACTATCGTGGTGCTGCCGGCGGCGAATCGACGCCCGCAGGCTTGACGACCACGATCGTCGCGATGACGGGCGGCACGACGAACCCGACCCTGACGTCGGCGCTCGCCGCGCTCGGCGACACGACCTACGATTTCATCGCCTTCCCGTACAACGATTCGACGTCGCTCGACGCGATGAAGGCTTTCCTGAGCACGGCAACGGGGCGCTGGAGCTGGTCGCAGCAGTTGTACGGCGGAGCATATGGCGCCGTGCGCGGCACGCTGGCGACTTGTCAGACGTTCGGTGCTGCTCGCAACGACGAGCACGTGTCGATGATGGGCTTCAACGACTCGCCGTCGCCGAACTGGATCTGGGCCGCGGACATCGCAGCAGCCGTCGCTGTTTCGTGCCGCGCCGATCCTGCGCAGCCGCTGCAGACCGTGACGCTCGCGACGGTTCTGGCGCCGCCGATCCAATCGCGCTTCCAGCTGACTGATCGCAACACGCTGCTGTATACGGGCGTGAGCACGTTCTCGGTTGCTGACGACGGCACCGTGGCGCTGGAAAATCTGATCACCACGTATCAGAAGAACAGCTTCGGCCAGCCCGACGACAGCTATCTCGAAGTCGAGACGATGAACAACCTGACGTTCGTCCTTCGGCAGTTGAAGTCGGTCGTGACGAGCAAGTACTCACGCGTGAAGCTCGCCGCGAACGGCACCCGCCTGACAGCAGGCAATAACGTCGTCACGCCGAACACGATCCGCGCTGACCTGATCGCACAGTATCAAACGCTCGAAGAGGCTGGCTACGTGCAGGGCAGTGCGCAGTTCGCCCAAGGCCTGATCGTCGAGCAGAACGCGCAAAACCCGAACCGCGTCGACGTCCTGTATCCGGCTGTTCTGATCGACCAGTTGCGAATCTTCGCGCTGCTCATGCAGTTCAGCAATGAGGTCGCGCCCGCGTAAGCATCGTTTCGACCATCTGAAGGCACCTGCGGGTGCCTTTTCTTTTTTATGGAGGGCACACGATGCCTAGCAATCTGCTCGCCGGCACCGCGTCTGTCACGGTGGACGGAGCGACGTATCTGGTCTCGGCGAACTTCAAGTACAGCCCTGGCAAGAAGACGCGCGAATCGCTCACCGGTATGGACGGTGTGCACGGCTACAAGGAAAAGTACCGTGCGCCTTCGATCGCAATGCAAATGCGCGATTGGGGTGGTCTCACCGTCGCCGACGTCAATGACATGACGAACGTTACCGTGGTCGCGAGCCTCGCGAACGGTAAGACCGTCATTGGCCGGAACATGTGGTCCGTCGAAGATCAAGAGGTCGATTCGGAGGAAGCCGTTTTCGACGTCAAGTTCGAAGGGCCGGAAGTCACCGAAACCCCCAAGAACTGAACATGAACGATCAAATCAACGAAACGAAAGTGCACCCGGACACGCTGGTGCTCACGCTGCGCAAGGCGATCCAGATCAAGGGCGATTCGGTGTCGTACGGCACGCTGGAATTGCGTGAACCGACCGTCGACGAGCTCGATCGCTGCCTCAAGGCCGGCGACTCGTCGTATGCGACGAATGCGGCCCTGATCTCGTTCGTGTCTGGCGTGCCGGTGCAGGCGATCCGAAACCTCGGTAAGCGTGACTACGAGGAGGCGGTCGCGTACCTGCAGGGTTTTACGTCGGATGGCCCGACGACTGGCGAAGCATAGTCGCCGAGGTCACGAAGTACTACCACTGGGGGCCTGAGGACGCCTGGCGCCTGAAACTGAGCCGCTTCGTCTACTGGTCGCAGGAAGCGAAGCGCATGAAAGAGTCGGGGATCCAGTAATGGCAGCAGGGGCAGCTTTTCAAATCACGATCAGTGCGGTTGACAAGGCTACGGCAGTCGCCAGGCGCGTCAACGACTCGATCGCGAAGATGACGAAGCCGGTCAACGACGTCAAGGCGTCGGTCGCTGCCTTTGGCAAGGAAACCGGTCTCGACCAGATCGGCAGGCGCTTTGAATCCGTCGGTAACTCTGCAAAGAGCGTCGCGCGCAGCGTTTCGTCGATTGCGCCGCCGCTCGCTGCGATAGTAGGTGTTGGGAGCATCGCCGGGATCGCTGCTTTTGCAACCAGTTGGGGCAAGGTTGCGACCGAGATCGCGAATACATCAAGCGTTATCGGCGTATCGACGAATGATCTGCAACGGTACCGCGGTGCCGCGCGCGTCGCCGGGCTGTCCGCCGATACCATGACGAGCAGCATGCAGTCGCTGGGCTCTGCGTTTGAGGACGCCTCGGCCGGCCGGAACAATTTTGCTGCTGGCGTGCTGTCGGATAAGGGCATCGGTATTCATCGTCTGAAAGACGGCACGATCGACGTGGTGCGCGGCCTTAACGATGTCGCAGCAGCCGCGAAGAAGATCACCAACGCCCAGGCGCAGAAGACGTTCCTCGAC